>Ga0114946_10001576_pt1 | contig 15738 bp, 12 predicted proteins | sample WalLakDeSediment_FD_88676 | JGI IMG/M metagenome (GOLD analysis project Ga0114946, IMG submission 88676) | Lake sediment microbial communities from Walker lake, Nevada to study Microbial Dark Matter (Phase II) - Walker Lake 11/02/13 Deep Sediment | ecosystem: Environmental > Aquatic >... | reverse complement strand
TCCAGGCACCCCAAGCCAGCGCCACGAATGGCGAGCCGGCGCCCGAGCTCGAGGTCGAGCTGACGCCGACCCACGCCCCTGACCCGACGGCCCCGCGAGCGCGGATCAAGACCAACCCGCAGCTCTCGGTCCCGCAGCTCGCGGTCCCCGAGCGCGAGGAGCCCTCGACATGAGCACAGATCCAGGGCCGCTCGCGGGCACGCTCGTGGTCGACTGCACGCGGATGGTTCCGGGCGCGGTCTTGGCCCGCAACCTGCTCGATCTCGGCGCCCGGGTGATCAAGGTGGAGGATCCCCGCGGCGGCGATCCGATGCGCCACATGCCGCCGCTCGTCGAAGGCGTCGGGGTCGGGTTTTGCGTGTACTACCGCGGGGCCGAGTCGCTGCGCCTCAACCTTCGCGCGGACAAGGACGTCGCCCGGCTCAGTCGGCTGCTCGCCCGCGCGGACCTGTTCCTCGAGAGCTTTCGCCCTGGCACCCTCGCGCAGTGGGGCCTGCCGTTCGAGACGATCGAGCGCGATCACCCGCGGCTGGTCAGCTGCTCGCTGCCGGCGTTCGCCGACGACGATCGCCGGGTCGCCCACGACCTCAACTTGACCGGACTGACCGGGCTGCTCGGGCTGCTGCCGGGCGCGCGCCTGACCCACGGCGGCGGCGAGGACATCCCTCGGGTGCTGATCGCGGACGTGCTCACGGGCTTGCTCGCAACGTCATCGGTGCTCGCGGCGCTGCTCCGCCGAGCGACCACGGGCCGCGGCGGCCGGGTTCACCAGCCGCTGCTCTCGGCTCCGCTGCCGCTGTTGACCTGGCCCTGGGCCGATCGTGCCGCGGGCGGAGGGCCGGCGGGCGGCGGTGCGTTCGAGAGCGTGCTGGCGGGGCGCGTGGCTTGCTACCGCTGCTACCGCTGCGGCGACGGCAGGCTGCTCAGCGTCGGCTGCCTCGAGCCCAAATTTTGGATCGGGTTTTGCCAGGCGATCGAGAAGCCCGAGCTCGCCACGGTCGGCCTCGATCTCGGTGAGCGAGGTCGGGCCGCGGCCGACGCGATCGCGGAGCACCTCGCGACGCAGCCGCGCGCGCAGTGGCTGGCGTTGCTCGCCGACAAGGACCTGCCGGTCGCGGCGGTCAACGACCTCGACGACGCGCGCAGCGACGCGACCATCGCCTCGGCCGGCTTGCTCGAACACACCCCGATGCCAGGCGGCGGCCGCCTGTCCGTGCCCGGCCCCGCGATGCCCTCGGTCGGACGCACGCCAACCCGCCCAGCCCCGCGGCTCGGCGAGCACGATGACGCCCTCGCCAGCGAATTCCTGGGCGAATCCCCCGGCTGACTACGCGGATCAGTCGGTCGCGAACTCGTGGGGCTCGAAGCGATCGAGCACCTTGATCACGCCCATCAACACGTGCTGCACGTTGTCGACGCGGATCTCGTTGCGCAGCACGGTCGTCCGCAGGCCGCCCTTGGTCCGCTCGCGATCGGTCACGTAGTACATGTCGATGTCGTCGACGTACTGCAGCTGCATGACGCTGCGGATCCCGCGAGCCAGGGCCTTGGCGTAGCGCGCCTGCCGAGCGGTGTCGCCGGTCCGCTTGGCGATCTCGTAGGCGTCGATCAGCCCCTCGATGTAGACGCCGGTCGCCGAAGCGTGGGGCGAGCCGTAGTCGGTCGTGCGCGAGTAAAACCGCCCCTTCTCGTCGTCGAAGGCCGAGTCCTCCCAGACCGCCATGTGCGTGACGAGCCAGTCGTTCATGTCGAACACGAACGCGGCGAGCTCATCGGCTTGGATCGGTGCGGGGACCTCGGGGACAGCGCCGATCGGCCAGCCTTCGGGGGTGAGGTCCGACGGCGCAGGCTCGGCGTCGGTGCCCGGGTCTGGGCTGGTGGCCGGCTCGACCGCCGGCACGTCGCCGCGCAGGACCTCCCACACGATGAAGTGCGCCTGGGTATGCCAGGGGACGAACGACGGCCGGCGGCGCTTGGGGTCGCGCGAGTCGAGGTGCCAATCCTTGTAGTAACGGAAGCTCTTGTCGTAGCGACGCAAGAGCTCGGGATCGCGGGTCTCCCGGTAGAGCTGGGCCCACAGCAGCAAGGTCTCGCCGGGATAAAAATTTTGGACGTTGCCGTCGCGATCGGCGCTGCCGCCAGCGGGGTAGTAGCACTCGAACGAGCCGTCGTCGTTCCACAGCTTGGCGACGGTCCGGCGCAGGCCCTCTTCTTGGGTCTTCCAGCGCGCGCGCTCGGGGTGGTTGACGATCGCCATCGCGGCCAGGGACAGGGCGCCGAGCTTGACCTTGCCGCTGTACTTGATGAGCCCGAGCTCGGCTTCTTGCGCGTAGAAGTGCTCGAGGTTGTAGTCGATGTTCTTGGCGGCCCGGGCCCACAGCGCCGGATCCTGGCGATGCTCGGCGGCCTTGATCAACGCGTTGGTCGCCATCCACTGGCGGATCATGTTGTTGTCGTTGGGCTTCTCGCTGCTGGTCGCGGGCAGCCACAGGTAGGCCATGCGCCCGTCCTCGTCGAGGTTGGTCAGCATCCAGTCGATCAACAAGTCGGTGGTCGCTTGGGTGCTGGCGCGGGTGACCTCCTCGGGCTTGACGTAGACGTTGCCGCGCAGGAGCTTGACGCCCTCGCCGGTGGGCAGCCGCACGATCACCTGCTGGCTCTCGAACACCCGGGCCTTGCCGCCGTTGGCGACGAACTGATCGTGGGTGATCGAGGCGCTCTTGAAGAAGCGCTTGACCACGGGCCCAAACCGCTCGCCGGCCGCGAGCATGGTCGTGGGCGGGACCCGCTCGTAGTGGTCGTCGTAGGTCAGCTCGATGCCGCGGATGCCCACGCGCTTGCCTGAGGCCTTGCGGTACAGGTTCTTGGCGTCGGGGGTCTCGACGGTCTCGAAGCTGTGGGCGAGGTTGATCTCGACCATGTCGGCGCTCGCCGAGCCGGCGAGGTCCTTGGCCTTGGCGAGGGCATCGGCGAGGCTCTCGGCCATGTTGCCGTCGGCGCCCCAGGCCTCGCCGAGCAGCTTGCCCTGGTCGCGGAGGCCGACATAGGCGCTGCCTGTAGCTTCGCGCAGGAACACCGGCGCCTCGCCAGCGGCGCTGGCGTAGACGGCCGCGACCCAGCTGCCGAGCTCCTCGATCTGCTTGTCCGAGGGCTCGGCGAAACCGACCCCTTCTTTGAGCTCCGTGGGCTCCTTCTTGCTGGTCTTGCAGGCCGGCGCGCTCGCCACCAAGCAGCCCAACGCCAAGCCCGTCAGCAAACCTCGTCCCGCTCGTCGCGTCCAAAGCATGGCGCAACGGTGCGTCGGCGGCCGCCAGACTGTCAAGCGGCGACCCGCTCTACGAGAGGTTGGTCTTGGTCACGACGCCGCGGAACATGTTGAGCGTACGTTCGAGGCTCTCACCGACCTCGCCGAGCGAGCGCAGATCGCTGCCGGCCACCTCGTTCTTCGCCCGCTCGAGCACGGCCTCGGCCTTGGCGATCGCGTCGCGGCCAAAGCTGGTCCCGCTCATGATGCCTTGAACCTGAGGGAACAGCTCGCGGACCTCGGCGGCGAGCCCGTCGATCTTTTGCCGCTCACGCTCGACCTCCTCGCTGGCGCGGACCTCGACCATGTAGCCCTGGCTCTGCTCGACGAGGCGCTGGAGCTCGGCTTCGGTCAGGCCCGAGGTCGCGGTCACGGTGATCGACTGCTCATGCCCGGTCTCGAGGTCCTGGGCGGCGACCGACACGATGCCGTCGGCCGAGATCGAGAAGGTGACCTTGACCTCGACCTGGCCCTTGGCGGCCTTGCGCAGGCCCGACAAGATGAACTCGCCGAGCAGCTCGTTTTGCGAGGCGTCGTCGCTCTCGCCCTGCAACACCAGGATCTTCACGGAGGTCTGGTTGTCGCGGACCGTGGTGAAGATGTGCGCGGCGCTGGTCGGGACCGTGGTGTTTTGGGTGATCAGGCTGTGGAACGAGCCGCCGTGGACCATGATCCCGAGGCTGTGCGGGGTCACGTCGAGGAGCAGGAGGTCTTGCGAGTCGTCGACGAGCGCGGCGGCTTGGATCGCGGCGCCGAGGCCGACGACCTCGTCGGGGTGGACGCCCTTGCACGGCTCGAGCTTGAAGAACTCGGCGACGCTGCGCTGCACGAGCGGCATCCGGGTCATGCCACCGACTAGGATCACGTCGTCGATCTCGCTGCGATCGACCTTGGCCTCGGACAAGGTCCGCTCGCAGATCGCGACCGTGCGATCGACGAGGTCGCGGGTCAGGCCCTCGAGCTGATCGCGGGTCAGGTTCTCTTGCAGGTGGTGGGTCTCGCCGCTGGCGGTGGTGTACAAAAACGGCAGATCGATGAGGGTCTCGCGGAGCGTGGACAGCTCGCAGCGGGCCTTCTCGGCCGCGTCCCGGAGCCGCTGGAGCGCCATGCGATCGTCGCGGATGTCGACGCCGCTGCGCTCTTGGAACACCTGGATCAGCCAGTTCATCACCCGGATGTCGAAGTCCTCGCCGCCCAAGAAGGTGTCGCCGGCGGTCGAGACCACCTCGAACACCCCGTTGCCGATGTCGAGGACCGAGACGTCGAAGGTCCCGCCGCCGAGGTCGTAGACCGCGACGCGCCGCTCGAAGTCCTTGCCGAAGCCGTAGGCGAGCGCCGCCGCGGTCGGCTCGTTGATGATGCGGATGACGTCGAGCCCGGCGATCCGGCCGGCGTCCTTGGTGGCCTGGCGCTGGTTGTCGTTGAAGTAGGCCGGGACCGTGATCACGGCCTTCTCGACCGGACCGCCGAGGTATTGCTCGGCGACCATCTTGAGCTCTTGCAAGATGAACGCGCTGACCTCCGGGACCGAGTAGACCTGGTCGCGCAAGATGATGCGGACGTCGCTGTGGGGCCCCTCGACGATCGAATAGGCGCTCGATTGCTGGACCGCTTCGACCGCCGCCGAGTCCCACTTGCGCCCGATCAAGCGCTTGACCGCGTGCACGGTGTTGGTCGAGTTGGTCACCGCCTGCCGCTTGGCGATGTGACCCACGAGGCGCTTGCCGCTCTCCGAGATCGCGACCATCGACGGCGTGGTCTTGTAGCCGCCCTTGTTGGGGATCACCGTGGGCACGCCGTCTTCAACGATCGCTACCACCGAGTTCGAGGTCCAGAGGTCGATGCCGACGACATTCTCCATGTGTGAGGTCCGTTGGTGCGCTTGGCCTGGATGGCCTCAAACGCCCAGCCCGCCGATGCTAGGTTAATTTGATCGAATTGAGAAGGGCACGGACCTGGCTCGTGGGCCCGAGCTTGTCTGCGCGCTCGGCCTGCTCCCGGGCCACGGCGACCTGGCCAAGCGCGAGGAAGGTCCGGGCGCAGGCTAGGTGGACGCTGGCGGCGGTCGGGTCGTCGACGCGAGGATCGCTAGCTCGGGCTTGCTCGAGGGCTTCGAGCGCAGCCGTAGCGAAGGCCCGGGCCCGCTCGGGGTCGACCTCAGCGGCGACCTCAGCGGCTTGGGAGAGGTTGCGCAAGGACGGCTCGGCGTCGGCGGCCTCCCCGAAGTGCCGCGCCGCATCATGGACATCGCCGGCCTGGAGGGCCTCTTGCCCCCGCGCAAAGCCGAGCTCGGCCCGCTGGTGCCGGGCGGCCGCGAGGCTCGCCTGCCACTCTCGCCCGTAGCTCGGGTTGCTCGGATCCTGCTCGTGGGCGAGGCGAAACAAGGTGGCTGCGGTGCCGTGGCGGCCGATCTTCCGCTCCCGACGAGCCTGCTCGCCATGGCGGGCGGCCTGCTCGCGCCGCTCGGGCGAGACCGACTCGCGGGCGGCGGACCGGTCCCCGCCCCGGTCCCCCCCCCGGTCCCCGCCCCGGTCCCCCCCCTCCCGGGCCTGGGCGTCATGAGAGCCGATCAAGATCTTGCGCCGGTCACCGTCGAGCAAGAACTCGTAGGACGAGCGGGCCCGACGGAACAGATCATCGAGCACCGCCTTGAACGGCCCGAGCTCCTTTCCGTAGTAGGAGTCCTGGTGAAATTCGCGGCTGACCACGTGATAGGCCCGGCGGATGAGCTTGACGTCATCGGTCGGATCGAGGCCGAGCAGATCGAAGTGGCCGACGTGACGCAAGCGATCGCGCAGGGCGAGCAGCCGGCGCTGACGCTCGAGCGGCATCCCGAGGGTCGCTACGAGGCGGCCGTCGTGCTCGGACACCGGCTCGACCTCATCGAGGATCGAGCGCGGCGTGAGGTCGACCGCCTTGGTCGCGGGCTGTTCAGGGCTCAGCTCCTCGCGCGGCGTCGGCAGCGAGTGCTCCTCGTTTGCTGGCGGATGAACCGTGGCGACCGGTCGCGAGGCCGGCCGCTCGGCTCCGCCGGCGCCCTTGACGATCCGCATCTGTGCGGTCAGCAGCGCCCGCTTGCGCTCGAGCGCCCGCTTGCGCCGATCCTCGTCGTCCCCAAGGCTCGAGTTTGGGCTCGAGTTTGGGCTCGAGCGAGCCGGCGCAACTTCGCGCCTTTCGATGAGGAGCGCCCCGAGCTCGAGGAGCTTGACGAGCGCTCGCTCGGCGCTCTCGCTCGGCTGGCCGCTCGCGGCGATGACATCCGAGACCGTCGGCGCCCGCGTGCCACAGAGCGATTCCACGCGGCTGAACAAAAAGAAATCGATGGGCGTGAGCGGCAGCGTTCGCACTTCGATCTCTTGGCTGATGACCAGCCGCGTGTCTGGCTCGAGCGCCACCGGCCGAGATTATCCCAGGGCCGCACGACCATCCATCCGATTCACGCCGCTCAACGGTCGCCCTTGGGTACGGTCGCCCGCGGGTGAGCCTGCTCGTAGAGCTCGAACAGCCGGCCCATGTCGAGGTGCGCGTAGCGTTGGGTCGTGGACAAGCTGGCGTGGCCGAGCATCGCCTGGATGCTGCGGAGGTCGCAGCCGCTTTGCAGCAGATGGCTGGCGAAGCTGTGGCGAAGCCCATGGGGACCGACGACCGTCCGGGCGCCGCTTTGCTGGCAGCGACGGTAGACGACCTCGCGAGCGACCCGAGCGAGCAGCCGTGCCCCCCGTGCGCCGAGAAACAGCGCTGCGGTCGCTTGCTCGGGCCGCAGCAGCCCTTCCCGGACTTCGAGCCACGCCCTGAGCGCTGATGCTGCTTTGTCTCCTAGAGGGACAATGCGATCTTTCCCACCCTTACCGTTGCGCACGCGGACACTAAGTCCACGGTGACCGGGTTCCCAGCGGAGGTCATCGAGGTCGAGCCCGACGGCCTCGGAGACGCGCAGGCCCGCGCCGTACAAGACCTCGAGCAAGGCCCGGTCGCGGGCGCCGAGCGGACCCTCGCGCTGGGGGCCGTCGATCATCGCCCCGATATCCTCGACCGGCAGCGCGACCGGCAGCTTGCGCCCGAGCTTGGGCCGCCGCAGCAAGGCCACGGGGTTCTCGTCGAGCAGCCCCTCGCGCCGGCAAAATTCGCCGAAGCTGCGCAGGGCCGAGAGCCGCCGGCCGATGCTGCTTGGCGCGAGCTCGCCGTGGCGCTCGGCGAGGTGGGCCCGAGCCTCGCGGATGCTCAGGTCTGTGACCCGCGGCGGCCGACCCCGGCGGGCCTCGACCGACGCCGCGAAGCCCTCGATGTCACCGCGGTAAGCCGCGACCGTGTTGGCGGCGAGCCGGCGTTCGGTCTCGAGGTGGATCAGGAACCGTGCGAGCGCCGGACGCATGGCGACGATCCTAGCGCGGACGGAGTGTCGCCCGAAAAAACTCGACGCTCGCTAGTCCGCGTCGCGCAGATCGATCTTCGCCCAGCGCTCGAGCAAGGTCGCGAGCACCAAAAAATCCTGGTCGCCGAGGCCCTCGGCGATCGCCTGATCGTAGAGCCCACGCACCGCCGTCGCGGCCGCGAGCGGGACCCGCCGGCGCTCGGCTTCGGCGAGCGCGAGGTGCAGATCCTTGTGCATGAGATCGCAGCGAAAGTGAGGCGTGTAGTCGCCGGCTTGCAGGTACGGGGTCTTGAAGCCGCCGACGCCGGTCTTGCCAGCGCTGTGCTCGAAGATCTCCGCCATCTTGGCGAGCGGGACCCCGAGCAGCTTGGCCAGGGTGTAGGCCTCGAGCACGCCCTGAAGGATCACGGCCTGGGCCATGTTCAGGCAGTACTTCGCCGACTGGCCCAAGCCCACGAGCTCGCCGACGTGCACGTGATGGCGGCCCATGGCCTCGAACAGCGGCTGGGCCCGCTCGAACAGCTCGCGCGGACCGCCGACCATGAAGGTCAAGCGGCCGCCTTCGGCCCCGAGCTTGCTGCCGGTGATCGGCGCGTCGAGGAAGCCCGCCCGCCGATCGCTGCAGGCCGCGTCGATGGTCTGCGTCAGCTCGCGGCCGGTGGTCCCGCAGTCGATCAACAGATCGCCCTGCCCGAGCCCAAGCAGCACGCCGTGGTCCCCAAACACCAGCTCATGCACGGCGTCGTCGCCGCTGACGCACAGGATCACCAGCCCAGCTGCCCGCGCCGCGTCGATCGGGACATCAACCACGCGCACGCCGAGCTCCGCCGCGAGCGGCTCACTCCGGGCCCGCGTCCGGTTCCAGACGATGACCTCGTAACCAGCCTTGACGAGGTTGCGGACCATGCCGGAGCCCATGGTCCCGAGCCCTAAAAACGCGACGCTGCTCATCGCTGCCAGGGTACTCCGCGCGGTCCTGCTCGTCAGGGGGACGCGAGCGGCACCGGGATCAGCGTCGAGCCGTCGAGCCGCTCGATCAGCGAGCCGAGCGGGTCGCCTTCGTCCCCGCGGGCGCCGACGAGGACCATGTGCCCCGTGAACCGGTGGCGCTCTTGAAAGTCGACTAGGGCGTCGACGGCAGCGGCTAGGCCCGCGCCCACGCTCCCGTCGACCGGGGGCACGACCACCAAGTAGGAGCGCATGCCGGCCGGCGCGAGCTCGCTCAGCGCCGTGAAGCTCGGGTCGGCGTCAGCGACGAGCTGGCTCGGTCGCGCCGCGCCGCGCTCGACCCGATGGATCTGCTCGCCGGTGACCGCGTCGCTCAGGTGAAACACGACGAGCTGCTGGTAAGGGATCCCAGCGGCCTTGCTCTGGGCCGTCGCGAGCTTGATCGCGTAGTCGATCAGCGCTGGCGCGTGGACGCGGCCGACGGCGACCACGACCGTGCGGCCTTCGGCTTCGTCCTGCGCGAGCTCGACGGTCTCGATCACCCGTCGATGATACCCCGCAAGCGACGCCTGCGGGGTGGCTGCTATGTCGCGTCTTTGAAGAAGTCAGCGGGGAGCTTGTGGACCTGCGTGAAGCTCGAGTCGGGGATCACGTAGTACCACTTGGAGAACCGCTGATTGAGCTGCTCGGCCCGCGCTTGACCGCGGACCTCACCGAGGGCCGGTGGCTCGTCGCGGGCTTGATCGCGGCGCGGATCGTAGCTGACGTTGACGAACATGTAGCGGTTCGCCCGGGCGTTCTCGACCTGCTCCTGCTCGTCGAGCGCCTGGTCCCCGGATCCGGCCGTGAGCGCCTCGCCGGTCGCGTAGGTGACCTCGCCGAAGAACAGGGTGTAGACGACGCCGTCGCGGGCGTAGAGGTGAACCTCGCCCTGATCGCCGAGCAGCGAGAAGCGCGGCGCCTCGCCGACCAAGAAGAAGCCCTTGGCCTGCAGCTCGAAGGGGTCGAGCCGCTGCGCCCGCGGGCGCACCCCAACGATCTTCATGCGCGCGGCGGCGCCGACGGTCTGCTTGACCTTGGTCGGGTTGACGATCTTGCCGTCGGGGATCGGTGGCGCGACCGAGGGAAATGGCCCCTCGCCGGTCCAGCTGTCGGGGTCGAGGCGCTGGCCATCGGGGCCAAACACCGGCGGCGCCGTCAGGACCCACTCGCTCGCGGGCATGCCGTCGCCGCCGAACGCACCGCTGTCTTCAAACTCGAAGTACAGCGGGTTGTCGTTGACGAGCCGCGTCGCCTTTTGCCCGGTGTTGGGGTCGGTCCCGTCTTCGACGCTGTAGCTGTTGCTCAGCACCGCGACGATGTCGTCGGCGTTGATATCGAGCAGGTCGGCCTCGATCCAGTCGGTGAACCGGGTCGAGACCTGCGGATCGATGGCGACGGCGTAGACCCGGTTTTGCCCGGGGTAGCGGACGAACTTGAAGCCCTGCCGATCGCCCACGTCGGCGCCGATGATCACGTCGACCAAGGTCGTGCCCGAGGCGTCCATGATCGTCACCCGGCGCCCGCGCGCGCCCTTGGCCGCGGTATCGTCCTCGGGATCGACCACGCCAAACTCGGCGTGATCGGCCGGGCTGTCGCTGCGCACGACGTCCTTGTTGACCCGGATGAACGAGGCCGCGGCCTTGCCCATCTGCTCGGTCCCGTCGGCTGGGTAATTGTTGTGGCTGGGGATCACCCACTGCCCATCCATGAGCTTGACCGAGAAGCTCATCAGCTGGGCGCCGTCCTCGTCGTACTCCTTGACCTCGAGCGAGGTCGCTACGTTGGGATCGGTGAACTCGGGGAACAGCGGCTCACCGGTGTCCTCGTAGGTCGGCGGCGGCAGCTCGACGGGACGCATGGAATAGGCGCCGACTGCCGACAACAGGGCGAGCACGCCCATGATCAGGGTACCGCGGGTCATCAGGAAGCCCTCCGCTTACGGCTCTCGGGGATCGCCGCGCTCTCGCGTCGGCGCTTACGCCAGAAGATCAACAAGCCAAGCAAGATCGCCGGCAGCGGCGGGACGAGGATCGCGGCCACGCGGATGCGGTCGCGGACCTCGCCGACGGCGCGGGCGTGCTCGGACTTGATCTTGTCGATCTGCTGGGACTTCTCGCGCTCGATCTGCTCGGTCTGGGCCTGAACCCGGCGGTTCTCGGCCTGCTCGGCGGCGCGGATCATGATCTCCTTGGTCCGATCGTCGATCCCGGTCTTGGCCCGGATCTCGGCGACGGCGGCGTCGAGTGACGCTTGAGCCTCGGCGATCTTGTCCTCGGCGGCCTTGTTGGCGACCTTGAGCTTGTCCTGCCGATCCTCGTTGGCGAGCTTGGTCATCTCGTCGACCCGGCTCAGCCGCCGAAACTCGGGCTGGCGCTTGCGCAGCTCGATGAAGCGCGTGTCACCGAGCAGGGTGTCGATGGTGTTGAGCAAGAAGGTGACGTTGTCGAAGCGCATGTCGATCAAGCCGTCACCGTCGATGTCACCGCCGCGCTCGTGGAAGCTGAAGAAGCTGTCGGCGAACATGTCGAGGTCGGCGAGGACGATCGCGTTGATGTCACGGTTGCCGCCGCCCTCGCCCGAGCTCCCGCCCCCGCCCCCGCTGACGCGGACGCCGAGCGCGATCGAGGGCAGGCCGTCTTGCGCGGCGAGCGTCTCGTAGTCCGAAGGGACCCCGCGAAACTGCAGGCCAAACAAGAAGTTGCTGTCGTCGACGAACCGGTTGAACGAGTCCCAGCCGCCCTTGCTGCCGGTGGTCAGGATCGGCTCGACGACCGTCTGCGCCCCGGCGGCCGGCCGCAGGTCACCGCCGAACAGCACGATGATCTGCGCGAGCCCCTCGACCATCGGGCCGCGCCCGGTGAACTGGTCTTTGCCGTCGCGCTCGCCGAGCACGATGATGCTGCGCGGCGCCTCGGCGAGCTGCGGCTCGGGGTTCTCGAGGTCGAAGGCGACGTGGGACTCGGCCCAGTCGACGCCGATCGAGGCGAGCAGCCCGCGGTAGTCACCCTTGTCCTCAGCCGGCGCGCCGCCGCCCATCATCCCGCCGCCTTGCTGCGGCGCCGGGAGCATCGGCTGGCTCGGGGCGAGCTTGGGGTTGAAGAAGGGCAGCGGGTCCGCGACGATCAGCGCCGGGCGCCCGGCGAGCAGGTAAGCCTGGAGCACGTCGAGGCTCGGCTGCGCGAGGCTCGAGATCTGCGGGATGAACAGCGCGTCGACGTCCGGGGGGATCGGCGTGCCGGGGTTGAGGCTGCGGACCTCGTATTGCTTCTCGAGCTCCCCGACCACGCGCCAGCGAGGGATCCGCCGGCGGGCCTGGAGGTCGAAGTCACCCATGATCTTGGTGTCGTCGCGGATGATCCCGACGACCTTCTTTTTGGGCTGGGTGACGACCTCGAGCGCGCGGACGATCTCGTACTCGACCGAGAGCCCGCGATCGAAGAACGGCACGACCTCTTCGCGGGGGCCGCTGGTGAAGGCCATGCCCAAGAACACCTGCATGGTCTCGATCTGCCCGCCGTCGGCGCTGACGAGCGGCCGCGGGAGGATCCCGTACTTCTCGATGGCCTCTTGGGCGTCCTCGGAGAACGGCTCGGGCTCGTAGATGCGGACCGTGAGCCCGGGCCCGCCGGACGCCTCCATCTCGCGCAGGATGTTGAGCATCCGGCTGCGCAGGGGCACGTAGGGACGCGGGACGTCCTTGGACACGTAGGCGGTCACGACCACCGGCGGGACCGTGCGGGCCTCGCCGCCATCGGTGCCGGCGACCTCGGTCCCGATGCTGCGGATCAGCGCGCGGGTGTCCGGGGTGATCTGCGAGAGCCCTGCGGCCGTGAGGTCGACCCGAGCGTTGGACCGCTGGGCCATGTAGGTGAGCGACGCGGCGATCACGAGGAGCGCGATCAACCGCGCGAGGCGATGCATTCGAGGTGCCATGGTTACCAGTGCCTCCGGCCGAGCATGAACGTGCACAGATAGAGGGCGACGACGGCGATGCCGACGAAGTAGACGACATCACCGAGGCGCACGATGCCCTCGCCGAACCCGTAGAAGTGATGATCGACGCTGAGCTTGGCGAAGGTCGCCTCGAAGCTCGCGTAGGTGCCGGTCAGCCAGGTGATCAGGGCGATCAGGCCGCCACCGACGGCCGCGTATCCAGCCCCGTCTGCGCTGCCCTGCACGGTCACCCAGATCAACGCCGCGAGCCCAGCCACGAGCGCGCAACCGACGATGCCGTCGGCCCAAGGCGCGGTCCCGGCGAACACCAAGCCCGCGCAGCCGAGCGCGCCGAGGATGAACGCGACCGTCGCGTTGGCGCTGAACATCGACGCGAGCAAGCCGACGCCGACGAACGCCACGCCGACCAGCCAGTAGCCGAGGTAGGTCGAGAGCATCAGGCCGATGTCGGGATCGCCGAGCCGGCTGAGCACGGCCACGTGGGCGAGGCCAAAGCCGAGGCCGACCGTGAACACCCCGAGCGCGCCGAAGTACTTGCCGAGCACGACCTCGATGTCCCGGACCGGCATGGTCAAGAGCAGCTCGTCGGTCCCCCGGCGGCGCTCCTCGGCCCACACGTTCATGGTCACGGCCGGGACGAAGAGCATCAAGATCGCCGGCATGACCTTGTTGAGCAGCGCGAGGTCGGCGAGGTTGCGGGCGAAGAACCCGGCCTGCAAGAACGCCCCGGCGCCGGTCGCCGCGATGAACAAGGTCAAGAACACGTAGCCGGCGGGGTTACCGAGGTAGCTCCCGAGCTCGCGCCGGGCGATCGCCCGAATGATCGTGAAGTCGATACCCATCAGGTTTCTGCTTGCGTGGGAGTGGGAGTGGAGGAGGCGGCTGGGGCCGCGCCCGCGAGCGCGTAAAACCGAGACTCGAGCGAGCCCTCGGCGCCGAGCTCGGCGACGGTGCCGTTGAACACCAAGCGCCCCTCGTGGATCATCACGACCGTGTCGGCCACGGCCTCGACCTCCTGCAGAATGTGGGTCGAGAGCAAGATGGTCTTTTCCTGACCAAGCTCGCGGATCAACCCGCGAACCTCCCGGATCTGCAGGGGATCGAGGCCCGAGGTCGGCTCGTCGAGGATCAACACCTCGGGATCCGAGAGCAGCGCCTGGGCCATGCCGACGCGCTGGCGGTAGCCCTTGGACAGCTTGCCGATCGGCTTGTCGAGGACATCGCCGATCGCACACTGCTCGACCACCCGCTCGAGCGCCTTGGCGAGGACGGCGGCGTCGAGCTTACGGATCGCGCCGAAGAACTCGAGCAGCTCGCGCGGCGTCATGTCCAGGTAAAGAGGGCCGTTCTCGGGCAGATAGCCGAGCCGCCGGGCGAGCTCGAGGCGAGCCTCGGCGTCGCCGGGGTCCTTGCCAAGGAGCTCGACCGAGCCGGAGCTCGGCGCGAGGTAGCCCGTCAGCATCTTCATGGTCGTCGACTTGCCCGCGCCGTTGGGCCCGAGGAAGGCGGCGACGGTGCCCTTGCGGACCTCGAAGGAGAGGTCCCGAACAGCGACGAAGTCGCCATAGACCTTCGAGATCGCGTTCGCGCGAATGGTCACCGGAGCCGATGTGGTCATGCTTCACTCATGGCGGGGGGCTGAGATTCGGTCGTTCGGGCCGGAGATCGGCCGCTCGAATCGAGTTGGGGCCCCCGAAGCGCCCGGCCGGGGTTTTATTCCAAGCAATCGGCCGGTACAAGCGTTCGCGCGGATTCATCGCGCCTCGCTCCCCCGTTTGGGAGCGAATTGGCCGGCGCTCGGGGCCGTCCGGCGGGCGATCCGCCCGACGCGATCCCCCGCTGGGGCCGTGAACCAACGCAAGCAGCGACGATCGTCGCAAACTCGCGGGCGCCTACGCAGATGTTTAGACTCCCGCCCATGTCGGCGACCGCTCGGCCCCTCCGATGGCCCCTCCCTACCCTCTTGATCCTCGGTCTCGCGGGGGCCAGCGCGTGCGGGGGCACCCCGCCGGAGTCGAGCGGGGCCGCGCACCCGCCGGCCGAGCAGACCGACGGCGACCAAGGCGACGACGCCCAAGCCAAGCACGACGAGGACGGCGATCTCGTGCTCGACGCGGACCCCGAGCCGGTCGTCGAGGTCGACCCCTGGGGCCCCGTCACCCCCGAGCAGCGCGCCAAGATGCTCGCTGGCGAGGAAGAGGAGCGGATCACCACGCCCGAGCACTACGTCAAGACCAACGAGCGGCGCCACGACGTGTGGTTCCCCTACATCGCCGACAAGCGCGGGATCTACGTTGGCGTCGCCGCCGATCAAAATTACACCCTGATCGCCACCGCCAAGTCCGAGTACGTGTTCCTCATGGACCTCGACTGGCGGATCACCGAGCTCCACCGCGCCTACGAGGTCCTGATCGAAGCGTCCGAGGATCCCAAGACCCTCCACGAGCGGTTCTTTTCCAAGAACGAAGCGAGCTCGGTCGCGCTGATCGAAGCGGCCCTCCAAGACCAGGTCAGCCCCGAGCAGCTGCGCCAGATCCTGATCAGCTGGCGCTCGGCCCGGGAGACGGTCTACCTCCACCTGCAAAACGTGATCGCGCGCAAGCAAGACGGCGTGACCACCAGCTGGCTGTCAAACCCCGATTACTACGCGCACATCCGCAAGCTCTATCAAAATGATCGGGTGCGCATGCTCGTTGGCAACCTGACCGGGCCGAACACGCTCCAGACCATCGCCGCCGCCGCTGACGAGCTCGGGCTCCCGGTCCAGGTCCTGTACCTGTCCAACGCCGAGGAGTACTACGATTACACCAGCCAATACCGGGCGAACATCAAGGCCTTGCCCACCAGCGAGGGTTCGGTCGTGCTGCGGACCATCTACAACAAAGATTGGGTCCACGCCGACGCCCTGTGGAACTACCAGGTCCAGCCCCTGCGCGATTACCAAGCGCGGCTCGAGGACAGCAAGAACACCCGCCGCAACCGCATGCTCAGCTCGGCCGACGCCGAGCGCGTGCTCGAGCGCAACCTCGCCACGGTCAACGGCCTGAGCCGCGTCAACATCGGCATCCTCGAGGGCTGGTCCGAGGGCAGCGCGCCCTAGCACCGTGCACGGGCCTAC
>Ga0114946_10001575_pt1 | contig 15739 bp, 14 predicted proteins | sample WalLakDeSediment_FD_88676 | JGI IMG/M metagenome (GOLD analysis project Ga0114946, IMG submission 88676) | Lake sediment microbial communities from Walker lake, Nevada to study Microbial Dark Matter (Phase II) - Walker Lake 11/02/13 Deep Sediment | ecosystem: Environmental > Aquatic >... | reverse complement strand
TCCTCCTCCTCCTCCTTATCGTCCGCGCCGGACTTGTCTTCCTCCAGCTTCATGTTGAGCGAGCTCAGCGCGGCGGCCAGGCCCTCGGCTTCCGCCTCGATTACCAGGATGTCATCCGCCCTGATGACGCGATTGCCACGCGGTGCGTTCACCCGCACGTCGTTGCGCACCATGCTGAGCACCTGTGCCCCGTGCTCCTCGAGCCCCTGCTCGATGTCGCGCAGCGGCTTGCCAACGGACGCGCTGCCATCCGGCACGCGCACCTCGGTGATGTAGGCGCCGGTCTCGAACTCCTCCGCACCGCTGCGCTCGCGCGCCGGCACCAGGTAGCGCGCCAGCAGTACGGTGAAAAGGACTCCGACCACCGCAACCACGATCCCTACCGGCGTGAAGTCGAACATGGTGAAGCTGCTCATGCCGGCCTCCGCGCGGAAGCCGGACACGATAAGGTTCGGCGGCGTGCCTATCATGGTGGTCATGCCGCCGAGGATGGAGCCGAACGCCAGCGGCATCAGTACCTGCCCTGGTGGCAGCTTCTGCTTGGCGGCGACCTGCAGCGCCACCGGCATGAGCAGTGCCAGCGCGCCGACATTGTTCATGAAACCCGACAGGGCCGCGCCGATGGCCGTCAACGCGGCGATGGTCAACATCGGCCCGGCATCCGACGGCATGATCTTGCGCACCAGGATGTCCACCGCCCCGGATACCTGCAGCGCGCGGCTGAGCACCAGCACGCAGGCCACGGTGATCACTGCCGGGTGGCCGAATCCGGCGAAAGCGCCGGCCGCCGGGACGAGGCCGGCAAACACGCAGGCCAGCAGTGCGCCGAGCGCCACCATGTCATGACGCCATCGCCCGAACAGGAACATGGCGATCATGGCGACGAGTATGGCGAGGATGAGCGCTTGGTCGAGTGACATGGGACGCATGATAAACTTCTGGCCCACTAACGCCCAAGCTGTCGCCGAGCCGGCAGCCGGGCGCGACGATGCCGTCGCATGGCCATGTGCCCGGGTGGTTCGCTTCGGCGCTGCAGCAGGAATCGAGGAGAGCTGACAATGTCCAGGACCAGGTTCGTTATTGCGTCCGTTATCTTGATCGGCGCCGCGCCGGCGCTCGCCATGCCGCCGCTGGAGGACATGGTCCGAGTGGCCGAGTTCACCGGCTCGTCGATTTCCCCCGACGGCCGGATGCTGGCGGTGGCCACGCCGGTCGACGAGCGGACCTGCCTGACCGTGCTGAACATCGAGGATCCGACCAAGACGCCGGTGGTGCACCAGTCGTGCCCGCCGGGCGGCGAGTCCGTGATGGCCGATGGCCTGATCTGGGCGAACAATGAGCGCATCATTTTCCGCACCACGCGCCAGCTGGGCAGCCTGGCCCAGCCGGTATTCACCGGCCGGATCTTCGCCATCAACGCCGATGGCCGCCGCGGCGACCAGATCCTCGGCCCGCGGCCCGGGTCCGTGGTGTTCACTCTGGTGGAGGTTCTTGACGTATTGCCCGAGGAACCGGACATCATCCTCGTCGGCTCCTGGACCTACGCGGCGCAAGCCGAACGCCTAAATGCACGGGTCGAGCGCGTCAACATCTACAACGGCCGCTCGGCGGTCGTCCTCGACAGCCCGCTGCAGCGTGGCAGCGTGCTGGCGGACAGCGAAGGTCGGATCCGCTTCGTGACCGGCAGCGACGTGGCCGGCGAGCAGCGCTTTTCCTGGCGGCGTGACGAGAACTCGCCCTGGATCGAGTTCAAGAGTCCCTTCGATTCTGACATCAGTCCGCTGCGTTTCACCGAGGACGGCAAGGCGATCATCGTGTCGTCGCGGCAGCAGGGCGAGCTCGGGCTGTGGCGCGTCGATCTCGAGAAAGGCGAGCGCAGTCCGCTGCTGCTGGACGAGCGCTCCGACGTCCGTCGCGTCATCTATGATCGCAGCAGGGAACGGGTCATCGGCGCGGCCTTCGAGCCCGACTACCCAGTGGTGAAGTTCATCGACGAGGACCACCCGGACGCCGTGCTCTGGCGCCGCGTCATGGCGTCTTTCCCGGGCCGCCAGGTCAATATTTCCGGCTTCACGCGAGACGGCAGCCGCGCCCTCGTGACGGTGCGCAGCGACCGCGAACCCCGGCGGTGGTACCTGCTGGATGCGGCGAGCATGGAGATGCGGTTCCTCAAGTCCTCGATGGGCTGGATCGACCCCACCAAGCTGTCGACGCGCGAGCCGTTCAGGATCCGGGCGCGCGACGGCCTCGAGCTGACCGGCTACCTCACGCTGCCGCCCGACGGGCGCGAGGAGAACCTGCCGGCGGTGATCGTGGTGCACGGCGGTCCGCACGGCGTATACGACGACTGGGGCTATGACATGGAGGCGCAGCTGCTCGCGAGCCGCGGCTTCGCCGTCGTGCAGCTCAACTACCGCGGGTCGGGCGGCTACGGCCAGCAGTTCGAGCGCACCGGCTACCGCAAGTGGGGCACGACCATGCAGGACGACGTCACCGACGCCACGATGTGGCTGATCAACGAGGGTATCGCCGATCGCGAGCGGGTCTGCATCTACGGCGGCAGCTACGGCGGTTACGCCACGCTCGCCGGGATCACCCGGGAGCCGGACCTGTACGCCTGCGCCTTCACCTACGTTGGCGTCTACGACCTCGACATGATGCACCGCCTGGGCGACATCCCGGAGCGGCCGGAGGGTCGTGCCTTCCTGGACCGGGCGCTTGGCGACCGCCGCTCGGACGCCGCCGACATTGCCGCGCGCTCCCCCGTCAACCACGTGGCGCGCATCAAGACGCCGCTGTACGTGGCGCATGGCCGCAAGGACGAGCGCGTGCCGATCGCCCAGTACAACGCGCTGACGCGGGCGCTGGACGCGGCGAATATTCCCTACGAGAGCCTGGTGTTCCCGAACGAGGGTCACGGCATCTCCGACCCCGAGAACCGGGTGAAGTATTACTCGGAGCTGCTGCGCTTCCTGCAGCAGCACACGGCGCCGCGAGGAAACTGAGCCCGGGCGCTGCGTTCAGCTCAGCGCAAAGACCGCGAACTAGTCCGGCGGGCGCTTCCTGCCGCGCAGGTTGAGCCTGAGCAGCTTCGCCTTTGGCGCACTCCAGGTCAGGAAACGCTTCAGCTTGCTGTCCACGCGCCGGTTGATCAGGGCCAGCACCTCGTCCGCCTGGCCGGTGCTCCGGGCGTAGCGCGCCGCCGCGCCGAAGCGACTCTTGTCGCAGTGGCGCGCGGCAATGCCCCGCGAATTCTTGTCGACCGACGCATTGGCGACCGGGACGCTCAGGCCGCGGGGATCGATATCGAGCAGGCGCGCGATCTTCTCCAGGCCGTCCCCCCGTTCCCAGCACACTTCCACGAAGCGGTTGGAATCCCCGAAGAACTCGCGCGCGCCCTCGTTGTGCGCCCGGTAGACCTCGCGCAGCCGGTCCTCGTGGCCGGACACCTCGTAGCAACCGTAGGCGATCCGGAAGGCATCGGTGGGGCCGTTCCTGAGATTGAGATTCCTCAGGCTTTCCAGCCACTTGTCCTCCGAGCTGCGGGTCGTCAGCACGAAGCGGCTGTCCGGGTAGCGCTCGGCAAGCTGCCGGTACAGGAGCGGGTAGGGGAGATCGCACAGGCAATCGTAAGGCTCGATAATCTGACAGATATCCTCGAAGCGCCCGAGTTCGTGCAGCGCGAGGCCGAGACCCGAGGGTCCCGAGCGGGCCAGCAAGCCCAGCTGGCCCATCAGCGCATTGAACGTGGTGGTCCCGGTACGGCTCAGGCCGATACAGAAGATCTTCGGTCGCATGTGCATATCATCCACGATTTTTGGCCCGTGGGGCCCGCCCGGACCGCAAAAGCGGCTCCGGCAACCCCAGGGGGCCTTGGCGGGAACGCTGGACAGTGGTATCCATGTGCCAGTTTTTCAGCGCGCCAGCACAGGCGTCGGGCAGCATGTACAGAAGGAATTCGGCATTCAGCCTGACGCAGGGCGACCACCAGCGCTTCGGGGTCCGTTCGCAGGTCGTCGCGCTGTTCGCGGACATGCGCGGCTTTTCCAGTTGGAGCGAAACCCAGCCGCTCGATCACGTGGCCGACCTCGTCAAGCAGCAGTTCGGCTACGTCATGCAGATCTGCGACGACCACCACCAGCCCTTCCAGAAGTTTCTCGGCGACGGCTTTGTGCTGCTGTGGGAGTTGGCCAGCGAGGAAGATCGCGCGCGGTGCCTCACCAGCGCGCTGGACGCCACCTTCGCCCTGCACAAGGGCTACGCGGACCTCGCGCAATCGCTGCCGTATCCCGCGCCGGCCGGCTACGGCGTGGGGATTTCAGTTGGCGAGGCGATCCGCATCCAGTTCGAACCCTACCTCAGCGATGCCAGCGAAGTGGACTTCGTCGGCTACCCGCTCAACTGCGCGGCGCGCATGCAGACGCTCGCGTCCGGCTTCGGCACCGCACTGTGCGCCAGCACGGTCGTCGCGCTGCAAGGCAACCCGGAGCGCTACCTGCGCACGCTGATGCCCGGCTTCGGGCGCAGGCTGCTGACGCCCCCGCAGGACATGCTGGCTCGCGCCGCGGTCACCAAGGGACTGAAGCCGGCCGACCGGGAGGGATTCCGCCACCTGTCCTTCGTGGACGGGGAAGAGTGGCTCTGGCGGACGCCCAGCGTCCAGCAGTAATCCGCGCAGGGTCGAGTTCGACCCCGAACGCCAGGTCCACACAGCCGGAGAGCGCGATAGACATTGACTATCAGCGCAGTAATAACAATTAATTAGACCTATCCCTTGAGGCCGATTAGAATCGTCCGTCAAATCTGTACACACAGGGGAAAGTCCATGTCGAACGATTCAAAGTGCCCATTCATGCACGGCAGCAACACTGTTGCCGAAAGGTCCAAGGCGTGGTGGCCGAATGCGCTGAACCTGGACATCCTCCACCAGCACGACCAGAAGACCAACCCGCTGGGCGAGGACTTCGACTACCAGCAAGTAGTCAAGAAACTCGATTTCGAAGCGGTGATGAAAGACGTCAAGGCGCTCATGACCGACAGCCAGGACTGGTGGCCGGCCGACTGGGGTCACTACGGCGGCCTGATGATCCGCCTGACCTGGCACGCGGCGGGTTCCTACCGGACCGCCGACGGGCGTGGCGGCGCCGGCACCGGCAACCTGCGTTTTTCCCCGCTGAATTCCTGGCCCGACAATGCCAATCTCGACAAGGCCCGCCGCCTGCTGTGGCCGGTCAAGAAGAAGTACGGCAACAAGCTCAGCTGGGCCGACCTGCTCGCCCTCGCCGGCACGGCGGCCTACGAATCCATGGGCCTCAAGGTCTTCGGTTTCGGCTTCGGCCGGCAGGACATCTGGCATCCCGAGAAGGACGTCTACTGGGGCTCCGAGAAGGAGTGGCTCGCCCCCAGCGACAACCCCGACAGCCGTTACTCGGGCGAGCGTGACCTCGCGAACCCGCTGGCCGCGGTGATGATGGGCCTGATCTACGTCAACCCGGAAGGCGTCGACGGCAAGCCCGATCCGTTGAAGACCGCCCACGACGTGCGCGTGACCTTCAGCCGCATGGCGATGAACGACGAGGAAACTGTCGCGTTGACTGCGGGCGGGCACACCGTCGGCAAGGCGCATGGCAATGGCGATGCGGCCAACCTCGGTCCGTCCCCGGAGGCGGCTGGCATCGAAGAGCAGGGCCTGGGCTGGAACAACCACACCACGCGCGGCATCGGCGGCGACACCGTGACCAGCGGCCTGGAGGGCGCGTGGACCACTCATCCCACCCAGTGGGATAACGGCTACTTCCACCTGCTGCTCAACCACGACTGGGAGCTCAAGAAGAGTCCGGCCGGCGCCTGGCAGTGGGAGCCTGTGGGCATCAAGGAAGAAGACAAGCCGGTCGATGCCGAGAACCCTTCGATTCGGCGTAACCCGATCATGACCGACGCCGACATGGCAATGAAGGTGGACCCGGAGTACCGCAAGATCTCCGAGCGCTTCCACAAGGATCCCGCGTACTTCAGCGATGTGTTCGCGCGGGCCTGGTTCAAGCTGACCCATCGCGATATGGGCCCGAAGGCGCGCTACGTCGGCCCCTTTGTTCCGGCTGAAGACCTGATCTGGCAGGATCCGGTGCCGGCTGGCAGCAGCAGTTACGACGTCGATGCTGTGAAGGCGAAGATCGCCGCGAGCGGCCTGTCGATCAGCGAGCTGGTCAGCACCGCCTGGGACAGCGCGCGGACTTTCCGCGGCTCTGACTTCCGCGGCGGCGCCAACGGCGCGCGCATCCGCCTGGCCCCGCAGAAGGACTGGGAGGGCAACGAGCCGAAGCGCCTGGCCAAGGTGCTCGGCGTGCTCGAGCCGATCGCGGCCGAGGCTGGCGCCAGCGTGGCGGACGTGATCGTGCTGGCCGGCAACGTCGGCATCGAGCAGGCGGCCAAGGCGGCCGGCTTCGACATCAAGGTGCCATTCGCGCCGGGCCGCGGCGACGCCACCCAGGAGCAGACCGATGTCGAGTCCTTCGATGTGCTCGAGCCGTTGCACGACGGCTACCGCAACTGGCTCAAGAGCGACTACGTTCCGACTCCCGAGGAAATGCTGCTCGACCGCACCCAGCTGATGGGCCTGACCGCTCCGGAGATGACGGTGCTGGTTGGTGGCCTGCGCGTGCTGGGCGCCAACCATGGCGGCAGCAAGCACGGCGTGTTTACTGATCGCGAGGGCGCGCTGACCAACGACTTCTTCGTCAATCTCACGGACATTGCGTACGAGTGGAAGCCGACGGGCAAGAACTCATATGAGCTGCGTGAGCGCAACACGGGCAAGACCAGGTGGACGGCCACCCGGGCTGATCTGGTGTTCGGCTCGAATTCGGTCCTGCGCGCTTATGCCGAGGTCTATGCTCAGGATGACGGCAAGGAGAAGTTTGTGAAGGACTTCGTCACGGCCTGGACCAAGGTGATGAACGCGGACCGGTTTGATCTCGCGTAAGTCCTGAAGGCTGCCGTCACGGCGCTGAACAGTGCCCGGCCCCGCGATTGCGGGGCCGGGCATTTTTTTGAGCATATTGACCGCGGCTAGATAAAGATCGCCGGAAATGTCTTATTTGTGAGAAAAAGAGCCGCAGGGCTTGCCTCTCGCGACACGTCCGGGTATTTTTCTCGTGGTAACTTCAAATCCGGGCATTTATCCTAAATCCCGGCCGATCTTCGGGAACGCACATGGCATCGACTCCTCTGGGCTACCGCCACCTGATTCAACGCTACGCCTTGCCGGCGTTGCCGCTGGATGTCGAGGCCTGCGTGGAATCTGGCATCAAGGGCAGGGTGCGCAGACAGCATGGTGGCCAACTGCGCCTGCTGTTCGAGCCCAAGTATCAGCCCGGCGACACCCTCGAAGGCCATCTGCAATTTGCCCTACGTTATGAAGGCGTCAACCTGAAGGTCCTTGCTCTGCTGTTCGATCCGGCCGGCGGCCAATCCGCCGAGGTGCGAGAGTCTCTGGCCCACTGGTTGATAACCAGCCCGGAGTCCCGCTACGCGCGCCGGGTCGGTTTCCTCTACGAGTGGCTGACCGGATGTCATTTGCCCATACGGGACCCGGTTTCTGAACGTGCCGGTTACATTCCTGTGCTCGACACGCGGCATCAATTCGCTCGCGAGCCCGGCAAAAAACACGCCCGTTTCCGAGTTATCGATAACCTGCCGGGCACGTCCGCCTTCTGCCCGCTGGTGCGCAAAACCGATTATCTGCAACAGATGGTGGCCAAAGATCTTCAAGGCCTGACTGGCGAGACACTGGCTAGGTACGATGAGGCGTTGTTGCGCCGCGCCGCCAGCTGGCTGTACCTCAAGGAAACCCAGTCCAGTTTCGAGTTGGAGCGCGAAAAGCCCTCGGCCAGCAAGGCGCAACGCTTTGCCGATTTACTGAGTGAGGCTGATACCGGCAAGCCCCTGACCGAAGAGCGGCTGCTCGAATTGCAGCACGCCGTGCTCGACCCGCGTTTTCACGAATTCACCTGGCGCCAGCGGCAGAACTGGCTGGGGGATGACTTAGGTTACCGCCAGCGCGTGGAATTCGTGCCGCCTCGCCCGGAAGACGTTCCGGCCCTGATGCAGGGCCTGCTCACCATGGCCGCTCAGCTGCGCGAGTCGGGCGACCTGGACGCTGTAATTGCTGCCACCTGCATCGCCTTCGGCTTCGTGTTTATCCACCCCTTCATGGATGGCAATGGCCGTATTCATCGCTACCTGGTTCACGACATGCTGGCGAACGCCGGGTTTACCCCGAAAGGCTTTGTGTTGCCAGTCTCCGCCGTGATTCTCGCCAGTCTCAACGAGTACACGGATGCGTTGGAACATTTTTCACGGCCGTTAAACGAGCGTACCGGATTTTATCCGGAAGCCCCGCATGTGGCCGCGACCGGGAACGACGCAGTGTACTTTCGCTTCCCCGACATGACGCGCCAAGCCGAATTTCTCTATTACGCTCTGGAGCGTACCGTCACCGAGGACCTTCGCCGCGAGCTGGATTTTCTGCTCGGCTTTGACCGTGCCAAACAGGCTTTGAACGAGTTGCTGGACTGGCCGAACCACAGCGTAGACCTGTTCGTTCGCGTGGTGCACCAGAACGACGGTCGCTTGTCCGCTAAAAAGCGCCAAAGTTATTTCGAGTGGCTGACCGATGAAGAAATCACTCGGGCCGAAGCCTGTGTGCAACGAGCTTTTGCCGCGGATACGGGAAAACAATGACGAGGAGTCTTGCTCGATCCCCCACGGTCCGAAGGACTGCGCGCTAAGCGCGCATCAATCCCGGTCAGGTCGATCGCGGGATTTGGCGGAGGGGGTGGGATGGGTCGGCCCTGCGGGCCGACGCCTGCGGCTTCGAACCCGCTATCTGTTGACCGTGGGTTCGAATCCCGGTCAGGTCGATCGCGGGATTTGGCGGAGGGGGTGGGATTCGAACCCACGGTACGGTAAACCGTACACTTGATTTCGAGTCAAGCCCATTCGACCACTCTGGCACCCCTCCGAAGGGCGAGGATTCTGCGTGGCGCGAGACGGGGTGTCAATCTTGGCGCGGGAGCGCTCAGCTCAGCGCGAAAGCCGCGAAGAACTGCACGGCGCGGTAAACCGAGTGCATCAGGAACAGCCCGACGCCAAGCAGCGGCAGCTTCGCGAGCGCCAGCCACCCCGGCTGCTGGTAGGCGACCTGTATCTGCCGCCAGGCGTAAAGCAGCACGATGCCGACCAGGCTGAGTTGCAGTGCCACGCGCGAGCCGGCGCCCGTGGCGCTGACGAGAAGCCACAGCAGCCACGGCACCACCATCATGACGAGCAGCAGGAAGGCGCAAAAGTGCAGGCTGACAGCGAGGTGGTCGACGAAATACCGGCCACGGCGGAAATGCAGGCTCATGAGGACCAGCGCGAACAGCGGTACGTGGAGGATCACCAGCACCTTCGCCAGGTGGGTGGCCTCGGCCCGGTACTGGAGCGCGTAGTCCTCGAGCGCTATGCCCTGTGCTTCCAGCCGCGCCGCGACCAGCTCCCGCGCGATGCCGCCATGGGGTTGCCCGAATTGTTCCGCCAGCGAGAGGTTGAGGTCCGACAGGGGCGGGTAGAAGAAATAGACGATGTTGGCGATGAGGAACAGCGACAGCGGGGCGAGGTTGCGCCTCCGCCGTCCCTCGAGCCAGTCGCGGTCCAGCCGCCCCGGACGGAACAGCAGCCGCCCGAGGCTGCCGAGGAAGCGCTCGTTTACCATGGTGAGCGACTCGAGCAGCTGGGCGAGAAACCAGCTGAAGCGCTGCTCGCGGGGCTCGATTCGTTTCTGGCCGCAGTCATGGCAGTAGCGGCCTCGCAGGACCGCGGCGCAGTTCGGGCAGGACGTCTGCTCGGTCATGGGCTGCATTATGATGCAGGCGGCGGATGCAGCAAGCGCGAGGCATGCTGCGCGACGGGCGGAGGATGGAGCAGATGAGCGAGCGGTTCACGGTGTCTCTCGAGGCCGAGCTGGCACAGCAGTTCGACGAATTCATCCAGCGCAAGGGCGGCAGCAACCGCTCCGAGGCGGTGCGGGATCTCATCCGCGAGGCGCTGGCGCGGGAGCAGCTCGACCGCGACCCCGACGTCAACTGCCTGGGCGTACTGACTTATCTCTATAACCACCATGAGCGCGAGCTCAGCAAGCGCCTGACCGAGGCGCACCATGCGCATCACGACCTGACGGTCACGACCCTGCACATGCATCTCGATCACGACCACTGCCTCGAAGCCGTGCTGCTCAAGGGGCCCGGCTCCCAGATCGAGTCCTTCGGCGATGCCGTCATGGCGCGGCCCGGTATCCGCCACGGCCGGCTGCACAAGATCCCGGCCCCCTCCGGCAGCGATGAGCACGGCCACAGCCATTCCCATGGCCACTGGCGCCCGCACGACCACGAGCACGACGACGAGCACGGCCACGAGCACGACTGAGTGCGCGGCGCCGCGCACCGGGCCGGCGTGACAATTCCCTATTGAGGCGGCAACGCCAATCAATAAGAATATTCCGCTATTCGTAACACCGGAGAGGGTTGATGCGCACGCGCACGGGTTGCCGGGTGCTCGCCGTGGCGCTGGCCGCGGGGGTCGCCCTGTGGTTGCCGGGCGCCGCGCTGGGCCATGCGATGCTCCACGAGGTCGTCGAGGGCGACGCCGTAATCGTGCGCCTGTCCTTCCCCGGTGGCGACCAGCCCTGGTTCGAGCCTTACGAGGTGTTCGCGCCCGGGGATGAAACGCCGTTCCAGACCGGCCGCGTCAATGCCTTGGGCGAGGCGAGCTTCCGGCCCGACCGCCCCGGCGCCTGGCGGCTGCGGGTGTTCACGGCGGACGGCCACGGCACGGTGATCGGGCTCGAGGTCGATGCGGCCGGCGCGGTGAGCGCGGTTCACGCCGGGCACGGCCATGCGCACGGCTACTGGCCGCGCGTGCTCGCCGCACTCGGCTACCTGCTGGGCGGGTTCGGCCTGTGGATCCTGTGGCGCCAGCGCCGCGCACGCGCCGGCGCGGGCTGAAGCATGCACATTCCCGACGGCCTGATCTCGCCGCAGACCTACCTGCCGGCGCTCGCGCTGGCAGCGCCGCTCTGGCTGCTGGCCGGCCGCAAGCTGAAGGCACGGCTCGGCGACGAGGCGCTGCCGCGGCTGGCGGTGTTCACGGCGCTCGCTTTCCTGCTTTCCACGCTGATGCTGCCGTTGCCCGGCGGCACCTCGGGACACGCCGTCGGCGTCGGCCTGCTGGCGCTGGTCTTCGGGCCGTGGATCGCGTTCATGGCCTATAGCCTGGTGCTGCTGCTGCAGGCGGTGGTGGTGGGCGCCGGCGGCGTCACGTCCTTGCCCGTGAATGCGCTGGCGATGGGTTTTGTCGGGGCGTGGGTGACCGTCGGGTTGCACGCCGCGCTGCGGCGCTTTGACGAGGCGGTCGCGGTGGTGGTTTCGGTGTGGGCCGGGGTGATGGTGGCGGCCTTGATCCTGGCGCTGGCACTGGGACTCCAGCCCTCGATCGCGCAGGCGCCGGACGGCACGCCGCGCTTTTTTCCCTTCGGCCCGGCCGTCACGCTGCCGGCGCTGCTCATTCCGCATGCGCTGATCGGCGCGGGTGAAGCCGTCCTGACATTGCTGGTGTACCGCCACGCGCGGCGCCGCCGCTGGCTGGGCGCGCCCGGATGAAACACCGATTCTGGCTCGCGGCCTGGTTGCTCGCCGTGGTCGGCGTGACGATGGTGCATTCGCCGGCGTGGCTGGCCGGCGGGCTGGCGCTGGTGACGCTGGCCTCAGGTCGCGGGCGCGGCGCGCTGCTGTGGCGGGCGCTGCGGATCGTCTTGCCAGTGCTGGGGCTTATCTCGATCGGCTACGCGGCGATGGGCTGGCTGACCGGCGAGTTCGCGTGGCGCTACCTGCTGCTGCTGAATCTTCGCGTGGTGCTGCTGGCGCTGTTGACGAGCTGGATGGCGCGTGACGTGAATCTCGAGCGGGCGCTCGCGGGCTGGCCGGCCGGGCAGCGCTGGCTGAGCATCGTGCGCGGCCAGGTGGCGGTGTTCCGCCGCCTCGCGGGCGAGTACCGCGCCGCCGTGCAAAGCCGCAGCACCGTGCCGCCCACGCTGCGCCAGCGTTATCGCGCCGGCGCGGCGCTGGGACTGGCGGCGCTCGACAAGGCCATGTACAACTCCGAGGCCGTAACCCAGGCCATGCGCTCGCGCGGGGCTCTCGATGACTGAACCGCTTTACCAGCTCGAAGCCGCGTCCGTGGACTACCCGGACGGGCGCAATGCGCTCGACTCGCTGCGGCTGGAGATCGCCGCGGGCGAGCGCGTGGTGCTGCTCGGCACGAACGGCTGCGGCAAGACCACGCTGCTGAAGCTGCTGGATGGGCTGGTGCCGGCGAGTCGCGGCACGGTGTACTTCGAGGGCCGGCCGCTCGACGCGGCGCGGCTGAAGGAGCGCACCTTCGCCAGCGATTTCCGCCGCCGCGTGGCGCTGATGTTCCAGCATCCCGAGGCGATGCTGTTCAACCCCACGGTGGCCGAGGAGATCGGCTTCGGCCTGCGTCACCTGCCGGAGGACGAGGCGCGTGAGCGGGTGCGGCGCTGGGCCGGCGTGATGCGGCTCGACGGCCGGCTCGACGAGCATCCCTCGCAGCTGTCCGGCGGCGAGAAACAGCGCCTGTGCCTGGCCTGCCTGCTGGCGCTCGAGCCCGAGGTGTTGCTGCTGGACGAGCCGACCGCGAACCTCGATCCGCGCACCGTCGGCTGGCTGATCGACTGGCTCGCGGAGCGCGCCATCACGACCGTCGTCGCGACCCACCACATGGCGCTGGCGCCGGAGCTAGGGAGTCGTGCGGTGATCCTTTCCGAGGCGCACCGGGTCGCCTTCGACGGGCCGGTCGACGAGGCGCTGGCCGATCTCGAGCTGTTGCTCGAAAATAACCTGGCGCACCGCCACCGGCACGAGCATGACGGCGTGGTGCACGAGCACGTCCATCGCCACCCGGTGTGGGGGCCCGTCCGGGAATAAGCATGTCGAATAACCTCTATATCGCGGCCACGGAGCCGATGAGCGGCAAGTCGCTGGTCGCGCTGGGGCTGATGGAAATGCTGTCGCGCGCCTGAGCGCAGCGCCCGCGCCGCCGGTCAGGCAGTCGGTTCGGGAAAGATCGGCGCCGGCTTGCCGTGCTCGTCGATCGACACCATGGTGACCTCGGCGCTGGTCACGCGGACGTCCTCGTCGATGTAGCGCGAGCGCGCCAGCACGTCCACGCGCACCCGGATGGAGCTGCGCCCGATCTCGATGGTGTCGGCCCAGAGGCTGACGATGTCGCCCATTTTCACCGGCTTGTGAAACTCGACCTTGTCCATGGCGATGGTGACGAACTTGCGCGCCGCCTGGCGACTCGCCTCCACGAAGGCGGCCTGGTCGATGAGCGACAGGATCACGCCGCCGAAAATCGAGCCCAGGGCATTGGTGTCCTTGGGCATCATCATCATGCGGATGGCGGGTTGCTTGCTGGGGGCTTTCACGATCAGTCTCCGGAATGAGGCGCGGTCCACCAGGCCTGGCGCGCGGCGTGGCTGGCGGCGCGATCGACGACGTATTCGAGCAGGCTGCCGCGCCCGCTCGCCAGCGCGGCCGCGATCGCCGCGGCCGGGTCCGGCGCAAGGTCGAGGCGGGCATGCGCGAGCCCGAACAACGCTGCGGCCTGGCCGAGGTCCAGCGCCGGCGGGGTCAGCCAGAGCGCCTCGAATTCCGGCAGCGCCGCTTGCGGCAGCTGGCCGAAGATCGCGCCGCCGCCGTTGTTGACGACGATGATCGTGAGCGGCCGCTCGCGACACAGCGACAGGGCGTTCAGGTCGTGGAACAGGGCGAGGTCGCCGATCACCGCGATGCCTGGCCGGCCCGCCGCGCTGACCATGCCCGCCGCGGTGGACAGGTTGCCGTCGATGCCGCTCACGCCGCGATTGGCGTAGATCGCCAGCGGTGCAACGCGCCGCGCCAGGAAACTGTCGAAATCGCGCACCACCAGCGAGTTTGCGACGAACACCGGTGTGTCCGGCGGCGCGGCGGCGGCAATGGCGCGCACCAGCCCGGCCTCGGCCGGGGGTGTCTCCAGCGCCTCCAGCGCGCGCCAGGCGGCGCCCTCGCGCCGGTCGAGCGCGTCCCATGCGGCGGATCGCAGTCCGGCCCGCGCGGCCGCCGCGGCGAGCACCGACAGGGTGGCCGCGGGATCGCCGAGCAGGACGGTGCGCGCCGCGCGCAGCGGATCCGGCCAGGCCGGACCCGGGGCGAGCAGCAGGGTATCGGGGCAGCGCGCCGCCCATTGTTCGACATGGCGCGACACCGGCGGCATGCCCACGCGGATGAGCCACTCGGGCGTTGGCGCCGCGGGATCGCGCAGGAAGCGGTCGGCGGCGCACAGGATCCGCGCCGTCTCGTCGTGGCCCGCGCGGAGTCCGGACAAGGGATCTGCGATCACCGGGCAATCCAGCGCCTTGGCAAGGCTCACGACGGCCGCCGCCGCGGGATCTCCCGGCGGCAACCGGCCCGCGAGGATCGCGCCGCGCCGGCCGCCGAGCCGCGCGGCGGCGGTCGCGACCGCAGTCAGGTCGGGCGTGACTTTCCCGGGCGTGTGCAGCGTCGTCCCGCCAGGCGACCAGCGCTCGCAGCGCGCCGGGTCTGCCGCTACCAGCGGCTCACGGAAGGCCATGTTGACGTGCACCGGGCCGCGACGCGGCCAAAGGCACGCTGCCGCGGCGCGACGACCAAGGTCGCGCGCATGGCGCTCGGTGGCGTCGGCCGGCAGGGAGAACACGCCGCGCGCGTGCTCGGCAAACAGCCGGTCCTGGCGGGTGGCCTGGTTCGCGCCGCAATAGAGCAGTTCCGGCGGGCGGTCGGCACTGAGCAGCAACAGGGGCTGGTCATCCTCGCAGGCCTCGATCGCCGCCGGCAGCCAGTGCGCGGGCGCGGAGCCGGAGGTGGCAATGAGCGCCGACGGTTTCCTGCCGGCGCGGGCCAGGCCGAGCGCGAAGAAGGCCGCCGAGCGCTCGTCCGCGACCAGGTGCACGCGGAACCCGGCGCAGCGTGCCGCCGCCAGCGCCAGCGGCGTGGAGCGCGAGCCGGGGGAAATCACCACTTCGTCGAGCCCGGCGGCTGCCAGGCCGTCGAGCAGGGCGACGGCGCGCCGGAACGAGGCCTCGCCGGGGTCCGCGCCGGCCCCGGCTTCAATCTCAGCCAACGCCCAACGCCTCGAGCATGGCTTGCAGCTTCCAGCCGGTCTCGCGCAGTTCCTGCTGCGGGTCCGAGCCGGCCACGATGCCGGCGCCCGCGTACAGGCTGGCGGCGCGTCCACGCAAGGCCGCGCAGCGCAGCGCCACCCAGATGTCGCCGCCCGCGTCGTCCAGCCAGCCGACGCCCCCGGTGTACCAGCCGCGATCGGCCTCACCGTGTTGCCGCAGCCAGTCCAGCGCCGCGGCGCGCGGCGCGCCGCCGACCGCGGGGGTCGGGTGCATGCGCTCGAGCAGTTCGAACACCCCGACGTCGGGCTTGACCCGGCCGTGCACGTGGCTGGCCAGGTGCTGCACGTTCGGCAATCGCAGCAGCGAGGGCGCATGCGAGGCCACCAGGGCCGTGCACAGCGGCTCGAGCGCGCTGAGGATCTCGCGCACCACCACGGCGTGTTCCGCCAGTTCCTTGGGATCGCCGAGCAAGGTGCCGCCCAG
>Ga0114946_10001574_pt1 | contig 15739 bp, 16 predicted proteins | sample WalLakDeSediment_FD_88676 | JGI IMG/M metagenome (GOLD analysis project Ga0114946, IMG submission 88676) | Lake sediment microbial communities from Walker lake, Nevada to study Microbial Dark Matter (Phase II) - Walker Lake 11/02/13 Deep Sediment | ecosystem: Environmental > Aquatic >... | reverse complement strand
GTAGCGTTGCCACTCCCTTCGGGCTTGAGCTTCAGGGCGAAACGCCTGTGGCAACGGATTCTTCGTTGTGACAGGAGTCACAACGCTACATGGGTGAGGTTTTCGGGCAAGCTCAACTGAAAGTACCGAAAGGTAAAAGGATTCACAAATGACCCTGCGCAGCCGCTTCGGGAAAGAGATGGATGACCGGGTGAAGGGATATACTGTGTCGGTACCCTTCGACCGGCGCCTGTACAGGCAGGACATCGCCGGCTCCATTGCCCATGCCCGGATGCTGGCCAGACAGGGCATAATCTCCGACAAGAACGCCGAGCTAATCACTATGGGGCTCGTTTCCATCCGGGAGGAGATCGAACAGGGCAGGTTCGAGTTCAACGAGGAACTAGAAGACATCCATATGAACATCGAGGCCCGCCTCATCGAGAAGATCGGCGATGCCGGTGCCAAGCTCCACACCGCCCGTTCCCGAAACGACCAGATCGCCCTCGACATGAGGTTGTTCACTAAGGAGGCGGTCTCGGAGACTATGGCCCGGATCAAGGCGCTTCAGCAAGCCCTCCTCGACCTAGCCAAAGACAACAAGAGACTGGTTATGCCTGGCTACACCCACCTCCAGAGGGCACAGCCGGTGCTATTTGCTCACCACCTGCTCGCCTACTTCCAGATGTTTCAGCGCGACACCGAACGCTTCCAGCAGTGTTTTGAGAGAACCGACGTCCTGCCTCTGGGCAGCGGTGCTCTGGCCGGGGTGCCCTACCCTATCGACCGTGACTTCCTGGCAAAAGAACTGGGCTTCAGCAAAGTGAGCGCCAACAGCATGGACGCCGTCTCCGACCGCGATTTCGTCATCGAGTACCTGTCGGCGGCTAGCCTGACCATGATGCATATCTCACGCCTTGCTGAAGAGATCATCCTGTGGTCAACAGCAGAGTTCGGATTTATCGAGATCGACGATGCTTTCGCTACCGGCTCCAGCATCATGCCCCAGAAGAAGAACCCGGATGTGGCAGAGCTGGCGCGAGCCAAGACAGGCCGCGTCTACGGCCATCTTATAGCAGCGCTGACCACCATGAAAGCATTGCCCCTGTCCTACAATCGCGACCTCCAGGAGGATAAAGAGGGCCTTTTTGATTCCGTGGACACGCTAATGTCCACGCTTGAGGTCTTTGCTCCGATGATAGCCAGCATGCACATAAGGTCCGACCACATCAGCCGCGCTGCGGAGGAGAACTATACCCTGGCCACAGATATAGCCGATTACCTGGTGAAAAAGGGTGTCCCATTTCGCCAGGCCCACGCCATCGTGGGCAATTTAGTGCGCTACGCCATCGACAATCAAAAAACCCTGCTTGAGATCGAGCTAAGCGAATACCGGAAGTTCTACCCCGATTTTGAGAATGACGTGAAGTCAATCACGGTGGAATCATCTCTAGCGACGCGCAATACCTCTGGTGGAACCGCCCCCGAGGCAGTAGAAAAGGCGCTGGCGGCAGCGAGAAGGATGCTCCATGGAACACAGGATTAAGCTTGCCCCGTCTATTCTTTCCGCCGACTTCGGCCGCGTCGGGGAGCAGGTCGCCGAAGCAACCAGAGCAGGCGCTGATTATATCCATATAGATGTTATGGACGGGCACTTCGTTCCCAACATCACTATAGGCCCACTGGTGGTAGCTGCTATACGCCCCCACACCTCACTCCCCCTCGACGTCCACCTGATGATCGAGTCGCCAGAGAAGTACATACAGCAGTTCGCCCAAGCGGGCGCGGACATTATCACCGTACACGTTGAGGTATGCCATCACTTGCACAGGGTAGTGGAATCGATAAAAGAGCTAGGGATCAAGGCGGGGGTATCGCTCAATCCAAGCACTCCCCTGACTGAGGCCGAAGAGGTCCTGCCCATCCTCGACCTAGTGCTGCTGATGTCGGTTAATCCCGGCTTCGGGGGGCAGCAGTTCATCGAGAGCACGATCGGAAAAATCGAACGCCTCAGGCGCCGGCTTGACGAACTGGGATTGCCTGCAGAGCTTGAGGTGGACGGGGGGATTACCGCAGAGATAGCGCCCCGCGTAGCTCGAGCGGGGGCACGGGTGCTCGTAGCCGGTGCGGCGATCTTCAACAAGAAGGGAAGTGTTTCTCAAGCGATCACAAGGATCAGGGAGAGTCTTCAAGGGCTCGAAACAGGATAATGAGGGATAGACTAGCCAGCAACCTTGTTCTGAGTTCGCAAACACCTGGTGCAGATGTTCATACGCTTCTTCTTGCCATCTATCACAACTGTGGTCGTCTGGAGGTTAGGCAACCATTGCCGCTTAGTATGACGCTTGGAGTGGGATACATTGTTTCCAAACTGTGGCCCCTTCCCACACAACTCGCACTTCAACGTCCTTCTCCTTTGACTAGAGCATCTTTTTCTTGTAGAATCCGACCTTAAGGATAACATAACCGAAAGGGCCTTGCAAGACGATTTTCGATTAGTCAGGTTTGGCAACACCGACCTTGGATATAGAGAGGCCAGCGAATTGGGGGGGCCTGGTGTGGACGAGATAACCTCATATGATGGACATGATCTGAGAGGGATGTTCAGCGCCGCCACCCGCTGGCTGGATCGCAGCGCTCAGTCTATCAACATTCTCAACGTCTTCCCTGTGCCCGATGGTGATACCGGCACCAATATGCTTTTGACCATGCAGGCTGCGATGGAAGAGGCTGCTGCTTGCCCCGATGGGAGTGCAGCAGCCATATCCCAAGCGATAGCAAGGGGCTCCCTGATGGGAGCCAGGGGAAATAGCGGCGTGATCCTGTCCCAGATTTTTCGGGGATTGGCCAAGGGGCTGGATGGCAAGCACTCCTTCAATGGCAACGACCTCGCCGCTGCCCTGGTTGAGTCAACTGCTTTCGCCTACAGGGGGATGAGCAAGCCGGTGGAAGGAACCATCCTCACCGTCATCCGCGAAGCAGCCGATGCCGCCCAAACACACGGCACATCACATAACGGCGACTTGATGGCAACTATGGAAGCTATCGTCGATGAGGCTAGAGCTTCGGTGGCGAGGACCCCCACGCTGCTCCAGGTGCTGCGCCAGGCCGGGGTAGTGGATGCCGGAGGGCAAGGGCTTTATGTAATATTCGAAGGCATCCTACACTATCTGCACGGCGAGTTAGAGGAGACCGAGATCGCGCCAATAGAAGCCGCAGCCGGTATCAGGCAAGGGCCAGCGGAAGATGCCATCTTCGGTTATTGTACCGAGTTTCTGCTCCAGGGCAAAAACCTCGACCTCGAAGCTATCAGAGAGAAGCTAAACTCCATCGGCGAATCCGTCCTGGTAGTCGGCGACGAATCTATTGTGAGAACCCACCTCCACACCTTCGACCCCGGGGCTGCCTTGAGCTACGTCACTTCTTTAGGCGTCCTACAGCAGGTGAAAGTGGAGAATATGGACGAACAGCACCGTGATTTCGTTGTAGCACAGTCTCAGTCAACTTCGGCCGCCATCTCCGCGATAGCTGTGGTCTCCGGCGAAGGTCTCACTGAGGCGTTCTACAGCATTGGGGCCACCATAGTCGTTCCCGGCGGTGAGACTATGAACCCCAGCGTCCAGGAGCTTCTTCAGGCTGTGGAATCAGCGCCTTCAAACAACATTATCATACTGCCCAATAACCCCAACGTTTTGCTGGCAGCGGCCCAAGTTCCAGAGTTGACCCCGAAGAACGTAGCGGTAGTGCCCTCGAATACTATACCGCAGGGGATAGCATCTCTCCTCGTCTTGAACCATGAAGTTGATTTGGAGTCAAACGCTGCCGCCATGCAGAAAGCGCTGTCAACAGTCCGCAGCGGAGAGATCACAAGAGCAGTGAGGGCAATGGAGCACGACGGCCTCTCAATCAAGGAAGGGCAGACCATTGCCTTCCTTGACCGCAGGCTGGTACTGGCAGACGGTAGCATGACGCGGGTTGTCCTCAAGCTGCTGGACATGATGGATGTCGATGAAGGGGGATTGATCACCATCTATTACGGGGCGGACACGGAGAGCAGCGAAGCCGAACACACAGCGGAAGCAGTCCGGGAGAAATACTTTGCTCAAGAAGTAGAGGTGATCGAGGGGAGACAACCACACTACAATTACATTGTCTCGGTAGAATAAAGCCGATTTTACGACAGTCACAGCGGTGGTCCAGAGCCCACAGCAAGCCCCCTAAGGAAGCCCCGATGAAATAGCAGTATTGGAAGATAGCACTTTGAGCCTAACGGTTGACCAATTGCAGAAGGTACTGAAACTGGAGCAGGCCAAAGGCTACCGCGATCAAGCGGTAATGGGCGGGCTCGATAGACTACTGCGCAACCTGACCCCCTCAAACCCAAACCTGACTCGCCTGCTTTCGCTTAGTTACTCCGCCCTGGACGAAAGAAAACGAGAGGAATGGGTGAGGAGCGTGCTGGAGCAACTTGACACTGCAGAACCAGAAGTAAAGCCTTTGCCCCAAATCATGCGCAGGAGACGGGAACCTGCCTCCCAACGCCCCCAGGGCGATATCGACCGATACTTAGACTCCGCAATTACCTCTATCAAGGGCATAAGCTCAAGCCTCGCTAGTAAATTCGGCAAGCTGGGAGTGATTACGGTGCGCCAGTTCCTCTACTTCTTTCCCCTCCGACATATCGACTATAGCCAGAGAAGGCTCATTTCAGAGCTTGAAGAGGGTATGGAACAGACCATCGTGGCCATCGTCTGGGAAGCTGCCGCAAAGACCACCTCATACCGGAAGCGCATGACAGAAGCTATCGTCGGCGACGAATCCGGCAACATAAGAGTTATATGGTTCAACCAACCCTATCTCGCTAAGAAGCTCATCCCCAACAGCCGGGTGGTAATCAGCGGCAAAGTCAGTGAATTCCGCAATCGGAAGGTGTTCCAATCCCCAGAATGGGAGCCTCTGGATTCCGATGACCTTATTCACACCGGGAGGCTAGTTCCTGTCTATCCGCTAACTGCAGGACTGTCGCCCCGGGTGGTGCGGAAGCTAGTCAAGGGAAACCTCGACTGCTGGCTCCCCGAGCTGCCGGATTTCCTCCCGGAAGGTATCAGAAAAAGAGCGGGATTGCTTCCGCTTTCCGAAGCGATCGGGCAAGCGCACTATCCAGACAGCGAGCACGCCAAGGCACAGGCCAGGAAGCGACTGGCTTTCGACGAACTCTTCCTTATCCAACTCGGCGTGCTGTCCAAGAAGAGAGACTGGCAAGAGGAGACTGGCAATGCCTTCGACGCCGACAGCGGCTGCCTTGAGCCCTTCTTCAATTCCCTACCTTTCACCCTGACCACAGCTCAAAAACGCACCTTTGCCGAGATTCGGGAGGACCTGGGCAAATCGAAGCCCATGAGCCGTCTTCTGCAGGGTGAAGTTGGCAGTGGCAAGACAGTGGTCGCCGCCGCAGCATTGCTCCTCGCCGCCGCTAACGGCTATCAGGCCGCCCTCATGGCCCCAACCGAGATACTGGCAGAACAGCACTTCGAGAGCATATGCGGCCTACTGAGTAGAGCAAGCGGGGAGGCCGGCAATGGCAGGCCCTATAGTAGCTATACTTCGCTACTGCCACACCCTATTGGCGTTGGCCTTTTGACAAGTGGCCTCAGGGAAAGCTCGAGGCAGAAGGTCCAGGAAGGCATCATCTCAGGGGAAATTAATCTTGCCATTGGCACACATGCTCTTATCCAGAAAGGGGTAGAGTTCCAGCATCTGGGGCTCTGTGTGGTCGACGAGCAACACCGCTTCGGGGTAATGCAACGGTTGGAACTGCGCTCGAAGGGGTCGAGTCCCCATGTCCTGGTAATGAGCGCCACCCCGATCCCCCGCACTCTGGCACTCACGCTCTACGGCGATCTTGACCTCTCGGTCCTCGATGAACTCCCACCGGGTAGAGTCGAGATCAAAACTAAATGGATCAGCCCCAGGCAGCGGCAAAGCGCTTACGATTTCATTCGCAAACAGGTTATTACGGGGCGGCAGGCATTCATTATCTGCCCCCTGATCGAGGAATCGGAGGCCATTGAGGCTAAGGCAGCGACCACCGAATACGAGCGCCTCTCTCGGGTCGTCTTCCCCGAACTACGGTTGGGGCTGCTTCATGGGCGTCTCTCCAGCGCGGAGAAAGATGCGGTAATGCGGCGCTTTCGCAGCGGCGAACTCGACATATTGGTATCAACGCCCGTGGTGGAGGTAGGTGTAGATATCCCCAATGCCACGGTGATGCTAATCGAGGGCGCAGACCGTTTCGGTATGTCGCAGTTGCACCAGTTCCGCGGCCGCGTGGGAAGAGGAGAGCACCAGAGCTACTGCCTGCTTCTTGCCGAGACCCCGTCAGCTGAGGCCAGAGAGCGCCTTTCCCTCCTGCAACGCACGCAGAACGGGTTCGACCTCGCCGAGGAGGACTTGAGGCTCAGGGGGCCCGGTGAGTTTTTCGGCACCCGCCAGAGCGGTCTCCCCGACCTGAAAATGGCCAGTCTCTCCGATGTCGAGCTTCTGGAGCTTGCCCGCAGAGAAGCTATCCGCCTTTTTAACGCAGATCCCTACTTCCAGCAGCCGGAGCACAGGCTCCTTGACAGAGAGGTTAATCTATTATGGGGGAGCGGGGGGGAGTTGAACTAGATATGATCAAGCACAAGCTCGCCGAATTTCTGGAGCAAGCAGCCAAAGCGGCGCAGTCGAGCGGGCAACTCCCGCCCGCTGCTCTGCCTGAGATAACACTGGAGCATCCGCAGAACCCGGAGCACGGCGACTATGCCTCCAGCCTCCCGTTGAAGATGGCGAAGGTTGCGCAGATGAACCCAATGGCCATCGCCGAGATTCTATCAAACTTCCTTCCTCAAATCGAGGCTGTGGAGAGGATATCGGTGGTAGCCCCGGGCTTTATCAACTTCTTCCTCACGAGTAAATGGCTCACCCAGCAGGTGGAGGATATCCTCAATGCTGGGGAAGCTTACGGGGATCTCGATATGGGGAACGGTTCCAGGGTTCAGATTGAATTCGTTAGCGTTAACCCCACAGGGCCGATCCACGTCGGGCACGGGCGCGGCGCCGTCCTGGGCAGTGCCCTGGCCAATGTACTCAGTGCAGCAGGTTATACCGTGGAGAGAGAGTATTATGTCAATGATACTGGTAATCAGATGGATGTCTTCTACCGCTCTCTCTATTGCCGCTATCTGCAGACCCTGGGTAAAGATAGCGAGATGCCTGCTGATGGCTACAAGGGGGCCTATCCTGTGGAGCTTGCTCAGGAGATCGTCTCTGAAAAAGGTGATGTTTTCCTTGCCCTACCCCCCGAGGAGGCGACTCGGGAACTGGGAGATATCGCCCTGCACAAGGCTATTAAATCCATCAAGTCTGACCTTGAGTATCTGCGCGTTGGCTTCGATGTCTGGTTCAGTGAGCGCAGCCTCTACGAGAACAGTCAGTTCGAACGGGCAATGGCCCTGCTACGAGATGGCGGCCACATCGAGGAGAGAGAGGGAGCGCAGTGGTTTGTCTCCACCGCGCTCGGCGAGGACAAGGACAACGTCCTCGTGCGCAGCAACGGCATTCCCACCTATTTTGCATCGGATGTGGCCTATCACTACAACAAGTTCCTAGAGCGCGGTTTCGACAAGGTGGTCAACATCTGGGGAGCCGATCATCAGGGGCACGTCTCCCGAATGAAGTCGGTTCTCATCGCGCTGGGGATCGACCCTGCTAAGCTGGCGATAATAATCGCCCAGATGGTAACACTGAGCGACGGCAAGCTATCGAAGCGCGCCGGGCAGGTTATCACCCTCCGCCATCTCGTTGACGAGGTAGGGGCAGATGCCTGCCGTTTCTTCCTTCTTTCACGCTCCGCAGACAGCCAGATGGAATTCGACCTGGAGCTGGCAAAGCGCGAGTCGGCCGAAAACCCGGTCTATTACGTTCAATATGCTCACGCCCGCATCGCCAGCATTCAGCGCCTTGCCGAGGAGAGGAATATCAACTACTCCGACGGCGATGTGGGATTGCTCACCACCGATGCCGAACTCAATCTAATTCGCAAGATGGTGTTGCTGCCCGAGCTAGTAGAACTCGCGGCGAAAAACCTCGAACCCCATCACCTGCCACACTTCGCCCAGGACCTGGCAACCGCGTTCCACAGCTTCTACAAGCAATCCAGGGTCGTCTCCGACGACGAGGCACTGACACGGGCCCGTCTCAAACTGGTCAAGGCAGCACAAATCGTCCTCGCCAAGACCCTCGGGCTCATGGGGATGACCGCCCCCGAGCACATGTGAGCCGTCAAAGCCCTTCCTTCTTGTACTGCTCCGCCAGGTTTTGATAGAAGCTCTCATGCCCTTCCATCCAGCCCTTTTGTTTCTCGGTGACCGGGCCTTTGACCTTAGCCGGTACCCCGACAACAAAAGAACCTGGAGGTATTATCATGCCCTCCGTGACCACTGAGCCCGCGGCGATGATACAGTAGTCGCCAACCTCTGAGTTATGTAAAGTTGTTGCGTTCATGCCGATGATCACCCGGCTCCCCACCTTACTGCTATGCACCACAGCGCCATGTCCCACCATCACATGGTCGCTGATCTCCATATCGTTTCCCGCATGCAACATGCAGTTGTCCTCGATATCGACATAGCTGCCGATCTTTATTGCAGCGAAGTCACCCCCGATCACTGCGCCCGGCCAGACATTCGAGTGCTCCCCTATCTCCACATCGCCGATAATATATGCCGCCTCGCTGATAAAGGCGGTTTCAGCTACCCTGGGCGTCTTTCCGTTGAAGCTTCTGATCACCTGAAACCTCCCAGTCCTAGGCACGGCCATTATAGCCTGTTCGATTGTGAGGCGCAAAGGTAGGGGCGTTCAATTGAACGCCCCTACACGTAGCGTCGTGGCTCCTGTCACGACGGATAATTCGTTGCCACAGGAGTGGCAACGCTACGTTTAACGGGTAGGGGCACGGCATGCCGTGCCCCTACCCATAATCCTATCCTCCCTGTATCATCGCGAGCCCTCTGCCCCATGTCATTGCAGGCCCTCTGCTCCATGTCATTGCGAGCACAGCGAAGCAATCTCATCGTCCTTTCTGCAGCACACCTCCGGGATTGCTTCGTCGCTACGCTCCTCGCAATGACATAACAATACGTAGCTTGAATTTGCACTCAACTGTAAGGAACGCCCATTCACCTTGTCCCCACTCCCTTTCTATGGTACACTCCACTAGGATAGAGAAGGAGTACAGATTGAATGAAAGGTCGTGTCTTTTCCGGCGCCAGGCCCACAGGTAAACAGCACATAGGTAACTACCTTGGAGCAATCCAGAGTTATGTCAAGCTCCAGCAGGACTACGACTGCATCTACTGCATCGTTGATATCCACGCTCTGACCACTCTCGAGGATACCCACCTGCTCAAGGAGAACACCCGTGAGATGATGCTCGACTGGCTGGCAGCGGGGCTCGACCCTGAGAAGAGCATCCTCTTCATCCAGTCACACGTACCCGAGGTGATGGAACTCCATACCCTGCTCAGCATGGTGACCCCACTCGGCTGGCTGCTCCGCGTTGCCACCTTCAAGGAGAAGGTCAAGCTACAGCCTCACAACGTCAACTACGGGCTGGTAGGCTATCCGGTGCTGATGACAGCCGACATCGTTCTCTATAAGGCAGACACCATACCCGTGGGCGAAGACCAGTTGCCTCACCTGGAACTGGCGAGGGACATAGTGCGCCGCTTCACCTACCTATTCGGCGAGGTCTTCCCTGAACCCAAGGCCAAACTCACCACCTTCCCCATGGTCATTGGGCTCGACGGGGAAAGAAAAATGAGCAAGAGCTGCGACAACGATGTCGAGCTTGCAGCTTCACCGGAGGAAACCACCCAAAGGATAAGAACTGCCTTCACCGACCCCGCCCGCCAGTATCGCAACGACCCCGGGCACCCCGAGGTTTGCAATATCTACAGCCTGCACCACTTCTACAACCCTGATCGCCTGGATGAGATCGCCACACAGTGCCGGGGAGCGGCAATCGGCTGCGTCGATTGCAAGAATATCCTCGCCGAGGGAGTAAACAGAGACCTCGCACCTTTCCGCGAAAGGCGGGCCGAAATCGCCCAAAGGCCGGGATACGTAGATGAGGTCTTTGCCGATGGGGCCCGACGCGCCCATGTCATAGCTAAGGAAACGATCAAAGAGGTCAAAGAGAAGATGGGGCTACCATGACCGGCGTGCCACTATCCCGGAGCGGGAAGGAAGCCCTTGATGTAGCCATAATGGCGGCGCAGGGGGCCGGGGAGATACTCAAAGCTCACTTCCGAGAAGAGAGACAGATACGGTTCAAGGGGAGAGCCAACATCGTCACCGAGGTGGACCTGCTGGCGGAGGATAGCCTCAAATCTTTCCTTCAAACTGAGTATCCCGACCACAGCATTCTCTCCGAGGAATCAGAGCCCATCAGCGGGGACTCAAACTACACCTGGATTCTCGACCCCCTGGACGGGACCAACAACTACTCCTTTGGAATACCCTTTTTCTCAACCGTCATCGCCTTAACAAGCGGCGATGACGTCCTGCTGGGCATAGTCTATGACCCGTTAAGCAACGAGTTATTCGCAGCCCAGAAAGGTAAAGGCACAACCCTCAACAGCAATCCCGTCTCGGTCTCCGGGAAAAAGAGGGTTCAGGATTCGCTCATCGGCCTCGACCTGGGTTATGTCGATGAGAAAGGGAAGAAGCTGCTGGAGTTCATCACCGGCCTCTGGCCGAATATGTACGCCTTCAGGATCATGGGCTCCGCAGCCCTGGGGATGGCCTACGCTTCCTGCGGGCGGCTCGACCTCTACTTCCACCTGCTGGTATACCCCTGGGAGATTGCCTGCGGCCAACTGCTGATGACTGAGGCCGGCGGGGTCGCGACCAACTGGGAGGGGAGGCCGCCGGGCGTAGATGAAAGCTCCATCATCGCCTCAAACGAGGCCATCCACGCCGATTTCCTGAACATTGTGCATGCCCGTTAGAAGCGTTCAATTCAGGCTGTCTAAAAAGGGTAGCGTTGTCACTCCTGTGGCAACGAATTCTCCGTCGTGACAGGAGTCACGACGCTACTTTGTCATTGCGAGCAGAAGAGTGGGCGACCACATCGGGTCGCCCCTACATGACGAGATAACAAGCGTCCGTGAAATAATCAGTCCTCCCTCTATTGCGGCGGAGCTATCCACAATCCTCCCTCCCCTGGTGGGAGGGAGTTAGAGGGAGGGGGAGCAAGGTAGGAATAGAGCCCCAAGGCCAGGTTGTCTTTCTTGATCCTGTCATACACCTTGAGAACAGAATCGTGGTAGGAAACTCGATCGCCTTCCATTTCCCGACCTCCCTTCGAATTTTTACCTCGTCGCACGGACTCTCAGGACAGTATGTCACCCCTGATGCCGACCATTACCTCCCTGAGGGGGATATCCCTGCCGCTCTCCTGTATCGCCTGCTTCGCCATGTGCACCAGCCCCGAGCAGCACGGCACCTCCATATAGACTACACTGAGGCTCTTTACCTGTGACTGGCGCAGGATCTCGGTCAGCTTCCTCTGGTGCGCCTGGAAGTCATCCAGCTTGGGGCAGGCTACCAGCAGCGCGTGATCCCTCAGGAAGTCGCGGTGAAAGCCAGCGTAGGCGAAGGGAACGCAGTCCGCAGCCAGTACCACATCGGCCCCCTGAAGAAAGGGCGCAGTGGGAGGGACGAGTGTAAGCTGAACCGGCCAGTGACCGAGCATCGACGGCTGATGTGCTACATCAACTGGGGCAACCCCAACTCCCTCCTCCTTAATGAACCGGGCCACGTTAGCGGATTGGCACCCGGTAGGAGCTGCTTCCTTCTCAAACTGAGTGACCATAGTCGCCGGGCAGCCGCAGGGAAGCCTCTCCTCAGTTTGCTCCTTTTCCCCCAGGTGGTGCTTCACCGCCTCCTCGTCGAAATCCTCGGCTTCTCTCTCCTCGATGGTTATGGCTCCCTGAGGGCATTCCCCGAGGCAAGCGCCGAGGCCATCGCAGTATGTCTCGCTGATGAGTTTCGCCTTGCCATCAATGATCTGAAGCGCACCCTCGGCGCAGGCCGGGACACAGACGCCACAGCCGTTGCACTTCTCCTCGTCGATTACGATAATCTTCCTCATTACTTTCGTCGTCATCATGCACCTCCATTGATTATCTGCTTATGTCAAGCTTTAAGTTGTACACTACCCCTCAAACGCCTCCACCTTCACCAGCCAAAGCTCCAGTGGGCTGAAGCTCAGCCGGCACTTCCTCCTGCTGCTTGGCTGCCTGCTTTCTCGTATAATCGATGGCATTATTGGGACATACGTACTTACATCTGTTGCACAGATAACACTCCTGCTTCAGGTCTGTTCTCCCCGCCTCATTGGTGGGGCATATCTCCCCGCACTTCTTGCAATCGATGCAGTTTTCATTACGCCGTAGCTTGAACCGGCTTTTAATAGCAGCCAGTGACAGTAATACACCGTACGGGCAGAGGAATCGACAAAAAGGCCTGTAAAGAAAAAGCGAGATAATCAACAACGCTAAAAAGACGTAGAAGAACGCAGAACTGACATCCAGATAGAAGAAATCTCGAACTCCGAGGTATTTCAGTAATCCCGCAGAGGATACCAGCGCGACTACTATGAAGGCGATGAAGAAGACGAAACGAAAGGCAACAGGAAATACTTTGTTTTTGATTCTAACTTTCTTTGTCGGTATATGGTAAATCAGTTCTTGCAGTGTTCCGATGGGACACACATAGCCACAGAAAGCCTTCCCGAACATAAAAGCGAGGACTACGAAGGCAACCAGAACCACTACGGCGAGCGCTACCGGCGCCCCCAGTTGTTTGGTGTTCCCCAGGATAATGGTCTGAAATTGATACGGCAGCATCGGTGCAAAAACCAGAAATCCGAAAAGCGTAGAAACGACCAGGAATACGTATCCAACCCGTTTGTTGAACTTGCCCCTGCGTAACAGGACAACGATCATGAGGGTCGCGATTATGGCGTAAGCCATTCCCACCACCATCGGTATACTACCGATAACCATTTCCAATCACCTCATCATCCTCCGGCTTCTCAGATTGACACCTTCTCGCGGCACTCGTAGAAACCGCTTCCACTGATCTCAGCTCAGGTAGTGAGCCAGCAAATCCAGACGGCCGCGTTTCATCAGGTACGGGCCAGAGAACCGCATAACCTCTCGAATCCTCTCCCTATAGTCCGGCGCATAGCAGTGAGTTTCACATTTCCTGCACGCTGGCTTGGGATCATATGGGCACAGGAGCAACTTCGCTATGCCATGGTGCAGCAGCTTGCTGCAATCCCCGCACAGCACAATTTCCTTATTTCCCAGAACACTCTCCAACTTGTCGTCGTTAATCAAGAAAACCTTGCTGTCCTCCGCCTTGTGTTGTTCCCGGCAGTAGACGGCGATAAACTCGCTCAATACCCTTATGTCCTTCCTTTTCTTGTCATTTAACCTTTCAAATATGCCGGCCATCCCTTCCCTACCTTCCGATTAAGCCCTTACGGGAAACAACCCAACTGGCAGGTGCATATCTTGATACTCAGCCTGTTCGCCGTGTCGCCCACCTCCTTCGGGGCGACTTTGAACTTCTTCGCTATCCTGAACGCCTGGGCGCAGGGCAGCCTGCCGTTGACCAGGGATGCCTGCACCTCTTCCTCCATTGTCTTGTCCATTTGTCCTCCATTCTAGCTCCCGCGAGTTTCGGCTGCTGTGCCCGCATGCTGGTCGCCTCGCACAGCCCCAACATGAGCTTCTCAAGTACTCTATTGTGACCTCATGGCTCTGTCAACACAATCCTTATGTCAAGTTAGCGGTTACACGCAGCCCTTCAGCTGCTTCCACCTCTCCTCTCCCAGACACTGGCGGGCCGATGCACACCAGTCGATACATGAGGGCAGCTTCTCTTTATAGATCCACTCGCCGCACTCGTGGCACTTCACCCTGGTCTCGTTGGAGAAGATCTCCTCTTCGGCACCGCAGTTCGGGCACTTGTAAAGCTCCACCCGCAGCCATCTGTTATCTTGACCGGGACATCGAATACTCATCCTGCTCACCTCCCAGATCGAAAGACGCTAAGTTTTATCGCCTTACAAGAACCATGATAAAGCAGGGGTACGCTGTTTACCATGATTTGAATCATAGAAGTACTAACTCAGAAGCCTTGACAAGCTGCAAGAGGTAAGTCAAGATACCCGCGTATATAGAATTGTTCCAGGAAGGGAGAACTGTGAGGCGGTTCGCATTGGTTTTGGTGCCATTACTGATACTGGCGCTTGCTATTGGGGCATCAGGTTGCTATTGGGGGGAGAGCGTGACTCAAAAGCACGGCCTGAAGGTGACTCTCGACGATGCCTGTTTCACGGAGGAATCGACATCCCCTGACCATTCGGAAGCTCTGCTGGTAACGCTGAGCTTCGAGAATGTGGGCAAATCAGCGCTTTACTTTGACTACTCCGATTTCGTGTATATTGCAGGCGATACTGACTTATTCACCCCTGGTTCCAGATGGTGCCAGTCTTGCCCGCCTGTGGTCATCAGTAGCCTCTCCATGGCACGCGCGCGTGCGCTCAAGCCGAGGCAAACGTGTAGCTGCCAGTTCGAATTCACCGCTGGGGACGATTCCCGCCTGCCCAGAGATGAAAAGCTAACCCTGGTTGTCTACGGTGAAAACCCAACAGGTGAGAGCACTGTTGTCGAGTTCAAGCTGCCACGTTTAAACGATATGCGCAGCTGTACAGAGGACGACCTCGCGGAAGACACATAGAGCCGTGAAAACTAGAAGGGTCGCTGCGTTGCAGCCACCCTCTCGCTCCTCCGTTCGCCCCGAGCCTGCCGAAGAAAGCCCTTTGATAAACTCAGTGGATTGCCCGACGTCGGGCAACCTACCCAGTTCCTGCGTCCACCCTGCTCGTCTACACCTGTGGCGGGCCCTCGCTCAATAACCTGAGCTTGGTCTCATCGAGGATGACCGTCTTGCCCCTGACGGAACAGATAATGCCCCCGTCCCTCAGGCGGCTCATAACCCGGATCGCTGTCTCAGTGGTAGTGCCGGCCATGTCGGCGATCTCCTGGCGAGTAAAAGGGAGATTGGGGCCCAGTCTTGAGTAAAGCATAAGCAGTATACTGGCAACGCGCTGCTCGACTCTCTCTCCCGCAATGTCTCTAAGACGGCCCTGCGCATCCCTTAGTCTCCCCCCCAAGACATATATTATCCTCAAGGCCACCTCAGGGCGACGGGCAAGGAAAGACAGAAATTCACCTCTCTTGATTCCCCATACCTTCGTCTCAGCTACAGCCTGGGCCGAAGCGGGGTAGGGCCTGTTCTCGAAAACAGCGACCTCGCCGAACATTTCCCCGGGACCGAAAAAGGCGATGATAAACTCCTTCCCCGACGAAGCGTGTTTAAGCACTTTCACCTTCCCCTCAGCTATGATGTAAAACCAGTCAGGGTCATCCCCATCCCAGAATACGAACTCGCCCGGCTTGAAGCTGTGCTCGACCGTGATCTCAGACAGCTCCGCAAGCTCATCCTCGCCCAAGCCGGAGAAGATCAGCGACCCTCTTAGAATCTCGGCTCTGTCAGCATATCCCAAGATGATTTACCTTCCTTTACCATAGGATTTCAGAGAAAAGCGCCCGGTATGCACAGATTATAGCACACGCAATCTCGG
>Ga0114946_10001573_pt1 | contig 15741 bp, 12 predicted proteins | sample WalLakDeSediment_FD_88676 | JGI IMG/M metagenome (GOLD analysis project Ga0114946, IMG submission 88676) | Lake sediment microbial communities from Walker lake, Nevada to study Microbial Dark Matter (Phase II) - Walker Lake 11/02/13 Deep Sediment | ecosystem: Environmental > Aquatic >... | reverse complement strand
GCGCCCCGCTCCCGGCCTGCTCGCACTTGCCTGGATCAGCCTGGCCTTCGGGGTGATGTTCTCAGTGGCCTGGCTGGCCTGGCTCCTGCTCGGCTGATGATTCCCGCCAGTGGTCGGCGATCCACGCGGACTCGCGGATGTACCGGTACCATTTCCCCGAGCGGCCGCGCAGTGCCTCCGGCGGGTCCGGGCGCCCGTGAAAGACGAGCACCCGGGCGCCCGGCGGAATGCGCGGACGCAGGAAGAAACTCAGCGGCCATGCCGGGATGCAATGCCGCTTGAAACTCGGGCACCAGGCTTCGGGCCAGAAGGTGATGTTCCCGATCCTGTGCGAGACGTATTCCTGCTCGTTGCGGAACCGCCGGATGATTTCGCTGCGATGCCCGAGAAAATACTCGAACACATCCGGGTACGCGCCGATCTCGAAGCGGAATACCGAGGTGTTGCCGACGGCTTCGCGCTTGCCGCGCCACGTGTAATCGTGGCTCACGCAGAACGCGCCGGGGTGGTCGAAGAGCGCGTCGATCGAAGCCACGATCACCACATCGAGATCGAGAAACAGCGTCGGTCCACGCAGGTCTCCGAGCAGCGGCCGGAACATGCCCACTTTCATCCAGCCTCGCTCGGCATGTCGCTGCGGCCGTGCCGATGACGCTGCGGCCGCAGCGTCCCCGGCGTCCGCGGACACCAGTCCGCCGATATTCTCCGGCCGATACAATTCCTCGGGCAGGCTCATCGCCTCGATATCGTCGCGCAATCCCCGCGTGTCGTCGGTGAGACAGACGAAACGGTGCGACCGCGCGAGATGGCGCCTCACCATGGCGCGGAGAATGTTGACGTACTCGGGACCGTACTTGGTCCCCCATTTCATGCAGACGACGTTGACCGGTGCTTCGCTCATGCGCCCTGCCGCGTGCTACGCGGGATCGTAACTGACCCAGGCGGGCACATGGCACCATGACTCGCTCAAGCGCCGCTCGAGAGATTCATAATCCGGCTCCAGCGTTGCGACGAACCGCCAGAATGCGCGCGAGTGGTTCAGGTGCCGCGTATGTGCGAGTTCGTGCAGGAACAGGTGCCGCACAAGGGCCGGTTCGAGGAACAGCAAGGCGCAATTCAGGCTGATCATCCGGCGCGCAGAGCAGCTGCCCCAGCGCGAACGCTGGCGTCGCACCGTGGCGCCGGAATACTCGAGCCCCTGTTCCGCGCTGACCGCCGCGAGCCAGGGCAGCAGGGTTGCGCGCGCCCGATCCATCAGCCAGGCCCTGAGCCGCTGCCTGCGCCACTGCGGGTCCCCGGGGCCGGTGAGGTCCAGCCGCCCGCCGCCGGGCTTCGGCAACGAACGGAGGCGCCGTGGACCGCATGCATAATCGACCTGCCAGCACTCGTCGAGGGACGCGAGCCGTATTTCCTCCGGGGGCGCAAAACCGGCGTCGCCCAGCTGCTCCCGGAAACGTCCCCTTGCCTGCGCAATCCAGGCCGCGTGACTGCGCACGAACTGGTCGATGCTGGCCTTGCCCGCACGCAGCGGGACCACTACCTCGACGACGCCATGCGGGAATACCCGGAGCGCCAGTCTGCGGGCCCTGGCGCTTCTTCGCACCACCACGGCCTCCTCGGTGCCGAACAGCGCCAACTGGTCGGCAGGCACCATCACAGGGCCGCTGCGAGGCGCGTCGCCTGGTCGATGGCCCGCTTCGCGTCCAACTCCACGGCCTCGAGCGCTCCGCCGACCAGGCTGACCGGAACTCCGTTGGCCTCGAGCTCTGCGGCCAGTGTTCTCAGGGGCTCCTGGCCGGCACAGACGACGATGTTATCGGCCTCGAGCAGCTGCTCGGCGCCGTTCATTTCGATCCGCAAGCCGTCCGGCTCCACGCCGAGATATTTCACGCCGGCCAGCATGTGAACACCCCTGCGCTGCAGACCGAGCCGATGGGCCCAGCCGGTGGTCTTGCCGAGACCGCGGCCGGGCTTGCCGGTCTTGCGCTGCAGCAGCCAGATCTCTCGTCCCGAAGACGCCGGGCTCGGCTCGACGCCCTCTACGCCGGCCCTGGCCGACAACTGTGGATCGATGCCCCATTCCTTGTGGTAATCCGCGATCGCATCCTGCTCGCCATGGCCATGGGCCAGGAAAGTTGCCACGTCGAAGCCGATGCCCCCCGCGCCGATGATCGCCACCCTGCGCCCCACCTCGCGACGACCCAGCAGCACGTCGATATAAGACAGCACGGAGGGCCGGTCGAGGCCGGGGATCGGCGGTCGGCGCGGCACCACCCCGGTGGCTACGATCACGTGGTCGAAACCGGCGGCGGCGAGCTCCGCGGCCGCCACGGCGTGCCCGAGCCGCAGGGTCACGCCGGCTGTCTCCAGGCGCCGCTGAAAATAGCGCAGGGTTTCAGAGAATTCCTCCTTCCCCGGCACGCGTCGGGCCATCTGGAACTGGCCACCGATGTCCGGGGACGCCTCGTACAGCGTAACTCGGTGGCCGCGTTCCGCTGCAGTCGTCGCCGCCGCGAGCCCGGCCGGGCCGCCGCCCACGACCGCCACCCGCAGCGGCGTGTCTGTACGGCGAATCACCAGTTCGGTCTCGTGGCAGGCGCGTGGATTCACCAGGCAGCTCGAGCGGCGCCCGGCGAACGTATGGTCGAGGCAGGCCTGGTTGCAGGCGATGCAGGTATTGATCTCGTCGGCACGCCCCTCGGCCGCCTTGCGGACGAACTCCGGGTCGGCGAGAAACGGCCGCGCCAGGCTGACCATGTCGGCCTCGCCGCGCGCAAGTATGCCCTCGGCGACTGCCGGCGTATTGATCCGGTTGGTCGCCACCACGGGCACCGGCAGGACGTCCCGCAGGCGTGCCGTGACCCAGGCAAATGCCGCCCGCGGGACCAGCGTCGCGATCGTCGGGATACGCGCCTCGTGCCAGCCGATGCCCGTGTTGACGAGGGTCGCGCCGGCGGCCGCCACGGCCGTGCCCAGCCGCACCACCTCGTCCCAGTCACTGCCCCCATCGACGAGGTCGAGCGCGGAGAGGCGGTAAATGATGATGAAATCCGTCCCGACGGCCTCGCGCACCCGCTGCACGATCTCGATTGGAAAACGCGTCCGGCGTTCGAAATCCCCACCCCACGCATCCTCCCTGCGGTTGGTGCGCGCGGCGATGAATTCGTTGATGAGATACCCCTCCGAGCCCATGATCTCGACGCCGTCGTAGCCGGCCTCGCGAGCCAGCGATGCGCAGCGCGCGAACGCGCGGATCTGGGCCTCGACGCCGCGCACGCCCAGGCCGCGCGGCTTGAACGGCGAGATCGGGGATTTCAGCGGCGAAGGGGCCACCGCGAGCGGATGGTAAGCGTAGCGCCCGGCATGCAGGATCTGCATGCACACCCGCCCTCCCGCGGCGTGGACCGCGTCTGTCACCAGGCGATGGCGTGGAACTTCGCGGCGTGCCGACAGCTTGCCCGCGAACGGTGCCACCCAGCCCGCGATATTGGGTGCAATCCCTCCGGTCACGATCAGGCCCGCGCCACCAGCCGCGCGCTCGGCGAGGTAAGCGGCCAGCTTGGGATAATCCCGCGCCCGATCTTCGAGGCCGGTATGCATGGAGCCCATCAACACCCGGTTGGGCAGCGTGGTGAAACCGAGGTCGAGGGGCGCGAGGAGATGCGGATAAGGGCTCATGGGTGCGTCCGTGCGGAAACCGCCGCGACTATAACCGCGCGGCGGGTTCCGGCCAAAGCCCGGCGATGCCCAAGGGCGCGGCGCATGTTGTACCATTTGCGCCAGCCCGGAGCCCCCAATGACCCGTATATCCATCACCGACTACGCTTTCCTGTTGACCGAGACGGCCGACAGTCCGCGCCACGTGGGTTCGCTGCAGATCTTTCGCCCGCCGGAGGGCTATGAAGGCGACTTCATCGGCGACCTGGTCGAGGAACTGCGGGCGCACAAGGTGGAGGAGCCTTTCAACCAGCGGCTCAAGGTATCCCTGACCGGGCGGCCGCAGTGGGTGCCGGACCATAATTTCGACCTGGATTACCACGTGCGGCGTTCCGCGCTGCCGGCGCCCGGCAGTCGCAGGCAGCTGGCGGACCTGGCCTCCAGGCTGCACGCCTTCATGCTCGACCGGGAGCATCCGCTGTGGGAACTGCATTTCGTCGAGGGGCTGGATGACGGCTGTTTCGCCGTCTACACCAAGATCCATCACGCGTACTGCGACGGCGCGACGCTCGTCCGCATGGCGATCAGCTCGTTGAATACGGACGCGGACAGCCGCCTGGTGCGAGCATTCTGGGAAATGGGCAAGAGCGAATCCGCCGGCCATCCGGAGCGCGATATACGCGCCGCGATCACCGGTATCGGCGGCGGGCTGAAGTCCATGCTGGTCATGAGCAAGGAACTGACGGGGATCGCCGGCAAGATGGCGCTCGATCGGCTCGGCTTCGCCAAGTCTCCGCTCGAAGTGCCGTTCACGGCCCCGCGCACCGCGCTCAACGGCCATATCACGCGCTCGCGGCGCATCGCCGGCAGCAGCCTGGAAATCGACCGCCTGAAGGCCGTGGCCCGTTCCACGGGCACGACCTTGAACGATGTCGTCGTGACAATCTGCGACATCTCGTTGCGCCGCTACCTGGCGCGCTACGCGGAACTGCCGCGCAGCCCGCTGGTCGCGCAGCTCCCGGTCAACCTGCGCCGCCAGGGCGAGACCTCGTCCACCAATATCTTAGGGATCATCCCCGTGCGACTCGCCGGGGTCAGCCGCAATCCGCTCAAGCGCCTGCGCGAGGTACATCGGTCCACCGCGGAAATGAAGGATGCGCTGTTCGCGCTGTCGCGCGAGACCGTCATGGCCTACACGTTGCTGATCCAGGGTGCGGCGGTGGTCGGCGACATCCTGCACGTTTCGGCCTTCGCGCCCCCAGCCGGCAACATCCTGATCTCCAACCTGCCCGGCTCGCCGGTCAAGCTGTATTTCCGCGGCGCAAGGCTCGAGGAAATATTCCCGATCTCCACCATTCCGCCGGATATGGTGATGAACATCACGGTGTTCAGTTACGCCGACAAGTTGTTTTTCGGCATGATCGCCGGCTACGAGGCGATGCCGCACCTCCCGGAGCTGCGAACGTACCTCCACGAGGCGCTGGCAGCGCTCGAGCACGAGGTCGAGGCCGTGCTCAGCGCGACCACGGAACAGGAACCCGCGGCGGCGGAAGGGCCCGCCGGCGCATTAGCCGGCAGTGGCCGAGGGGGCCCGGCGCCCGGCAGCAGCCCGACGCGCAAGAAGAGGGTTGCGAACAGCACGCCGCCGGCCGGGAAGGCTGCGACCAGAAAGCCCGCGGCAAGAAAAACTGCCGCGAAACAATCCGCCGCAAGAAAGCCCGCCAAGGCCTGATCGCATGGGCCACCGGTTCCGTCCCGTGGCCGCCCCGCGGATTTCGCCGCCGTGAGCGAGACCACTGCCAGCCTGGTCGATATCGGGGTCAACCTCGCGCATGACAGCTTTGATGCCGACCGCGACGAGGTGATCGCCCGGGCGCGCTCGGCCGGCGTCGAACGCATGATCGTCACCGGCAGTACCTTGACGTCCAGCGAAGCGGCCGTGCGCCTCGCGCAGCAGGACCCGGGGCTGTTCGCCACCGTCGGCGTTCATCCCCACCATGCGGACCAGGTGGATGCCGCGGGCATGCCTGCGCTCGCGGCCCTGGCCGCGCATCGCGATACCGTAGCCGTCGGCGAGTGCGGGCTGGATTTCTTTCGTGATTTCTCGCCCCGCGACCGCCAGGAGTCGGCCTTCCGGCTGCAGCTCGAGCTCGCCATGCAATCCGGGCTGCCGGTGTTTTTGCACCAGCGCGACGCTCACGAGCGATTCCTCGCCATCCTCGACGAGTGCGGATCAAACATGCCCGCGGGCGTCGCTCATTGTTTCACCGGCGGCCCGCGGGAGCTGGCGGACTACCTCGACCGCGGCCTGTATGTCGGCGTCACGGGATGGATCTGCGACGAGCGGCGCGGCGACGCCCTGCGCGAGGCGGCGCGTTACCTGCCGCCGGACCGGGTCATGATCGAGACCGATGCGCCCTACCTGCTGCCCCGCGACCTCAAACCCAGGCCCCGTACGCGGCGCAACGAGCCGATGCACCTGCCGCACGTGCTCCACACCCTGGCGCGTCTCATGGGCGTTGCCCCCGAGCGGCTGGCCGAGGCGAGCACCCGCAACGCCGAGCGGCTGTTTGGTCTCCAGGGCCAAGTGTCAACAGGCCCTAGTACAATGGCACGCTGAACGCGCACTGATGCATCGAACATGGAGGCCGCTCATGGATAACGCCAAGGTACTCGCATTCACGGATCGTCTCTGGGACGAGAGTATCGTCCCCGCCCTGTGCGAATACGTGAGAATTCCCAACAAGTCGCCTAACTTCGATCCGGACTGGGAGCGTCATGGCTACATGGACCAGGCGGCCGAACTGCTGGCCGAGTGGTGTCGTGCGCAGCCGGTCAAGGGCATGTCGGTCGAGATCGTGCGCCTCGAGGGGCGCACCCCCGTGGTTTTCATCGAAGTGGCCGGCCAGAACGACGATACCGTGCTGCTTTACGGCCACCTGGACAAGCAACCCGAGTTCGACGGCTGGAGCAATGGCCTTTCGCCGTGGGAACCCGTCATCCGCGACGGAAAACTCTATGGGCGGGGCGGCGCGGACGACGGCTACGCGGTATTCGGCTCACTGGCCGCGATTCGCGCGCTTCAGGAGCAGGGTGTGCCGCATGCGCGCTGCGTGATTCTGATCGAGGGCTGCGAGGAAAGCGGCAGCTTCGACCTGCCCTACTACATCGATCACCTGCAGGACCGTATCGGCACCCCGAGCCTGGTGGTGTGCCTGGACGCGGAGTGCGGCAATTACGAGCAGCTCTGGTGCACCACCTCGTTGCGCGGCAACCTGGTCGGCACGCTCAGGGCAGCGGTCCTTACCGAGGGCGTGCATTCCGGCGGCGCAAGCGGGATCGTTCCCTCCAGCTTTCGAGTGCTCCGGCTGTTGCTGGACCGGCTCGAGGATTCCGCTACCGGCGAATGCAGGCTGGGGCCACTGCTCGGCAAGATCCCGGCTGATCGCGAGGCCCAGGCCCGGGAGGCAGCGGCCGTCCTGGGCGAGGGCGTGCACCGCCGTTTCCCATGGGCCGGCAACACCCGCCCGGTCACCACCGACCCGGTCGAACTCACTATCAACAATACGTGGCGTCCTACCCTGTCCGTCACCGGCGCGGACGGCTTGCCGGCAACCGGCTCGGCGGGCAACACACTGCGGCCGTGGACGGCCGTGAAGCTGTCGTTTCGCCTGCCGCCGACAGTAGATCCGAAGATGGCCGCCGGCGTGGTGAAAAAGACTCTCGAGACCGATCCGCCGCTGGGCGCGCAGGTGGAGTTCCGGGTCGAATCCGCGATGGGGGGCTGGAATGCACCACCGGTCGCTCCCTGGCTCGAGGCATCCATGCATAAGGCTTCCGAGGCATTTTTCGGCAAGCCCGCGCTCTACATGGGAACCGGCGGCAGCATACCGTTCATGGGGATGCTGGGCGAAAAATTCCCGGGCGTGCAGTTCCTCGTTACCGGCGTGCTCGGCCCGCACTCGAATGCCCATGGGCCGAACGAGTTCCTGCATATCGCCAAGGGCAAGCGCATCACGGCCTGCGTCGCGCGCGTGCTGGCCGACCACTTCGAGCGGGCGCGGGCTGCGGACGCCGCCTGAGACGGGCCCGGCCGAGTTCAGCTCGGCCGGGCAGCCTGCCTGAGCCCGGCCCAGGCCTCGCTGAACGACGCCGGCGGCGGTTGCCGGCCGCAGGCCGGGATTTCCGCGACGAGATCTTCGAGCTTCACCACGCCGGGCGGCACCTCGCCGGCGATCTCGATCCTGCCGACCAGCAGGACCCGCCCGTCTACGGGCACATGCGGCGCCAGCGCGTGCACGGCATGGCGCCGCGCACGCAAACCCGGCAGGGGGTTCTTGAGCACCGTACGGCGCGCCCCGTCAAGGACCGTCCATTGCTCGAGCTGGTCGCCCCAGAACAGGGTCCCCGCCAGGTGCCGAACCTCCAGCACCAGGATCCCGCGCGGTGTCAGGAGCGCGAGATCGAGATGAACCTCGCCATCTACATCGTCCGGGATGATCACGTCCCCCAGCTGCTGCCAGGCGATCTTGCGCAGCAAATACCTGAGGCTCCTGCGACGGCGCACGTAATACTTCGCCGCCAGGATCACGAGCAGGACAAACGCGAGGCCGGCGCCGGCGATGAGCCATGGGCCGGCGCTCGCGTTCACTGGTCCTGCGCTCCGCGGCCATGACGGCGCAGCTGTTCACGGGTCCTGAGGCTGTCGATGCTAAACACCGCGAGTCCGCTCCAGATCAGCACGAAGGTGACCGCCCAGGCCGCCGTGAACGCCTCGCCGTAGACGAGTGTCGCCAGCAGGAAGGTCAGCGTGGGAGCAAGGTACTGAAAAAATCCGACTGTGATCAAGGGCAACCGCCGCGCCGCCTCCGCAAACCACAGCAGCGGCAGGAGCGTCACCGGCCCTGCGAGGACCAGCAGCAGGGTCGTGCGCGTATCGCTGCCGAACGCCGACTGACCCTGCAGGCCGAACCAGCCGAGCGCAAGCAACGCAAGGGGTGCCAACAGGAGCGTCTCGACGAACAGGGCCGCCATGGGCGGCAGCCCGAGGCGCTTGCGAATCAAGCCATAGAAACCGAAAGTGAACGCAAGGCTCAGCGAGATCCACGGCAGCCCGCCCAGTTCGAATGCGAGGCTGGCCGTCCCCGCAGCGGCGAGCGCGACCGCCACCGCACGGCCGCGCCCGAGCCGCTCGCCGAGAAACAGCATGCCCAGCAGCACATTGACCAGCGGGTTGACGTAGTAGCCGAGGCTGGTCGACATCACCTGGTCGTTGACCACCGCGTAGATGTAAATCAGCCAGTTCGTGCTCACCAGCGCGGCGGTAAGTGCCAGCGCCCGCAGTGTCTGAGCATTGCGAAGCGCCGCTCGCACCGCCGGCCAAGCGGTTGTCAGGGTGACGAACAGCGCCCCGAAAAACACGCTCCAGACGACCCGGTGCGCCAGGATCTCGACCGGCGGCACGTGCGGCAGCAGCTTGAAGTAGATTGGCGACAACCCCCAGAAACCGAAGGCCGCGATCGCGAACAGCGACCCGGCGTGCCTGTCCGTCAGCACTGCCTCAGGGTTCCTGGACTATGTGTGCGCCGGGCGCGTCGGGGCTCGAGATCCAGACTTCGCTGGATACGCCGGCGGCCTGGAACGTCTGCTGGAATGCGCTCGCCACTGCATCCACCCGGGCGAGCGGCGTCCATGCGAATACCGAGGGGCCGCTACCCGACAGCGACCCGCCCAGCGCCCCCGCGGTGCGCGCCGCGGCAAGCGCCTCTGCAGCCCCGCGGACCAGGCCGGCGCGTTGCGGCCAGATGATCTCGTCTTGCAGGCAGCGTGCGACCTGTTCCAGGTCGTTCCGCAGGCAACCGGCCACGAAGCCCGCCAGCCAGGCCGATTGCCGCACCCAGGCCTCGCGCGAAACGGCCGGTGCCAGGATCTCGCGGGCATCCCGAGTGCGCACCTCCAGCGCGGGATGGCACAACACGCAAACGACGCCCTCGGGGACGGGCAGCCGGGTGCAGCGCGGCGGCCGACCCGGTTCCGTCAGCACGAGTCCACCGAGCAACGAAGCCGCCGCGTTGTCCGGGTGTCCCGCGCCGCTCGCCGCGCTCTCGCCGTCGAGGGCGTATTCCAACAGGCTCGATTGATCCAGCGACAGGCCCCACAGGGCGTCGGCGGCGACCACGCCCGCAACGGCGGAGGCTGCCGAGCCGCCCATGCCGGAGCCCAGCGGAATCCCCTTGTGCAGCGATACCTGGACTCCGTCGCGAACACCGTGCTCGGCCATCATGCGCAGCAATGGCAACGTGGCCGAATTCTCCGCGGGAGAACGCGGCAGCTCCGCCAGCAGGCCGCTGACCCCCGTGAGAACGATGCCGGGGGTGGCACAGCGCCGCAGCGTGACCGAGTCTCCCACACCCTCGATCGCATGGCCGAGCACATCGAAACCGACGCCGACATTGCCGACCGAGGCGGGCGCAAACGCAGTGACGCTATCCATTGCGGATTCCGGGCAGCGATGTCTGAACTTGCAATTTACCAGCCGTGGGCCCGGCCGTGAAAAAAAGAACCCGCCTGAAGGGCGGGATCAAGTCGAGACGGCATGTTGCTTGTTGCTTTGGAGCCATCGTCGAGTACAGTGAACATTACCCGGGTCAGGCATCGAATGCAATCGTATGCGCGGCCCGCCACTTTCGCTGTTCGCGCCGGCAGGAAGGCGCATTAGAACGCATGGAATCCGTGATGGCCAATACCGCAGAAGAATCCCAGATGGCGCCAGGGCCCGACGCCGGCCAGGTGGACCTGAAAGCCCCCGAGTGGTACCTGAATCGCGAGCTCACCTGGCTGGCCTTCAATCGGCGCGTGCTGCACGAAGCCGAGGATTCCCGCACCCCGCTGCTCGAACGTGTGAAGTTTCTAGCCATCGTCAGCTCCAATCTCGATGAGTTCTTCATGAAGCGGGTCGGCGGACTGAAACAACAGCTCGGCGCAGGGGTGCAGGAATTGTCCGTGGACGGCCGCAGCCCGGAGCAGCAGTTGCGGGCGTGCGAGGCGGAAGTGCGCGAGCTGAAGGAGCGCAAGGACGACCTGCTCAGGGAGCTGAACAGGGCCCTGGGCGAGGCAGGCATACGCCTGAGCCGTTATTCCGAACTCAATGCGCAAGAGCAGTCGCTCGTGCGGGAGTGGTACCTGGAGAACATCTATCCGCTGCTGACGCCGATCGGAATGGATCCCGCGCATCCGTTCCCTTTCATTTCGAACCTGTCGCTGAACCTGCTGGTGACGGTAAACCATCCTCCCGGGGTGCGTGGACCGCGGCTCGTGCGCATCAAGGTGCCTGTCGGCGGCGGCATTCCACGCCTGATCCGCATCGGCGACGCCGAGCATTTCGTGCCGCTCGAGGACGTCATCGCCCATAACCTGGACCAGCTGCTGCCGGAACTCGAGATCGAGCGCTGGGACCTGTTCCGGGTGACGCGCAACGCGATCGTGGAGCGCTACGAGGAACAGGCCAACGACCTGTTGCAGGTCATCGAGGCAGAACTCCGGGATCGCAAGTTCGCTCCCACCGTCAGGCTGGAGGTGAGCGCCGGCATGCCGCCGATACACCGCGGCATGCTCGCCGCGGAGCTCGGCCTGGACGAGGCAACGGACGTATTCGAAGTCGACGGGCTCATGCAGCGCCGCGACGTCATGGAACTTGCGGGACTCGATCGGCCGGACCTCAAGGACGCGCCGCATCACTCCATCGAGCATCCCAAATTGATGGATGCCCCGAACATCTTCCACCTGATCCGCGGCAGCGGTCCGATCCTGCTGCAGCACCCCTACGAATCCTTCTCGACCTCGGTCGAGCGCTTTCTCCGGGAAGCCAGCCAGGATCCAAAGGTCCTCGCCATCAAGATGACGTTGTACCGGACAGCCCGGAAATCCAAGATCATCGAGTACCTGATCGATGCGGCGGAGAACGGCAAGCAGGTTGCCGTTGCGGTCGAACTGAAGGCGCGCTTCGACGAAGAGGCGAACGTGCGCTGGGCGAACTCGCTGGAAGAGGCTGGCATCCATGTGTCGTACGGGGTGCTTGGGCTGAAGACGCATGCCAAGGTGATTTTCGTCCTGCGGCGCGATTACGACGGCCTGCGTCGCTATGCCCATTTGGGTACCGGCAATTACCATGCCGGGACCGCGCGCCTGTACAGCGACCTGGGCCTGCTGACCTGCGACCCGGTGCTCGGCGCAGATCTGACGGAACTGTTCAACTTCCTGACCACCGGCTACGTGGCCAACCGCCGCTATCGCAAGCTGCTGCCGGCGCCCACCAACCTGAAACGGGCGCTGCTGGACCGCATCGAGCGCGAAATCGCCCTGCACCGGACCGAGGAACCCGGGCGCATCCAGTTCAAGACGAATGCGCTGGAGGATTCCGAGATCGCCCGGGCGTTGTATCGCGCCTCGCGGGCGGGCGTGCAGGTCGATTTGATCGTACGCGACAGCTGTCGGGTCCGGCCCGGGGTTCCCGGCGTTTCAGAGAACATCCGCGTGATCAGCATCGTCGGGCGATTCCTCGAGCACTCGCGAATCTACTACTTCCGCAACGCCGGGGCCGAGGAATATTTCATTGGTTCGGCGGACTGCATGACGCGCAATCTCGAGGCGCGGGTCGAGACCGTGGTGCCGATCGACGACCCTGATTGCCAGCGGACCCTGCGCGAGATTTTCGACGTGCAGTTCAACGACCGGCGCAGCGCCTGGGATATGCAGTCCGACGGCAGCTATATCCAGCGAATGCCGGCCGAGGGCGAGGAGCAGCGCGGCGCGCAGGAAATTCTCATCGGCCTCGCGCAGAAACGGGCGCGGGCCTCGGGACGGAAAAAGCTGCACGGACGCGGCAAACGTCGCTCCAGGGCCGGACTCTAGCCGGGCGCAAGCTCAGGTGCCGCTGACCGGCAGATGCGTGAATCCTTCCGGAGAACCCAGCCCGAGGCGATCGCGCCGCGCCGTCGGGGGACTCTGGACGTACAACCCCAACAGGTCGGCGAGGGCCTGCAATGCCCTGAGATGGCATCGCTCGTAGCCATGCGTCGCGTCGGTGCCGAAACACACCAGCGCGGTGCGGATGTCGTTGCCCGCCTCGATCGCCGACGCGCTGTCGCACTTGTAGTGACGGAACACGTCACGCTGATGCCGAATGCCGTAGTCATTGCACAAGGCCAGTAGCTTGTGCGTCAGATGGTAGTCGAACGGCCCGGCCGAATCCTTCATGCAGATGGTGACCCCGAATTCATCGCCGGCCTGAACCGGCGCAACCGGACCCGTGTCGACCGTCACCATCTCGGCGACGTCACCGTGCAAAACGGCCGAGGCGCCGGAGCCCACCTCTTCGCTGATGGTGAACAACAGGTGGCAGTCGACCGGCAGCGGCGTCTTGCTCTCGACCAGCGCCTTGGCGACCGCGAGCACGGTCGCCACGCCGCCCTTATCGTCCAGGTGCCGCGAGTTGATGAAGCCGGAACCGGTGATCTCCGGCTGTGCGTCGAAGGCCACGAAGTCCCCGCGATTGAGCCCCATCCTGACCAGGTCCGCGCGCGTAAAGCATTCCTCGTCCAGGCGAAGCTCCACGCACTCCCAGCTCACCGGCAGGCTGTCGATCTCGAGGTTGTAGGCGTGGCCGGAGGCTTTCACGGGCAGAATCGTGCCGCGATAGCTGGCCTCGTCGGAGTAGACCGTCACGCGCGCGCCCTCGGCGAAGCGGCTCGACCAGGTGCCGATCGGCATCAGCTCGAGGCGACCATTGTCCTTGAGGTCCGCGGTGATGGCGCCGATCGTATCGAGGTGCGTGACGATGGCGCGATCGGGGCTGCTCTGCGCACCCTTGAGGTCGGCGCGGATCGCCCCGCGACGCGTGATCTCGGCCGGAATCCCGAGTTCCTCCAGGCGCCGCAGCGTGTAGCGGACAGCTTCGTCGGTAAATCCCGCGGGGCTCGGGATCCGCAGCAACTCCAACAGCACCTCCTGGAGGTAGTCGAGATCAATCGCGAGTGGTCGCATCGCTCACCTGTACGGTCTGGGGAAACAAAAAGTCGATGAAGCGCTCCGCCGTCGGTTGGGGCTCGTGGTTGGCCAGCCCGGGACGTTCGTTTGCCTCGATGAACACATGCTCGGAGCCGGCCGGATCCGGCACCATGAGATCCAGGCCGACGACCGGTATCTTCAGCGCCCGGGCCGCGCGCTCGGCCACGGCGCGCAGTGAGGAAGAAAGCTGCCCGGTGACATCGTGCAAGGTGCCGCCGGTATGCAGGTTGGCCGTATCCCGCACTCGCATCGCGGTGCCGGAGGGCAGGATATCGTCAAGCGAGCGGCCCTGGCGCGCGAGGCAGCGCGCCGTCTCTTCGTCGAGCGGGATACGACTCTCGCCGCCGGTCGCTGACGAGCGGCGGCGACTCTGTTTCTCGATGAGCGTGCGGATGTCGTGGTGCCCGTCGCCGGTGACTTCCGGCGGCTTGCGCAATGCAGCCGCCACGACCCGGTAATCGATCACGACGACCCTCAGGTCATCGCCCGGCGCGAAAGACTCCAGGACGACTCGCTCGGAGATTCGCGAGGCTGCCTCGATGGCCGCCGTCATTTCGGCCTCTTGGGTGAGATTCACCGCCACGCCGTGCCCCTGCTCGCCACGCGCCGGCTTGACGACAATGCGCTCGTGCCGCGCCAGGAACTCGCGGTCCCGTGCCGTATTTCCGGCCACCTGCTGCTCGGGAACGGACAGGCCGGCCTCCGCCAGTACCTTGCGCGTAATGCGCTTGTCGTCACAGCGGCTCATCGCAATTGCAGTCGTCAGTTCAGTCAACGACTCGCGACACAGGATGCTGCGCCCGCCGAGCCGCAAAGCAAAGTAGCCCTCGTCCGCGTCCACCAGGTCCACGCCGATTCCCCTGCGGCGCGCCTCGTCCACGATGATCCTCGCATAGGGGTTGAGGGAATCATAATTGTCGGGGCCGACGAACAGCGGCTCGTTGATCGCATTCTTGCGCTTGAGCGAGAAGACCGGCACCCGTTCGAAGCCCATCTTCTCGTACAGCCGGATCACCGCCTCGTTGTCGTGCAACACGGACAGATCCATGAATGCGCGCCCGCGCGCTGCATAATGGTCAGCGACCCACGCGACCAGCGCCCGCCCGATCCCCGGCTGGGCGGCCTGTGGATCCACCGCCAGGCACCACATGCTCGATCCTTTTTCCGGATCACCAAACGCGTGCGCGTGATCGACGCCGGTGACCGTGCCGATGATCGCGCCGCTCTCCTCGTCTTCCGCGACGAAGAACGACAGGGTGCGGGACTTGCGCCGTTCCAGCACGAACCCGGGATTCGGTGGCACCATCTGGCGACTGCTCAGCAGGCGGTACATTGCCTCGGCATCGGCCTTGTCGCGCAGGCGACGGACGCGGAAACCGCGCGGCTGGATCCGGGCCGGGCGATAGTTGTAGAACCACAATCTGTAGGTGTGCGAAGGGTCGAGAAACAACTCCTGGGGTGCCAGGGCGAGCACCACGTGCGGATCGCGCAGATAAAGGCCGATGTCCCTGCGCCCCTCCTCCTCCGCGAGCAGGGTACGCGCGAGTTCGTCGTTGTCGCCGAAAGTGTGCGCGAACACCAGCCGTCCCCAGCCGCAATCAACCACTGCATTGGGCTTCAGCCTGGTTCCCTTGTGACGCGGATCCCCTTCGCGGAAACCGCGCAGGGTAGCGGAGCCCTGGCGCTCGAGCCGGTGACGTGACCTGTCGGAGGATTGCACCTGGGTTCTCCCCTGGGGACGATTCCCGTCGGGTGGCTTCTTCGCATTCATGCGCGTCATATCCCGTGCGTCTGCATCCAGAGTTCGAAAACGGCGATCTGCCACAGCTTCGAGCCGCGCAGCGGCGTCAGGTGCTCCTCCGGTGACGCGAGGAGCCGATCCACATACTCGCGGCGAAATACGCCGCGCTCGCGGGCCGCCTGGCCCAACAGCGCGTCACGCACCATTTCCAGGCTCTCGCCACGCAAGTACTTCAGCGCGGGCACGGGAAAATAACCTTTCGGCCGGTCGATGACTTC
>Ga0114946_10001571_pt1 | contig 15764 bp, 9 predicted proteins | sample WalLakDeSediment_FD_88676 | JGI IMG/M metagenome (GOLD analysis project Ga0114946, IMG submission 88676) | Lake sediment microbial communities from Walker lake, Nevada to study Microbial Dark Matter (Phase II) - Walker Lake 11/02/13 Deep Sediment | ecosystem: Environmental > Aquatic > Freshwater... | reverse complement strand
ACCATCAGTCCCGGCTTGCGGTCGCAGTGGATGGCGTAGTCGATGGCGCCCAGCCCCATGGGCCCGGCGCCGGCCAGGATGGCCAGGTTGCCGCCCTCACGGATGCCCATGTCGTGCACATAGACCCCGCCACGGGTATGGTAAGAGGCATGAAACGCACCGATCACACACGACATCGGCTCCGACAGGGAGGCAAGGAAAAAGCTGTCGCCATGAAACGGCAACAGGCAATCCATCTCCATCACATCGTTCGGGATGATGATATAGGTGGCGTTGCCGCCAATGTACCTGTATGAGTAACCCGGCGCATCAAGGGTGCCCTGGTAGTTCAAGGCCGGCTGTATCGAAAACTTGTCGCCCGCACTGAAACGGCCGGCCCACTTCTTTCCCACCTCCAGCAGCACACCGCTGAATTCATGTCCAATCATAGTGGGATGGATATGGATGTCGTCGGGAACCCTTTTGTGGTCTGCTCCCTGTTTGGTGGCTTTGTAGGATGACATGCAAATGCTGTCGGAAACAACCTGCGCCAGGATCTCGTCATCGTTTATGGCCGGCAATGTAAACTCCTCCAGCCTGAGGTCGTCTTTGCCGTATATGCGTACTGCTTTGGTTTTCATAAATTTAAGTCTGAAGGTCTGAAGGTCTGAAGGTCTGAAAGTCTAAAAGTCTGAAAGTCGAAAAATCAAAAATATATCTCAGCGTGCCTCAGCGAATAACTCGACGTTCCTTTGCGGTTCCATTTCTTATTTTTTTACCGCAAATGCTGCGCAAAGTGATGCGCAGAGTTCCGCTGAGTTTTTTCCTTAATGTATTGCCGCAGGGTTCCGCGTTCATCAGGTCAATGCAGCATGATCTGGCCGCCGGTGACCGGCAGGGCCTGTCCGGTTTCGTATTCCTGTTCTATCAGGTAATAGATGGCTTTGGTCACATCTTCAACACGGCAGCCCCGTTTTGCGGGCACCATGCTCTCATAATGCTTTTTAACCTCTTCGATGGTTGTTGCCCCCGGCACCTTTCCTGCCTGCAGGTACTGGACAAACAGGCCCCGTTCCGGATCGGACCACAGCGGACCTTCAAAGAAATTGCCCGGGCAGATGGCATTCACTTTTATTTGGTAGGGCATCAGTTCCAGTGCAAACGACTGGGTCAGCCCTATCCCGCCAAACTTACCCCCTGCATAGGCAAAATTCTTATTGCTGCCAGCCAGGCCCGACTTGGAGTTGATCTGAATAATGTCGCTGTAATGATCCTTCTTGTGGGCCTGTTGAAGTTTCATGACCGGCGTAACACATTTCACACAATAGAAAAAGGCGGCATAGTTCACCGTTGTCATCATATTGAAGGTGTCGACATCCATTTCATCGATGCTTCCGGCATGAAGTATGCCTGCATTGGAAATGAGCAGGTCTATCCCGCCGAATTGTTTCACGGCCGTGAGGATGACCCTTTGTATTGATGCGGGTTCACTCACGTCGGTGGGCACGAGCCATGCTTTGTTTTTCCTGCCTTTGCTGATTCGGAGGGCCAGGGCCAGTCCGTCTTCTTCGTTGATGTCGGCAATAACCACATTGGCGCCTTCTTCGACGAGGGAGCGGACAATGCCGGCACCAAAACCGAGGGCGCCACCCGTCACGATGGCCGTCTTGCCCGCCACTTTGCCTGCCCTGGCGGATCCTTTCGCCACCTTGCGGCGGTAATGCTCCACCTCCCAGTTGTCGATAAAACGGATCTGCCCGTCGGTCATAAAGCGCGGACCTCCGAAACTTTCCGAATAAAAACGGATCTTCATCAGGTCCTCGAAAACGTCAAGGCAGTTCCGGGCCTCGCTCCAGCTGTCGTCAACAGCCAGCAGGCCAACATTTTTGATGAGAAGCATTTTCGGGGCATATCCATGCTCCCCGATGAAAACAGGCAGTTGCTCTTTTACCGATTCAATGATTTCCTGCGGCGAGTTGCTGTTTTCTATATACAGGTAATCCGACTTGCAGTAAACGATGATATCGGGCGTAAAGGGTCTGGCAACTTTTTCAAAGGAAGCTTTGCTTTTATAATACCTTGCAATAAGATCACTATGTCGCAACACACAGGTTTTGAGTCCGGCAGTGGAGAAAATCATGCGCAGGGCCGGAATGTACCCTGTTATGTCTGGTGGGATGGGAAGGTCTGATATTTCAATTACCTGCGTTACGTTGGTTTGAAGGGTGTCAATAATATGTTTATATGTTTCCCTGATTTCCTCTGTGCTGTTTCCTGCGACAAAAACGCCATGGTTTTCGAGAAAAATGACCCTTGGATCAGCCTGATGGGTTTCACGGTAGGCGTTGATATCATGCAATACTTTCATGAACAGGGTATAGCCCGGATCGGTATAAGGGACATACAGGGCATCGGGAAACCATTCACGGGTGAGCTCAACAGATTGTTTGGAGCACATCAGCGCATTTACCAGCGTTGGGTGGAGGTGGACCACAAAGCTGTAATCGATGGCATCGTGGAGGCTGGTTTCGACCGATGGCCGCAGGGGGGATCCGGCATCTTCACAACTGTCATAGAGCATGTCTTTGACCTGTTGTTCGCGCAGGCCGGGCTCTTCGCTGAATGAGTGATCCCTGATCCTGCCCAGCTTGCTGCGGTTAAGGACGACGAATCCTTCTGCGGTTATATCTGCCAGGAACGTGCCACTGGCTTTGACCCAGATATGGTCGGTGTCTTTCCAGGAGGTGTTGCCGCCACCGGCAATCACATAGTCGGTATTCCTGCCATAATAGCGGGAAATGTCGATTAGTTGCTGGATTTCACTGGTCGTGGATGCCATGGTTGGATGATGTGTTATTGAATGATTAGGCGGGAGGCGGCTTATAAGTTCTGCAGGTTCAGTTCGGTATTACCTGTGAATAAACCGGTCAATGACAGCTGCTCCCAGTTCGATGAATTCATATTTTTTATGCAGGCTTGGTTTTCCATCTGCGTCGATGAAACCTTCCTTGCCTTTGGCCCGCAGGTATTGATGCGCGGCAATAACGCAGGCGCTTTCATAGGCTGTTTTGCGCAGGTCATAGTCGAAGGGCACATCGCCACGGCTATCGACCCTGAGCGGCGTTAGCGCGGGCGTGTTGTGTTCTGTGCCAAAGGTGATGATGTATCCTTTGTTGCGGAAAAAGTTGACAAATCCTTTTACCACTTCAAAGTCATTGCGTATGGGCACGAGCTCGATAAAAGAAATGTTCCGTTGCTGCAGGTTGGCATGCAGGGCGTCCCAGTCCTTCTCATAGCCGGTAAATTCTCCTGATTTGTCATCGAGCAGTGCCGGGTAGCAAGGTATGCCCCCAGCCCCCAGGATAATCGAGATGACCTCATCAATTTCTATGAAAGCCTTTGGGTCTTCCTTGACGAATGCGGCTCCTCCCGCTTTGAGCAGCACGCTGCGGATCTCGTCTTCCAGCTCGGCGTGGTTGTTCATGTTGGCAACGGGCTCGCGTCCGCCAAAGATCTTTTTCAGGGCTTCCCTGCGTTGCTCAACCGATTCATACCTTTGAAACACCATGGTTCGAATGGCCCGTGCAATGTGGCGCTCACGCACCATGCCCATGGTAAACCGCTTCTGAATGCTCTCGAAGTCAAGCCGCAGAACCGGGTCAACATTTTTTAATACGGCATCGGCCTTGACGGTCATCTCCTTGATCTGGTAATGACTTTCAAGCCGTAATTCTGAAATTTTTTCGTGGGATGGGGAATCAGACCTTACGGGGTAATCCAGACCCTTCCCACAAAAATAAACACGACCCGGATTATTGGGGTCATTGACCCTGATGCCGTTCTCCTGTTCTTGCTTCAACAAGCCCATGAATTCTATGTTGAACAGGGGGAAGATCCTGTATTGAAGGCTGAGGTCATAAAAAGCCTCAAAGCCGTCGGTGGTATAGAAGTCGTTGATTCCCAACACCTTGATATTTTCTTCGAAGGCCTTTTCAAAGAGTTGCTCCATGTCGTGGAACGCACTGAACGAATAGGGGGTATGCAGGTGTGCATTGACATCGTGGATGACCAGCGGTGTGGTACGGCGGTGCCAGTCAAGCAGCTCCCGCCTGTCAGGAAGATCGTTTAACAGCTTCATTTGAACACATTTGAATAGTTGAATGCCTTTTCATCCCTGGTAAAACCAGGGTGGCCGTCCCGTTTTTTGCCGGGGGAGGCTTCACAAATTTGCAAAAATACGTATTATACGCCGTCTTTGCTTCTTTGCAGCATGATTTTATCGTTATAATCTTCCTTTGCCTGGTGTCCTGGCAGTGGGACAATACGTTGGTGGATGGCGTCGATGAGCCAGTGTGCCTGCGGAAAATAGTAGTTTTCCAGTTCGTGTGCGGGCACGATCCAGTTTCTTGCGCCGACCACCACCGGGGGTGCATCGAGGTGGTCGAAGGCGATATCAGTAACGGTTCGTGCCATGTCATTCAGGAAGGACCCCCTGGTGTTGGCATCTCCGGTGACGACGAGCCTGCCGGTCTTTTTCACGGAGTCGATCACCGGCTGGTAGTTAAACGGCACGAGGCTTCTGGCGTCGATGATCTCGGCCGACATGCCGTATGTGTTCTGCAGTATCTCTGCTGCCTCCATGGCGCGGTAGAGGGTGGCACCGACGGTGAGGATGGTGATGTCGTTGCCGGCACGTTTGATGTCGGGCTCGCCGATGGGCACCTCGTAATAGCCTTCCGGCACGCCTCCTTCATGAAACTGTTCGCCGATGTCGTAGATGCGCTGGCTTTCGAAGAAGATGACCGGGTCGGTGCCTTGCAGGGCGGCGTTCATCAGGCCCTTGGCGTCGTAGGGGGTGGCCGGGAAGAGTACTTTCAGACCGGGAATATGGGCCACCAGCGAGGTCCAGTCCTGCGAGTGCTGGGCACCATACTTGGAGCCGACCGATACCCTGATCACCACGGGCATTTTGATGATATTGCCGCTCATGGCCTGCCATTTGGGCAGCTGGTTGAACACTTCGTCGCCGGCGCGGCCCAAAAAGTCGCAGTACATGATCTCGGCAATGACACGTCCGCCGGCCATGCCATAGCCAATGGCCGTTCCCACAATCGCTCCTTCGGAAATGGGTGCGTTGAACAATCGGTTATAGGGCAGGGCCTCCGTCAGGCCGCGGTAAACGGCAAAGGCGCCGCCCCAGTCGCGGTTCTCCTCCCCATAGGCGACCAGGGTGGGGTCTTTGTAAAACCTGTCGATGATGGCTTCAAAGATGCCATCCCTGAGCTGGTATTGCTTGAGTTTTGAGAATGGCTTGCCATCCTTGTCGAAGGCAAAGCGTTCTTTTTTGGCGATCTGCTGCACACGCGGATTTTCTTGCAGGGGCATAAGTGCCTCGACGGGACGGTCTTCCATCTTATCGGCAGAGCCATTGGAGAACATCATGGAGCCGATGAGTTCGGGATTGCCTGTGATGTCCATATGGGGGGAAACGTTATCGTCGACAGAGAGCTTGATGGCTTTCACGACCAGTCCAACAATTTGCTGCCTGATGTCGTCCAGCATGTCTTCTGATGCGATTCCTGCTTCCACGAGGCTTTCGCCATAGCCTTTGATGGAGTCGACCTCCAGCCATGCATCCACCTCTTCCTTCGACCTGTAGGAGGATGCGTCGGAGGGCGAATGTCCGGAGTAACGGTAGGTCAGGGTGTCGAGCAATACCGGCCCCTGCTTGTTGATCAGCAGTTCCTTTTTGCGTTTGAAGGCGTCGATCACGGCCAGAGGGTTGTAGCCGTCGACACGTTCAGCATGCATCATGTCGGGGTTGACGCCGGCGCCCACGCGGGCCAGGATGTCATATCCCATGGTCTCACCCTGGGTCTGCCCGCCCATCCCATATTGATTATTCATAAAATTGAACAGAATGGGCAATCCACCCTGGTATTCACCTTCCCAGAGTGCACGGAACTGGTCCATGGCGGCAAATGAGATGCCTTCCCAGACGGGGCCGCAGCCCATGGAGGCGTCGCCGATGTTGGCCACCACGATGCCCGGCTTGCGGTTCACCTTTTTATACAGGGCGGCGCCGACGGAGATATCGCCTGAGCCACCTACGATGGCGTTGTTGGGGTACACGCCGAAGGGGGTGAAGAAGGCGTGCATGGAGCCGCCGAGGCCCTTGTTGAAGCCGGTTTCGCGGGCGAAGATCTCGGCCAGGGTGCCGTACAACAGGAAATCGACGGCGAGCTCCTTCACATTGCCGCTTGCTCCCTTTTCAACGATGCGCAAGGCCTGGCCGCCGAAATGCGACTCCATGATCTGTATTAGCTGCGTGTCGTCGAGCTGATGGATGGCCGAAAGCCCTTTGGCCAATATCTCGCCATGGCTGCGGTGCGACCCAAAGATGTAATCGTCGACCGTGAGGTGGTAGGCCATGCCCACGGCAGCAGCCTCCTGCCCGATCGACAGATGGGCAGGGCCGGGATGGTTGTAGCTGATGCCCTGGTATTCGTTTTTGGTCTTGATCTCATGCAACATGCTCTCAAATTCCCTGATGATGAACATGTCGCGGTAAATCCTGATCAACGCCTCATCGGAGAAATGTTCGCGTTCCTCAGTGATCGGTTTGTTATACTGGTTAACCGGGATGGTGCCGAAGCTGATCTGTGCCGGTTTTCTTACTTCTGCTGGGTTGATGAATTGATTTTTAGGCATGATTTACATATTTAGTCTGAAAGTCTGAAAGTCTGAAAGTCAAAGGTCTTTATGTTAATGGGATGGTTTCTATTTGGTCTTTTACCTCTTTCAGGAAGCGGGAGGCGGGGGCGCCGTCGACGGCCCGGTGGTCGTAGGTCAGTGAAAGTCCGATTACGGGGATGAAGCCGATGGTTCCGTTGCCCAGATCAGCGGGACGGTGGGTAATGGTGTTGATACCCAGTATTCCCACTTGTGGGATGTTGAGCACGGGGGTAAACATTTCGATACCGAATGCGCCCAGGTTGGATACGGTGAAGCTGGCGGCTTCGCTGGCCAGCAGTTCAGGGTTGATGCTGCCCTGCTTGCATTCAGCGGCCAGTTGCTTGAGACGTATTGACAATCCCTGCAGGTTCAGCTCATCGGCATTTTGCAGCACGGGCACCATGAGGCCGCGGTCGGTATCGACGGCGAACCCCAGGTGTACCTTGTGGAAGGTTCTGATCATACTACCCAGGAAGTGGGCATTCATTTCGGGGTGTTTCTTCAGGGCTTTTACCATGGCAAAGCACACCATGTCGTTGATGGTGATGTTGGTGGCTCCGGGTTGACCGGCTTGCTCCTTGACCTGCTTTCGCAGTGCCAGCATGGCCCTGGCGTCGGCGCTGATATGGTGGGTGAGCTGTGCCGACGACTGCAGCGATGACAGCATTCGGTGGGCGATGATCTTGCGCATGTTGCTGGGCTTTGTATCGGTATATCCACCGGCAACGAAGTCAGGCGTGGTGATGGGTCTTGCGGGGGCCGGCGCTTGTGGTGCGGGGGGCACAGAAACGGGTCTTTGTGCTCCTTCCGGCAAGGCTGTGCTGGCGGGTTGCAGGCCCTGGCTGATGGCTGAGCGGATGTCGCGTTCAATGATGCGCCCGCCCGGGCCAGTGCCTCTGATGCTGCTGTATTCAAGCCGGTTCTCGCGGGCAATGCGTTTTGCCAGGGGCGAGATGCGCAACCTTTCGCCGGTTGAACCATACGGTAAAGCATCCTGTGGTGTGTCAGGGGAGGCTTCGGAAGAATCACCCCGGGAACCGGCAACGGTTGACCCGGAAAGGTTTGGGGGCGATGTGGGTCTGGATGCTGCATCTAGTGCAGGCCGCTCACTGCCGGGGGAGGCCGTTTTCGCCCGGCCGGGAACCAGGTCATTGTAGTCTTCACCTGCCTTCCCGATCACTGCGACGTTGGTTAATACCGGCACCTCATCGCCTTCCTGGAAGAAAATGTCAAGCAAAATTCCATCTGCCGGGGCTTCTGCTTCAAAGGCTGCCTTGTCTGTTTCATAGGCGTAGAGCAGGTCGCCTTCGCCGACCAGGTCGCCTTTTGATTTGAACCACTGTGTGATCACACAGCTTTCCACGCTTTGCCCCTGCCGGGGCATTACCACAGGTATGGCCATAGTGTTTTTTTTACTTGTAAATATATGTTGGCAGAATATTCAATTCGGAAGTTCTGTCATGAATAAATTATATCAGCCGGCTCCTCTTTATTATGCGACTTATTTGTTGCCGGACATGGTGGTTCATTTGTTGATTCTCCCTTTGTTCCGCTTCTATAATACTGATTTAATGTCTTTTATGGTGCTTATCCGGTGTTATTATTCCGCGCATTGATCAGAAACGGATAAAATTTGTTATTTTGCGTAATCATTTCGGCAACAAATATATTACAATAAACTTGTAATTACAAGTTATTTTTTATTAATTTTACAAAAAATAGTGTCATGGGTATATCCGTCTTTGATCAACCGGCCTCAGAAAGGGGGCTTCCACAGCACAAGCGGTTGTATGAGATGCTCCGCAAGCACATTCGTGACGGCATTTACCAGGAGGGCGACCTGTTGCCCTCTGAAAATGAGCTTTGCGCACAATATGGACTGACGCGACCGACTGTCAGGCAGGCGCTGACTGCGTTGGTGCACGACGGTTACATACGCAGGCTTCAGGGCAAGGGCAGCATTGTGAACAAGATGCCACAGGGTATCGGCATCTTGTCGGTTGCCGGCACCACAACGGCATTGAGGAACCAGAACCTGCAGACGCAGGTGATCGACAAACCCCGCTTTATGCCCTGGCCTGAGGAGTTTATGTTTACCCTTTCATCGCTCGAACTTGAATCAGCTTGTATATACATGACAAGGTTAAGGTTGCTGGATGGCTCACCCATATTTTATGACATCAGTTACATCCCTGCCATCAACCTGCCGAGGTTCACGACACGCAAATTTGACAACCGTTCTTTATTCGAAATACTCAGGAAGCATTACCAGGTGGAGATCAGATCGGGAGAGCAGAAGATCAGGGCCATACAGCCGGATCACACCATTTGCAGGTTCCTGAAGGTTTGTGACGGGCATCCCGTGCTGCACATGGAGCGCAGGATGCATACCAACCGTCCGGAATTGAACATCTACTCATCGATCTATTGCAATACCGAGGAGCACGCGATCTTTGGGGTGTTTTGATGAGGACTGAGAGACTGAAAGACTAAGGGACGAAGAGATTGTAGCGACAGGACTTGGCCTGTCGGGGGGATGGACAAAGAGTAAGAAGGAAAAAGCAGGACGTGGCTTGGCGAAGCAGGATATCGTTGGTAGAGACGCCGATTTATCGCGTCTCCAGAATGTAGAGGTGTTGTTTAATTGCATATCAAGAATAGCACATGAAGAATAGCACATGGACGAAGGGTCAAAAATCAATTTGGACATCAAACATTTGACATAAATGCAAATAAACCATTTAGAAGCAGCGGTATCATAGGGATCTTGCCGCAAATTGAAGACTAAAATACGCAAAAAATCAAAAACAATGAATGACATTTTAGACATTGGGCTGATGCACCCACGTGATCAGATCGTAATGGCCATCAGCAGGATTTACAATCGCGGTTTGACCACCACTTCGGGCGGCAACATTTCCATGATGGATGAGACTGGTGATATCTGGGTGACACCTTCAGCGATAGACAAGGGCTCACTGAGGTCAGCCGATATCATGTGTGTCAGGAAAGACGGAAGCATCGAGGGTCTGCACAGGCCGTCGTCGGAATACCCATTTCACCAGGCCATATACCGTGCCAGGCCCGACATCAGGGCCATTGTGCATGCCCATCCGCCTGCCCTGGTGTCGTTCAGCATTGTGCGGGAGATTCCTGATCCCAACATTGTTGCCCAGGCCAAACACGTATGCGGCCCGATCGGGTATGCGCCGTATGAGCTTCCCGGCAGCGAGGTTTTGGGCGACAGGATTGCCGAATCATTTATCAAGGGCTTCTCGGCCGTGATTATGGAGAACCACGGAACAGTTGTTGGTGGCACTGACCTGGCGGATGCTTTTCAGCGGTTTGAGGCGCTGGAATTTTGCGCCCGTACAATTATCTATGGAAAAACCATTGGCATTCCCAGGTACCTGACCGACGACCAGGTCAGGTTGTTTGAACACCAGCGGAGTGGCTATTATGATGAGATGGATTTGGTGGACTACCCTTCTGATGAGCGTGAGAAAAGGGCAGAGATATGCCGGATCGTTCAGCGGGCCTGTCGACAGGGGTTGATGATCAGCTCATACGGCACGGTCTCGGCGCGTTGGCGCGGTGATGATTTCCTGATCACCCCGACTGATGTGCACCGGTGGGACATCAAGCCCGAAGACGTGGTTCAGGTCCGTGATGGCAAGCGGGAACCGGGCAAATATCCAAGTCGCGGCACCCGGCTCCACCAGGCCATATACCGGCGGTTCCCCGAGATCAATTCCATCATCATCACGCAGCCACCCAACCTGATGGCCTTTGGGGTAACGGGCACCCATTTCAATGTGCGCACCATCCCTGAAAGCTGGATTTTCCTGCAGGATGTGATCGCGCTGCCTTTTGGGGCACAGTTCGATGACTTTTCCGACATATTGGGCAGCTTGTCAAAAGACCGGCCCGCCCTCATCCTGGAGAATGATGCGGTGCTGGTAACCGGCGACACCCTGTTGCAGACGTTCGACCGGCTGGAGGTGGCCGAGTTCAGTGCGATGTCGATCAGGCTGGGTGCCGTTTTGGGCGACATGGTGCCGATCAGCGATGAGCAGGTGGAGGCGCTGAGGAGGAAGTTTTTGTGAGGGAGGGACTGAGGGAGCGCTGAGCGCTGAGCGCTGAGCGCTGAGCACTGAGCACTGAGCGCTGAGCACTGAGCACTGAGCACTGAGGGAGGGACTCATTGTCAAGGAATTCAAATCCATCCCACGATGAAAAAGAATGGAATCACGTTGCTGACAATTCAGTTCATGCTGGTTTTTGTCCTGCACGTTCAGGCGGGTGCGCCGGTTAGGCAGTGGACGCATTTCAGGGGCCCGGCCTTGAACGGGATTGCGGCGGGCGGTGGTTACCCGGTTGATTGGGACAATGAAGGTGGTATTGCCTGGAAAACGGAGATTCACGGCCGTGGCTGGTGCGATCCTGATGCGAACAAGCAAGTATCTTTATAAGGTTGTTAAATAAAAGTAACTTTCCACATCGCTTATGCTGTAAAAAAATTACGACCTATAGAAGGTTTCCTACCAGGATATCCTCATCGATATCAGACCAATGTATACCCTCTCCGGAGCCAATAAACCGCCAGTTGTTTCTTTGTTCATTGGTAGCGTCTCTTAAGCTGGGAAACCATTCAACCGGTATGGCCAGTTCTCTGCCATCTTCGAGGCGGATATGCATTTTTAAATCACTGAACCAAACATCAGTTGCATTGGTGGATTTGTGCAAAAAATCCAACTATTGGCTTTAATAGTGCTACCCTTTGTTCCCCGGCGCATCGTAATTTTACACAATTATTTAAAACCGGGAGTAAGCCGAAAATCCTTCAATAAATCAGAGTAGGCCACAATTTATCAACCACAAAATCTTATGAAAAAAATCATGATCCTATTGCTGGCAATTGGATTCTTTGCCGCATGTACCACCAACGAACCGGTGCGTTATGCATCCTCATCACCCGAGATTGATACCGTAAAAAAACTTTTTCAGAGTTACCTTGAGCAGGACTGGGACTCCTATAAGCTGTATTATGCCGATACGGCAAAAATCCATTGGAATGTTCCTCAAAATCAGGGTGTATCTTTTAATCAGATTATTGAGGCGAATAAGGAGACATTTTCTATATTCTCAAACATCCGGTTTGCCCCCGACCATGATTTTTTTGAAATGGTGATAACCGATGATGGAGAAAAATGGGTTAATTACTGGGGGGTTTGGGAAGCAACGCTTAATGCTAACGGGCAAAGGTTTGAAATGCCGTTGCATTTAACCTCTCAGTTTATTGATGGCAAGGTGGTTGTTGAGCATGGTTACTATGACGTGTCGCAAATAGCCCTTGTTATGGGCGAATTGTCTGCCCAGTCCGAATAGGTGTCATCTGCCACATAGCTAATACGAATATTGCAAACCGGATGGAACGAATTATTTTCCTTTCGGTTTGCCTTGATTACTTTGCGATGATTGTTAACAATACCACTACTTTTTGCACACACCAAAACGATTCCGCTTACTTACCGCCGGTTTCCGGCACTCTCACAAAACGCATTTTTACACTACCTGAGCTTTTTGGCATCTTGCTGATGAATATCGTCATGCTTGGGTTGTACGGGTGTGGGATTTTCGATCTTTGGCAAACTACAGCGCTATGAATTGTTGTATAGTGGTATTCTCCATCTGGATATTCCAGTTGATGATCAGTATGATATGGCTAAGGTATTTTTACTTCGGCCCACTTGAATGGTTCTGGAGGAACCTGAGTTATGGGAAGAGGCATCCAATGAGAAAAGCTAAACTTACTACAGAATGAAAAACCTGAAAATACCCCATGTTTTTATTTTTTTGTCGGCCATTATTCTGTTTAGCAGCATAATGACATACATTGTTCCCAGCGGGAAGTTTGAACGGACTACCCGTTTGGTGGACAATGTGGAGCAGACACTTGTTGTACCCGGCAGCTATAAACAAATACCGAAGCATTTTTCCCTTCAGGGTGTGATCCTGGGGGATGAAGTACCCGGAAAATCAACCCCCATTAGTCTGTTGGGCCTGTTTACATCCATCCCAAAAGGATTAAATTCTGCCGGCGCACTGATCTTTTTTGTATTTATCATCGGGGCGGTGCTGGCGTTGATTCAGCATACGGGCACCATTAATGTGTTCATTAACATGTTGTTGTACAAATTTAGCGATTCTCCCATGCTGCTTAGTTTAATCCTGTTTGTTTTCATTGCGTCTGCCGGAACATTTATGGGAATGGGAGCGGAATTCATCCCACTGATTCCCATCTTCCTGATGATCTCCAAACGACTGGGGTACGACCGCTTATTTGGGCTTGGCCTTCTGACGATTGCGAGTTTTGTGGGCTGGACAACTGCCATTACCAATCCGTTCACGGTTCAGATTGCGCAAAGAATTGCAGAGTTGCCAATTGGAAGTGGTATGGGTTTGCGGGTCATCTTCTTTGTAGTAAGTGTTATCCTGGGATTTTCTTTTTTGGTGATTTATGGCAAAAAAGTAAAAAAGGACAGATCACGGTCAGTGATGCCTGACGATTCCTTCATAATCGAAGGTGATACAAGTATTGACAAAAGTGCCAAACCCACCGGAATGCATATCGGTATTGCGATCTCCGCCTTTGTACTTTTCGCCATGATCCTTTATGCCGTTCAAACCATGGGTTGGGGGCTGATTGAGATGACAGGCGGGTTTTTTGCCGTGGGTGTCTGCACCATCCTGATCAGCGGCATGTCGGGCGATGAAGCCATGAAAAGTTTTATCAAAGGGCTGAAGGTGATGCTGGTACCGGCGTTGATTGTTGGTTTTGCCCGCGGCATACAGGTGGTGATGGAGGAGGGGATGATCATTGATACCATCCTTCATCGCACATCCATGATGTTGGAGGGGAAACACCCGGTAGTATCTGCACAGGGGATGTACGCTTTTCAGACCATGCTGAATTTCTTCATTCCTTCTGCCTCGGGGCAGGCCATGGTGTCCATGCCTTTGATGGTTCCATTGTCTGATTTGCTCGGCATTTCCAGGCAAACGGCTGTGCTGATCTTTATTTCGGGGGATGGATTCTCCAACCTTGTTGTCCCAACAGCTGGTGTGCTGATGGCATCTCTGGCCATTGCCGGCGTCCCTTATGATAAATGGATCAGGTTTGTATGGCCGCTATTTCTTATTCTGACTGTGGTGGCAGGGCTGTTTATTGCGGGGGCGTTGTATTTCAATTATTGAAACGAACATAACAAAGCTTTTGACACACAGGAGCATGATGCATATGACTCTCCCCTGCCAATGACAGATTTATCCAATTTTATGCGAGATTTATCCTACCCTATGCCCTCTCGCATGGAGTAATTTTACACAGCAATTACAAAAACGGGAGAATAGTAAAAATCCTGTAAATCAATTTTCATTTAACCAGAATTCTAAGCATTATGAAAAAACTAACTTTTATCGCTTTGGCAATCTTATTTCTTGCCGCATGCAATTCCAACCAACCTGTTCGGTATGCATCTTCCTCGCCAGAAATTGATGCATTCAAATCATCCATTAAACATTACCTGGCGCAAAACTGGGACCAGTACCGGCAGCATTATGCCGATACAGTTAAATTCCGCAACAATGTAACAAACGAAAAAGCGATTTCCCTTGATTCGGTAATTTCAAACTGGAAGCAGGAACATGAAATGTTCTCAGACATCCATTATGTTGCGGATGAAGACTTTTTTGAGATGGTTGTTACTGATGAGGATGAAACCTGGATCAATTTCTGGGGTCTTTGGTCGGCGGTTTTAAAGGCCAACGGACAAAAATTCGAAATACCTGTGCATGTTACAGCAAGGTTTGAAAATGGTAAAATTGTAGCGGAGCATGGCTACTGGAACAGTTCGGAATTGGTGCTGGTTTTGCGGGAGCTGACTGATGGTCAGTAACTAAAAAGCTTTTCATGAAGTATGAAAAACCTCAAAATACCGCATGTTTTTATATTCCTGTCTGCAATCATTCTCTTTTCAGGGGTGCTAACCTATGTTATCCCCTCGGGAATGTTCGAGCGTGTAACTAAAACAACAGGAAATGGTGAACAAACCCTCGTTGTTACAGGAACCTACAAAGAAATTCCAAAGAAAATTTCTGTACAGGGAGTGCTTTTGGGCGGGGAGGCCAATGGTTTTGCTTCGCCGACCAGTTTACTGGGTTTATTTACAGCGATCCCCAAAGGAATGAATGAAGCTGCCGCACTGATTTTTTTCGTTCTCATCATCGGTGCTGTGGTAAACATTATCAAACACACTGGAACGATAGATGTGTTTATCTCCATGCTGCTTAAAAGGTTTTATCATTCACCGGTTTTACTGGTGTTCATCTTATATTTTGCTTTTGCATTTGCAGCAACGTTTTTGGGGCTGGGAACCGAATTTATCCCGCTTATTCCTATTTTACTCCTGATTTCAAAACAGTTGGGTTACGACCGAATCTTTGGTATCGGTATTTTTATAATTGGCGGAGATATTGGATGGTCCACGGCCATCACCAATCCGTTTAATCTGCAAATAGCCCAATCTGTTGCAGAATTGCCGCTCGGAAGTGGCATGGGCTTAAGGATCATTTCCTTTGCTGTGTGCACGATGATTGGGTTTTTATTCCTCATGGCCTACGGTAAAAGGGTAAAAAAAGACCCGAAGAGGTCAATTATGGCCGATGATCCTTTTGTTCTTGATGGTTCGATAGCTTTAAACGGGGCTGCGCTATCCAAAAAACATGTTTATATTGCTATTACTGCATTTGTTCTGTTCGCTGCCATTTTATTTGCTGTTCAAACCATGGGCTGGGGTTTGGTAGAGATGACCGGAGGGTTTTTTACGGTTGGATTGTGTACCATTCTGATCAGCAGAATGTCGGGAGACGAATCCATGAAAGCTTTTGTAACCGGTCTTGAAGGTATGCTTGTGCCGGCTCTTATAGTTGGCTTTGCCAGAGGGATCCAGGTAGTCATGGTAGAAGGTCAGATCATTGACACGATCCTT
>Ga0114946_10001569_pt1 | contig 15776 bp, 13 predicted proteins | sample WalLakDeSediment_FD_88676 | JGI IMG/M metagenome (GOLD analysis project Ga0114946, IMG submission 88676) | Lake sediment microbial communities from Walker lake, Nevada to study Microbial Dark Matter (Phase II) - Walker Lake 11/02/13 Deep Sediment | ecosystem: Environmental > Aquatic >... | reverse complement strand
TGGTGGGCGTGGTAGCGCAATAGCCCGACGCTCTCCTGCAGGGCGAGTTCTGCCCGTTTTCGCTCGGAGATGTCGCTGAACAGGACGGCCACCTTGCGTTCGTCGGGCTCGCCGATGCGGAAGGCGTAGATGTCGTACCAACGACCCAGCGATGCGACGTGATTCACGAACCGGGTGGGTTCGCCTGTGACGGCGACGCCGCCGTACGTGTTGACCCAGAAGGGCTCGAGGTTGGGGACGAGTTCGGTGACGCTGCGTCCCACAGCCTCGGTGAAGCCGGTGTGGCGTTCGAAGGCGGGGTTGATCTCGATGAAGCGGAAGTCGATCGGCCGCTCATTGGCGGCGAAGAGCACTTCGATGATGCAGAACCCCTCGTCGATGGAGTCGAACAGGGTCCGGTAGCGGTTCTCCGAGACGGCGAGGGCGTGTCGGGCCCGGACCTGCGCGGAGATCTCGCTGAAGTAGCAGACGACGCCGTTCGTGCCGTCGGGGAGGCGGATGCGCTCCATCCGCCAGTCGTAGTACTCCTTCAGGCCGTCTGCTCGCACCCCAGCCGTCTCCGGCTCGTGGTGTGAGATGCCGGTCGACAGGGTGCGGCGAGCGATCTGCAACACCTCGTCGGCCATGGCCTTCGGCCATAGGCCGCGGACGACTTCGTCGTAGTCGAGACCGATGGGATCGAGGATGTCGCCGAACGCCGGGCGGGCGGTGGGGTTCACGTCGACGATACGGAAGTCACTATCGAGCAGGTAGACGCCGACCGGCGCCTGCTCAACGAGCGCGTGGAACTGCTCGCTCCGGAAGCGGAGTTCGTCCTCCATCAACTTGCGCTCGGTGATGTCGGTGAAGTGGAGGGCCACCCGCTGGCTCGCCGGTCTCCCGAAGGGCCAGGCGTACACGTCGAACCAGCGGCGCAGCGGTTGGAGCTCGTTGACGAAACGGACGGGCTCACCGCTGCGGGCGACCTCGCCGTAGGTCTCGATCCAGAAGGGCTCGATGTCGGGCAGCGCCTCGCGGGCGGTCCTGCCGAGGAGATTGGGCGTGCCCGCATGGTCCTCGAATGCGCGGTTGATCTCGACGAACCGGTAGTCGGTGGGGCGGCCCTCGGCGTCGAAGATCATCTCGATCACACAAAACGCCTCGTCGAGTGCGTCGAACACGGTGCGGTAGGAGGCCGACAGCGCCTCCTCGGTCGCGGCGTGCGCGGTGTCGGCCATGACGCGGGGATCAGCTTCGTTCATGTGGCCCTCCCCTGTCGGGTGGGCTAAGTGCGAAGCTTGCCATCCCACCCCATGGAAGCGCTGCTAGCACGAATTCATCTGCCAGCGCAGTGAACGTCGTCTGCAACCTCAACGCTAGCGCTTGGACGAGAGGACTTCAAGCGGGTCCCGCAGATCGAGATCAAGACCGCGCCCCAGGCGAAGACGCTGTGGCTAGAGCTGGGTCCCCGTTGGCAACATTCCCGGGTCTCGCCTCTGCAGAAACGTCGTGTGGTCTGGGGCGGTCAGGTCGAATGTGTGTTCGGCTACTCAGCATCGTTTGGCGGGGGTGCATGGGATGGCGTTCCTCATCCGCGGGAGCTTGGTAGGCAGCCGGTCTTGGGCTGACGCCGTGCGGGGGCGATCTTGCCAAGGGCGAGCGTCTGCGCGTTGGGGCGCCTCGAGACACGGGAGGTTCGCGAGATGCGCTGCCTGGTGTCCATCATCGGCGACCGGGGAGCGGCGCTTCCTGGGCCGGTGACGGCTCGCTCGACGCCGCGGCAACATGAGCGAACCCTCACCGCGCCTGAGTACATTCTGTACAACCTTCTCCGACCTATCGTCTCCATGCAAGAGAGGAGCCAGACCCATCGGCACCGGGTGACCCATCAGGGGCCATGGCCGAGAGCGGCTCCCAAGCTTTCGGTCGCGTGGAGGTGACCATGGATCTTCCGGTGTTGACGCCAGGCCAGTTCGAACTGGTCTACAACGGCTTCTCCCTCGCTGTTGCGGCGATGGGCGCGGGGTTCCTGTACTTCGTGCTCTCGCGGGGTCAGGTGGCGCCCGCCTACCGGACCGCACTCACGGTCTCGGCGCTGGTGGTGGCCATCGCCTTCTACCACTACCTGCGCATCTTCGAGGGTTGGGCAGCGTCCTACGTCCTCGAGGGCGGCCTGTACGTGCCGTCCGGCACGCCCTTCAACGACGCGTACCGCTACGTCGACTGGCTGCTCACGGTGCCGCTGCTGCTGACCGAGGCCGTTCTCGTGCTGCGGCTGAAGCAGGGTGCGGGCGGGATGATCGCGCGCCTGTCGGTCGCCGCGGTCCTGATGATCGTGACGGGTTACCCCGGCGAGGTGTCGTCCGACACGGCCACGCGCCTGCTCTGGGGCACGATCAGCACGATCCCGTTCATCTACATCCTCTACGTCCTGTGGGTCGAGCTCGGCCGTTCGCTCGGCGCGCAGCCGGAGAAGGTGCGCGTCTTGGTGCGGAACTTGAGGCTGCTGCTCCTGGCGACGTGGGGCGTGTACCCGATCGCGTACCTGGCGCCGGTCCTCGGGTTCGATGGGGCCAGCGCGGTCGTCGCGATCCAGACGGGCTACACGGTCGCCGACATCCTCGCGAAGCCGTTCTTCGGCGCGCTGATCGTCTGGATTGCGATCGAGAAGTCGCGCGCAGACGGCTGGACGCCGAGTGATGCCAAGGCGGTCGCCGGCGCCAAGGCTTGATCGCAACGAGCCAAGCCAATACGTTCGGGCCCCGCCGTGAGGTGGGGCCCGACGTCGTACGTCCGCAGCGGACCGCGGTGCCGCTCGACGTTCGCGTCCGCGCGGCGACGCGACTGGCGGCGCCGGTCGCGGTCTCTGGGATCGCTGCGACCCTGGCCCTGCTCGCCTGGACCACGATCGCGCCAGCGAGCGCAGAAGGCGCCGCCTTCGCCCCGCTCCTGGTGGGGATGGTCCTCCTCTGGTTGCCGCACGGCGCGCTTGATCCTGGAGACAGCGTCCCCGCGGCAAGCTAGGCGCGCCCGTCGCGTTCAACCGCCCGTGACGGTGTGCTCGATCCAACGCATGGCGTCCCCTATGCCGTCTTCTGCGCGGATCCTCTCGCCCAGTGCCGCGGCGCGGCCGCGCAGGGCTGGGTCCGACGTCGCCGCCACGAGCGCGGCGGCCAACCGCTCGACGGTGAGCCGTCGCCGCGTGATGGGCGCGGGTCCAGCGCCAAGTTCCTGGACCCGCCGTGCCCAGAAGAACTGGTCGCCGTGAAACGGCACGATCACCGTGGGGACGCCGGCCCGCAGGCTGGCGGCGGTGGTACCTGCGCCGCCGTGGTGCACCGCTGCGGCGACGCGCGGCAGCAGCCAGGCGTGCGGGACGCTCTCGACGAAGTGCACACTCGCCGGGGGATCGGCGGCCAACAGGCGTGCCCAGCCGCGGCGGACGATCGCGCGCACGCCGGCTGCGACGTTCGCATCGAGCACGAGGCGCGCCGTGGCGGCCGGGTCGTCGGTGCCCATACTGCCGAAGCCGATGTAGACGGGTGGCGGGCCGGCCGCGAGGAAGGCCTCGAGGTCGGGGTCCGGGCGCCAGCCGTCGGCCCCGGCGCGGACGGTGAGCCACAGGGCGAGGCGCGTGAGGCGGTGCGACGTTCGGTTCGACCATGGGCGCGGGCCGACCCGCAGGTTCGGGAACAGCGCGCCCGGCCATGCGGATGTCGCGTCGACGGGGACGTTCAAGGCCGATAACAACGGGATGCCAACGCGCTCGGTGGCGGCGGTTCCGACGGCGACGGCGCTGAGTCCACCCACCAGGACATCGGACCGTTCGGCCGCCGCGAGGGCCGTGCCGGCAAGCGCCGTGGCAGCCGTTCGGGCGATGCGCGCGAACGCGGCGAACGATGCGCCGTGGCCGCCGCCCTCCACCGCGCGCTGGGCGGAGCGTTCGGCTAGGGCGGCCTGGACGGAGAAGGGCACGGCCTCGACCGTGAGGCCGTGATCCTGCGCGAGTTCCACGAACCCCGTCGTCGTGACGAAGCGGACGGTGCGCCCGGCGCGGGGCTGTCGGAGACGCCCATCCACGCGACCTACGAGGCGATCGCTTGGCACAACGATCTGGCTCGTCAGCTCGAAGAGCTGGTCGTGGCCGCCCGCGCATGGGCACGCGCCGACGACACCCCCGAGTCGCTCGCCGTTGCCGACGCGCTCGCGGAGATCTACGACCGGGTGGGCGAGCCGACCGAGTCCTGATTCGACGGTGTGTGACGCGATCCGGAGCGCCGGTGCGCGCCGGCTACGAGGCACGCGGATCCATGGCCCAACGACGACCCGGGGGCGCACACTGCGCCCCCGGGAGCCACGATTCGTTCGGGAAGACGTCGCTTAGGGGCGACCGCCGGGCCCAGCGCCGCGCGGCACGTCGGCAGGTGGGCCCCCGGGCGTGAGGTCGGCGTCGTCGCCCTCGTCGTCCTCGCCTTCACCGATGTCGCCAACGCGGCCCTCACGTGCGGCCTCGCGCTTGGCTTGCGCCTCCTGGCGTCTCTCCATCGCCGCGGCGCGCAGGCGCTGCGCGTTCAGCATCCCGTCGACGGCGACTTGGGGAACCACGACCGTGACGACGCCGACGTCGAGCGGGTCTTCGCCGTCCATCACCGTGACGAAAGGTTGTCCGTTGCGCCATTCGATCTCGACCGTTAGCTCGGGCTCGTCCTCGAGGATGAGCTTCACGAAGCCGCCTTCGACGTAGCATCCGAAGCTCTCGGCGCCGTCAACCAGCGCTACGCGCACCCCGCCCTCGGTGATGCTGAGGACGCCGATCAATTGCTGGACGGTCTCGGGCTCGACCTCCGTCACGCAGTACAGCTCGTGGTCGATCGGCGGCCCCGCGAACGCCATGGCGAATAGTGTGAGAACGAACGTGCTTGCCAGGAACCTCCGCATGTGATCGCCTCCTCGGCGCGGGTCTCGTCGATGACGTGCATCGCGTCCCCGGTCTCGCCGAAGGCCCGAATCGTTGGCCGACCCGAGCCGGACGCCCCTGACGTCCAAGAGAAGCGTAGGGGGCGTTCCTGACGTGGGTCTGACGGGTCGGGCGGAGTGATGCAATCGGTGGAGGGTGGCGGCCCGGCGGCGCCAGAATCGCGGTAGGTCGCCGGGACTCGGGACAGGTCAACGGCGCCCGGGATGGTGGAGATGCGTCGAGAGCGCGTGCTGATCGTCGAGGACGATGCGCGGCTGGCCGAGGTGCTGGCCCGCGAGTTGGGTCGCGGCTACGACACGGTGGTGGTGGGCACGGGCCGTGAGGCGCTGGTCCGGGCCGAGACGGAGGCGTTCGCGCTGGTGCTGCTCGACCTCAACCTCCCCGACATGGACGGGATCGTAGTCGCGGAGCAGCTCGAGGGCAACGACGCCGACGTCGTCATGCTGACGGCCCGCGGCGACCTCGCGAGCCGCGTGCGCGGCCTCTACGCGGGCGCGGCGGACTACCTGAGCAAGCCGTTCCAGATGGAGGAGCTGCTGGCGCGGGTCTACGCCCGGATGCGCTCTAGGGCGCGGGCCCGGACCGGCGTCGTCGAGCGGGGCGCCCTGACGCTCGCGACCGAGGAGCGCTGGTGCGCGTTCGAGGGAGCGCGGATCGACCTCTCGGCGCAGGAGTTCCACCTGCTCGAGCTCATGCTCGAGAACCAGGGGCGCGTGTTCTCGAAAGACACGCTGGTCGACCGCCTCTACGGCGCCGCCGACGTGGGACCGAACGCCGTTGAGGCGGTCGTGTCGCGGGTGCGCAAGAAACTCGACGCCGCGGGAGCGGGCACCGTGGTCGAGACGATCCGCGGGCTCGGCTACCTGGTTCGGCCCGAAGTAGCGTGAGCCTGCGCGCCCTGGTGGGCCTCGGGGTGGCGCTGCTCGCGCTGCTGGTGGTCGCGAGCTCAAGTGGGCTGGCGTACGGCTGGTTCGTGCGCGAGCAATCGGCGGAGCTCCGCCGACTGCTGCTCGAGGACGTTGCTCGCGTCTCCGCGCTGTTGGACGCGCCGGTGCTCGGTGCCGCCTTCGTCGATCCGGCGACGCCCGGCTTCGCGGTGCAGATCGTCGGTGCCGACGGGGGCATCGTGCTCGCCTGGGGGCGCGACGAGCTGCTGCCACTCGTGACCCAAGCAACGCAGGTGCACCTGTCCGGGCGCCGCCACCTGATCGCCAGCGCGCCGTGGCGCGGCGCCGGCGGCACCATCCGCGTGGCGCACGACATCGAGGCTGCGATGCGCACGCGCGCCGACCTCGCGCGCAGCCTCGGGTGGGGCGGTGCGCTCGCGTTCCTGGCGTCGACGCTCGTCGCCCTCGTGGTGGCCCGGTGGTCCCTGCGGCCGCTCGAGCTGGTCGCAGAGCGCGCCCGCGCCGTCGACCCGGAGGCGCCCCAGACGATCCCGTACGCCGGCCGCAGCCACGAGGTCCGCGCGCTCACTGACGCGCTCAACGCCACGCTGACGGCGATTCGCGAACGGTCGCGACGCGAGCGCACCTTCCTGCTCGAGATCGCCCACGAGCTCGCGGCGCCACTGACGCTGGTGCACTACCACCTGACCGCCCTGCGGCGCGAGCGCCCGGCCGACGCCGAGTTACGGTCGGCGGCCGATGCCGCCCAGGAGCTGCTGCACACTTCGCAGGACCTGCTGGTGCTCGCTCGTGGCGAGCTCGAGCGCCCGCTCGACCTCGCGCTGGTCGACCTCCGAGACCTGCTGGAGCGGGTCGTCGGCGAGTACCCGGGCGTGCGCTGCGACGCGGCCGGACCCGCGCCTGTGATCGGCGACGCCGACCGGCTCATGCAGGTCGTCCGCAACCTGGTGCGCAACGGGGTGCAGGCCGCGGGTCGCCCGGAGGGCGTGCAGGTGACGCTGGTGGCCGGCGCGGACGAGCAGCTGTTGCGGGTCGAGGACGACGGTCCCGGGCTCGACGCCGAGGCGTTGGTGCGCGTGTTCGAGCGCGGCTTCCGGCGCGGACGGGGGAGCGGCGTGGGTCTCACCATCAGCAAGGACCTCGTGGAGCAGCATGGTGGGCGCATTGCGGCCGCGTCCGGCGCCGGCGGGGGCGCGCGCTTCGAGGTGCGGCTGCCGAGCCTGGCGTCGCGGGTCGCGGCGGACGACCTCGGGGGCGAGGCGTGACGCTCCTGCTGAGCCGGCGCGCGTCGGCCGGGGGCGTCAGGCAGCCGTCAGCCGCGGCCGGTAGGCTCGTCGCATCGGGGTCGTCGCGCGTCCGCGGTCCCCAGGGAGTCGGTATGCGACGGCGTCGTGTTCGAACAGCTCTCATCACGTGGCTCACGGCTCTGGCGTTCGCCTGGGCCGTCGCTGCCGAGGTGCCCGATGCGGTCGCGGTCGCCCTCACCGCCGGTGACGCCGACGTCCTCGTCACGGACGCGCGCGGCGTCATCGTGGGTGTCGGGCGGGTCGTGGCCGGCGCGTCGTTCGAGTTGCGCGTCCTCGAGGGCTTCGTCGGGCCCGCGCGCCTGACGCTGCTGCGTCCCGACGGCACGACGGAGGTGTTCGAGGTCATGGTCGGCGACCACGTTCTCGTCCACGGGCTCGACCTGCTCGACCTGCTCGCCGAACGCTTCGAGGCGTTCACCATCGAGGTGGGCGGCGTCACGTATCACGAGGCCGAACGCCGCGGGCCCGATGCAGGCGGTGCTGCGCGCGAGGGTCGCCGACCTGCCGAGCCGCCGAGGCCCGCCGATTCGCCGAGCCCCGCCGACCCGCCCGGTCCCCCGGGGTCGCCTGGGAGCCCTGGTGGGTCGCCTCCGAGGGGCCCCGAGGGGCGCCCCTGAGTCGCGGTCGCTTCGCCAGGTCCGAGCGCTCGCCGCGGTTACTCGCCCGGCGCCCGCACCACCGTTGACGGCGCCGGCCCCGACCTCCGCCCGCTCCAGAACGCCAACGCCAGCACCGCCGGGACGAAGACGGGCGGCTCGAAGAGCGTCAGGTCCCAGGTGTTGAGCAGCGCCGACGCCAGCAGCAGCGGCGCGAGGCGCGCCCAGCCGGCGCGCGAGAGCGTGCTCAGCAGCGCGCCTGCGAACACCAGCGCGCCGACGAGGCCAACGACCCCGTAGACGGCCAAGAGGTGCACGAGTAGGTTGTGGGCGTAGCTGACTCCATCGCCGCCGAGGACCTCGCGAGTGCGCTCGCGGAACGCATCGGCCGATGCGCTGAGCCCGACGCCGAACCACGGCGACTCGCGGGCGATGTCCAGTCCGATCAGCCAAATCGCCACGCGGTTCTCGGGCAGGAAGGTGATGCGCCGCAGGTCGTAGCGGTTCACCATCGGCTGGGGTATCCACGCGGGCCGTAGGTCGAGGAACGGCGTCGCCGCCTCGCCGCGCTCGTATTGGGCGCCGAACACGTATACGTCGAAGCTCCCGCCGCGGTCGACCGCCCGCAGGTGCAGTTGTCGCTGCCGGACATCGTCGCCGTAGCCGACCGGGGTGACGCAGCGGCGCCAGGTCGCGTCCACCTCGCAGGTGACGCTGGCGAGGTGGGAGCTGAGTCGTAGCTGCTGCGGCGAGTCGGCGCGCAGGTAGACCGAGGCGACGTAGGGGACCCCGGTCTCGGAGCGCCCTAGGCTCTGGAGGAGCACGTTCCGGCCCGTGGGTGTGGCGCTACCCACCAGCCGCTGCGCCTGCGTCCCTTCGAACGGGCCGGGGATGGCGTCGGCGACGATCTGGACGCGCTCGCCGTGCGCGCGCCAGGCGGGGTGGGTCAGGTCGCTGGGCGCTGCGAGCAGGTTCGGCGTCAACTCCACCACCCCGCGCTGCCATGCGAACGCCGCCGCGGCGACGACGAGAAGCGCCACGAGCGGGGCCAGCAGCCACCTGCGGGGGAGTCGCAGTGCCAGAAGCACCAACCAGGCGGTGCCCGCGGCGAGCAGCGCTCCGCCTGAAGTGCGCGAGCCGGTGTTCAGGACCGCCAGCGCCACCAGCGGCCAGGCCCACCACACCCAGCGCCGTCCAGGCGACACGGCCGCCCAGGCCGCCATCGCCGTCACCAGTGCGGCGCCCAGCACGTTGGGGTTGCCGAAGATGACCGCGACCCGCGCCGCGTCGCCGCTGCCGGGCGTCTGGCCCGCGACCAGGGTCGCGGCCGTGAGGATCGACAGGTATGCACCCACGCCCGCGGCGCTCGCGGCGCGGAACGCGCGCCAACGCGCCAGCGCCACCGCCGCGACCGCCGCGCCCAGGACGGCCGCGGCGGCGGTCATGCCGGCCGTGTCGTCGACGGCGAGCGCGGCCACCGCCAGCAGGAGCCAGGCAGCCGCGGCGGCGAGCACGACGCGGCGGAGGTGCTGGCGTGGCGCCGCGCCGGGCGTCGGGAGGGTGTCGGTTGCGCTTGCCGGCATCTCAACCGAGCGTAGCGCGGCGGCTCGGTCGGCGATCGCCGATCGCCCCTCGCCCCTCGCCCCGTCAGGTTCGGCCGGACTGCTTGCGATCCCGCACGAGCGCCCTGGCCTTCCAGCTGCCCAGCGCCAGGTCCGCGGTGAAGCCGACGGCCAACATCAGCGTCAGGTCTGGCACGCCGTCGAATACCTGCCGGAGCGATATGCCGCGGCCCATCCATGCCTGGAGCGCAGTCAGAACGGCGAGCACGATCACGGGCGCGGTGACGAAGTGGGGCACGACCGCGAGCGTGGCGCGCAGCCGCGACCAGCCCCGAGCGCGCTCGCGCCAAATGGTCAGCCGGGCCGCGTCACGCGCGATGGACGCCAATTGGATCAGGAACGCCACGCCCAGCACGGCGCCCACGGTGCGCATGGAGAAACGCGGCGGCGCGGGCGTCGCCCCGATCAGCAGGTCGAGCAGGCCGGTGGATAGGTCCGCGTAGGCGAACAGCGCCATGGGCAGCGTCGCCTGGTTGGCGAGCAGCACCAGGGCCACGTCGTCGTCCGGCAGGAGCATCGCCTCGGCCTTGAAGGCCTCGTTCGTCCCCCCGTGCTGGACCAGCCGGTGGCCGCGGTGGTCGCCGACCATCCAGCCGTTCGCGTAGAAGTCGCCCGGGCCGCCGGGAGCGTGCAGTTCGATCATCGCGAAGCGCGAGAGCACCCGCTCGTCGCCGTAGTCCCCGCCGCCGTTCATCGCGACCAGGTAGTGGGCCATGTCGTTCGCCGTCGAGATCAGGTAGCCCGCCGGCAGGCCGTGCTGGCGGAACGGCTGCTCGCGGGGGATCGGCACGCCGAACGCCTGCAGGTGCCCGCGCGCGAGGCCCGCCGCGCTGGCCGCCGTCGGATCCGTGAAGGTGCGCCGCATGTCCAGCGGCTCGAGCACGTGTTCGCGCAGGTAGTCGGCATACGTTTGGCCGGACACCACCTCGATCAGGTGCCCGAGCACCGCGTAGTTGGGGTTGAAGTAGTGGAACTCGCTGCCGGGAGGTGCGACCGGCTCCGCCCGACGCAGGTCGCGGGCGCCCTCTTCGATGGTGGCGTCGTCCGGGAGGCGCAGCGACTCGATGTAGCGCAGGTCGGAGAGGCCGCTGGCGTGGCCCAGCAAGTGGCGGACGGTGATGCGCGCCGAAGCGTCCGGATCGGCGACCTCGAACCAGGGAAGGTAACTGCGGGCCGGCGCGTCGCGATCGATCCGACCCTGCGCCGCCAGCTGCATGATCGCCAGCCCGGTGAACGACTTCGACACCGAGCCGATGTACATGGGCGTGTCGGCCGTCATGGGCTGGCCCCGACCGTCCGTGCCGAAGCCGCGGGCGTGGACGACCTCGCCGCCGCGCACCACCGCAATGGCGACGCCGGGGATGCCGTGCCTGGCCATCCGGTCCTCGACGAACGCGTCGATGACGGCCAGGTCCGGGCCGGCGACGCCGAGTGTGGCGGCACGGACCGCCGATCCGGCGAACAGCAGGGCGAACAGCATCACCGGCACCACGGGGCGCAGCATGGGGTCCCTCCACCGGTCGCACCGCGCGCCGCAGCGGCGGGCTCCAGTCCCGACGGTAGGCGGCACGGCGCGCCGCGACCAGGTGCGTCCGTCCGCGCCGCCGCGGGAAGCCTCCTGCATGCGCCCCCATCCGCTCGATGCCCGACCCGAGGTGCGCCTGGAGCCGCTCTCGCTGCGCGTGACCGTCGCCGCGATCGACGCGCGGATGGGCGGCGACCCGGAGCGCTTCGCGATGCCCGCCGTCGACGTCGCGTTCCGCGACGTCCTGACGGTCGACCTGGGTGGCGTGACGCTGGAGGCGACGTCGGTGGCGCCGGGCCACTCGGTCAGCGACACCCTGTGGTGGTGCCCCGAGGAGCGCATCGCCTGGTCTGGCGACCAGCTGTTCCACGGCGCCTTCCCGCTGGTCCGCACGCACCTGGACGGCTGGTTCGCGGGGCTCGAGCGCCTGGCGGCGTACCGGCCTGCCGATGGCGGGCGAGCGGCTACCGCTCGCCGTGCGCGGCGTGGCCGCGGCGCTGGGGTTCGCGTCGAACGCGGACGAGGGCGGCTAGCCGCGGCAGGTCGGCGTCCGGAAGCGGGCGATCGCCGCGAGCGGCTTCTTGTCGATCCGGGGCACCGTTGCGCCCGCGGCCGGCACGCCGGTCACGATCAGCACGAACGCCTGCTCGTGGGCCGGCCGGCCAAGCACCTCGCGCAGGAAGCCCATCGGGCTCGGGGTGTGCGTCAGCGTTGCGAGGCCGGCGTGGTGCAGCGCGGCCAGCAGGAAGCCGGTGGCGAGGCCGACCGACTCCTTGACGTAGTAGTGCTTCTCGTGGCTGCCGTCGGCGCGCACGCCGTGCGCCTGGCCGAACACGGCGATCAGCCACGGGGCGGTCTCCAGGAAGGGCTTGTGCGCGTCGGTGCCGAACGGTTGCAGGGCGTCGAGCCAGTCGCGCGGCGCGCGGCCGCCGTAGAACGCGCGCTCCTCGGCCTCGGCGGCCTCGCGGATGCGGCGCTTGACGCCGGGGTCCGACACCGCGACGAAGGTCCACGGCTGCTGGTTCGCGCCGCACGGCGCGCGCCCGGCCGTGCGGATGGCGCTCTCGATCACCGCCCGGGGGACCGGCGTGTCGGCGAACTGCCGCACCGTGCGGCGCGTTCGCATCGTGGTCTCGAATGCCTCGGCGCGGCGCAGGCGCTCGGCGTCGTCGAGTTCGGGGTAGCCCGTCAGGGGATCGAAGGTCGCCATGGGCCATTGCATCACGGCGGCGCATTGGCGCACGACCGGACGCGGCCCGCTGGCGCGCAGCGGCCTCGGCAGCGACCGAGCAGGGGGGCGCGGTCTACCACCTCGACACGCCGCCGGCTGCCCGCGTGACCAGGTAGCGGGCCGCGAGCTGGCGATGGTGGTAAATTTGAGCGTGCCGGAGTACCTCTTCGAGCTGTACGTCGCGGGCGACGATTTGCGCTCGCGTACGGCCATCAACACCCTCACGGCCATGTGCGATGAGCGACTCGCGGGGCGTTACGGCCTCGAGGTCATCGACGTGCTCCTCCATCCCGAGCGCGCCGAGTCCGCCAAGATCCTCGCGACCCCGACACTGGTGCGGCGTGAGCCTGCCCCCGGCGTCCGCGTCATCGGCGACCTGTCGCTGACCCGCAGCGTGCTTGCCCGGTTGGGCGTGCCGGTCGACGATGGCGCACCGAGGCCGAGAGATCCTCGGAGAGGTTCGTGAGGTACCCATGAAGTGGACCGTCATGCCCAAGGCGAAGACCGGTATCCCGGGTCTCGACAACATTACCAGGGGAGGCTTCCCGCTGGGGAGGACCGTCGTCGTCGCCGGGACAGCCGGCAGCGGGAAGACCGTGCTGGCGGCGCAGTTCCTCCAGGGCGGCATCGAGCTGGGCGAACCCGGCGTGTTCGTGAGCTGCGAGGAGTCGCCGGCGAACATCCGCAGAAATGTCCGCGGGTTCGGTTGGGACGTCGAGGCTTGGGAGTCGACCGACTCGTGGGCTTTCGTCGACGCCACCCGTTCGCTGGACGGCACGACGATTCAGATGGGTCCGTACGACCTCGCGGGCCTGCTGGCTCGCATCGAGGCCGCCGTCACCCGAATGGGTGCCGCCCGCGTCGTCATCGACTCGCTCGACGGCCTTTTCGATCAGTTCGGCGAGGACGCGGACCTCCGGGTCGAGTTGCATCGCTTGGTGGCGCGGCTGGCCAAGCTTGGGGTCACCACGGTGATCACGACCGAACGCGACAACGATTACGGGGCGCTGTCGCGCCGCGGCGTCGATGAGTTCGTGACCGACAACCTCATCCTGTTGCGCAATGTCCTGACGGCCGAGAAGCGTCGGCGCACCCTCGAGATCGTCAAGTTCCGCGGCACGAGCCACGGGACCGGCGAGTTCGGCTTCTCCGTCAACGGCACCGGCATCACCGTGATCCCCCACCTCGACATCACCAACGATCGTGTCCTGACGGACGAGCGCATTACCACGGGTAACGACGCACTCGACGCGATGGTCGATGGCGGCCTCTTTCGTGACTCGATCGCGCTCGTCTCCGGGGCCGCCGGCACGGGCAAGACGCTGATGACGACGTTGTTCATGGCGGCCGGCGTGCGCATGGGGGAGCGGTGTTTGCTCGTGGCCTTCGAGGAGCGGCGAGAGCAGCTGTATCGCAGCGCGCGCGGCTGGGGGATCGACTTCGAGTCGATGGAGCAAGACGGCCTGCTCAAGATCGTGGCCGTCTACCCTGAGGTCTCGACGCTCGAGGAACACCTCGTCACCATCGCGAGCCATGTCGATGGCTTCCGCCCGACGCGGGTAGCGATCGACAGCCTATCGGCTCTCGAGCGCGTCGGCACCCGTGGCGGCTTCAGCAAGTTCATCGTGAGCCTGGCCGCCTTCCTCAAGCACCGCGCGGTGACGGCGCTCCTGACGTCGACCACGCCCACGTTCCTGGGCGGGACGTCGCACACCGAGTCGCACCTCTCGACCGTCACCGACCTGATCGTTCTGCTCAGGCACAGCGAGGTCGGCGATCGCCTACGCCGAGGGCTGGTGGTGCTCAAGATGCGCGGTTCACGGCACGACAAGGAGATCCGCGAGTTCACGGTGGACTCGATGGGCATGCACATCGGTCCTGCCTTCCCCCCGTCGCCCGGTCTGATGGCCGAGGTGCACCAGCTGCCCGCTGACGACGACGAAGATCGCGAGCCGGACACCGGTTAGGATGAATCGTCCGCTCACCCTGCCCGACCACGAGCACCTGGGAGCGATCTACGAGCTCATGGTCGATGGCATCCTCATCGTCGACACGCAGGGCGTGATCGTCTGCGCCAATCCAGCGGCTACGCGGATGCTCGCCGGTCGCAGCGGCATGCTCGAGGGCGAGCTCTTCGGGTTCCCCATCGCAGACCGGAACGCGGTCGTCATCAACCTGGTCACCCAGGTGCTGGGCGTGCGCACGGCGGAGATGCGCGTCGTGCCGATCGAGTGGCGCGGTGAGAGCGCGCACCTCCTCAGCCTGCGCGACATCACGGAGCAGACGAAGCTCCTCGAGGAGTTCAAGCGGGCCGCCACCTTCGACTTCGTGACGGGCCTGCCGAATCGAGTGCAGTTCGCCCAGCACCTCGAACAGGCCGTTCGGGAGTCCCGCCGCCACGGGGGCCTCGTCGCGCTGCTCTTCATCGACCTCGACGACTTCAAGGGCGTCAACGACATGCATGGGCACGGTGTCGGGGACGCGTTCCTCAAGATGGTGGGTCAGCGCCTTGCGGCTCTCCTCCGGGAGGAGGACAGCGTCGCTCGCCTGGCGGGTGACGAGTTCACCGTCGTGCTCACGCACCTCCAGCAGCCACAGGAGGCCGAGGTCGTCGCCAGCAAGATCCTGGAGAGCCTCGCGCAGCCGTTCGACGTGGACGAACGCTCGCTCACCGCTCGAGCCAGCATCGGGATCGCGTTGTTCCCGGACGACGCCGACGAGTGTGACACCCTCGTCCGGCGGGCCGACGCCGCGATGTACCAAGCGAAGCAGCTCGGTAAGGGAAGGTATCGGCTCTACTCGACGGACGCGGACCACGAGTCCACCTGAACCCCGCGACTGCGCCACGCCAGACCCCGCCCCGGTGACCCCTCGCTGCGCCGACCGCGATGCTCTCGAGCGTCAGTCGCTCTCCCACGGCCACGCCGCCGGCGCCACCGCGAGCCCGACTGCCTTCGGCCCCGTGTGCACCGCGAGCGCGGCGCCGACGGGCGCGGCGGCGCTCCAGGGCACCGGATGCTCCTGCTGCAGCGCCTGCAGCAGCCGCTCGGCGTCTTCTTCAGCCTCGCCGTAAACGAGCGCCACGCGCAGCGCCGTCCCCGACCCGTAGCGGGCGGTCACCTGCGCGGCGATCTCGTCGATCGCCTTGGGCCACGAGCGCGCGCGGGCCGCGTTGACGTAGGTGCCGGACGCCTTGTCGACGTTGACGATGGGCTTGAGGTTCATCATGCCGCCCAGCGCGGCCTGCACCCGACCGATGCGGCCGCCTCGGCGCAGGTACTCCAGCGTGTCGATCGTGAAGAACAGCTCGGTCTCCTCGTGCACGCGCCCCATCCAGTCGAGCGCGGTGCCGAGGTCGAGGCCGCGAGCGCGCGCGGTCATCGCAGCGTGCACCTGGAAGGCCTGGGCGGCCGACAGCGTCCGGCAGTCGTGGAGCGTGACCGGCGCGTCGGGCGCCAGCGCCCGCGCCTGGTCGGCGGCGTTCATGCTGCCTGAGAGGCCGCTGGAGATCGTGGCCACCAGCAGCGGCCGCGTCGCCTCGCGGTACAGCACCGCGAACTGCTCCGGCGCCGGCTGGCTGGTGGTGGGGTGCGGGTCTCCCTTACGCAGGCGGGCGAAGAACTCGGCGCG
>Ga0114946_10001568_pt1 | contig 15785 bp, 15 predicted proteins | sample WalLakDeSediment_FD_88676 | JGI IMG/M metagenome (GOLD analysis project Ga0114946, IMG submission 88676) | Lake sediment microbial communities from Walker lake, Nevada to study Microbial Dark Matter (Phase II) - Walker Lake 11/02/13 Deep Sediment | ecosystem: Environmental > Aquatic >... | reverse complement strand
GGGCTTTGTCCAAGCGGATGTCGCCTGTGTAGAGCGCCCGGCCGATGATAGCGCCTTCGACGCCCAGTTGGCTCAACTTCCTGAGATGGTCAATAGACGTCACCCCACCGGAGGCGATGATGGGGGACTTGGCCTTCGTCATCAATTCAGATATTGCCTGGAAGTTGGGCTCGGTGAGAGTCCCGTCTCTGGCTATGTCGGTGTAGATGAAGCGTTTGGCGCCGAGGGCTTCCATTTGCCGGATCAGGTCGGCGGCTGGAACCGATGTCTTGTCTTGCCAACCGCGAACTGCAACGAAACCGTCTCTGGCATCCACACCGAGGACAATGGCTTCGCCAAAGGCCAGGCAGGCCTCTTTCACCAACTCTGGATTCTCCACTGCCGCCGTGCCCAGGACCACCCTCCTAATGCCTGCTTTCACATACTGCTCTATCATTTCCATCCGGCGTATGCCACCACCTACCTGCACGGGAATCCGGAGCGTGGCTGCTATTCGGGCAACAACCGACAGGTGGCGTGGCTCTCCGCTGGCCGCACCATCAAGATCAACCACGTGCAGCCGGGGAGCCCCCAGGGATTCCCAGCGCTGCGCGGTCCCCAGCGGGTCCTCCGAGAAAACGGTCTCCCTGGCGTAGTCGCCCTGATAGAGACGAACGCATCGGCCGCCCTTGAGATCAATGGAGGGAATCACTTCCATCATATGCACGTTCCGTTCACTGGGACGCCGGACTTGGCCCGCGCCGTGGCCTGGGCAGACCTCATTTCGCCGGACCCGTTTCTTCGTACAGGCTGAGCGCAAACAGGAGGTCCGCCAGGCGGTTCAAGTACTTCAGTACCTCCTTGTTTGGCACTTGCCCGTCCCTTTGCAGACTGACCACGCGCCTCTCCGCCCTCCTGATAGTGGCCCGGGCGAGATGTATCATGGCCGAAGCAGGGTTGGCACCGGGTATGACGAATCTCCCCGGCATCTTGACCGTCTGCTCCAAATAGTTGATGGAATCCTCCAACCGCTGCACGTCACCGCTGGTGATGACCGGATACTTCCCGGCCAGTTTGTCGTGGGCCTCGGGTGGTGTAGCCAGTTCGCCGGCAAGTACGAAGAGGTCCTTCTGCACGCCAAGCAACATGTCCTTCGTCTTCTGGTCTTGCGACAGAGCCCTGGCGAGACCGATGACCGCCACTGCCTCGTCTATGGCGCCATAGGCTTCGCAGTGCGGATCGGACTTGGGAACCCGTGGACCCAGGAGAAGACTCGTCTCGCCCTTGTCACCCCGCTTGTTGAAAGTCTTCATCTTATGAATCGATTCCCTTCCCCATAAGATAGGCTGCCACGTCACCGATCTGGCGCTTGGCTGGCGAATCCGGCAGTGCCTTGCCGAGGTCTTTCAGGCACTTTCGGTAGTAGTCGTCTCTCATCTGTTCGGCAAAACCTCTGGCACCGATCCCATCGATAATGCGGACGACCCGCCTCACGTCGGCGGCAGTTATCTTCGGCCTGCCGTAGATGCGAAGTAGCGCCTCCCGGTCCTCTCCTGTTGCCGTGTGCAACGCATAGACGATCGGCAGCGTCTTCTTCTTGCTCCTTATGTCCGTGTACGGCGCGGCTTTTCCGTTCTCTTCTTCTCCCCAGATGCCCTGCAAGTCGTTCTGCACCTGGTAGGCCATGCCCAGATTCCGGCCGAAGGAAGACAGCAGGGAAACCTGATTCTGCCTGTCTGTTCCCAGGAGCGCTCCGAAATAGAGGGACGCCGCAAACAGGGCAGCCGTCTTCTTGTCGATCATGTCCAGGTACTGATCGACGGTTATGTCCAGATGCCTCTCGAATTCGATATCCAGATACTGGCCTTCGCACAACTGCAGGCTGGCCTGGTTCAGGCGTCTTGAGAGGAGGATAACCTTCAGCAACGGGACGCCTTTCTGATCCAGCCTGAAGAGGGCTAGCTGCGCCAGCACGTACATGGCGTCACCGGCATTGATGGCCTGTGGTTCACCCCACACCTTCCACACGGTTGGACGGTGCCGCCGCTCCCAACTGCCGTCCTGGATGTCGTCATGGATCAGAGAGAAGTTGTGGATCAGCTCAACAGCCGCCGCCGCAGGCAGCGCCGAGTGCCAATCACCACCGGCGGCTTCGCAGGCCAGGAGACAGAGCGTGGGGCGGGACATCTTGCCGGGGCTGGGCTGGGCCCCTCCCTCCTCGTCCACCCAACCCAGGTGGTAACGCATCATCGTGTATAGCGGGGAGGCGTTGTCCCCGAGGACTGACCTCAGCTCGGTTTCCAGGTCGTCCAGATATCTGCGGAAAGAGCTTGGTTGGTTCATCGTCTCCAGATTCGGGCTTGGCCGGATTCGCTTGCCCTTGGCTCCCAGCGCAGTCCCCTGTCAAGGCAACGACATGTCACTCGACTGTGCAGTCCTGGCCATGCCGGTTCACCGAACGGGCCGGTTATCCCCCTCTCCTTCTGTGAAGAAGGGGTTGGCGCAGTTCCGGGAAAGAGTCGACTATCCGGCTGGCTATTCCTGAAGCATCGAGAGCATACTTGGCACGGAGGAATGGTTGAGGAGCATGCTCCACGAATTCATCCGGGATACCCAGACAGCTTACTTGAACATCGCGTATGCTGCGGGCCTGAAGCAACTGCAGTACGGCGCTGCCAAACCCGCCGGCGAGCGTATTCTCCTCCACCGTGAGCAGCCTCTTGACCTTCGAGGCAGCGTCCACGATGAGATCTGCATCCAGGGGCTTGGCGAAGCGAGCGTTGATTACTGTACAATCCACGCCTTTCTCAGACAAAACCTGAGCCGCTTCAAGGGATGGGTAGACGGTGGTCCCCAGTGCAAATATGGCGACGTCGCTACCGCTCCTCAGCACTTCTCCTTGGCCAATGGCAATCTCGTGAAGATCCGGATCCAGCGCAGTTCCTGGACCTGATCCCCTGGGATAACGTATGGCCATGGGGCGGTTGGCTCTCACCCCGGTGTAGATCAAGTGCTGCAGTTCATCCTCGTCTTTCGGAGTAGCCACTGCCAGGCCGGGAATGCTGCCAAGATAGGAAAGATCGAGGGTGCCCTGATGCGTCTTGCCATCGTCGCCCACAATCCCGGCGCGGTCGATGGCGAAGACCACGGGCAGGTTCTGGATGCAGACATCGTGGACTATCTGGTCATAGGCTCGCTGCAGGAATGTCGAGTATATAGCCACGATGGGAATGAATCCCTTGGCGGCCAAGCCTCCGGCCAAAGTGACCGCATGTTGTTCGCAAATGCCAACATCGAAGACTCTCCGGGGGAATTCGCGTCCGGCTGGGGCCAGGCCGGTTCCGTCAAGCATGGCTGCGGTGATGGCCACTACCCTGGGATTCTCGCGCATCAGCCGAAGCACAGTCTGGCCGAAGACCTGACTGTAGGATGACCCATTGGCAACTCCGACCGTGCTGGGTGCAATCCCGTGGAAAGTCACGGCGTCTTCCTCCGCCGGAGAATAACCCTTGCCCTTCCTTGTAATCACGTGAACGAAGGTAGGCCTGGTTTCGAAGTCCCGCGCCCTGATCAGTGCTGCCTCAAGGCTCTTTATGTCATGACCGTCCACCGGCCCAACATACGTGTAGCCGAACTCCTCCCACAGGGCTCCGGGGACCAGCGCCCGTTTGACCTTGCCCTTGAGCCGTTTGCCCGCGGCCCACGCCGGCTCACCGAACGGCAAGTGGGTGAACGTCGCCCTCGCCCTCCTCTTCGCTGCTTCATATCTCGGGTCAAGCCGCATGCGGTTCAGGAACCTCGAGAACGCCCCTACACTGGGAGAAATGGCCATGCCGTTGTCATTAAGAACGACGATCATTCTCGCGCCGAGATGTCCCCAGTGGTTGATGGCCTCTACGGCCATGCCGCCTGTTAGAGCCGCATCCCCGATTACAGCAACGACGTGATACTTGCCCCCTGAGAGGTCGCGTGCCAGCGCCATGCCCAGTGCAGCCGAGATGGAGTTGCTGGCATGGCCTCCGACAAAAGCGTCATGAATGCTCTCGCTCGGGTCCGTGAAGCCTGACAGACCGCCCTGCTGCCGTATAGTCGCGAACCGCTCCCTGCGCCCCGTCAGCAGCTTGTGGGCGTAGCTCTGGTGCCCAACGTCCCACAGGATCTTGTCAGTGGGACTGTCAAAGACCCGGTGGAGCGCAATGGACAGCTCAACAGCGCCCAGACTCGAAGCAAGGTGTCCCCCGTTCGCGGAGATCCTTCCGACGAGTTCATCTCTCAATTCCACAGCCAGCGTCTGCAACTGCTCCAGAGACAGGCCTCTCAGATCGGCCGGCTGATTGATGGAATCCAGAATCTTCACTCTATGTTGCTCCCAGGCTCTGACAGGAAGTGATCCCGAGTCGGCTCTACTGCGTTTCCAGTGCCCTGATCTTCTCTACACGCGCGACGTGCCTTCCGCCTTCAAACCCGGTGTCCAGGAAAGCCCGCAGTATCTCCTTGGCCAATCCCGGTCCCACGACATCTTCACCAAGGCAGAGAACGTTGGCATCGTTGTGCTGTCGAGCACGAGAAGCGGTGAAGGCGTCCTGACAAACGGCGGCCCTGATGCCCTTCACCTTGTTGGAGGCGATACTCATCCCGATGCCGCTGCTGCATACCAGAACGCCGAACCTGAACTCACCCTTGGCCACTGCCTCGGCTACCCTTCGCGCGATATCTGGATAGTCCACAGCAGTGGCGTCATCGCAGCCGAAATCCTGATAGCCGTCTCCTCTCTCGGTGATAACATCGATTGCCAGACGCTTGAGGTTTCGGCCCCTGTGGTCACAACCCAAAGCTATTCGCATCGGTCTCTTCTCAGCCACCTGCCACCCTGCGAGAGTATTATAAGCTTGGCAGCAAGCACTATTCAATGTGATTCCTTTGACGGCAGCAGGGATTGGTCATGACGGGCACGGATGCAGTGTCACGGCCACTGGCGTCGCTTCTCGGACTCGGCTACACCGCATGGCATCCGACGGAGAGCCGATTCATCGAGCAATCGGCAACTCCTGAGGAAGTCGCCGGGCATTGCGTCGTTTGCCATTGACGGAGAAGACAGTGTCAGGCAAGGCATGCGGCCTTCTTCGCAACGGCGTGAAGGAGCAGTTTCGACGAACGAGTATTCCCAAAGCGAGGCATGGTTGCTATAATGGCACAGGTGTCCCGCACGATCTGTTCAGGTGAATCGAAAAAGGAGGTGCCAAGTATGAGGAACATAGGAATCTTCGGGGTGTCGGCATTCGGTCAGGGTCCGTGGCGGCCAGGCAAGAAGGTTTGGGCGATCGCCATTGCCGGTGCCTCAGAGGTTGACTTCCGTCAAGCCCAACTTGAAGAAGGCGTTACGAGCGTGACCTGCATCACGTTCCTCGGTACGAGCAAGCTTGTAACCCCATCAGAGATGCCGGTAACGCTCACGGGTCTGTCAATTCTGGGAGTCAGGAGCACCAAGCGTCAATTGGCGAAGGAAGTACCTCCCACGACAGCCAAGAGCTTGAAAGTGAGCTGCTTCACGTTCGGCGGAACCTTCAGGATAACGGACAAAGCCTAACCAGTCCCGGTAAACAGCGAGCGTCTGCCATGGCTCTCGTCGAAGTTGCAGGGCTATGGCAGATGCGTCGATCCTCGTTCTACGCCCGTTTCCCGGCTGGCCTGCTTCCGTGAGTCTTCCCAGCGTCAACTATGCGGCTTATGGACTGTGCCGCTCCTCTCAGTGACAAGAAGAACGGGATGCCCTCTGCCAGGCAGATATCCTGCATTCTCCGCGATGCCTGCCATGAGGCATCTGTGACTACTGAATGAAACACCACCACCGACGGCAGTCGGCACATTCTGACGGCTGCCAGAGTCGGCTCGATGGTGGCTGCCACCCAGTTGTCCGCCGGTATGGGTGGTATGTCGAAAGCGAACTGGAAGACGACCAGGTCGATATCTTGCCACTCCTCAATCAGACTGATGAAATCCCCCCACCCCTTGTCGCCCCGGGCCACGCTGACCGGTTGGCCACCTCCAGCACCTTTTCGGTAGAGTATCAACCTGGTCAGCGGGAACGCATCTATCGGATTGCGCAGCATGCCTCCGGCAGGAGGTATGATTTGCTGTATCTTCTCCTGCAGGGGCACCGGGATCGGTGGCAACTTCAGCCCATCCTTCTCGAGTTCATCCGTCGCCAGTACACTGGCCCCACCACCGATGCCTACCACACAGGCATTCAAGCCCCGCGGCGGCTTCACGTGCACCAGCGCCACCAGCGTGTCTGCCACTTCCTCCATGCTGTCGACCCGTATAGCCCCAGCCTGCCGGATGAGCCCATCCCAGGCAGCCTGGCTGCCCGCCATGGCCCCAGTGTGCGAGGCCGTAGCCCTGCTGCCGGCCTCTGTGTAGCCGCCCTTGTAGATCACTACCGGTTTTGCTGAAACCGCTCTGGCCAGGACATCTGCAAACCGTCTCCCGTCCGAGATGCCTTCAATGTACGCCGCAATGACCTTGGTCTCCGGATCATCTGCCAGGCACTCCAGGATGTCGCACTCGTTGACGTCGCAGGCGTTGCCATAGCTGATGCCCTTGCTGAAACGCAGTCCTCTCGCAGCCCCACTGCGGATGAGGTAGATGGTATTGCCGCCGCTCTGGCAAAGAAGGCCGACGTTACCCGGCTCCTTGGGGAAATCCAGCGAGAAACTCATTCCTGAGCTCGGGCAGTACACGCCCATGCAATTCGGCCCGATGAGCCGCATGCGGCCTCGGCGGGCGATCTCCAGCAACCGGTTCTGCAGTTCGATCCCTTCGCCCTCCCCCGTCTCCGAGAACCCGGCCGTGTAGAGCTGAACCACCTTGACGCCGGCAGACGCGCAATCCCCCAACAACTTTGGTGTGTGCTGTGCTGGTACGCAGGAGACAACGTAGTCCACCGGCCCGGGCACATCGCGCAGGCTGGGATAGACGCGTAGCTTCCCGATGTGGCCACCCTTGAGATTGACGGGATAGATCGGCCCTTTGAAGCCGGCGCTGAGAGGTGATTGAAGATACACTTGGTTGAGCCAGGTTCCATGCGGGTCAGGTGAGAGGCCGACCACGGCCATGGATCGGGGATGGAATACGGATTCTAGATTCGATCTTCCTGACGAATCAGAGAGCGGCATGCGTGGAGTGAGACCTCTTGGCTCGTGAACACAACTCTTCCAGATCTATGTCGTTGTGGTAGTGGCCAATATCTGCCAGCGAGTGCGCATCGCTATTCGACAGCAGTAGCAGATCGTGCTTCTTGGCCAACCACCTTATCATCTCCTCATCCATGTCATCATCGTGTGACGGGTTTCTAAGTTCAAGGCCATGAATGTTGCCATCTATATGTGACCCAAGATCCCTTATATGAGGATGTCCAGGGTGAGCGATGAACCTGAAGGTGGCATCACCAGGGAGGTACAATTCGACCAGATGGAAAAGTCCCTTGTCGATTCCGAGGAAGACCCGGTCGATCTCCTTGCCCGGTATGATCAGTATCTCATCGTCGAAGTACTGGTGGACGATGGCTCTCACTTGGTAGGCGTAGGTGTGCGTGTAGTGCTCCGTGACGGCGATCCCGTCCAGGCCTTTTGCCCTGACCGCCGATATGATTCTCCTCACGATGTCCGTGGTAGGATTGGGACAAGCTGTTGCCTCACGGCAGTGGGTGTGGAGATCTAATTTCAAACTTCCGGAGTCCTATCTGGTTGTCCAGCGGAAATGGGCGAGCCAAACAAGAAGACGGGAACACTGTCGCAGGACGGGCTGCGCCGGCAGGCTACCACACCTCTACCCGGGCACCAGGATACTTCTTCCCCAGAGACTGAACGAGTTCGTCGCGAACCGCTTTGTCCTCAACGGTGTCCACTTCCGAGACCTCAGGCTTCTCTGCACTGGCTCGCACGTGCCTCCTGACCAGGAACCCCGGCACTTGAATGTAGCTCCAACTGGCACAGCCGCAGCATGAGGAGTCAATGCAGGCGTCCCCCAGCAACAGCAGAACTTCCTTGCCATGGTAAGGCATGACCTGTTCTTCCCGCGGCACGTAGTATCCGGCCAGGCTCCGTATCTCCTGCCCCAACTCTGGATGAGTGAATTCCATCTTCGCCATAGATCGCCCTCCGTCGTCGCGCGGTTCTCAATTATGAATTATAACACAGGCTCCGCATACAGCCTGGTATGTCCAGCCAGCCAGGCCGGACGGAGAGCCACACAGCTCACGTCAAGGCTTGCTGGCCGGTGTGATCACTTGCACCGGCTACTGTTGAGAAGGACAAGAAGCCGTTGATGACAGAAATGGCTCAATTACTATAGAATATGCCTTGCTACCGCAATCTTAAAGGGGGATCTTCTCTCACAGATGTACTGAAAGGAGGTTATTGTATGTCAGAGCATCAAGAAGGGGCGCTAGGCGTCTACCGCGTACTGGATCTGACCGACCAGAAGGGTGCCTTTTGCACCAAGATGTTGGCAGATTTGGGAGCTGACGTCATCAAGATCGAAAGGCCTGAGGGTGATGCCACCCGCAGCATCCCGCCGTTCGCCGGTGACGTGCCACATGTCGAGAGGAGTCTGTACTTCCTCTTCCGCTATGCCAACAGAAGAGGGGTCACTCTCAACCTGGAAGTCGCCGATGGCAAGAAGATCTTCGAGAAACTGGTCAAGAAAGCAGATGTATTGGTGGAGACCTTCCCCCCGGGATACATGGCTGGTCTGGGGCTTGATTACCAATCGCTGAAGAAGCTCAATCCGGGCCTGGTTATGGCGAGCATCACGGAGTTCGGCCAGACGGGGCCCTACAAAGACTGGAAAGGCTCGGATATCGTCAACTACGCCATGAGCAACACCATGATCACCAGCGGCTTTCAGGATGGGGCACCCATCAATTTGCCCGGAACGCCATCTTGCGACGCTGCATCCATCATCGCCGCCATATCGATAGTCACGGCGCTTTACATGCGCGGCACCAGCGGACAGGGAAAGTACATTGACACATCGGTGCATGAATCCTCGCGACTGGCGCTTTATCCATGGATGCTGCCAATGTACTCATACAACGTGAACCCCGGCATGCCGCTTCCACCACCAGAGGGACGCCTGGGCGCCATGATATACCCGGTGTACCCGTGCAAGGACGGCTTCATCCGCGTGGTGGCCCTCACTCCCAGACAATGGGAGGGGTTGGTGCGTGTGCTCGGTGAACCGGAGGTGCTGAAGACACCGCAGTGGCGTGAGTTCTACTACCGGATCGCCAATGCCGCAGACCTCTTCGCCATCATGCTCGAGTTCACCACCCAGTTCACGATGATGGAGCTGTTTGAGAAGGGGCACGAGGAAGGCGTACCGGTTGTCCCGATCAACAACATAGAGGGTTTCACCAACAGCCCGCAGACAGAGGCCCGTAAATTCTACTCCGAGATGAAACACCCGATAGTCGGCAAGTTCAAGTACCCCGGTCCTCCGTACAAGTGGTCGGGGACGCACTGTGAAACCAGGCGCCCGGCGCCGACGGTGGGACAGCACAACGAAGAGATCTACTGCAAGGAACTTGGCCTCTCAAAGCAGGACCTGGCGGCCCTGAGGCTCGCTGAGGTCATATAGGAAGGAGATTGAAAATGGCAGACACTCCTCTCCAAGGGATAAGAGTAATAAGCTTTGGCACGGGTGGGGTCATACCGGACTTCGGCAAGATCCTGGGGGAACTCGGCGCCGACGTCATCAAGGTAGAATGCCGGGAAAACCCTGACTTCATGAGAACCATCGGAGCCGATCCGGACAATATTGCCGGCTTCAATGAGTCGAATCGCAGCAAGCGCGATTTTGGACTGAACCTGAAGACCGAGAAGGGTCAGGAGATCGCCAAGAGACTCATCAAGATGGCCGACATAGTCGGCGAGAACCTCCGTGGCGGTGTTATGAAGAGTCTCAACATGGACTATGAGAATGTCCGCAAGATCAAGCCCGACATCATCTACATCAGCAGCAACGGCTACGGCAGCGGCGGGCCCTTCTCCGAATTCCAGGCTTACGGCCCGATGCTCTCCGCCTTCTCGGGCCTGCTGTCACTGTGGTGCCATCCCACCGACCCCTACCCGGCGGGGGCCAATGTGCCCCTTCCCGACCACTACGCCAGCAAGATGCTGGTTGTGGCGGCACTGGCTGCTCTGGACTACAGGCGCCGCACCGGCAAGGGACAGCTTGTCGACATGTCTCAGGTCGAGATGGCTGCGAACATGATCGGTGAGTACTGTCTCGACTACACCATCAACGAGCGGGTGCCACAGCCGGTCGGCAACCGCAGCCCCTACGCCGCTCCTTACAACGCCTATCGCTGCAAAGGCAATGACCAGTGGTGCGCCATAAGTGTCTTCACCGACGGCGAGTGGCAGAGCTTCTGCAGGGCCATTGGCAGTCCTCACTGGACCAAAGAGGCCAAGTTCGCCGATCTGCCCAGCCGATTGAAGCACGTGGATGAGTTGGATAAACACGTAGAAGAATGGACACTGCAGCATGAGCCGCGCGAGGTCATGATTGTCCTGCAGAACGCCGGGGTTGCCGCCGGCGTTCTCTATCGCCCGGCCGAGATCCTGGATGACCCGCAGCTCAGATGGCAAGGTGCAATCGTAGAGGTCGATCATCCGGTGGCTGGCAAGAGACTCTACCCGGGCATTCCCTTCCACATCTCTGACGTAATCCTGCCACCCAGCCGGCCGGCACCGATGCTCGGTCAGCACACCGAAGAGATATGTGTGGAACTACTGAAGATGTCTGCGGATGAAATCAAGACCCTGAAAGAGGAAGGGGTACTGGAGGTCTCGACACGAGAAACTCAGAAGAAATGAGGCCGGACTGATCCCAGAGGAAGAACAACTGCGGAGCCAAGGGCAGCGCATAGACGAAAAGATACGGGCCAAGTCGTGAGACTTGGCCCGTCCGGCTTTCGGGTGTGTCTGCGCTCTTCAGGCCCAGTGCTTCTTCTTGTCGTGCACCTTCGCCTCAATCCTCCGGAGTTCTTCCTCGTTCATCCCGAAGTGATGGGCTATCTCGTGGCGAACGACTTCGCCTATCTCAGCCTCTACCTCTGCCTCAGAGCGACACTTCTCCTGAATGGGTTTCTGGAAGATCACTATCCGGTCCGGCAGTACCATGCCATACCCGTGGCCGCGCTTGGTTTGGGGTACCCCTTCATACAAGCCCAATAGCGTCATTCCCCTCCCGACCCGGGCCAACTGCCTTCTATTGGGAGAGTCCTGCACAACTACGTCGACGTTTTCCAGCCCCATTCGGAACTCCTCCGGCAGGTCATCAATTGCCTTGGCGACCAATTCCCCAAACCGTTCCCTGTTCATCTTGCTGTGATCACCTTTGACAGCCGTTCTGACGAATGCCTTGGCATCCTGGCCTCTGCTTAACGGCCGCGGAACGCTGGTCCTAGCTGGATGGGACTCATGGCACGCTGCATCCCGCATTATAGCATGGGCAGGTGTAGCTGAGGTTGCGCGCCCGAAGGCAGAATCGGCAGAGATCAGTTAACAATCACTACAGAAAGAAGGACGGTGGGGAGTCCAGTGTCTATGTGGCTGGCGGCTTTCTGTTAAAAGTGATCGTGATCAGGCTTGGCCCCGGCGCGCTCTCTTCGGTGCAGATCACCTTCAGGAAGTGTGTACCATTTGGCTGGATGGTCACCGTTCTTCCATTGATGAAGCTGGCATAGTCAGCTTCAGTTCCGGGCCCATCGTTGTCTACCTCCATCCTGATTTGGACCCCGCTACTCGGTTCGCCGACCGTGTAGGTGTACTGCATGCCATAAGCTGTGTCTGCTGCATTTGTCACTGTGAACACGATGCTCTGGCCGGGGTACAAAGTGATGGGCGAGACTGTGTCAGGATTGACCGTAATCGGCTCTTGAATTGTGACCGGGATATCCCTTGTTGTCATCACATAGGCTAGAGCGCTTCCGGCAACGGCCAGAATCAGCACAATGACCAATACCGATATGGGCATGAATCGCCACAATTTCTTCTGCACTAACCGACCTCCTTTCATTTCCGTATTCTTCGGCGTTCTCCCCACCGTTCCTTCGCGATTCGTCTCGAGTTCTCGAAGAGGACTTGCCGTCGGCATGACGTGATAACCCACACCAGAAGAAACCGCGCGAGAGGGATCTCTGCCCGTTGGCTCTATCTGGAGTAAGCTGCCCCCCCCCAGTTGACGATATGTTATACAGTGATTATAGATTATAGTATTATAATCTCTATAGATCAACTCCTCATGGGTATTGCATTTCACGGCGGTCTGCTGGGTTTCGAGTCTAAGGTACTTGGCCTCACCGCAGCCCACCCGACCGAATCACGGGTGCGAAAGGAGCAGGGTTCTCACGGGGTTATCAACTGCAGTGAGTGGCATGAATCGAGAAGAGGTGTGTGTCACGCAAAGACATCTTTCCCGCAACTGGGGCAGGAAGCAAGAGTGGTGCCCCATCCCACTGCCTGCGACCTGACTTACCTTGGGCGTAGACAGATCAGGAGAGGAGTGGCCGGGAATCTGACGAGAAGCCGGTGCCTGGCGATTACAGCCAGGTCAGCTTCTTGAGAAGGGACAGTCTTCTTCATTTGTGGTCGTCTTGCGTTTCACGCGACCCTGATACTGGGGACAGATGCGGAGCGCCAGAAGTCGGCCAAGGCGCTCGTACCGTGTGCACGTGAGTGGGGCAAACGGCCTGTGGAGACGGAATTTCAGCCACGTGATTGAGCGAGAGGTTCTGCGACACGCTACCATCGCCGAAGCCTACAACAGCAGCCACCTCTGTAAAGGGCCCAGAAGGCTTGCTCTGAGACGTTCCTCGGGACTCTGGAAGCGGATGTTGGCAGAGGAATCGGGAGAGACGCCGGAGGATTGACGTGAGGCGCACAGGACTCGAACCTGTAACCGGCTGATTAAGAGTCAGCTGCTCTACCAGTTGAGCTAGCGCCCCGCGGCGCACTCTATTCTATCCCAAACTGGCTCTTGAAGACAAGAATTCCGGTACGGCCTGTACAAACCGATGGAGTAGACATAACGTGCAACTCTGGCGCCCAAAACCCTTGAACATGTACTCAGCCGTGTTCATGCTCCGAATGCGCGTGGGATCGAGAAGGGACGTCACGCTCCTCAACATCACCACCAGATCCCCCGGGGTTTCAAGTGATTCCTGCCGGCGCCATATGGATACGGTTGGAAGGTGAAAGGGTTGGTGGCGTGTCTGGCTCCTGCATTCCCTACCTTCGATCACCGTCCGAATGGTGACGCAAAACCAGGTGCGGCATCAAACACAAATGACAGAGGCCTCTTGACATCTGATGATCCTGTCGTTTAAGATGGGCGTAGTACTTAGTACTACTCTGCCGATCGTTTGGTGATGACCTCGCAGACCTTGCCTGCCGTTGGGTATCGTGTCGGTGACCTGGGGGGATTCGCACTGCATCCATGTTCCCTTGCGGAGCATTGATGATTGGCTTCGGGACTGATGAGACGCACAGAGTATCAATATTGGGAGGTGGTAAGATGAAGGCAAAAACAAGGGTCGGTCGGGAGAGCGAACTCTGGACACTGCTCAATCAAGCCCAGCACGCGGCCATTAGGGCGTCAGAGACCGAACTGAGGCAACTCGGTGTGCCGCAGATGCACGCCGAGGTCTTGATGATCGTCAAAGGTGAGGATGGACCTGTAACCCCCGCCGAGATATCTCGATCCCTATTCAGGGAGCCTCACACAATCTCCGGCCTTCTCACGCGGATGGAGAAGCAAGGCTTAGTGAAGAGGGTCAGAGACCTGCAGAGAAAGAACATGGTGAGGATAGCCATCACAGACAAGGGTGAGAAGGCCTACCGGAAGCTGGGGGATGTGAGCGCCATCACCAGTATCATGTCCTGCCTGTCGTCCAAGGAACAGGAGAGCCTCAAGGACATTCTGCTGAAACTGCGTCGCAAAGCGCTGGAAGAACTGAGAATGAGACAGCCTCTGCCGTATCCCTAGATCCTCGAAACTGTCTTGACTCTGCGATTGATGAGGCGGCCCCAGGGCGAGCAGGCTCCTTCTACATCTCGTCCATTGTCCGCCTCTGGCGCCGGCATCCGGTGTTTGGCGACTTCACGTGCTCCGATTGGCCCTGTTGCTCGCTATCACCGTCGTCCCACCGGATTCGCAGCACGGGTTGGCCCATGTGGGCGATCGGCGATCCAATTGACCGCTGCAGGTGAATGACTCGGTGGCTAGGTGGGGATGCATTGCGGCGGAGTTCCGGCCAACCAGCGGACGATGGTCCAGGGGGATCCTCGAGGAGTCCGGCTAAGCTTCTCTGACGTATCTGACGATCTGTCTCAGGCTTGGCCTCTTGCCGTACATCAGGAGGCAAGATCGGAATATCTTCGCCCCGGCCCACGTGCAGAAGACGATGGCCGTGGCCAGCAGGACCAGGCTCAGACCAAGTTGCCAAGCGGGGATCCCCTCCGTGGACAGCCTCATCATGGCAGTGACTGAAGCAGTAGTGGGAATGAGCGTGAACACAACTGAGACCGCGTGACTTGGATTCTCAATGATCACATTTATGAAGAACAAGGGTAGAACTGCCGACATGGCTATTATGCTTGACCATCTCTGAGATTCTCTGGCCGTCGTGCCTATCGAGCCCACGACAGCCATGATGACCGCGAACAACAGATAGCCCAGGACGTAGTAGACGAGAGCAAGGACAACAAGGCTGGCAGGCATAGAAGCAGCGCTCAATCCGGGAATCTTGGCCAGGGCGACGTCGACGAGCACCCAGAATGAGATCACCCAAACAACTATCTGCGCCAGCCCCGCTGCACCCAGGCCCAACACCTTGCCCAGCAGGAGCTGCCTTGCCGACACCGAGGACAACAGCACCTTCATAAGCCGGTTTTCTTTTTCCTCCGAGATGCTCTGAAGCAGGTACCCCGAGGCGAAGAATATGGAGAACATCAGCAGCAAAGCGAAGATGTATGGCATGAAGAACTGCATGAACGGATTCTGGCCCTCCAGCTCTTCGCCTGTCTCGTCAGTCTGATGGAACTCAAGACGATGGGTGTTTTGGCTCGTTCCAGGACCTCTGTGCTCGTCTCACCTCCAATCAGGTTCGAGATCAGGAACCCCCTGATGCTCTCCACGGTCTGAGATGGTGGCTCAATTTCCCTCTTCATGGTGTATCTGACGATCAGGCCCGTACGGATGTAGTCACTGGGAATGACGAAGTACTCGCTGATCTCTCCGGACAGAAGGGATTGCCTGGCTGCTTCCTCCCCAGAGTAGAGGGCGAAAGTGGCTCCGAGATCGGTGTATTGATCGAAGCCGCCGGCCTGATCCACATAGCCGATCGTCTTTGTCTCTGGTTCGCTGGGATGGTACCAGTTCTGCACACCTTGATAGATCCCATATCCCACCAGCATCAGCAGCGGTGCGGCCAAAGTCACCAGGATGAAGGACTTTCTCTTGAGCGTCACCAGTAACTCATGGCGGAATATGATGAGCGTCTTATTCATTCACTCTGGCCTCTGGCGACTTGGATGAATATCTCGCTGAGTGGAGGCGTAGCCACTTCAAACCGGTTCACGGTGACGTTTCTACTGACCAGGCTCGCCAGTATGTTCTGCGGCGATGTCTTCCCGTCCAGCAGTAGTTCGTAGTGTGTCCCATGGTTCTTCGTGCTCACGACGCCGTCGACCAGGCCAAGGTCACCGTCGATGGAGATGAAAACAGAGTTCGTCCGGTAG
>Ga0114946_10001567_pt1 | contig 15785 bp, 11 predicted proteins | sample WalLakDeSediment_FD_88676 | JGI IMG/M metagenome (GOLD analysis project Ga0114946, IMG submission 88676) | Lake sediment microbial communities from Walker lake, Nevada to study Microbial Dark Matter (Phase II) - Walker Lake 11/02/13 Deep Sediment | ecosystem: Environmental > Aquatic >... | reverse complement strand
CGTCGCCGTCGCCGTCGCCGTCGCCGTCGCCGTCGCCGTCGCCGTCGCCGTCGCCGTCGCCGTCGCCGTCGCCGTCGCCAGCGGTCTCGCTCGCGCCTGCGTCATCGGCCTGGCCATCGTTGGCCGAGCATCCGAGCAGCGAGAGCGTGGTGAGGGCGAGCGTGCGGCGGATCCAGAGCATGGCCGGAGGCTACCCCGGCTCGGCGTCGACGATCGTGGGGTTCCAGTTCGCTCGCAGCGGGCCCCGGCGACGCTTGAGCTGGGCCTCGAGCCGCGACGCTTGGGCGCGACCGTAGGGACCCCAGCGCTTGACCAGGACCCACGGCCGACCCGCACGGGTCGACTTGGCGCCGCCTGGGAGCGCGCCGTTGTGCTGGGCGATCCGTCGATCGAGGTCGACCGAGATCCCGACGTAGGTCCGGCCCGCGTCGGAGCGCAGCAGGTACAGCCACCAACGCTCGGGCGCGGGATCCTGCTCGGCTGGGGGATCGGCCTCGGCCACGCGGGGTCCTCAGCGCAGCGGCCCGAGCCCGCGCGAGGGCACGCGCGCCCGGGGCTTGCCGGCTTGCGGATCGGCTTGCGGCGCGTTCGCGAGCACGACCCAAACCATATCCAATCGATCAAAGCGGACCGAGGGCACGACGTCGACCAGCTGCGCGTCGACCTTGCGCTCGACCGTTGCGACGCGCCCGACCGGGTGGCCCTTGGGAAACAGGTCGTCGACGCCCGAGGTCTGGATCACGTCGCCCTCGAGCACCGGCTCGTCGCACGAGATGATCCGGACCTTGCACATGTCCTCGCCGGCGCCCTCGAGGATCCCCGGGCAGCGCGTGCGCGCGACCTCGACGGCGATCTTGCTCTCGGGGTCGGTGATCAGCATGACGTCCGAGTGTTGGGCGTTGGTCCGGTTGATGCGGCCGACGACGCCGTCGGGCGCGAGCACGGCCATGCCTGGGCGGACGTAGCTGTCGCCGCGGTCGACGGAGATCTTGACCACGCGAAAAAACGGCGACTGCTCGACGCCGGTGACCGCGGCCGAGAGCAGGTCTTCGGGGACCTGATCGCGCATCTGCAGGGCCCGGCGCAGCTGCCGGTTCTCTTCTTTGAGCTGGGCGAGCTCGACGAGCTGGCGCTTTTGATCGCGGGTCTGCTCCTCGAGGGCTTGCTTGTCCTCGAGCATCCGGGCTTGAAACACCCAGCGCTCGAAGAAGCTGCCGACCCACCGGGCCGAGTAGGTCACGCCAGCCTCGAGCGGCGCGCCGATCCGGTGGACGGCGCGATCGAAGGCGTTCATGTGGTGGGGATCTTGAACCGTCGAGCGCAGCAGCACGATCGGGATCCCGAGCAGCAAGACGATGACCGCCCCGCTGCGTATGTTCCTAAACGAGACAGCCACGCTCGCTCGACCCCTAGTCGATCGCGACTTCCCGGAGGATGTCGATCTCGTCGAGCGCGGCGCCGGAGCCGAGGACCACGGCGAACTCGGGCTCGTCGCACAAGAACACCGGCAGCCCGGTCTCGCCCGAGAGCAGCACGTCGAGGTTGCGCAGCTGGGCGGCGCCGCCGGTCAAGACGATGCCCTTGTCGACGATGTCGGCGCACAGCTCGGGCGGGGCGCGCTCGAGCACGATCCGCACGGCGTCGACGATCTGCGAGACCGGCTCGCTCAGCGCCTCACGGATCTCGTCGGAGTCGATCAGCACGGTCTTGGGGATCCCGGCGACGAGGTCGCGGCCCTTGACCTCCATGGTCATCACGACCTCGGTCGGCGCGGCCGTGCCGATCTCGATCTTGACTCGCTCGGCCGTGCGCTCGCCGATCAGCAGGTTGTACTTGCGCTTGATGTGCTGGACGATCGCCTCGTCCATCTTGTCGCCGCCGACGCGGACGCTCTTGCACGCGACGATGCCGGCGAGCGAGATCACGGCGACCTCGGCCGTGCCGCCGCCGATGTCGACGACCATGTTGCCGCCGGGCTCGGTGATCGGCAGGCCGGCGCCGATCGCCGCGGCCATCGGCTCTTCGATGAGGAACACCTCGCGGGCGCCAGCGGCGAGCGCCGAGTCTCGGACCGCGCGCTTCTCGACCTCGGTGATGCCCGAGGGCACGCAGATGATGATCCGCGGCTTGACCAGGGTCTGGCGGTTGTGCGCGCGGTTGATGAAGTGGCGCATCATCGCCTCGGTGACCTCGAAGTCGGCGATGACGCCGTCCTTCATGGGCCGGATCGCGACGATGTTGCCGGGCGTGCGCCCGAGCATCTCCTTGGCCTCCTTGCCGACCGCGAGCACGCGCTTGACCACGCCCCCTTGCTTTTGGACCGCCACGACGCTGGGCTCATGGGCGACGATGCCCTTGCCCTTGACGTAGATCAGGGTCGTGGCCGTCCCGAGGTCGATGGCCATATCGTTGGAGAACAGGCCGTATACCCAGTCGAAGAGCATGCGGTTTAGACGGACCTCGGCACCGATGAAGAGGACGCGCAGCTACACGCGGCCGTCCCGGCCCGATCGCGGGAGCCGACCGCCGATCGCAGCCTGCGGGTGTGGAGCGAAGCTCGCAACCGTCCTGAAATACACGGCGAACTTACGCCCGGCAAGGACTCGTTTGGGGGCCTGGCGCGGTCCGCGACCGGCACGGATGATCGGGCGGATGACCGGGGGCGGACGACCTGCTAGGGTCCCGGCGTCCATGTTCGGCCTCGAGCGCGGTAAAGGCGGCAGCATTGCCGTCTGGTTGATCCTTGGCGTCCTCGCCCTGGCCTTCGGCTTGACCTTTGGTCTGCCCTCGGACCAGCTGTCCTTTGGCGAGACGGGGCTGGTCAAAGTCCACGGCGAGAACGTCAGCAACGACGACTACGTCTATCAGCGGCAGGCGCTGGCGCGGCTGTTTGCGCTGCCCGAAGGGCAAGAGGGGCAGACGCTCGGGGTCCGCGAGGAGCTGCTCGAGGCGGTGGTCGAGCGGCTCGTGCTCACCCATGTCGGCGAGCAGCTCGGCCTGATGACGCAAAAGCTCGACGCGGAGCTCTTGACCAAGGACGGCTTTCGGATCTTGCTCGATGAAGACCTGCCGTTTCGCTGGGCGGGGACCGACGAGTTCGACTACGAGGAGTTCAAGCGCTTCCTCGCGGAGTCCGGGGTGTCCGAGGCCCGCTACCTCGAGATCCAGCGGCAAGAGCTGCTCGCTCGGCAAGTCCGTGATCTGGTCATCGCGTCGGTCACGATCCCCGAGCCCGAGCTGTGGGCGGCCTACGAGAAGGAGAACAACCAGATGTCGCTGCGCTACGTCCGGTTCACGTCCTCGGACTTCGCCGATCTCGTCGATCCGAGCGTCGCCGAGATCGAGGCGTGGATGGACGACAACGAGGCCGTCTTGCAAGAGAGCTGGGAGCGCAACCAGCCGCGCTTCCTCAAGCTCCCGCCGCAGGTCGACCTGCGCCTGATCGAGATCGCCAAGCCCCTCGCTCCGCCCGCGGGGCTCGGCGATGGTGCCGCTGAGCTAGTCGCCGAGCACGAGGCCAAGCTCGAAGCGGCCCGCGCGGAAGCGGCTGCGGCTCGGGCCCGGGTCGTCGAGGCTGGCGAGCCGTTTGCGAGCGTCGCCCGCGAGGTCTCGGTCGACGCCGACACGGCCCGGACCGGCGGTCGGTTCGGCTGGACGATCGTCACCGAGACCGGCAGCGAGCTCGACCCGGTCATCGACGCGGCCGCCCAGATCCTCGCCGACGACGAGGTCTCCGAGGTGCTCGAGGGCGCCGACGCGTTTTACGTGATCATGGTCGCCGGCCGGCGCGAGGGCGATGTGCCCGAGGAGCTCGCCAAGCGCGAGCTGGCCGCTGACGCGATGCGCTTCGCTCGGGGCAAGGAGCTCGCCGAGCGCGCCGCCGATGAAGCCTTGTTGCAGATCAAGGACGGCGCCGACCTCGACGAGCTGTTCGCGAGCAAGCCCGGGGCCCAGAACATCGAAGACCTCCCGCTCGGGGGTCCGGCCGGAGCGAGGGTCGCGGGCACCCGGATCGAAGAGACCGGGCTGTTCGCCTACGGCGAAGCGGTGCCGAACATCGGCGTCAGCCCGGCGCTCGTCAACGCGGCGTGGAAGGCCGGCCCCGACGCGCCGATCATCCCCGAGGTGTTCAGCGTCCCCGGCGGGTTCGTGATCGCGGCCGTCGACGAGCAGCTCGTCGCGCAAAAGGAGGGCTTCGCCGAGGCCCGCGGCGAGCTCTACCGCAAGCTCGCTTACCAGCGCTCGCACGGCAACTTGAGCAGCTTCGCCAAGCACCAGTGTTACCTCGGCAAGGCCCGCGTCGACCTCAGCGTCAACGACAAGGTCGTCAACAGGCTCATGAGCTACAACGGCGAGCTGCAAGTCGACGACGACGGCGTCCGCTTGACCCCCCCGTATCGGGTCTGCGCGCGCGTCGGTGACCGGGGCGGCGCGCTGCGGGTGATGCTGCTGCGCAGCCGCGGCATCCCGCGCTGAGTTCGTGCTCGATAAAAAGTTTGAGGCGCGTTGACCGGGTCGCGCAGTCGTTGGACAATTAGGGGGACGAGCTTCACCTGGACTTGAACCCATGAAATTACTCAATTGTTTACGAATCCCCCTGACGACTCTCTCGCTGCTCACCCCCTTGGCTTTCACGGGCTGCCTGATCGTCGTCGATGACGTCGGCGGTGCCGAGGTCGGCGAGACCGGCGACGGCGACGGCGACGGCCCCGGAGACGGCGACGGCGACGGAGACGGCGACGGCCCCGGCGACGGCGACGGCGACGGAGACGGCCCCGGAGACGGAGACGGAGACGGCCCCGGCGACGGCGACGGAGACGGCGACGGAGACGGCGACGCAGACGCCTGCAAGGCCATGGACGCGGCCCAGGGTCCCGAGGATTGCTGGGACCCCAACGAGTGGTTCTGGAACGGCGAGAGCTGCGAGCAGATCACCTGCCTGTGTGACGGCAGCGACTGCGACGCGCTCTACGAGAGCGAGGGCGCGTGCTTGGACGACTACGCGGCCTGCGTCACCGACGATCCTTGCGCGCCCAACGACGCCGTCGGCGTCGGGCTCTGCGAGGCCTTCTTTGGCTGGGCGTGGGACGGGGGGGCGTGCGTCGGCGTGAGTGGCTGCGAGTGCCAAGGCAGCGATTGCGCTGGCTTGTCGCAGGAGCTCGATGAGTGCGAAACCAAGTACGCAGCTTGCCTGCCGCCCCCGCCCGGTGACTGCAGTGGCCTCAACGAAGACACCTGCTGGGCCAATGACGACTGCATGGTGCTCGAGGGCGCCATGATCGTCCAAGCGGATGGGTGCATCGAGCCGCCCGCGTTCCTCGGCTGCGATGACGCGCAGCTGTGCCTGCAGGTCCTGACCTGGGCCTGCGGGCCCGGGGACGCCATGGCCTTGTTCCCGAACAGCTGCCTGCCGGACGGTTGGTCGAGCTGTATGTCGCCGATCGACGATCCGAAGCCTTGCGATTGATCGCTTGCACAAATGGGCGAAGCGCCGGACAAACGCCGCATGCGTTTGACCGGCTCTTCGCTGCTCCTCGTTTGCGCCTGCGCTCTCCCTCTCGCTTGCGGTGACGACGGCAGGGCTGAGGGCAACGACTCCTTTGGATCCGACGACGACGGGATCCCGACCACCGACGGCGACGGGACCGCGGGCGACGGGACCGCGGGCGACGGCGACGGCGACGGCCCCGGCGATGGCGACGGCGACGCTTGCTCAAACCCTTGCGGCGACAGCTGCTGCGGCGACGACCAGGTCTGTGACGAAAGCTCGCTCACCTGCGAGCTCGACTGCGGCGAGGCTGTGGCTTGCGGCAGCGATCCGGGCGAGTGCTGCGCCGGCAACGAGATCTGTTACGTCGGTCAATGCCTGGTCCCGGGCAATGCGTGCACCGAGCTGAGCTGCGCGACCGAGACCGAATCGAGCTGCAACCCCGGCCAGATCTGCGACTCCGATCTGGGCCTGTGCGTGCCCAACCTCGCCGATGAGTCGTGCACCTTCGCCCCCGAAGCCGGGGTGTTCGAGCCGGTCCCGCGCTGGAGCTGGGGCGTCCGCAAGCCGCGGTCGTGCACCGAGGACGGCGACTGCCAGGCCGCCGAGATCTGCGACCAGGGCAGCTGCGCGGTGACCTGGCCCCACCACGAGCCGCAAGCGGACGACTGGCCGGCCTTCCACCAGGTCATGGCCTCGCCGATGGTCGCCGACCTCGACGGCGACTGCATCCCCGAGGTCATCTTCAACAGCTTCGAGCCCGGGACCTGGCAGAACAACGGGATCCTCCGGGCCGTCCGTGGCGACACCGGCGAGCCGGTCTGGACTCTGGGCGACCCCGCGTGGCGCAGCGACGGCACGGCGATCCCGGCGATCGGTGACATCGACTACGACGGCACCCTCGAGATCATCAACGTCGGCGGCGACGGCCGGCTGTACCGGATCGATCACCTCGGTAACCCGGTCTGGAAGACGGCCAGCCCCGTGGCCGCGCGGCAAGTCTCGGGCGCGCCCTCGCTGGCCAACTTCGACCTCCAAGGAGACGCCGAGATCGCCTTTGGTCGGGCGCTCTACGCGAGCGACGGCAGCTTGATCTGGGCCGCGGCCAGCGGCGGCTACGGCAGCAACAACAGCTACGCGACGCTCTCGTGCGTCGCCGATCTCAACAACGACTTGCGCCCCGAGATCATCGGCGGCGGCACGGCCTACACCTTCACCGGGACCGTCGGCGTCGACTTTGCCGGCAGCGTGTTGTGGCAAAGCGGCGGCGACGGCTACTGCGGGATCGCGGACTTTCAGCTCGATGGGGTGCCCGAGGTCGTGCTCGTGCGCAACGGCTCGATCGACATCCTCGACGGCCCGACCGGCGTGCTCTTGGCCCAATTCGCGATCCCCGGCGGGGGCCTGGGCGGGCCGCCCAACATCGCCGACTTCGACGGCGACGGCTTCCCCGACATCGGCACGGCCGGGGGCTCGCGCTACGTCGTCGTGCAGTTCGACGGCGTCAACACGATCACCAAGCTGTGGGACGCCGTGGTCAAGGACGTCTCGTCGAACCGGACCGGATCGTCGGTCTTCGACTTTGACGGCGACGGCCGCAGCGAGGTCATCTACGCCGACGAGGCGTTCTTGCGCATCTACCCGGGGGTCGAGCCCGACTGCGAGCTCAGCCCGCCAGGCCCAGGCTGCGACCAGAACATGACCGACGACGAGATCCTGTTCAAGGACATCACCTCGTCGGGCACCCGCGTCGAGTACCCGGTCATCGCCGACGTCGACGGCGACTTCAAGGCCGAGATCGTGGTCTCGACCAACAACAACTTCGCGCAGGGCAACACCGGCGACGCCGGCGTCGAGGTCTTTCAAGATCGCCTCGATAACTGGGTCGCGACCTTGCCGATCTGGAATCAGCACACCTATCACGTGACCAACGTCAACGCGAAGGGCCAGATCCCCTACGTCGAAGAGGCCAATTGGGCGACCCCGGCCAATAACCCGCACAATTCCTATCGCCGCAACAGCCAGGGCGCCGTGCAAAACTGCGCGCCGGATCTGGTCGCCAAGGATCTCGAGACCGTCGGCGTGTGCGGGACCGAGGTCGTGTTCTCGGTCCGGGTCTGCAACCAAGGGTGCCTAGGCGTCGGGCCGGGGGTCGCCGTGCACTTTAGCGACGATGGGTTCGGCACCCTCGGGGTCGTCGAGACCGACAAGCCGATCCCCGCTGGCGGCTGCCTCAAGGTCTTGCTGACCGCGCCGCCCGCCGCGACGCCGCCGTTTCAGGTCAGCGTGACCGTCGACGACGACGGCCTAGGCAACGGCGCGTTCAACGAGTGCGTCGAGGACAACAACAGCATTGGCCCCGAAGAGCTGTGCCCGGTCATCGGCTGATCAGGCCTCAAGCATGGCGCCGGCCGATCTTCTCGAGGTACGCGAACGCGAGCTCGTCGTTCGGGACCTTGTTGGGGTGAAAGTCCGGCGCGAGGTATTGCAAGAACGCCGCCGGCATCCCGTTGCTGGGCCGCTGCCCGTTGGCGCCGCGGGCCAGCCACTCCCGCGCGACTCGACGAATGTCAAAGTCCGGCTCTTGCCGGAGCAAGACCACGGTCGCGTGGGCCCAAAACCCCCACAGGGCCACGACCGCCGCGATTAGCCCGGCCACGCGCAGGGCGTAGGAGTCGTCGACGGTCTGCAGCACGTCGTAGGCGACGTCTTTGTGCTCGATCTCCTCGGCCGCGTGCCACATCAGCAATTCGGCGAGGACCGGCGGGGCGTTTTGCTCGAGCAGCCCCGAGCTCAGGGCGTGGACGGCGAAGCTCGCCGTGAAGTGCTCGAGCGCCGCGGTGATCGACAGCCGGAGCTTGGCCGGCAGGGCCGGGGCCAAGACCTCGTAGGCGAGGTGGCGGTAGGGGTGCAAGAACGCGTCGAGATCGTAGCCTTGCTCGCGGAGGATCTCGAGCAGCCGCTCATGCTCCCGGGCGTGCTGGCCCTCTTGCCCAAAGAACCGCTTGATCCGGTCGCGCAGCTCGGGATCCTCGATGTCGTCGAGGTAGTGCCGCACGCTCCGGACGAAGAACCGCTCGCCGTCGGGGAACACCAAGTTGAGCCCGTTGGCGAGCGCTGTGCCGACCATGCTGCCGCCCAGCCAGTGGCGCGGGATCCCGGACTCGGCGAACGGGAAGTCCATGCGCCGGACCACGGGCTCGCGCACGAGCGGGGTCGGCTCGCTGGTCACGGTGATCCGTTGGCGGAGGCGCGCGAACAATTCTTGGGCTTGGTCTTGGAGCTTCATCGGCGGACTCGCTTGGCTCGGACCGGGCGCGAAGCGCGGTTCACGCTCATGGTACCCCGAAATCGCTCAACCAGCTATCGCTTGCAAGCTGACCCGGATCAGGTTCTCGCCGGGCGTCAGCCTGTACTCCATGGTCTTTGACCGGTGGCCCCGGGCCTTGAACTCGAGCTCGACGATCGCCTCGGTCGTGTCGCGCGAGAACGGCAGCTCGGGGAAGTGCGCGGCGGGCCGGAGCTGGTGGGGGCAGCCCGCGAGGCAGCTGACGACCAGCTGCGAGAGCGGCACGGCGCCGGCCTGAAACACCAGCTTGGCGGGCTTGGGCGCCGCGACGATCACGTGGGGCTGCTCGCCGCCGCAGTCGGCCGGCTCGACGGTCACGGACCCGTGGTAGGTCGTGCCGCTGAGCCGGACCACCGTTGGTTGGGTGATCGTGATCTCGACCTGACCGGAGCTCGGCAGCTGGAGCTGGACCTGGCCAGTCACGAGCAGCTCGTAGTCGCCGCTCGCGAGCAGGACCGCCGGTAGCTCTTCGACCTTGATCGTGCAGGTCGCTGGCGTGCTGCTCGGTCCGCTGGGGCTCGCCGCCGCCCGGGCGGTCAGCACGATCAGCGCGAGCCCAGCAGCCGTGCAACATGCACGAGCTCTGCGCAGGGGAGGGAGAGTCATGGCTAGGTCGCAACTATAACCGAGGGTCGCAAGCTCCGTTGGTTTGGTTCTCGCCGCAAGCCACGCCAGCGCACCAACCCGAGGATCACTCCAGTATGTCGGGTTTGAGGGCAAAATCGCGCCAAGCCACTGATCCCCCGCCCACGCCGACTTCGCGGCTCACGGCCAATCACCGCTTGGTAGCTAGGAGCCGCGACCGCCCGCTGCACGGGACTAAGACTCAAGCATGCAGGTGCGCCGCAATTCCGCATGGTCGGCCTTCAACGACGCGCTCGAGGGCATCGAGGCCGCCGTCCGGCTCAAGCAAATCCGCGATCGCCCGATCATCGACGGTCGCGCGGAGCTCCACCTATTTGAGCGTGCGCCCCAAGATCCGCGGCCGCACCCGCGGATGCGCATGGCCTTCGCCGCGGTCGTCGATCCCGCGCCGCCCGAGCTGCCCGTGGCCCAGCGCTGGGCCGACGCCGGTGAATTTCGCCGGTGGTTGATCGCCGCGCTCAACGACCCTGCGCTGCTCGCCGGGCTCGATCGGCCCCCGGCCAAGAGCCCGCATTATTGGTTCAACACCTTGCGAACCCGGCGGATCACGGCGGTCCTCGAGCTCGCTCGGGCCGCGATCACCCGCCGCCGGCGGTGGCCCGCGGCCGAGCGCGACGCGGCCCGCTACGCCCTCGCCGAGCTCGGCGAGCTCGCGTTCGCCGGGTCCGTTCAATTTGATGATGAGGACATTGGCACGTACCACAGCTACCTCGAGGACAAGCCCTTCGTGCACGTGCTCGAGCAGCTGCGCGCGAGCTTACCCGAGCCCGGCACGCCCGCCTTTGCCTTGCTCCCGGCCGAGCAGCAGCGCGCGGTCGATCGCCAGCGCGCGCAGCTGACCCGCCACCTCGACTTCTTGATGCGCCACAAATATGCCTATCACGGGATCACCGAGACCGACATCGAGCGGACCCTCGGCGGCTACCTGATCGACAGCTTGACCCGGGCGCGGGTGTCCGAGGATCCGGCCACGCTCGACACCGTGCAGCCCCGCCACCAGATCGTGCAGGTCGATCCGGCCAGCGCCGGGCCCTACGCGGGCGCTTGGCTCGTGCGCACCAAGGCCGGCTTCGCCCTCGCCGATGGCAGCCCGGTCGAGGTCGCCCCGGCCGAGCTGCGCATCACCGTGGTCCCGGCCGCGCGCCTGACCTTCGCGCGGGCCCCCAATGATCCCGGCTTGCGCGAGGCCGTCCGCTTTGATTGGAGCGGCGAGGGCTACGTCGAGGCCGAGCCCATCGAATGGGTTGAATGGGGCGGCTATTGCGACATTCAGGCCGTGCTCGAGGCCGTCGGCGTCACCATGCTCGAGAAGCGGCCGATCCGCGAGTATCGCTCGGACACCGGGGTCGTGACCGAGCTATCAACCGACATCTTGTCCGAGCTGCTGTTCGCGGCGACCGAGCTCGGCTCGCGCTACAGCCGGCTCGACGGCGGCGGCCTGATCACCCGGGGGATCAGCCAGTTCGGCGGGGCCCGCAACAACAGCCTCCCCGATCGCCTGCAATTCCAGACCACCACCGGTGATCGCCACTTTCGCTGGCCGCTCAGCCGCCAGCAACAGGACTTTCGCGTGAATCGAATCCAGCACGCCGGCCGGACCCTCGACCTCGAGGCCGCGTTTGCGATCTGCTTGGCCGACCGCGACGCCGTCGACTTCGTCGCCAACCCCCGCTACCTGACGACCGTCGACGGCAATTATAATGTCATTGACGCGACCGGCATGGTCATGAGCGTCGCGGCCCGGGTCAGCACCTTCAACGCCGGCGGGCAGATCGTTCATCGCAGCCACCGGCTCGCGCTCGACCTGCGCCCCGAGGCGACCGGCACCACCTTCTTGGGCACGCATATCCACGATCTGCCCGCGCGCGAGCTCTACCGCGTATACCTCGATCGCGCGCAGCCGGCCGTGGTCGCCCAGCTGTGGCGGTGGGAGCGGCACGATGGGTCATTTAGCGAGGTCCACGACAGCGCCCGCGACCTCGTGATCCCGCTGCGAGCCCCGATCGCCGCGACCGTGTCCCGCGAGATGCGGCGCGACGACCCAGCGATGTTCCGCTCGCTCATCGAGCTCGCCCTCCACCGCGGGCAAAACATCTGCGCCGACACCGATCAGCACGCGCCGGTGTGGAACGGCGTGGTCACGGCCATGGAGGTCGAGCGGCTCGCCGTCAACGCCGAGGCCCGGGTCGAGCGCTGGCGCGCGCATTTTGACGCCCGGTTCGGCGAGGCCGAGCTCGATTACCTAGTCCGGCGCTCGCCCGCCGGTGAGCCCGAGCGCTATTGCTCGACCGCGACCGACCGCGATCACCCGCAGCCGCCCGACTTTTTGTGGCAAGACCTCCCCGACGTCGCCAGCAAGGGCTTTGAGCAGGGCGCGTGGGTCGTCAATCAAGCCATGCGCGAGCGCGGGCTCATCGATCTGGTGGCTGCGCCCGACCAGCCGAGCGGCTTTTACATTCACGACGATCACATCAAAAACAGCTTTGAGCTGCTCTACGCCGCGTTCGCCGGCTATCAATATACGATCGTCCACCAAAACAAGCGCTACGTGTTCACCGACGCCCGGGCCTGGGAGCGCGCCTGCGCCCGGCTCGACCAGCTCCGGGCGGCGCTCAGCTTCACTTGACCTGGGCCGACAGCAGCCTCGAGTTGCGCAGGACCGTCGCGTTGAGCAGCAGCGCGAGCCCCCAAAACACCACGCTCAACCACGGGATCCCGGCGAACGCGATGACCAGGCCATCGACGCCCACGACCAGCGTCCCGCACAGCACGAACGCGATCGACAGGGCCGCGCGAATGCTGCGTCCGGTCCGGAGGTCGGCGGCTTTGTGTTGAAGATCGAGGGTCTCGGCGTTGACCCCAAATTGGATCTTGCCGGCCTTGAGGTCGTCGAGCAGCATCGGCAGGGTATTGGGGATGCTGCGGGCCATGCCCGAGAACGCGACCAGGTCGCGGATCGCCTGGGTCTTGAGCCGGTCTGGGCTGTAGCGCTCGGTCATCATTTGCGTGATGAACGGCCGCGCGAGCTCGATCGGATCGACGTCGGGGGCGATCGCCTTGGCCAGGCCCTCGGTCGTCAGGATCGCCTTGAACATCATGGTGAAGTCGGTCGGCATGCGGACGTCGTGGCGGGCGGCGCCGACGACCAGCTGCTGGAACAATTCACCGATCTGGATCTGCGAGAGCGGGACCCCAACTAAATATTGTTCGGCCAGCGCGATGCAGTCGGCCTCGAACGCCGGGTAATTGACCGGGCCCTGGGGGATCGCGATTTGATAGAAGGTCCGGGCGAGCAGCTCGAGGTCCTCGGTGATCACCGCGTGGATGATGTCGATGACCTTTTCTTTGCGGCTCGGCGCGAGCCGACCGACCATCCCGCAGTCGAGCAGCCCGAGCAGGCCGTCGCTGGTCAGCAGCACGTTGCCGGGGTGCAGATCGCCGTGGAAGAAGCCGTCGACGAACAGCATCTTATAAGCGACGTTGAAGTAGCAGCGGACCAGCTCGTCGGGCGGCGCGCCCTCGGCGATCACCTGATCGAACTTTTTGCCCTCGACGAACTCCATGGTCAGGACCTGGTCGGTGCTCAGCTCGCGGTGGACATCGGGGATCTTGATGTCCTCGCTCGCCGCGAAATTCCGCCGGAACCGCTCCATGTTGCCGGCCTCGACCCGATAGTCGAGCTCCTGCGCGAGCGACTTGGCGAAGTCCCGGACCATCCCGCGCAGGTCCATGATGTGGGCCTCTTCAAAGGCCTCCTCGAGGTAGCCCGCGATCGCGTGGAGGATGTTGACGTCGCTGCTGATCTTCGGCCCGATCCCCGGCCGTTGAATCTTGAGGACCACGCGCGAGCCGTCATTGAGCGCCGCCTCGTGGACCTGGCCGATGCTCGCCGAGGCCAGCGGCTGCTCTTCGAAGCGCGAGAAGTGATCGCGCCAGTCCTTGCCGAGGTTGCGCTGCAGCTGCCCGTCGATCTCCTCGAAGGCGACCGGCGCGACGTCGTCTTGCAGGGACTGGAGCTCGACGATGATCGACGCCGGCAAGGTGTCGGGCCGGGTCGAGAGGATCTGCCCGAACTTCACCCAACTCGGGCCGAGGATCGTCAGGGCCTTGACCAAGCGTTTGCCCGTGTCGGGGCTCGACAGCGCCGCGCGACCGAGCTCCTCGTTGGCATACTCGACGCCGAGCTCCCGCCGGAGCCGCAGCTGGGCCACCACCCACCCGAACCCGTGGGTGATGAACACCTGGGCAATCTCACGGAAGCGGGCTGCGTCCTTGGCGGTGGTGACGAGCGCGCGCGAGGAGTGGACGATGGTGCGAAAGACCGACACGGACGGCGCGATGATAACCGCTCGCCCCCGGCCTGGCGACGTGGGTATGATTCGCGCGCAGACCGATGCCCGCGCCCACGCAGACCGACAACCAGCCCAGTCCTCGTCACCTCCACGTCGCGATCGTCGGCGCGGGCTTCTCGGGCATCGGCGCCGCGATCAAGCTGCTCGACGCCGGCGAGCGCGACTTCTTGGTGTTCGAGGCCGCCGACGAGGTCGGCGGGGTCTGGCGCGACAACGTCTACCCCGGCTGCGCCTGCGACGTGGAGTCGCCGCTGTACAGCTTCTCGTTCGCGCCCAACCCCGACTGGAGCCGGATGTACTCGCCGCAGCCCGAGATCCTCGCCTACCTGCGCGACGTCGCCACCAACTTCGGCGTGCGCCCCCACCTGCGCTTGGGCCACGCGATCGAGCAGGCCCACTGGGACGCCGACGCCCGCCGCTGGCTGATCGAGACCACGCGCGGCCCGTTCACCGCCGACATCCTGATCGCCGGCATGGGCGGCCTCCACGAGCCCGCGTTGCCCAGCATCCCCGGCGCCGAGAGCTTCGCGGGCACGGCCTTTCACTCGGCCCGCTGGGACAGCGCCCACGCCCTCGAAGGTCGGCGCGTCGGGATCATTGGGACCGGCGCCTCGGCGATTCAGATCGTCCCCAAGATCGCGGGGACGGTCGCCAAGCTGAGCGTGTTTCAGCGGACCCCGCCGTGGGTGATCCCTCGCAATGATCGGGCCTTTGGTGCCCGCGAGCGGCGCTTGTTCAAGCGGCTCCCGCTCGCGCAAAAGCTGCTGCGGGCTGCGTTGTACGCTCGGCATGAATCGGTGTTGGTTGCGTTTCGCAACCCTAAAGTGATGGCTGCCGGTGAGCGGTTGGCGAAGGCGTACCTGCGCTCACAGATTAGCGATCCTGGGTTGCGCGAGCGCCTGCAGCCGCGATTTACCATGGGTTGCAAGCGGATCTTGCTGTCCGACGACTACTACCCCGCGCTGACTCGGGGGAACGTCGAGCTGGTGACCGCTGGGATCCGCGAGATCACTCCTACCGGGATCATCGACGCCGATGGCGTCGCCCACGAGCTCGATACGCTTATTTACGCGACCGGCTTTCACGTGACCGAACCGCCCTTTGCTGGGTTGATCCGCGGCCGCGAGGGCAAGACCTTGGCCGAGGCCTGGGCTGGTGGGATGGAGGCTCATATTGGCACCACCGTCGCTGGATTTCCCAATCTCTTCATGCTGACTGGGCCCAACACTGGGCTTGGGCACAGCTCGATGATCTTGATGATCGAGGCCCAGCTCGAGCTGATCATCGGCGCGCTCGAGCAGCTGCGCGGCGGCGCGGGGGTGAGCCTCGAGCCGCGTGTGGGTGTGCAGGCGGAGTATTGCGAGGAGATCCAGCGCGGAGGGCAGGGCACGGTTTGGACCGCGGGGGGGTGCTCGAGTTGGTATCTCGATGCGCGCGGGCGGAATACCACGCTGTGGCCGTGGACGACCTTGGCGTTCATGCGCCGGGCGCGGTTTGAGGCGGGGGATTATTTGATCGAGAGCTGAGGGGGAGGGGCGAGGGTTCGTGCTCATGCAGTGGATCTTTGGTCGGACGACCAGGCAACAAGCGCTGGAGTTGGCGCGGGCGGAGTGCGAGAGTCGGGCCCGAGGTCATGCCGGGGCGGTTCTTGGGCTCGTTGCCATGTAACGGGGGTTACGTTCCGAAAGAAAGTGACGGATCGCGGGCAAAATTACCGCAACGGCCGGTGACGCGGGCCGAGAACCCCTGCATGACCAAACCGCGCCGTGTCCTCTCCGGGGTCTGCTACCTCATCACCCGTCGCTGCTCCGAGCGGCGCTTCTTCCTTCGGCCTGATTGGCAGGTCACGCACATCTTCGAGTACCTGCTCGCGGCGTTGTCGCAGCGGTACGCGATCAAGGTGCATGCCTATGTGGTGATGTCGAATCACTACCATTTGGTGGTCACGGAT
>Ga0114946_10001565_pt1 | contig 15792 bp, 7 predicted proteins | sample WalLakDeSediment_FD_88676 | JGI IMG/M metagenome (GOLD analysis project Ga0114946, IMG submission 88676) | Lake sediment microbial communities from Walker lake, Nevada to study Microbial Dark Matter (Phase II) - Walker Lake 11/02/13 Deep Sediment | ecosystem: Environmental > Aquatic > Freshwater... | reverse complement strand
GAGGAGCTTCCCGGCAGGTCTCGTCGGAACAGTCCGCAGGGGGTGGCGTCCAGGAGCCGCCCCCTGCGCTTCTTCTTCTCCAACGAAATGCTTTCGCCGCAAGGGCCGCAGCGTCGGCCGGGTGAGGCTCTTGACCCCGTTCTTCGCCCAGGTCGCAGATCCAGCCACTGACCGCCTACCACGGCATCATCAGGTGCCATCCCAAACATCCCTGGCAGCGGGACGACCCTGCGGTTGAGCATACCCTGCACCGGACCGATCCACGCCGCTGCCGGAACGTTTCGTAACGCTACGGAGCCTCACGCGCAGCGCTGAAACGACGCAACCCATTGTGGCCGCGTCACATGCGCGCCGGCCACCGAATGGGCACGGGACTGGCTTAAACACGGTATCGGGACGGCGGGCTTTCCGCAGCCTCACCGCTCTACGAAGCGACACACCCTTTCCGGAGGACCCCATGAAGAAGCTCGCGCTGGTCCCGATCCTGCTGCTTGCGAGCGCGTGTGGTCCCATGCGCTACATCCCGATCGAGATGCTCAGCCCCAGCCCCGTAGAGGATCCGGCTTCGCGCATGAGTGCCGTGGAGGCCGAGCTGCGAATCGGCCGCGAATGGCTGGAGGTCCTCCTGCACAATCCCGGGCCCGCTCCCGTTCGGATCGACTGGGGAGGGGCGAGCTTCACCGAGGCCGCGGGTACGGCGCACTTCCTCCTTTCCTCGGAGCGACTCGCCCAGCTCTACCGGTATTCGTCCATGAGGCAGTCTCCTCTGCACAACGAACACGGAGCGTTCATGCTGGCCTCGATCGCTCCCGTGGACCCCTGGATGGAGCACAGGGTGCCTTCTGTTCTGGAGCGGGAGACCAGCGAGATCTCTGTCGTCCTGAAGGCGGGCGAGTCGATTTGGGAGGTGCTCTATCCCGCCGAACACGTGCGGGTCGGGGAGAGGGGAGATCTATCGTTTGGCTCCCTCTTTTGCGGCCGAGGCGCGGGAGTCAGGAACCAGAGGACGTTTACCGTCCGGATTCCCGTGTGGAGGGAGGATCAGCGGGAGATAGTCACGCTCGTAGCACGGCTCCGCTGAGCCTCCGCTTTTCATACTACACAGGACGGTCCCATGATGCTGATACGTACCCGCCCCTCACGAGTCGGCCGCGCCCGGGCGGGCCGAGGAAGATCACGTCTTCCTTACGCGCCATGAAGCCGAGCTCGTGGAGACCCTCGCCACCGGCGTCTCCTCTTCTTCTCCAACGGAACGTTTTCATCGTAAGTGCCGCCCCTTCGGCCGGGCATGCCGCGCACCGGAACGATCCACGCGGCAACCGGAACGTTTCGTAACGCTTCGGAGCCTCACGCGCGGCGCTGAACCGGCGCAACCCGTTGTGGCCGCGTCACATGCGCGCAGACCACCGCATGGGCACGAAACTGGCGTTGTGGGGGAACCGACCCCCGACATAAGGAGCTGACCATGCGCACACCTCTCGACTCGTCCGCCTCGAGCGGATGCTCGAGAGGCGCATGCGTCCTTTCCAGCCGCCGCCGAAGGATCCAGTAAATGAGACTGCCCCGTCGAGCCTGTTTGTTCGCCCTGCTCCTGCTGTTCGTCCCGCCTGTTGACGGGGCGAGTGGTCAGGCGGAGCGCCCCGTCCACTGGACGCTGGAGCCGGCGGCGGGGGCGGTGGGGGCGGCGGGCATAGTGGGGCCGGACAGCGTTGTGTTCCGACTGGACGCGGAGATCGACCAGGGCTGGTACCTGTACGCGCCCACGCAGCCGGCGGCAGGTCCCTACCCCATGGAGGTGGGCGTGGCCGCGGGGGGCGGCTGGCGTATGGTGGGCGACCTCGTGGCGCCCCGGCCTCGTCGTCTGCCGGACCGGAATTTCGGCATCATCAGTGAAGTCTACCGTGGCTCACCGGAGTTCTCCCTGGCGGTGCGGCCGGTGGACGGTGGGGATGGGTCGCCGCTGGCGGTGCTGGTCCAGTACCAGGCGTGCACCCGCACCTACTGCCTGCCGCCCAGGACAGACACGCTGCGCTGGGCCGTGGCCGGAGAGGGGGGCGGTGTGGTGGAGCCGGCCGCGGGAGCGGCAGAGCCCGTGCCGGCTACGCCGGAGCCTGATTCCGAGCCCGCGCCGGCTGCGCCGGCCCCCGATACCGAGCCCATCCCGGCCTCCGATCCTGCCCCCGCGCGGGAGCCCGGGTCTGAAGGGTTGGCCGAGGCGGAATCGTCGGGCCCGGTCGTACTGACGCCACCCGCGGTACCGCCGTCGCCCTTCACCGGCTCCGGCTCCCTCCCCCGGTTCCTGGTCCTGGCGGGGGTGATGGGCCTGCTCTCCCTGCTGACGCCGTGCGTGCTGCCGCTGGTCCCCCTGACCGTCGGTTTCTTTGCCCGCTCTGCCGGCGGCGCCCGACCGGTCGGGCAGGCGCTGGCCTTCGGGGCGGGGATTGTGGTCACCTTCGCGGTGGTGGGGCTGGTGGTGACGGCGGTGTTCGGCGCCGCCGGGATCCTGCGGCTGGCGACGAACCCATGGGTGAACCTGTCGCTGGCGGTGCTGTTCGTCGCCTTCGGCCTGAAGCTGCTGGGCGCCTACGAGATCCGGCTGCCGTCATGGCTGGTGACCCGTCTCTCCACCGTGGGCTCCGCCCCGCCGGGCTCGGGTGCCGCCGGCGGTGGTGGCGGCCGGGGTGGGCTGGCCCTGGTGGCAGCCATGGGTGGCGCCTTTGCCGTCACGTCCTTCACCTGCACGGCGCCGTTCGTGGGTGCGCTCCTGGTACTGGCCACGCAGGGCGACCCGGGCTGGCCGCTGGCGGGGCTGGGCATCTACTCCGTGGCCTTCGCCGGCCCCTTCGTGCTCCTGGCCCTGTCGCCGGGCGCCCTCCGGCGGCTGCCGCGCTCGGGGGCGTGGATGCAGATGCTGCTCCGGGCCGTGGGGATCATCGTGCTGGCGGCGGCGCTGAAGTTCGTGTCCAACGCGAGCATGGTCGCCGGGTGGGGGCTGCTGCCCCGAGACCGCTTCATCGCCCTCTGGCTCCTGGCGGCACTGGCCCTGGCCTGGGTGTTCCTGGCGGGGCTTCGTACGCCGAGCGTTCGGCGGGCTCCCCGGCTGGTCGCAGCGGGACTGGCTCTGATGCTGTCGGGCTGGCTGGCCGCGGGGCTCGGAGGGCGGCCCCTGGGTGAGCTGGAGGCGTACGTCCCTCCCCCTGCCGGAGGGCATGGCGCTGGCGAGGCGGCGGCTCTGGCCTGGTGGCTGAACGACTATGCCGGAGCCCTTGCCGAGGCCCGGGGAGAGGGCCGGCCGCTCTTCGTGGACTTCACCGGCTACACCTGCACCAACTGCCGGTGGATGGAGGCCAACATGTTCCCCCGTCCCGAGATCCTGGCCCTCATGGATCGCTACGTCCTGGTCCGTCTCTATACCGATGGCCAGGGCGAGCCATACCGGTCCCAGCAGCGGTTCCAGGAGGAGCGCTTCGGAACACTGGCACTCCCGTACTACGCCGTCGTCGACGGCGACGGCCATCCCGTCGCCACGTTTCTCGGCATGACCCGCAGCACCCAACGCTTCTCCACGTTCCTGGACGACGGACTCCAGGCGACGTCCAACCCAATTTCCGGGAGTCCATGATGTCCACGTCAAACCGCTCGCAGTTTCTGCCTCAAGTGCTCGTACTCTCGCTCATCACCCTCCTGGCCCTGGCCGCTGCGCCGGCGGTGCCGGGAAGCGAGGCCGCCGCCCAGACGCCGGTCCCCCAGAGCCCCCCGGTCGGGATTGCAGCGGACTCGCCGGCCGACCTGGAAAGCGCCATCACCCGGGTCCGATCCCTCTATTTCGGCCACGACTTCCACCACGGCGCCGCGGTGGGCGAGGCGGCGCTGGAGCGCTGGCCGGAGAGCACCGAACTGGAGGCGTGGACGGTAGCCAACCTGTCGCGCTCATCATCCTCCCGGTCGACCCGTGCGGAGGAGGTAGTCGCGCGTGCGGAGTCGATGGTGGAGTCCCGACCTGACGACGTCTGGGGCGCCATCGCCCTGGCCCTTGCCTTGACCCATGTCTGGGACCCGGACGGGAAGGCGCTCGAAGCGTCGCTCAGGCCGCTAGAGCTGGCGCCCACGCTGCCGGAGGCGGTGTGGGTTCGAGGCGTCGTCCTCCATGACCGGCGGCAGTACCAGGAAGCCGCCACCCTCATCGAGGAGAAGGGGCCGGTGGTGGACCGGCAATGGGTGGAGCTGCTAGCCCTCAAGGGGAACGCCTACCTGGGCTTAAGGGAAGATCCTGAACGGGTGGCCGAAGGGCTCGAGATTCTGGCCCGGGTGCGGGAGCACGATCCGGGGAACGTGAACGCCCACTTTCGGGCCGGAAACAACCTGCTTCGAGATCGGCGGCGGAGGGACGAAGTCGCGGCCCTGCTGGAGCGGGCGGCGGCGCTGTCCCCTGGTTCCTTCGTCATCGGGGGAGACCACTGGCGTGCGATCTCGGACCAGCCTGGCCTGGAGGCGGAGGAGAAGAAGGCCCTGATCAGCGCGTCCGCCGGCGCACTCCTGGAGCGGCGAGGCAACTACCCGAGCACCCTCGCCGACGTGGCGTTACTTCTTGGTTCCCTGGGACGCCAGCACGACATGGAAGACTTGATCGCGGAGGGTGCGGCGCTCCAGGATCGGGTGCTGACGGAGTTCGCCGACACGGAGGAAGCGGAGCTTGTGCTAAGCAATCGGTGGCATAGACTCTCCGCGAGTCTCCTGCACGGCCAGGTGGAGGACACCGTGGCGGCCCGGGCGGAGCTGTCGTCCATGCTGTGGTCGTTCATCGACCGCCCTCACCACCATTCCCAGCTGGGCGATGCGTACCAGACCCTCTTTAATCACGCGTGGCGGGACGAAACCGTCTCCCCCGACACCCTTCTCTTCCTGGCTCGTGGCACCGCGGAGCACACGGATTGGGCTCCCCAGTACCTGCTGGCCAACGGGCTGGCGGAGCGGGGGGTTCACCTGGATGCGGCCAGGGAATTCGCCCGGGACGGTTTTGATGCGGTGGAGGAGATGGTTTCGGAGCGAATGGAGATTTTCGATACGCCTGGCGCGGCGGCGGACTACCTGGACGGGGCGCTGGCAAACGTCCACGCCGCCTTGGGCTACGTGGAGCTCAAGGCAGGTGACCTTGCGGCGGCCCGGGAGGCCATCGACCGTGCGCTGGAGCTGAAGCCTGCCCGTACTGGGATCCAGTTCCGGGCTGGCGCCCTGGCGGAGGCAGAGGGTGACCTGGAAAGGGCGGCGATCCACTACGCATGGGGCGAGCGGGAAGAGCGGATGTGGACGGGCGACGACAAGCCGAACAGTGACGCCCTGGAGCGCATCTACACCGAGCGCCACGGTTCCATGGAGGGCTACGAGGAGTTCGTTGCCGCGACCCTGGAGCGGGACCGTGACCGGCGCCGGCAGCGGGTGGCGGACACCCGCATCGAGGAGCCTCGGGACCTGCCCGCCATCGACCTGGAATGGCTCGACGGCGGGCGCATCGGGGCCGACGAGCTGGAGGACCGCATCGTCGTCATCAACTTCTGGGGCGTCTGGTGTGGCCCGTGCGTGGCGGAGGCGCCGCAGATCCAGCAACTCCACGAGAAGTACCGGGATGATCCCGGTGTGGTGTTCCTGACCGTCAACGCGTTCGACCCCGATCTCGACGACGTCAGGACCTGGATGGTGGACAACGAGTACGACTGGCCCGTCCTCGTGGACGACAACTTCGTGACCCGCTACGGAGTCAACAGCTACCCCACCACCTGGTTCGCGGACAGGGAGGGGCGGATCGTCTTCGAGCATCGCGGCGCCAGCGCCGCAGTGTACGAGGAGTTCGTCTGGCGGGTGGAGATGCTCCAGGGGGAGGCCGCCGCCACGGCCGCTGGTGTTGCGGCCCAGTCGAACGTGTATACCGTACTGCTCACCTACAAGGCACCTGGCGAGTATCCGGGGCCGAACTTCTCGCCGATCGGCACGCGGGTGCCACTCGCAGACGTGCCATCTGGCCAGGCCCTGCCCGCCGGCGCGGTGGATCCGGTCCGACGAGGCGTGATCCAGATCGGTCCCACACAAGAATCCTGGATCCCCCTGCTGCTTACCGCCACGGCCGATGCACCGGGCGTCTTCACCCGCCTGTACCTCGACATGAACCGCAATGGCGACTTCTCCGACGATGGTCCGCCGGTGGTCGTTATACTGTCGCGGAACGAGAAAACCGGAGACCTGAGGCACCGGTTCGAGAGCGTTGAGCTCCGCGTCCTGTTCCCGGATCCGGAACGCTCCGAGCCGTACTTCGTGAATTTCTGGATGGTCCACGGATCCGGCGAGCCGGCACCAGAAACCATGATCCGCTATTCGCGCCGCTCCTGGCGCTCTGGAAGCGTTACGGTCAACGGTGTCCCGGCGCTGGTTGCGGCGATGGACGGCAACAACGACGCCCTCTACGGTCCGGGAGACGACTGGAGCGTAGTGGAGGCGTCAATGCCGGAGGCGAGCACGCGCGTGCTGGGCTGGCAGGAAGCGCGGGGAACGGATCGGTTGATGTTCCTCCAACGCGACGCCGACGGACCCGACCTCGTCCTCGAGTTCCGCTCGTTCGCCCACGACGGCTCATCCATCACCTTCGCGGTCGTCGATTACGAGACATCGAAGGCTGAAGACCGCCTGGCGGACGACATGGTTGCGGAAGAGCGGACGCGTCCGCGCGCCACGACGCCGTATATCTGGACGGAGGACCTCGACGGGGCGATGGCCGCGGCGGAGGCCTCCGGCAAAAGAATCTTCCTGTACTTCGAAACCGACTGGTGCGGGCCGTGTCACACAATGGACCAGTGGATCTGGAGCGATGCCGAGGTCGTTGAGACGCTCCGGGCGGGATACATCGGTGTCAAGCTGGACGGCGACATCGAAATGGAGCACGTCCGGCGCTACGAGGTGGTGGGCTACCCCAACATCCTGATCGTGGACCCTGCCACGGGCGCGGCCCTCAGCTCCGTGAAGGGCTACCAGTCGTCGCAGCTGCTGCTGGACTTCCTGCGCGGCGAGGGAAACACGCCATGACCTTGCGATCCACGTTGGTCCTACACGACCATGCCCGGCGCAGTGGGCTCCTCGTTCTCTCGTTCCTCGCCGGCCTGGCCATGGCGGCACCAGGAGACGCGGTCAGCGCACAGACGTCTGTCCCCGGGCCCGCCGCTGGAGGCGCGCAGAGCACGCGGCCGGTGGCGAACGCCCATGCGCCCCCGCTCAGCGCCGCCGCCGCGCAAGTGCTCCAGCTGCTCGACCTGCGCGTAGATGATGAGGCGGTGGATCTCGGCGCGAGACTGATCCGGGAGCACCCCGACGATGCCGCGCTGCACGGGCTGTATGTGATCAGTCTTTCCGGCTACCGCGGATTGAAGGAGGCGATGCGGCTGGGCGAGGAGTACGCGGTCCGCTGGCCCGACGATGCCTGGGTGCAGGTCGCGCGCGGGTATGTCATTCGCGAGCGGACCCGCACCGACGATGCCCTCCTGGCTGCGGCGAAGGCACGGCAGCTGGCGCCGGACAACCCGGACATCGCACGCCACGTAATGCGCATCCACACTGCTCACCTCCGCCATGCGCAGGCCGTCGCACTCGCCGACTCCTTCATCGCTAGCGGCCGCGCCACGGCAGGGTTGAGGGCCGCGAATGCCTCGGTGCTGTGGGACATGGCTGATTTCCCCGGCCTCCGCGACACCGCGGCTGCGCCCCTCGCACAGCGGGAACTCGAGGTTGCCCTCTCGGACCCGCCACCGAGCGTAGCCGCCTACCTCCTGGCGGCCGAACGTCTCCGGCGGGATCGCCGTGCCGACGAAGCGCTGCCACTGCTGGAACGCGCCGTGGAGCTGTCTCCGCATTCCAACGCCGTCCGGCTGGCGTACTGGCGCGGGCTCGGTGCACGCAGGGATGTCCCGGCGGACGAGAAACAGGCCGAAATCCGTGCGGCCATGGACGCCTACCTGGAAGAGCGGCAGCATGCGCTGGGAGCCAGGTTTGCCGTCGCCGAGTACTTCCTGTCGCTCCGGGATGCCGAGCAGTTCGACGTCATGGCGGACCTGCTCCAGCGCGAGCACGCCGGCACATGGCAGGCGGCGCACGTCGCGTGGGGGCGCGCACGGCTGGAGGCCAGCGCCGCCTACGACCGGGCCACCACGCAGGCGGACAGCGCCACGGTGACCCGGGAGTTGCGTGATGGGCTCTGGACGATCACCACCATGCCGGGTGTGAACAGCGCGGTGCTGGCAAACACGTACAGCCAGCTCTTCGGAATCCTCGTGCAGGACAGTACCACGACCGCCGATGAATTGCTTTCGGTGGTGGAGCGCATTGAGGAGCACTCGTCCCTGCCCTCTGTTAGGCGGTACAGCACGCTGCCGGTGGCGCTCGCGGAGCGCGGCAGCCGGCTGGACTACGCTGAACAGCTCGCGCGAGCAGGCCTCGAGCCCAGAGAGGACAACCTCGAAGGGGCGCGGGAATATTTCTCGGTGGCGGAGTACGCTGATCTCCTGGATTGGGAGAAATCCGCCTATCACGCCACCCTCGGCTGGGTCCTGTTCCACAAGGGCGAGATCGCCGAGGCGAAGCGGGAGGTGGAGAAGGCGCACGAGGCCATGATCACGGCGCCCACCCCGCCGTACCGGTTGGGCCGCATCGCGGAAGCGGAGGGCGACATCGAGACGGCCGAACGCTGGTACGCCACGGGACGCGGCCGCGAGACCTGGGACCGCCGCAGCAGCGAGGCGCTCGAGCGGCTCTACCTGGCTCGGAACCAGTCGCTGGATGGCTTCGATGAGTACCTGGCCGCCATCGACGAGCGCGACCTCGAGCGCCGCCGCGCGAAGGTCGAGTCGGACCGCATCGCCGAGCCCGAGCCACTGCCGGACTTCGAACACGACTGGATGAACGGCGGCCGCTTCAGCAGCGAATCGCTTAAAGGCAAGGTCGCGGTCATCAACTTCTGGGGCGTGTGGTGCGGCCCCTGTGTACGGGAGGCGCCGGACATCCAGGCGTTCGCCGAGAAGTTCCGCGATCATCCGGACGTTGTGTTCATCACGGTGTCCAGCGACAACGACCCGGACACCACGCGCGACTTCATGGAGGAGAAGGGCTACGACTTCCCGGTGGTCCTCGATGGGGGGCTGGCTCGCATGTTGAACATCTTCGCCTGGCCCACCACGCTCTTCGTAGATCGCGATGGCGGGATCGTGTTCAGCTATGTGGGCGCTAGCCTCCGGCTGGTGGAGGAGTATACGTGGCGCGTCGAGGCGCTCCAGGCGCCGCCCAATTCTTACTCCTGGAGGCCATAATGCTCACCTCGCGACGCTGTCCGTACCTGCCTGAAGTCCTGGCCTTCCTGCTCTTCCCGCTCCTGGCCGTGGCCGCGGCGCCGGCAGCGCCGGGAAGCGAGGCCACCGCCCAGACGCCGGTCCCCCAGACCCCCCCGACCGGGATTGCAGCGGACTCGCCGGTCGACCTGGAGAGCGCCGTGGCCCAGGTTCGGGCCCTCTACTTCGGCCACGACTTCCAGCACGGCGCCGCGGAGGGCGAGGCGGCGCTGGAGCGCTGGCCAGAGAGCAGCGAGCTGGTGGCGTGGACGCTGGCCAACCTGGCCCGTTCGTCCACCTACTCGACGGCCCCTGCGGAAGAGGCGGTGGCGCGTGCGGAGTCGTTGGTGGAGTCCCGGCCTGACGACGTCTGGGGTGCCATCGCCCTGGCCCTCTCTCTCAACTATCACCGTGATCGTCGCCGTGAGGCGCTGGAGATGTCGCTCCGGCCGCTGGAGCTCGCGCCCTCGCTGCCGGAGGCGGTGTGGGTTCGAGGCGTCGTCCTCCACGATCGGAGACAGTACCGCGAGGCCGCCACCCTCATCGAGGAGATGTGGCCGGTGGTGGACCGCAAGTGGCCGGAGCTGCTCGTAGTCAAAGGCAACGCGTACCTGGCCATGCGCTTCGAGGGAACGGAGGAGCGGGCCGAAGGGCTCGAGATTCTGGCTCGGGTCCGGGAGCAAGATCCGGAGAACGTGAACGCCCACTTCCTCGCCGTCAACACCCTCCTGTGGGAACGGGGGCTGCGGGACGAAGGAGCGGTCCTGCTCGAGCGGGCCTTGGCGCTGTCCCCTGGCGCCCCCGGCATCGCCAGGGTCCACTGGCAGGTGATCTCGAACCATCCTGGTCTGGACGCGGAGGAGAAGCAGGCCCTGATCAGTGCGTCCGCCGGCGCACTCCTGGAGCTGCGAGGCCAGTACCCGGGCAGCTTCGCCGACGTGGCGTTAGGACTGGGTTCCATCGGGAGGCAGCACGACCTTGACGACCTGACCGCAGAGGGTGCGGTGCTTGAGGATCGCGTGCTGACCGAGTTCGCCGACACGGAGGCCGCGGAGCGGGTGCTGTGGGTCCGGTGGGACCTGTTCTCCCGGCGTGTCCAGTACGGTGGAAGGTACGGCGAAGTGGCGGACACGGCCGCGGCCCGGACCGAACTGTCGTCGATGCTGTGGTCGTTCATCGACCGCCCGCGCCACCATCGCACTGCGACGCTGGGCAATGCGTACATGAGGCTGTTCGAACACTCGCTGCAGGACCCGGCGGTGTCGCCGGACACCCTGCTCCTTCTGGCCCGTGGCGCCGCGGAGCACGACCCGTGGCTCCCCCACCCGCGGCTGGCCAGCGGCCTGGCGGAGCGGGGGGTGCACTTCGAAGCGGCCAGGGACTTCACGCGGGCCGGCATTGACGCGGCAGAAGAGTACGTCTCGAAGATCGATTTCGACACGCCTGGCGATGCTGCGGACGCCCTGGACCGGATGCTGGCAAGCGTCTACGCCGCTACGGGTTACGTAGAGCTGAAGGCCGGTGACCTCGTGGCGGCCCGGGAGGCCATGGACCGTGCGCTGGAGCTGAAGTCCCAGAGTCCGCAGGTCCAGTTCCAGGCCGGTGCCCTGGCCGAGGCGGAGGGCGACCTGGAGACGGCGGAGATCCACTACGCATTGGGCGAGCGGGAAGAGCGGATGTGGCCCGGCGGCGACAAGCCGAACAGTGACGCCCTGGAGCGCATCTACACGGAGCGCCACGGCTCCTTGGAGGGCTACGAGGAGTTCCTCGTCGTAGTCGTGGAACGGGACCGTGACTGGCGCCGGCAGCGGGTGGCAGACTCCCGTATCGAGGAGCCCCGGGACCTGCCCGCGATCGACCTGGAGTGGCTCGGCGGCGGGCGCATCGGGGCCGACGAGCTCGAGGGGCGTATCGTCGTCGTCAACTTCTGGGGCGTCTGGTGCGGCCCGTGCGTGGCGGAGGCCCCGCAGATCCAGCAGTTCCACGAGAAGTACCGGGACGATCCCGGCGTGGTATTCCTCACCGTCAACGCGTTCGACTTCGACCTCGACGAGGTCAGGACCTGGATGGCGGACAACGAGTACGACTGGCCCGTCCTCGTGGACGATAACTTCGCCACCCCCAACGGGGTCCGAGGCTATCCCACCACCTGGTTCTCGGACAGGGACGGGCGGATCGTCTTTGAGCATATCGGCGCCAGCGCCGCCGTGTACGAGGAGTTTGTCTGGCGCGTGGAGATGCTCCAGGCGGAGGCCGGCGCCGTGGCGGCCGGTGCTACAGCCGACCAGGCGGCCGACCTGGAGAGCGCTATCGCCCGGGTCCGGTCCCTCTATTTTGGTCGCGATGTCCACCACGGCGCCGCGGAGGGCGAGGCCGCGCTGGAGCGCTGGCCGGAGAACAGCGAGCTGGTGGCATGGACGGTCGCCAACCTGGCCAGCTCACGGATCATGTCTGTGTTGTCGGCCTACTCGTCGGCCCGTGCGGAGGAGGCTTTGGCGCGTGCGGAGTCGCTGATGGAGTCCCGGCCTGACGACGTGTGGGGCGCCATCGCCCTGGCCTTCGCCTTGACCTATCACAGGTCCCGTCGCGGTGAGGCGCTGGAGGCGTCGCTGCGGCCGCTGGAGCTGGCGCCCACGATGCCTGAGGCGGTGTGGGTTCGAGGCTTCATCCTCCATAACCACCGGCAGTACCAGGAGGTCGCCACGCTCATCGAGGAGAAGTGGCCTGTGGTGGACCGGCAGTGGGCGGAGCTGCTCACCCTCAAGGGCAACGCCTACCTGAGCTTCGAGGACGGGCCGGAGCGGCGGGCCGAAGGGCTGGAGATCCTGGCCCGGGCCCGGGAGCTCGATCCGGAGAACGTGAACGCCCACTACCTGGCCGGGACCGCCCTGCTGCGGGATCGGCGGATGGACGAGGCCGCAGTCCTGCTGGAGCGGGCGGCGGCGCTGTCGTCTGGCTCCACCGACATCACCACCACCCGCTGGCGTGCCATCCAGGCCGATCCTGACCTGGGCGCCGAGGAAAAGGAGGTTCTGATCAGCGGGTCCGCCAGCGAGCTCCTGGAGCGGCGGGGCCAGTACCCGAGCACCCTCCGGCAGATGGCGGGGCACCTGCGTTTCCTTGGGCTGCCGGCGGAGGCTGCGGAGCTCGAGGATCGGGTGCTGACGGAGTTCGGCCAGACGGAGGATGCTGAGTGGGAGTTGCAGCGCCGGTGGGAGAGACTCTCATGGCGTCTCTTCGACGGCCAGGTGGAGGACACCGTGGCGCACGGGGCGGAGCTGTCGTCCATGCTGTGGTCGTTCATCGACCGCCCCCACCACCACCAGGCCGCGCTGCTGGGCAACGCGTACAGGAGGCTGTTCGGTCACGCGCGGCGCGACGAAACGGTGTCGCCGGACACCCTGCTCCTCCTGGCCCACGGCGCCGCGGAGCACAACCAATTTCTCCCTCACCCCGAGCTGGCCATCGGCCTGGCGGAGCGAGGGGTGCACCTGGATGTGGCCAGGGAGATCGCCCGGGACGGCATGGACGCGGCTGAGGAGACTGTCTCGGACCGCATGGAAATATACGATACGCCAGGCGACGCTGCGGACGCCCTCGACATGATGCTGGCGAACGTCTACGCCGCCATCGGCTACGTGGAGTTGAAGGCCGGTGACCTCGTGGCGGCCCGGGAGGCCCTCGACCGTGCGCTGGAGCTGAAGCCCGACAATCCGCAGGTCCAGCTCCGGGCCGGCGCCCTGGCGGAGGCAGAGGGTAAGCTGGAGACGGCGGAGATCCACTACGCATGGGGCGAGCGGCACGAGCGGCTGTGGCCGGGCGGCGAAAAGCCGAACCGTGACGCCCTACAGCGCCTGTACACGGAGCGCCACGCCTCCATGGAGGGCTACGAGGAGTTCATCGCCGGGCTCATGGAGCGGGACCGTGCCCAGCGCTGGCAGCGGGTGGCGGATTCCCGCATCGAAGAGCCCCGGGATCTGCCCCCCATCGACCTGGAGTGGCTCGACGGGGAGCGCATCGGGGCGGACGAACTGGAGGGCCGCATCGTCGTCATCAACTTCTGGGGCGTCTGGTGCGGCCCGTGTGTGGCGGAGGCGCCGCAGATCCAGCAGCTCCACGAGAAGTACCGGGACGATCCCGACGTGGTGTTCCTGACCATCAACACGTTTGACCCCGACCTCGACAAGGTCAGGACGTGGATGGCGGAGAACGAGTACGACTATCCCGTCCTCGTGGATTACAACTTCACCACCCGCTACGGGATCCGCGGCTACCCCACCACCTGGTTCGCGGACGCGGACGGGCGGATTGTCTTCGAGTACACCGGCGTCAGCGCCGCCGTGTACGAGGAGTTCGTCTGGCGGGTGGAGATGCTCCAGGCGCAGGCCGGCGTCACGGCGGCCGGGGAGGCGGAGGGAGGGGCTGGACGGATGCCGATGCGACCGAACCGGTAGCGCCTGCGCGGTGGACGGAGGGATGGCCTTCGCACGTCGAGGAGCTTCCCGGCAGGTCTCCTCTGAACAGAACGCAGGGGGCGGCAACCAGGAGCCGCCCCCTGCGTTTCTTCTTCTCCAACGAAACGCTTTCTCCGCAAGGGCCGCCTCGTCGGCCGGGCGAGGCCCTTGCCCCCGCTCTTCGCCCAGATCGCTGATCCAACCGCTGACCGCCTGCCACGGCATCATCAGGTGCCATCCCAAACATCCCTGGTGGCGAGACGACCCTGCGGTTGAGCATGCCCCGCACCGGACCGATCCACGCCGCTGCCGGAACGTTTCGTAACGGTCTGGAGCCTCACGTGCCGCGCTGTAACGACGCAACCCCCTGTGGCTGCGGCACATGCACAGCGGCCACCGCACGGGCACGAAACTGGCCTTATGAGGAACCAACCCCGCCACGCATGTCACGCCGTGCACGGCCACGCCGTCACCCATGAAGGGAGGAATCTCATGCGCACACCAATCCTGAGCCTGCTCTTAGGCCCCATGCTCCTGCTGGCGACAGCCTGCGGGGACCAGCTCGTCACCGCCCCGCTGGAGGCGCTGTTCAGCACCACCGACGGCGATGCCGTAAGCCTAAAAATACCTGGGTCAGCCTTGTGATAAGTGAAAGCGAAGCGGTGGGCAGCCCATCGAGTCTTCTTTCGAAACGGGAGGGCAGGCTTGCACAGCTGTAATCGGTTATGCAATGGTTCCTAGACCTGAATCCGGTGTGGCAGGCCACACTGGCCGGATGTTTCACCTGGGGGGTGACGGCTCTGGCCGCCTCGGGCGTCTTGCTGCGGCGTTCTTTTCCTGTGACCCTCTTGGACGCCATGCTGGGATTCGCAGCGGGCGTCATGATCGCCACCAGCTTCTGGTTCCTCCTTGCCCCATCCATCAGGATGGCGGAGGCCCAGGGGCATCCCGGCTGGTTGCCGGCGGCGGTGGGGTTTGCCCTGGGCACCGCCTTCCTTTGGGCCACACGCCAGGCTCTTCCTTACATGTCTCGCCTTCTTATGGGGCCAGCAGGACTCTCGAAGAGATCGGAGCGCGCCACCCTTCTCTTTCTGGCCATCACGCTCCACAACATCCCGGAAGGCCTCGCCATCGGTATTCTCTTCGGAGCTGCAACCACGGCGACAGGAGCTACTGACCCCATCCTCTTCGGTGGTGCAGTGGCACTGACCCTGGGACTCGGGATTCAAAACTTTACGGAGGGAGTGGTGGTGGCGATGACACTCAGGCAGGCTGGGGTGGGGCCTTTTCGATCCTTCTGGTGCGGCCAGCTTTCCGCCGTGGTGGAACCGATGGCCGCCGCCCTCGGTGCGGTGGCGGTCATCACGATGGGTCCGCTCCTTCCTCTCGCTCTTGCCTTCGCCGCCGGCGCCATGATCTACGTGGCGGTGGAGCAGCTCATCCCTGAGTCTCAATCCAAGGGCAGGAGGGCTCTGGGCACCGTCGCCACGGCTTTCGGGTTCTTGTTGATGATGATTGTGGATGTGGCCATCGGCTGAGGGTTTGAAGGGCCAGAGATGACCCAAGGACCGGCCTCGGGCTGTCCATGCACGTCTCCGCCTCTGAACAGATTCCATCTGGGTCCCCACTCTCTTCCGGTACCTCGATCCGTGGTGGCTTCCATGTCACTTCATCGTCTGCTCAGATCGTCTAGAGGAAGATCCGGCCGGACAGTTGCCCGAACACGGGAGGGTACCATCGGTCCATCGGATCTGGCAAAACCGCAGTGCAGGCCATGCGATGCCCCCATTCCGTACGTCTTGGTCCGCTTCAGGAGGGTCCCTGAACAGATCAGGCCGACCCCGGCCATCTGGTCCGAAAGGGCTCGGATAGGCGGCTGCTCGGAGGGGCTGGGTACTGGGCCACTCTTTTGATGCGAACCGGGGCATTCTGTTGACCGAGGTCGTCCTGGTGGCCGTGGAGCGCTTCCCGTTGTCGCT
>Ga0114946_10001564_pt1 | contig 15797 bp, 37 predicted proteins | sample WalLakDeSediment_FD_88676 | JGI IMG/M metagenome (GOLD analysis project Ga0114946, IMG submission 88676) | Lake sediment microbial communities from Walker lake, Nevada to study Microbial Dark Matter (Phase II) - Walker Lake 11/02/13 Deep Sediment | ecosystem: Environmental > Aquatic >... | reverse complement strand
GTGCCTTTATACTTTTAGCATTTATTATCTCTTTCATTAACTCAAATTGATTTTCTATTTGTTTTTGATTTGGATATAAATCTTTCATGACATTATTTCGTTTACATATCTTTTTGTTTCTGCGGGCCATTGACTTTCAGGCTTTCCACTATTATATCTGCCTGCTACTATTCGCCAATTATTATATTGATTATATAACCAAGCCATATATTTAACACCAAGCTTTGTATTTAATTTTATATCATTCAATAGTAATTCTCTTGTTAGTGGAAAATAATCATCATGCATATCTCTACCAGTCGATAATAATACTTGATATGGACCCAAAGCATTTGCAGATGATATTTGCTTATTTGTGTAATTTAAATGCGATGGGCCTTTATAACCAGTTTCTTGTTTAAGCGTTCTGAATGCAAACCATTCTGGAACATTATATATTTTGCAATAATGTTTTGTGTAATAATATACTTGAATAGAAGGTGGCGACTTTTCTAATACACTATTAAATAATAACTCCTTGTTGCTAATATCAACTTTCGACATTGGATTTATTTGATTACCAATTGTAGAAAATAATAGCATTGTAAATATAACTGTAAAGTAAATTAGTTTCATTATTTTTTCTCTCCCATTGATTTTTCGTAATTTTTTTGTGGCATTCGAATTATTTCTATACTAAGAGAACTATCAATAAAAAAATCAATAATTCGCGTATCTCTATTTAGCAAAATAATATCATCAGACTCAATTAAATATCCTATTTCGTATTGCTCTAATGACAAAATTGGAATATTTTTAATAGCGTCCTGTTTTTCGAATAGTGGGGCAACATAAGGAATTGCTAAAAGTAATACAAGTAAGATTAATATTGCGATTATACCATTTTTTCCTTTTAACATAAGTAACCTTTTGTTTATTGATAAAATAATTTTATTTAATAACATCATATGTAACCTTGATTTTAGTTAGTGGAGCCGTCGGTATTGAAACCGAGTCTTGATAAAAATATATTAAAAGTCATTTACAAGTTTAGCAATGTTTATGAGTAAACAGTTATATTGCAAAACACCTCCATTCATATTGAATTTTGAAAAGTCAACTCTTTCGCTGTATTAAACTCGAGTATTGATCAATACAGACTCACATTTTTTCGAATTATTGGCATTGTGAGTCGCCAATAAGTTTTAACTTTATTTAAGCTAAAACTACTTCTTCAGAAGCACCAACAAAAGCTAATGCGTCTTCAAAAGTAAATGAAGATTTCTCTTCTGCGTTTATATTTTTCAAAGAACTTTTATAAGTGTGACTTTGAATTCACTTACTTGCACTTTTAATCTAATTATACCAATCGAAACCTTTCGGCCCCAAATTTATTATAAAAACATCTCCCTATTCAACCTGTTAAGATCCAATATTCTATTTTTGATATCATTATTTTCTGAATTCATTATTTGAACAAATGCTTGTTCGGCAAATCTTTTAGCGTTTTCTACATTATTATAATCAAATTTATTTTTTAATATAATATTATTACCTTTAGCAACAAACATTACTTGCCATTGTTGAGATTGATCTTTCACATGATTTCCTTTAGAAACATTTATTAAATATCCTATTTCTTCTTTTCCAAATTTATCGTTATTTGTTTTTAATATATACCCTCTTAATTCATCTTGTTGAAATGATCGCCATTTTCCAGTAGCCTTTGACTCTCTTTTCCAAGAAAATTTATAATCCTTTATAGTATAAACATTCTTTTCTTCTTTTATTAATTGTTTGAGCTTCATTTCTATGAGTGTCCGGGTGATGCACTATTTAATAAATGTTCAAGATATAATTGATCTTGAACTTCCATGTGTCTACGATATTGATTTTTTAAATCGTCTAATTCTTTGGTGTATGCTTTTTCAATTTCTTTTTCAGTCAATATTTTTTTTGATACCAATAAGTTCTTTAATGCTTTATTGCTATTGATCAGAATTGAGTTTATATTCATTACTTTAACATATTCTTCTCTAAGAGACATTAAAGATTCGAATAGTTCTCCTATCGCATCGTTGACATCACTTTTAAATTCCATATCGTAATTTTCTGTTATTGATCGCTTTTTCATATGTATATAAATATAAGAAAAATTTCATTTTATCACACTGAATGAGATTAAATCCCAACCATCTTTTTTATAAATATCATATTTCTTATATTTAATTTCTTTAATTTCATTGTCTTTTTTAATTTTTACTAACTCATTTCTACCATAAACTTTATCTACTATTATTGGCTGTGGTGTTTCATCTAAATCAGTAATTAATATTCCATGTGTATGATTATATTCATGTTGTATTACTATTGCTTCTAATAATTTTTCTTCTTCAATAGGATTACCATCATATTCTACACCAAACCATTCTGGTTCTTTTAAATTATCTGCTTTTACTTTTACTCTTACATGCCTTTGAACAAGACAAGTTTTATTTGGCAATGATAAGCAATTCTCTTTATATCGAGCTTTATTTTCACTAACTTCAATAATTTCTGGATTGATAAAATATTTTTGTTCTACGATATCAATTACAAAAACAGATGCACTAATTCCTATTTGATTTGCAGTTAAACCTATACCAAGTTTTTTCTTTCGATTTATTTGATTTAAAGTGTATATTAATTTTGCTGCAATTTTTTCACCAAGTTCAAGTGACTCAACTTTTTCTGTTGGTTGAGATAAGTATTCTGTGTTAGTGACAATTTTACTGGGAATTTTCCAAAAATCTTCTGTTACAACACATTCTTTATAAATATCAACATTTTTTAAATTTGAATTTATTAAGTCTACATTATGAATTTTCATTTCATACCTGTTATTTTTAAATAATTATTAAAATATTTTTTATATACTTCGTTTGCGTCGCCAATAAATTCTCTCTGTAAAATTCTGCAACGTGATTTAGCAATTCGATTTATCTCGATATATTCAAACTCAGTAATATTTTTGTGTCCCTTCAAGCGATCATCCAGTTTTAAGAAGCTAATATTAACTATAGAAGCATAAGTTTCTAAAGGCATTAAAAGTTTAATCAATGTAGCAATTAAAACAAGTCTTCTATGAGTATATTGAAGCTCTCTTTTAAGATCTTTTGATTGTGCTTTTTTCTGCTCTCTCAAAAGCATATTTCTAAGTCTTAGATTTAGATCAAATTGATAAAAATATTCTAGCATCATTATATTAAAATTAACATAAGTTTCTATTCTATAATTATAAGTTTTGGTTTAGTTTCTAAATTGGGGGCAAAGCCATTGTTCCATATAAAACATTCTTGCATAGGCAGGAGTGTTCCTTCAACTCTTTTTCTAAGATTTCTTGCATAGAATGTATAAGAATTTCTATAAATAAGTTTTTTAACTTCAAATGCAACAAGAGTTGTATATAGCACGCTATCTCCATCTAAAATAGTTAAAAACTCTGAAGAATAAAATGGGACGCTATTGCCATTTTGATCAATTAACTCATAGTTCGCAATATCAAGTAAATTGGCTGTTTGGACAGATGTATTAAACTCCGCCAAAAGCACCTGTGTACTGTCTGTAATTAGATGCATTGGCGGAGTAATAGTAATCCATGCTCCAAATAAATATATTAATAAATTTTCAAGCATATTAAACTCCTATTTGTTTTTCTTTCTCATAAAAAATTCCACTTCATTGGGTTCAATAGTGTCTGTCACCACACTCCATCCAGTTGTAGTCATTGCAGAATATTTATTTGTAATATTATTTACTTGTACAAGTCCCCCATTTACATATTGCGGAATTTCAAGATCAGATATTACGAATTCACCAAAAACAGTATCACCAACGACATGAAAATTAGTTAATGTAGTTATATAAGAACTTACATTTGGATCTAAATAATCCATACCGTCTTCTAAAACGGTTGGTTGTGTATTGTCAATTGTTAATTCAGAAAAGAATAAATATGTCTTTTGTGGTTGTGTCCCTATAAGTCCAACCTCAACTGTCGTTGTAGTATTGGGCTGACCACAAGTTAGTATTGTTAGTAATACTACTAATATTAATGTGAGAAATGTTGTTTTCATTGCTGCTCCTTGTTTGTTTATGTTTATGTAATTTTCTTAAAATAAGAAAAATTTCTTTAATCTCTGCACTCACAACCTGTGTCACAACCACAGTCTAAGTGATCTTTTTTAATTTTTTTATTTTTTGTCGCAATATCAATTTCTTGATATGTGTTTTTATTTAATAAATCAACATTATAAATTTTCATTTTACTGGCCAATAATATGGTAAATTGTCAGGTTCTTTCCAATTAAATTGAGAATAATATTCTTTATTTTTTCTTAATAAATTTGAGCGATGAGATGCATGAAATTTTTCATTAAAGAACCAATTTGGTTGTTCTAGAACATAATTGTTTTTAATTTTTTTCCTAAATTTATCTGCCAATTTCAATGATTTTTCTAATACAGTATCTTTATATTTTCTTCTTTGCCATTCTTTACATATAACAAGAATATAAGCCAACAACAAAAATTCATGTCCCTTCCACATTTTGACGGCAGGATGATTTTCCCATGGTATTTTACCATTTTTATTTTTCTTTGCCTCACCAATTAAAATTTTAAATATTGACAAAGCCTCAGATCTTTGTTTTCCCAATCGTCTATAATCTAAACATTTTGCTGATTGCGCAAAATTTGAGTACGGCAAAAATGTTTGCATCAGTCTCTACAACCGTAATTTGTGTCACAATCGCAGTCTACTTTATTTTGTTTTACTTTTTTATTTTTTGCTGCAATATCATTTTTTGCTTTTTCAACTAATGTTTGAAAATATCCATCTGTTTTTAATTCAGGATTTTTAGTAAAAACATAATTTAATATTCTATCAAGTGGATTTGCTTCTTTTTGTTCTGAATAATTTCCATGTCCCATTTTATTTTTCCCGATCTGTTGATAATTCTTCTAATTTTTTCTGTTTATCTTCTCTTTGCCGTTTTTGAATTTGACGTTTTTTCCTGTGGCGTTTTGCTAATTCTTCATCATTCTCAACTTCTTCTAAATTCTTTTCTCTTGTTGTTTTTTTATCTTTTTTTCTGCTTTGCTTTATAGCATCAATGTCGGTAATTGGAAATTGACCTTTAAGTTCTGAATTTTCTTTACCATATTCAAATACATTTCCTTCTTTATCTACGAATTTTTTCATTAGATGCCAACCCTTTAAATTAAATTTCTTAGTTTTTTTTCTAATATCTTCTAATTCTTCTTTTGACATCAATAAAAATTGATTTGGGGGTGCAAGATTAGTAGTGCAAATACTACACAAACCCGATTCTGCAAGATAATCTATCTCAAGTTGCCGACCACAATTATTTCTACAATATACAAATTTAGTAGATTTTTCTTTTATTAACTTTAACTCTTTTTCACTAAGTTTGCCTAACTTTTTTCTCATATGGCTTCCCTTTTAATTTAAAAGAACTTTATTTATATGCCAATATAAACAAAATTACTTTAAAATAAAAATTGTTATTCTCTCCAATTTGACGAATGCCATTTTCTATATGGTTTTTCTTTAACTTCTTGTATAATTTCGGATCCCTCTTTGACAATTTTGCCAATATCTTCATTTATGGGTTCTAAAATATTTACTTTTTCTATTGGTGTTTCTGTAACTTTATTAGTAGATTTCTTTTTAAATATTTTTTTAATCTTATCTGAAAAATGTTCTGTAAATTCTTTATTCTCTGTGTGCGTTTTTTCTACGTGGGCTTTCATATAAATCATATTTGCAGCTACAATTAATGAAATAGCAAGTGGATCAAATACAAATATTAACAACAATATGAGCCATTTTACAACATCATCCATTTCCATATCAAACGAACTAGCAATATAAGCTAATGGGCCTAATTCTCCCTTTATATTTTGCGATTCTAAATTGACAATTTTCAAATCATAATAACCAATCGAATCTTCATTTGCTGAAATTTGTTTTTCTAAATCAACGATTCTATTTTCACTTTCTTTAATGTCTTCTCTTGTTCTTGTAATCGATTGATTTCGTGATGTGAGAGAGTCTGCTCTTGTTTGATTTGATTTTTTAGTTTTTAATTCAATGTCTTTATCTAATAAAAGTCTTTCTTTTCTTTGTTCAAAAAAACTTCTTTTTGAATTTAATATATTAACTTCTTTTTCTATTAATGTATAATCGCCTCTTGTTTTTTGATATGACTCAGATAAATAACCAAATATACCAGCAGATGTTATTATCATTAATACTAATAAAGCGACTATCATATATGACTTATGAATGATAGCCATAATCTTCCAGTATCTATATAATAAAGATGCTAATACAATTTTACCAATTTCTAATGCCCCCATCATTATTGCAACTTGTGAAAAGTGACCAGAAAACAAAGTTGCAATACCCGTTACTGAGAATAATGCTGCGATCGAGGCTATTGCTAATGCCGATATTATTACTAAATATAAGAATTTATTCAAATATTTTCTCGTTAATTATTTAAAACCAAGCTCATCGGCTTCTTTATCTAATAATTCAATTGTCTCTTCAACAATTTTATTTGCATTATTTACTCTTGTTAAAATTTCTTGTGGTGATGTAGCTTTTCTTTCTAAGCCTCTTGCAATTATATCTAATATATTTTTAATTGCATCCAATTTATTACTTACTAGTGTTTTATATCTCATATTTTCTCCTATTTCTTATAAATATACTTTAATCATTAATTTTATCCCAAATTTCTTTAGGAATATTGTTTTTAGCACTATTGATAATATTTTTATCAGTCAATATTCCATTTCTTATATTATTGACAATTTCTAAATCTAAATCTGAATTATAACCATCATGTTTATATTTATCAAAATCGTTTATTCTATTATTTGCTTTATGATATATTTCTTTGTTATTTTCAAAACCAATGTAATTTCTATTTGATATTTTGCAAGCAATCGCGGTTGTTCCACTTCCAATAAATGGATCTAATATTGTTGCACCCTCATTTGAAATTATTCTTATCAAACGCTCCATTAACATAACAGGCTTTTGTGCAGTATGAAATTGTTTTTCAGTTTTATGCTGCCAATATGGAGCTGAATAGCACCAAATATTGCCGAGTCCCGTCCATCTAACTCTTTGACCCAATTCATTTAAAAACCAACCACGCGGCCTCCCATCTTTCATATATGGCGTAACAACTTCTCTGAGAACTTTTAAGCTATTCCATATTGGAATACCGCCCTGTTTAAATCCATAATAAATATCCTCTCTTTGAGATTTGAGGTGTTTGCTTGCTCCTCGCCCTTTTTGTCTTGCCCAAATAACTGTATTTCTTAAATCAACATTAAAAAATATTTTCATTCTCTTTACAAATTCGTGCGCTAAAAAGTCTTGTCCATCTTTGCTACAAAAAGCCATACAAGAATAAATTCCTCCACCCGGCTTCAAAACTCTAAAGCATTCATTCAACCACTGAGTTTGAAAATCTTCATCATGATTATCCCAATCAGCATAATTAATTTCATATGGTGGATCTGTGACTATATTATCTACTGAATTAGACTCTAATTTATTGTCTAAGAAATTTTCAAAATATAATTTATTCATTGATTAATTTACTTTATAGCGTTATTTTCTTTTCATCTTCAAACTCAAGATCATAAACAGATGCAAATTCTGTTTTAATATTACTTATCCAATCAATTCCATATTTTTTCACTATGTACGAAAAGTCTTGAATATCATGATCTTTTATTCCAAGTTGTATTTCTGCTTTTTTATTATAAGATACTTTTATGTGCATCAATTCATGAAGCATTAATATTTTTTTTGTTTCTTCATTTAATTTATCCCATAGTTCATTTGATAATTCAACTATATAATCAAAATCGCTGAAAAATTTTGTATGTTTATTCGTTTTATAGCACCTTGCGGCAGTAAACTTATTTACACAAGGGTCAACAAGTATATATTCTACTTTTACATCATTTACATTATTTAATATTGTTTCTTCTTTAATTACTTTTTCAGCAATCACTCTTGCATCTTCAGATACAATGTAGTTATTTTTTCCTATTTGTTTTTGCTTGGCCATTATTAATCCTTTCATTCATTTTTTTACTTGTTCTTCCTAAAAAATCTCTTGCTTTATCAACGGTTGGTTTCATATTAAATATTAACCATTTTTCTACTGTTTTTGCAGTGTGTTTCATATCTCCTTCGAGAGACTCCCATGCATCTACCATTTCATTTAGTAGTTCTTTTTCTTTGTCTTGTTTTTTCACTTTATAACTCCTTTTTGTTTTTTATTAAATATTCTGTGAATGTTCCATTTTTTACTCCACCATGACCGTCTGGTCTATTTTGCCACGCCATAAACTTATAACATATATCATTAAAATATTTGTATATATCTAAATCTTCCTCTTCAATTGGAAAGAAATGATACTTCATTGTCAATACATCATACGTAAAATACTTCATTGCATGTGGTCTATTTTTTATTTCATTTTCTTCATATGTGCGATAGCATCCATTGTATTCATCGATTTCGAATATCATCATATCGTTTGGACGAACTAAATATTTTTTAAATTTCATTTTTATATCTCCAATGAAAATCTTCAAATGTTAAATTTTTTGGACTACAAGATTGACCAGTATAATTTTGAAAATTGTCCCATTCATCATTACATTTAAATACTACAAATATAGTATTATCATTCCAAGATTTTAATTTGCCATATTCAAGATTATCTAATCCATCATTATAAACTATCCATCTGCCAATATCTTCTTTTGTTAATTCTTTTATATTGATCATTGTTTTACTCCAAATTCAATTAATGCAAACAGCATTTGGTTTTTCATCTTCGCACTCACATTCGTTAAAATAGACTTCTTCAAATAAATATTTTTTCAATCCTCCTCTTGGAACAGTGCATATTTCTGGGATATTATTTATTTTTTGAAAATTGTTGCCCTCATCATCGTGAGAATAAATAACCTCAAATTTAAGACAACTGGGATTATTAACAGCTAACTTATTTAATGCCTCTAAATATTTTTTAAATTTCATTTTATATCTATCCTAGAAAATGTATTGCAAAATTAAAAGCCTCATCTAATGTTTCACAAACTAATGTTGCTGACTCTCTTACCATTGAATGATCGTGAACATTTTTTAAAATATCGTCACTCTTATCACTTAATACTAATTTCTTAGAAGCATCTTCGCTAACTAATAAACTTGATTTTGCTTCCTCCATAATTAAAATAATTGGAATATTTAATATTGCTGCAGCACCTATTTCTAAAATTGTTCCTATTGATATTCTACTTGTATTCAATAAATTAACTATAATCAAATCAGATCTTTTAACGTCATTCAAATCTCTACGCGTTATCACTTTTTGCGTTGACATTTTGTGTTGAGTATACTGATCTTTAATATCGTTTTCACTTGATAAATATTCTTTGCCTCGCAATGGAGAAAGACTAATATAATATTTTCCATTTTTAGACGCATCCATAAATTTATCAATCATATATTTACGCCATTCTGTAGCTTCTTGCCATGATAAATTTGTGATAGGCCCCGCAAGATAAATTAAATAATCCACTTACACCTCTCTTATTACTTTATATTCTTCTTTTAATTTTCTTAATCTACTTTCACCTAAATATAGAATGCCATTGTCATCAGTTTCTATTTTATATCTTTTAAATCCGGAATTCCATTTTGGAAAATAACCCTTTTCATTATAACCAACTACAGTACCGACTTGTTTCATTGGTCTACGAGTAAAAGGTTTCCAATAATAATCATAACCAACAAATTGAATTCTGTCGCCTATTTGAAATTTCTGTTGCATAATTTAATATTGTTGTTTAAAAATAATTCAAATCTATTTTTGATACTTTTTTCTAATGTGTTTATATTAACTAGTTTAATATTTTTATAACTTATTTTTTTATTAAATTGATTAGATGTTTCATCAATTATTTTGTTATTTTGCTTATTAAAATAATGCCAAGATTTACCAATTTTTACTTTATATACTTCATATCCAAATTTTTTATTTAAAAATAAAGAAACTATCGCACAATGATTTTTTGATGGGTTGTTTTCATCAAAATCATTTTTATAAGCTGTTTCTTTTGAGAAAATAAAATTCAATATTTCTTCCGCAATAACTCTATGACGTCATAACAGTCTTGCAAAGCATTGTGTGTGACTATTCCACCATCTTTATGTTTTTCTCTTATTATTCCAGCTCTTTCTAAACATTTATCTAAACCCGGCAATGATTCGTCTTCATCATTAACATATAGTATAGCCGGATCTAAAATTTTGTGTCTGAATTTTATTTGATAATCTTCTTTCATTCCAATTCTAATTAACGCTTTATTTATAAACTGTAAATCAAATGTGCCAAAATTCTTTCCTGCAGCATTTATATAAACATTTTTATTGCCAGGTTCTTCAATCACATATCTTATCCAATCTTCAAAATCTGCAAATAATCTTTCTAATGATGTTACGATCTCTGACTCAGTTTTCTCTTTGGTAGTCCAATCATTTTTATATTTAGACAATTTTAGCAATATCTCTGAATTCAACCAAAGAGCATAATCTTGGCCATGATAAAAATCATGTTTTATATAACGATTAAATTTTGGAATATCTTCAAACGATAATTGAAGTTTTGGATCTTCATAAATTGCTGAGAACTGCAATATTTGACAGTTGTCAGTATTTAAACCTGATGTTTCCAGATCAATCACAAAATATTTTACATTTTTGAGCATCGTAACCTCTAATTTATTTTAGTATAAATATAGGCGAGATCTCTCTCGCCTTATGTTATTGTCTACTTCCGCATTTTGGACAGAATTGCCATTTATTATCTCTTAATCTATAACCGCAATTTGAACAATATTGTCTTAAATTGATTTCTTCTTTCATTTGTGATAATGGCAATAATTTATAGAAAACTTGTTTTGAATAATATGATTCGAATTCTCTATTTTCATATTTGAATGATTGATTAGAAATTGAACCCTCCTCAACTCTACCAGTTTCTTTTTTAGCAGATCTTGTTTCATTTAACATATTAGCATCAAATGTTTGTCCGCCTTTTGCTAATGAATTACAATATAAAGCATCACCAGTGCTACTTCCTTTATACAGATAATATTTATCTATATCTGGATATGGATATTGTGGATAATTTATATTTGATGACGTATATGTCCAAGTTATAATTGGTTGATTGATCAATTCTCTATAAAACAATATTTCTACTGATCCATTGTTTTGTATTGCTTTATTTGCTTGATCATTGTCATCTACCATATAAGTATCAAACTTGAACCTCTTTTGAGTGTCGAGATATCGATCTAGATAGATGTGCTGACCGGGTTTTAATATCAACCCACTATCAGAGATAAAAGAACCGTTTAATTTAATCTTTGCCAACCAGACGTTATTAGTATAGTTTTCAAACTCAATTTGAAATTCTGCCCCACTACCGAGGAAGATCTCATTATTGCTGTAAACTTTTAATCGGTTGTTGGTTGGACCATTTTGGAAAGATATGAATGCATTTGGAAACATGATTGTTCTCCTTATATATTTGTTAATATAAAATCGCTTATCTACTATTTTATTGCAGGTCTATTAAACCTTAGACAAACGAGCGAATTATTAATAAATATATAAAAAATCACAAATTTTACTATTCTGGCACAATTATCTCTGAGCCATCAGCAAATATTATTTTTTCTAATTTATTGTTTTTATGAACGTGTTTTATTCTACCATCTAATTCAAATATTAAATATACTAATTTATTGTCTATGAATTGATAGTTTACTAGTTTTTTGGTAATGTTATCATTTACTCTTTCAACAAATTCACTAAATATATACTCTTTTAACTGTTCCATATCAATGTTATAATCTTTAAAAGTTTTATTCATAAACTCTTTATCATTGAAAATTGGCCACAACAAGAGTTCTGCAATTTTACCGGCTATAACATTTAATGGATCATTTATTTTTAATGACTCATATCTGTCTTTTTGAGTGAAAAATATTGCCTGAATGTCTTTTATAAGATTTTCAATTGAAATATTTTTATATCTACAAAATTCATCTAATTTTTCATACAGATGGTGATAATATTCATTATCGTCAAACATTTCTTTCATGTCAATTGCTGATTTATAAAACTCAAGAGTTTTTTCGTCTACTGTCATGTTATTTTACCTTTTTATAAAATATTTAAAATGTATTTTTCTTAAATCTCTCATCATTATATAATACCACCTTTTTCTTCCCAATCTCTGCTTCATTGTTGTAAACAATCTTTCAACTGAACCACCAAATTCACTTGCTAATATTTTAACAAATGTAGGGTCATCGGAAAAATATTCTTTATAAAAGTTTGAGTCAACAATACAATCTCTTATAAATATGCCAAATTGCCATGGTTTCAATTTTAACATTTTTCTTCCAATATACCATAAAGCAATTCGTTCTTCTATATAATCATTAATTTCTTGACCAGTTAAAAAGAAAGTTGCATGTTCTGCACTTGCTTCAAGCAAATCATTATACAACCAATCTCCCAAAACATATTGAACGTGATGTATCATTTCATGATAAATGTCACTTATCGGAATTGCATATTTGAAATTCTGCTCAATATATTCTTCTGTATCTCCAAGTTCTTCAATATTTTCTTTGACAAATTTTTTATTTATTTCATATTTGGGAAGCCAATATACTATTGAATTTGTTTTTTCGTCATAAAATGCTCTTCCAGCTTCACCCTTGTGTTTTTTCCAAATATCTCGTTTAGAAGTAAAAACTATATTTGGACATTTGTCCACATTCAATGCAAGAAATATTGACAGCTTTTCCCAAAGTGGCTGAATTGTTTTCTGACCAATGTCTGTTCGTTTAGTAAAAAATATCCAATTGTTTCTTATATCTTTCATTCTTTCACAAATTTTTCTTTAACAATTCTCCAACGATATATTCCATCACTATATTTTCTTATTCTCATTAAACGTTTTTTCTTGTATGCATATTTTATTTTTTCTTGATCATTTATTATTTTAGTCCAATCCTTATTATGTTTATCAACACATTTATAATGACCATTTTTAACAGATATAAATAAAATAGCCTCCTCAACACATTTAGTATTTTTATCGATTATATTTTTATTTTTTTTGTTGCTTACTATTCGTTGTGGATATAAAATCTTTAACCAATTCTCCATATTGGGATTTTGTTTAACAACGTTAAATATTTTTTGAGCCTTTTCAAAACCTATATTGTTTATCTGACGATTATTTGTTTCTAAATATGAGTCGACAATTTCTGCGTCTTTCATTTGTATTGGTATTTTAGTAGATGATGAATATTCATCTGTGATTGGCTTTCCCCTGACTTCGTTTATTTTCTTAAGCAAATTTGGGTATGCTTTTTGAAAATTTTTTAAATTTAATAATTCCATAAAATTTAATAAGAATTTTTATGAGTTTTAAGTTCATAGTGTATCAACTCTTTACCATCTTCATGCCACATTGCTAAAAATCTACCGAATTTATTGTCGATCGAAATCTTCTTTATTCCACTATTTATTTCTATTATTTCTAAAAAATTTGGCAATTTTAATAATGCTTCTTGAAATGTTAATTTTTCGCTTATTATATCACTGCAGTTTTGAATAAAATTAATTTTTTTTAATTGTTTTCTATTCAAAAAAAGACTAAAATCAGATTTTTTTCTTCTAATTGTTTGATATATTTGTGTCGTCATATGTGTATTTTTTCTTTTTTGTTATGCAATCAATTTTTTCTATTTTATCATCAGTCAATTTTGTGATTAAAATCATAAATATAAAAGATACAAGTCCACTTATAATAAACCCTAAAAATAATATTGGTAAAAGAATTTTTTTAAATATTGACATTTATTTTTTCAAATTGTTATAATAATTAATTAAATCCATTGCGTCATTAGGATCAATATTTTGTTTTATCAGCCAATCTTTATTTTGAAAAGGTCTAAGATGATAATAATGTTTATTTGTTCCAAATTCTCTATACAAATTCCATATTTGTCTTGATGAAAAACCTCTACCTTTTGCTGATGGTAGACTTGTAAATTTACTTTCTGCCAATTAAATCAAATCCCTTCAATTGTGTAATTCAATTTCTAATACACTAAATTCTTCACCATCACGAGCACTACCTATAGTGACACTGTTGTGTAAATGCGTTATTGAAACTATTCTCAACTTTTTTCTATTTTCTGACATTACATAATCTCCAACTTTTGGATTATATAAATATCTTGGCCACACTTCTCGTTGATGCGAATCTAAATTTGTTCTACAAATTACTTTTACTAATTTCATTATTTTAAATACGTCCTATAATATTTTAATTCTGATTTTGATAACATTATTACATCGTCTATTTTATATGGCGAAGTTTCTGAAGCTTCTATAACTTTAAAATTTTTACATTCTATACACTCTAACGTTTCGTCACTAATAAATATTGCAGTAATCATCCAACCAAATTTATTTATTTTTACAAATAAAGTTTTGTTATCTTTCATGATCACCTTTTTCTTTCTCATTAGTTTATGATTAGAACTTTAGTTTTCTTTTTCCATCTATATTTAATCTTTCAAAAATTCTCTTTTTCCAAGAAAAGATGCGCCCTGTTTAACTGCTTTATGTTCGTGATTTCCTTTCATTCCTTCTTCATTTATTTTATCAATCATATTTTCATCATGATTGTTTACACATTCTATGAATTTATCAATATCTTCACCACAATAATCTTTATATCCAATCCAAATTTGAGTGCCCCTAATGTTCATGTCGTCCAAATGAAAAATAGATATCAGGCCATTACTATATCCTTTATCTATCATCTTCATCATGACTGTAAGTCCACCAGGATTACCTTCTGACATTGTCATAAGTAGATCCATGATTGGTTCATTTAAAGTTATATTTTTTCTTTCTTTGCATGTATCAATCATTTTAAATAACCTTTCATTTTGTATGTGTTAATATAATAAAAATATTTGACAATTAAAACTATTTTTTCTCCTAAGTCAATATCGTTTTCAATTTCCATCTAAGAACCTATTGATTTCATTGTGTAGTTCGAGTTTGCTAGTAAGATTTTCTTTCAAATTTATCTTTGTCGCCTCGCTTAGATGAATGTTTTTTTTGAGTTTTTCCATCTCGCCTAAGTAAAACTTTAGGCTGTGGTTGTTCTCTGTCCTCAAATGATTTTTAGCTGCCTGTGATAGTTTCATTTGCTCACCTCATTTGATTGTTTTGTTTTTTTGGCTAACTCTATAAAGCCCATAAGCACTTCAATAACATCCATAGCGTTTTTGTCTAACTTATCAACTATGTAACAAACCTGGGTTTCTCTATGGGATTTATCCATCGAATTAGATAGCCCCTTACAAAATCCATTTAATAAGTTTGCTTGGGTAATATCATCAGAGTTTCCAATGTCAAACCCTATCTCGCCTGCCAGTTTTTCAATACTTGTTTTTATCATCTTCTTCTCCCGCCAAAATCCAAATAACTCGCTAATCAAAGCGAATTACTTAGTCGCTGGCTTATGTTTGTTATTAAATATGTGATATTAGTTCTCTCATTTCTTATATAAAACATCATTAACGTAATCGCTTTATCAGCAAAT
>Ga0114946_10001563_pt1 | contig 15803 bp, 14 predicted proteins | sample WalLakDeSediment_FD_88676 | JGI IMG/M metagenome (GOLD analysis project Ga0114946, IMG submission 88676) | Lake sediment microbial communities from Walker lake, Nevada to study Microbial Dark Matter (Phase II) - Walker Lake 11/02/13 Deep Sediment | ecosystem: Environmental > Aquatic >... | reverse complement strand
TCATCAGGTTCGGCAGGCCTGATACCCTTTCTCATGCTGATGGGATGATCAGCTTCCGTCAGCAACATATCATTACTGCCTGGCGGCAGGGGTATTTGGTTATACCGCCCCTGGCGTTCAGGGCGGTTTTACAGAACGACACCCTTGCTTTTTACACGGAAGCCCTGCTGTTGGAAGTTTCCGGGATTGACATTGATCCTGAATCCGATATTCGTGATATCAAGACCATATATGGTGTACCTCTCGCATTTATTGAGTTATTGCCATGGTTGGCGGGTTTCATTCTTCTCCTGTCAGTGGCCTGGTTCCTGGTGCGGTATCTTGGAAGAAGGAAGAAGCCTGAGCCGGGAGAGACCATTTGGGAGAAACCGGATATTCCGGCCCATATTGCTGCTATATCCAGCCTGGAGCGGCTGAAAAGCAAAAAATTATGGCAGCAGGGAAAGGTCAAGCAGTACCACAGTGAGCTGACAGATATTTTACGGATGTATATTCTGAAGCGTTTTGGAGTCCGTGCACCGGAAATGACGACATCGGAGATTACCGCGGTTATGCCGGCCTATGTACCTGATGAAACAGTTGTTGGCGGCCTGCGTCAGTTGCTGGAGCTTGCCGACCTGGTAAAGTTTGCCAGGTACCGGCCCGAAGCCCAGGCAAATGAAACATCGATGGAGCTGTCGTACAGTTTTGTGGGAAATACAAAAATGATGGAGAAAGATGCTGGCTGATATCGTTTTTGCATACAAGCCTTTTCTGCTGTTTCTGCTGGTCATTCCGCTGCTGGTTGCCTGGTATGTGTGGAAATACCGCGACCGGCAGGCTTCTGTCAGGTATACCCATGGTGAATTGCTTTCGGCCAGCCAGCGTTCATTCAGGATAAGAATGATCCATCTCCCCTTTGTATTGCGAATGCTGGTCTTTGCTTTTCTGATCGCAGCCATGGCCCGGCCTCAATCTTCTTCCAGGTCGCAAGACATGACCATTGAGGGCATTGACATCATGATAGCACTTGATATCTCAGGGTCGATGCTGGCCGAGGACTTTCGTCCCAACAGGATGGAGTCAGCAAAAAAAACCGCCCTGGATTTCATAGACATGCGCCGAGGCGACCGGATCGGCATGACAGTATTCAGTGGGCAGAGTTTTACGCTGAGTCCGCTGACGACGGATCATGCTTTGCTGAAAGGCCTTACCTCCAGGGTCAGCACAGGAATGGTTGAAGATGGAACGGCCATTGGGGATGGGCTGGCCACTGCCATAAACAGGTTAAGGGAAAGCCAGGCCATCAGCAAGGTGATTATATTGCTGACAGACGGCATCAACAATGCCGGCGTAATTGACCCCCTCACTGCTGCTGAGATTGCAAGGTTAATGGGTGTCAGGGTATATACCATAGGCGTTGGTAGCAGCGGGCCGGTCCCCTACCCCTTCCAGACTCCGTTTGGGGTGCAATACCAGCAGGTGGAAATACCCGTCGACGAGGCGCTATTGCAACAGATTGCCGAATCGACCGGAGGCAGATATTTCTGGGCAGATAACCAGAATAAACTGGAGGACATCTATCGTGAGATAGACCAGATGGAGAGAACCAAAATAGACATCATTGAATACAGCAGGAAACGTGACGAATATCTCCCCCTGGTGTTACTGGCACTGTTTTTTCTCGGGGTGGAGATATTGCTCAGGAACACATGGTTGAGAACAGTACCTTGATGCAAATGGATATTATTCGATTAGAAAATACAGAATATTTGTATCTGCTTTTAATGCTGCCTGTTTTTATCTTGTTGTTTGTTGGCGCAAGGTATTTAAGGTCGAGGGCTTTAAAGGCATTTGGCAGGAAGGAGGTCATGCCATCTCTTATGCCGTGGGTGTCGGTCAGGAGGCCATGGATAAAATTTTCCCTGCTCATGGTTGCGCTCACCTTTGTGATTATGGCCGCGGTGAATCCCATGATAGGCAGCAGGCTGGAGGAGGCCAGGCAGGAGGGTGCAGACATTATCATTGCGCTCGATGTGAGCCGCAGCATGCTCGCGGAAGACCTGCGGCCCAACCGCCTGGAACGTGCCAAGCTATCGGTTTCGCGCATCATTGACCGGCTGGGTGGAGATCGTATCGGCATCGTTATCTTTGCCGGCCAGGCCATTACACAGGTCCCCCTTACCACTGATCACCATGCCGCCAGGATGCTGCTGCGCACCGTCAATACTGAAGCCATACAGATGCAGGGCACGGCAATAGGCGCTGCCATAGAGCGGGCGGTCATGTCGTTTGCCGCGGATGACCTCACCAACAAGGTGTTGATCATCATCAGCGACGGGGAAAATCATATGGACGATCCGGTGGAGGCTGCCAGAATGGCACGGCAGCGCGGACTTACCATCCATACCATTGGCATTGGCACCCCCGAAGGTGCTCCGATACCCGTTTACCGCAACAACCAACTGACCGGCTTCCTGCGCGACAACCAGGGCAACACGGTCGTGTCGAGGTACGACGAAAATACGCTGAGAGAGATCGCCCGTGCCGGTGGAGGCATCTTCCAGCATGGACGGGGAACAGATGTGGGGCTCGGGAATATTCTGGATGAAATAAAGAAACTGGACACGGACGAGTTTGACAGCCTAATATTTGCAGACTACGAAAGCAGGTTCCATTATTTTTTGGCACTTGCTTTGATAGTACTTTTACTGGAATTGCTCATATTTGAAAGAAAGAATAAATGGCTGGAAAAAATCAAGCTGTTTAAAGAATAAAGTATGCTGCCATGATAAGATTTTTATTTTTCGTGGGATTGGTACTCATAAACGTCACCTTGCTTTTCGCAAATGATGCAAGAAGTCATATTCGTCGCGGAAACTCCCTGTATAAGGACGGCAATTATTCAGAGGCCGAGCTTGAATACAGGAGAGCATTGGAGCTGACTCCCCATGACAACAGGGCATTGTTTAACCTTGGTAATTCGCTTTACAGGCAAGGCCGTTTTGAAGAGGCCGCCGGTCTTTTCGAAGCATTGGCGCAGACGGCGCCCAATGATGATGACCGTTCCGGGGCCTACCACAACCTGGGAAATTCTTTTCTGGGGGCACAGCGTTACGCAGAAAGCGTTGACGCATACAAGCATGCACTCAGGCTGAACCCCGGCGATGAGGATAGCAGGTACAACCTGGCATATGCCATGCAGTTTCTGCAGGACCCTCCGCCTCAGGATCAGCAGCAGGCAGGCAACGGGGAACAGGATGAAGGGCATGACCAGCAAGGAAGCCAGGACCAGCAGCCTCAGGATCAGCAGCAGGAGCATCAACAACAGCAAATGCCTGATCAACTGTCAAGGGAAGATGCTGAACGCATACTCGATGCTTTGAACCAGGAGGAACAAAAAGTACAGGAAAATATCAACAGGGAGGAAAGACAGCGTCATCCTGCAAGGGCCGAAAGAGAGTGGTAATGACAAATAGTTGTCTGACTGATAATCTGTAACATCATGCCTGACATTTTTACAACCTGGCAAATTATAGAAAAGTGAAGAAAATGCTGGTATCCATATTGGTTTCGTTGAGCATTTATGTCATTTTTACATGCAATGCCACCGGGGCAAACCTTACCATCTCTGCTCCAGACCGTGTGGCGGTCGGTGAGCGGTTCAGGGTGGTATACACGGTAGATGCCAGGCCTTCTGATTTTCAATCCCCGTCTTTTGGTGAGTTGCGGGTCTTATCCGGCCCAAGCCAGTCGACCAGCCAGTCAACGCAGATTATCAACAACCAGGTTACAACTTCTTTTTCCATTTCTTACACCTACCTGCTGGAAGCCTCCCGTGAGGGCAGCTTTACCATTGGCCCCGCCAGGGCTGTCGTAGATGGCAGCACCTATACCTCAGATTCGCATACCGTTGTCGTTTCAGGTCAGGCAGCAGCTCCCGCTCAGCCGCAGCCCTCACAGCCCCAGCAACCGTCAGTCCAGCAGGGCCCAACCGCGCAAGACATCTTTGTGAGGGCTCAGGTCAGCAACCCCACTCCCTATCAATCCGAGCAGGTTATTGTGACCTATAAATTGTACACCAGGATCGGGGTTTCCAGGTACAGCATCGACCGGCTTCCCTCCTACCAGGGTTTCTGGTCGGAAAATCTTGCAACAGCCGCACAACCGCAGCCCTCTGTTGAAGTTGTTGACGGACAACAATACAATGTTGTTGAGCTTCGACGGGTCGCTCTTTTTCCGCAGAGATCCGGAGAAATGCGGTTAGATCCTCTCGAGGTGGAATGCCTTGTCAGAATGAGAACGGCGAGGAGAGGCAGTATTTTTGATGATTTTTTCGGAGGTTTTCAGGACGTGCCCCACAAGGTTCGTTCAAACCCGGTGGTGCTGAATGTAAAACCCATCCCCACCCAAAACCGTCCTGCCTCATTTAAAGGGCTTGTAGGTAGATTTGAGATGTCTGCAAATGTTTCCCCGACAGAGCTACAGGTAAACGATGCCGCCAATCTTACCGTTACCATAAGCGGATCTGGAAACCTGCGGCTTGCTGAAAGACCTGATATGCAGTTCCCACCTAATCTGGAAGTATTTGATCCGAATGTCAGTGACCAGATCCGCAATGAAGGTAGCGGTGTTATTGGCAGCAGGACGTATGATTACACACTAATTCCCAGGACAGGCGGTGAATTTGAGATTCCGGAAATTCATTTCACCTTTTTTGATCCGTCATCAGGGCTATATGTCACCCGGAAATCAGGTCCGTTCAGTTTGCAGGCCGGCGGTTTGACAGGACCTGTAAATGAGGCAGAGGGTACAATCTTCCGGTCTGATGCGCAGGCTATTGCAACAGACATCAGGTTTATCAATACGCGTCCGGTGATTTTGTTTAGAACCGGAAAATTGTGGTATCGCAGCAATGCCTTTTATTTTCTGACGGCCCTGCCTTTGCTTCTGTTTGCCATAGCCCTGGTAGTTGGCAGGCGGCAAATAAAACTGCGCAGTAACCGGGCACTGATGCGAACGAAAAAGGCTGAACAGACCGCCAGAAAACGCCTGAAAAAGGCGGCAAGGTATCTTCAAACAACAGAGGAACAGCTCTTTTATGATGAAATATTCCGTGCACTATGGGGATATATCTCTGACCGGCTTAGTATACCGGTTTCAAGGTTGAACAAGGATGAGTTGGCCAGGCTTTTTTCATTGAGATCGGTTCCCGGGGAACTATCAAGGAGTTTTTTTGATGCCCTCAATGCCTGTGAATTTGCGAGATTTGCCCCGGGCGATCCCGGTGAAAAGAAGGATGAGGTTTACCATCGTACCCTGAATGCTATCGTGTCGATGGAAAAACAATTCAGAAATAAACGAGGAACTCCACTATGAGGAAATCATTTTCGGTAACATTCTTTTTAATCTTGCCGGGTTTGCTGCCTTTTTGCCTGCAGGCTGAAGAGGCTGCAACGACATTTGAGCGGGCCAACCAGGCCTACATCAATGGTGAATATGCCTACGCCGCAGAATTGTATGAAGAGATGCTTTCCGGTGGACTTGAAGCTGCTGCCCTGTATTTCAACCTGGGCAATGCCTATTTTAAGGAAAACCGTCTTGCCCATGCCATATTGAATTATGAGAGGGCGCGTTTGCTGAAGCCTTTTGATGACAATATCATGTATAACCTGGAACTGGCGAGGTCAAGAACCACTGACCGTATAGAAACGGTTCCGTTGATCTTTTATGAAAGGTGGTGGCAGCGCTTCATCCTGTACCAATCGGTCGACGGATGGGCCAAAACGGGATTGATCATGCTTGTGTTGGCACTGCTTGCTGCCCTGGGGTATTTCTTCACTGCCGCAGTGGTGATGAAGAAGACAGGATTTTTTCTTGCGCTGCTGCTTTTATTTTTTGCCGGCATCAGCTTCATTGCCGCACAGCGGCAATATGTCCAGTTTTATCTTCAAACTGACGCCATTGTTTTTTCGCCCAGGGTTACCGCCAAGAGTTCACCAAACCCTGCCAGTCCCGATTTATTCGTTATCCACGAGGGCACCAAAGTCAGGATAACCAATGAATTGGGCGAATGGTCAGAGATCAGGCTTGAAAATGGCAATGTAGGCTGGCTAAAAAATGACCACATCATTGCCGTCCGCGCATCCGGTGCTGCGATTCCCTGAGCAGCATATTGTTGAAACTCCTTTCCGCTTCATACAACATGGCGATCTTTTTTAAGGGAAGCACCTCCTTCAGTTTCTCATGATAGGTTCTTCTCAATGCGGCCGATTCTTCGAGACGTCTAACCTCCCTTTCAGCGAGCTCTGCAGCTTCACTTTCTGAAAGCCTTTCAATGGATTGAAACTGATTTTGCCACCTGCGGTGTTTTTGCGACAATTCTTCATATTTTTCAAGGTATTCATTATATACCGGCCAGAACTGCCTTGCCTCCGCCGGTGTCAGGGATAACTGATCAGTCAGGTGGGCCACCCGCCTGGCTTTGATGGCTTGCCTTCTTTGCTCCATCCTTTCCTCCTGAATCCTTGGTCCCTGACCCGGCCCCTGACCGGACAGCGATAACTGCAGCATCACAAGAAAGATTAAAAGGCCGATAGTTCTGTAATATGTCATCATTTTGAGTTTTTTGGGTTTTGAAGAAATAGTTTATAATGATTCGTATCCGTTGCCTCCTGTGTCGGCATCATCCATCCAGATTAAATCATGTACGTTGTCGAGATAGTCGAAGATAGCCTCCTGGTCAAAATCAAAATCATCTGGCATGGTGAAGCCAAATTGAATTTCATCAGTAGTAAGCTCTGAGTCCAGCACCAGATCATAAATGAAATATGGGTCCAGCCCAGCGTACAGCGAAAACATGTCCATGGCATGTATCTCGTCAGCTGTTAAAAAATTCCTGTCATTGGCAGATTGCCTTAGCAGCAGCAAGCCAGACATTGTTATGATCAACAACAAGGAGGCTGCGATGGCATAGGCCGGTTTCAGGGCCGAAACAAACCGGAACGCCCTTGTTTTGGCTGTATTTCTCTGTGCGATCCTTTCCTGAATATTGCCGGGAAGCCTGTCAAAATACCCTTCCGGGACGGCAAATTCCTTGCCCGAAGGCTGTGGAAGATGGCTGCCTATTTCAACGAGTTCGCGCCTGATTTGATCTGACCTGTTGGTTTTCATCTGTTTTTTTTCTTCGAATTTCGACCAGAGATCCCTCATGTGCATTCGGGACCTCGCTTCGCTCAGCTTTCGACCCCATGTAAGAAAATCATGCCTCTATGTGTCAGGAGGTTTATTCCCAAATAACCGGGATCTCGACCGGGGCATATCATATTATTTATTGTCTATTTATTAGATGCACAATCAACGGTATGGTTTAATCATGTAATTATGAATTTTTCAATTTTCTTCACTGCATGATGATAGGACGCTTTTAAGGCACCTTCGGAGGTGTCAAGAACTTTGGCCATATCTTCATATTTCATCTCATCATGATAGCGAAGGTTGAATACCGCCCTCTGCTTCTCAGGCAATGTCAGAATTGCCTGCTGTATCTTCTTTTCAATGGCGTTGCCTTCATAATACACATCTGATTCAAGAGAATCAGCCAGGTTGTTATCCACATCATTGATTGGCAAAAAGAAACGTTTCTTTTTTCTTTTCAGAAAAGTCAGCGCTTCATTGGTCGCGATGCGATATAACCAGGTGAACAGTCCGGAATCCCGGCGAAACCTCTCTAATCCTGTCCAGGCTTTTATAAATACCTCTTGTAAAATATCGTTGGCATCGTCATGCACAATGACCAGGCGTCGTATGTGCCAGTACAGTGACTGCTGGTATTTTCTGACGATCATATTGAAGGCGTAAGCCGGGTTATCGCCTTTGAAAAACAGTTCCAGAAGCTCTTCGTCAGAATAGCCGGCCATAGTCAATGAAAAAATTAATTTTTCTGTTCTTTTGACGCCATATCGGTCTTCAGGTTTAATGCCTTGATAAAAAAAACCTGATTTAGTCTATTAATTTCCTGTATTTTGCCCTTTTTGGGGTGGTATCGCCGATTCTTTTCTTTTTGTTTTCCTCGTAATCGCTGTATGAACCTTCATAGAAATATGCGCTTGAGTTGCCTTCGAAGGCCAGGATATGGGTAGCCACGCGGTCAAGAAACCACCGGTCGTGTGTAATGATCACTGCACATCCTGCAAAGTTTTCCAGGCCTTCTTCCAGCGCCCTGAGCGTATTCACGTCGATGTCGTTGGTGGGCTCGTCGAGCAGCAATACATTGGCTTCACTTTTCAGTGTGAGTGCCAGGTGGAGGCGGTTTCTTTCACCGCCCGACAGCACCCCGCATTTTTTCCCCTGGTCACCACCGCTGAAATTAAACCTGGCCACATAGGCCCGGCTGTTCATCTGCCGGCCAGCCAGGCTGATGTGCTCATGGCCACCGCTGATCACCTCCCATACACTTTTTTCAGGGTCAATCTCCACATGCGACTGATCCACGTATCCGATCTTTACGGTGTCGCCAATCCGGAAGCTGCCGCTGTCGGGACTGACCTGTCCCATGATCATCCTGAACAGGGTGGTTTTTCCTGCTCCATTGGGGCCAATGATACCAACGATGCCTGCAGGAGGCAGCGAGAACTCCAGGTTTTCAAACAACAGCCTGTCGCCAAATGCCTTGCTTACATCATGTGCCTCAATCACGTTTGAGCCAAGTCGTGGACCATTAGGGATAAATATTTCGAGCCGTTCTTCCTTTTGTTTGATGTCTTCATTAAGCATCCTGTCATAAGCGTTCAACCTGGCTTTTCCCTTGGCCTGCCTGGCCTTGGGGCTCATCCTGACCCACTCCAGCTCCCTTTCCAGGGTCTTCCTGCGCTTGCTTTCGCTTTTTTCCTCCATCTCGAGCCGTTTGGCCTTCTGCTCCAGCCATGATGAATAGTTTCCTTTCCATGGGATGCCCTCTCCCCTGTCAAGCTCGAGGATCCATCCAGCGACATTATCCAGGAAATACCTGTCGTGGGTGATGGCAATCACAGTGCCCTTGTATTGTTTCAGGTGCTGCTCAAGCCATTCCACACTTTCAGCATCCAGATGGTTGGTGGGCTCGTCGAGCAGCAGGATGTCGGGCTCCTGCAATAATAGCCTGCACAAGGCTACCCGCCGGCGCTCGCCACCGCTCAGGTTTCTGACCGGTGCGCCGGGCTCCGGACAACGCAAAGCGTCCATGGCTCTTTCCAGCTTGCTGTCGAGTTCCCAGGCACCATGCTGCTCAATCAGATCAGACAACTCGCCCTGACGCCCGATCAACCGGTCCATCGCATCATCGCCCATAGGCTCGGCAAACTTAAGGTTTACAGCCTCATATTCCTTCAGCAGGTCAACTACTTCCTGCACACCCTCCTCTACTACCTCCTTCACCGTTTTTTCATCATCGAGCAATGGCTCCTGTGACAGGTGTCCCACCGAGTAACCAGGCGAAAAAACAACCTGACCCTGAAAAGACTTCTCCTCACCCGCAATGATGCGCATCAGGGTGGATTTTCCTGACCCGTTAAGGCCTATAATGCCAATCTTCGCCCCATAGAAAAAAGAAAGGTAAATGTCTTTCAATACCTGTTTATTGCCGGGCGGAAAGCTTTTGCTGACCCCAACCATCGAAAATATGATCTTCTTGTCGTCGCTCATTTTGGTTTGTTTTATGCTTATTTGGCAAATATGAATTTTATCTCTTTAACAGTGCCTCTCCAATACATGAAATCACCAGCGGGCAGCTTCCAGGTGGCAGTTACTTCCTTGGCAACCATTAGGTTTCCCTGTTGCTGATAATCTAAAACCTCAAAGGTGTAGGGGTGATTCTCATACCCCCCCGGGGGATCGAATAAGGGCGTTCATTTGTCAGTGTCCACCCCATGCACCAGCAACCGGCACAGGTGCCCCAGGCTAACTGCTCAGATACACATATAACATGATCAGCGGAATGATAATACCTGCACCTGTAATCCAGGCACCCCGCCGGGTGATGCCATTTTTACCCCTCAGAATGAACAATCCCGTTATGGCAAGTATGATCAATGCCCCGGCAAAGAGATCTGAAAACCAGGTCCACAGCTTTTTTGGTACGTTGTAATGAAGATAGTTCACCTCGTAAAATACCGGTCTCTTGCGCAAGCTCTCCAGCTCTGCATGACCGGATCTCATGTCTACATCAACGCTCCCGCCGTTAATAAAAATTCTTAGAATCTCACCCCTGGTAATCTGGGTGCGGTAATTGTTCTGCTGTCCGATTTGCTCCAAAAAATAAAGGGCGAGTGATTTGTTATCATCGTATTCCTCGATTGCGGGCAAGGCGAGTTCATATTGCTCCTGGCTTACAATATAATTGGGGTTCCAATGATGGCGGTGGTTGAGCGCGATACCTGACAAACCATAAATAATTGACATCCCAAAGAAAAAATAACCCAGATCACGATGAACAGCCTTATTGATTTTTCTCAGTTTCATAATATGTTAGCACCGGTCAATTTGATCATAACCTTAACCGCAAAATACAAAAAAAAATGAGAACCGGAAGCACGACCGTCTCCCAGGGCCATGGGCGTTTATCAAAATCATCCGGTCACCAGCATTGATGTTGCGATGTGGCAAAGGAGAAGGGACTTAACGCAAGATTATTTGATATCGTAACTGATCATATCAATGAATACGCGGATGTCGGGGTCAATACCCCTTGCCTTGAGGCGTCTTGCGGCTTCTTCCGTTGAAGAACATTCGTGTCCATCCTCATGATCGTGATCGTGATCATGGTCATGATCATCTTCCGCTTCAAGTTCATCAATGTTGCGCACCCATGCATTTACCAGGCCTGTGACGGCTATCTCCCTGCCTTCATCTTCGGCTGAGAAGGTCCCGGTAAAATCACCCAACATAACCCGGATGCTGAAATCGTGATCGTCTTCCTGTACGATAAACAATTTGTCTCCGCTTCCGCGGCAGATGTGGCTGATAATTCCCTCTACCCGCACAGAAAGGTCTTCATATTCCAGGGGATTGGAAACAAGCTCAGACACCATAAAAGTCTCAGCAATTGTTTCTCCTTGATTGACTGTGGATTGCGGACCACATGCTGACAGGATCACGCCAGCCAAAATGATCAAAACAAAAATATTCTTCATGGTATGTTCTTTTAATATAGGTTTTTGCGTTGCAAAAGTAAGAAAAAATCTGGTCTGGGACAGATGAAAACATTATTTTATGACTTTTACATCTGTAAATAATATTTGTCAACAAACCGAGGTTTTTATCCTGTCCTTACGCTGAAAAAAATTAAATTTACACATTGTTTCGGAAAATTAAAATTACGAGTATTCATGGAAGATAAAAAGACCCTGATCGGGGGTATACTTGAAAGCTATGAGGCATGCGTGTCAGGAATAGTGTTGTATTGCATAACTGAATTGCCTTTTCCACTTGGTGTTAAGCGGATCATCGACCTGATCAAAGGCAACAGGAGTTCATATATCATCAACAATGAACTGCACTTGCTGGCTTCATTCTCAACACTTCCTGGCTTTACGCGGGATCAGTTGTCTGATCTCATTGATTTGTTTATCAACAAGGGCCTATTGAGGGTTGAGATGTTCGTTGATGACGGGGAGGAGACCCCGGTTGTTTCCATCACGCCTGCCGGACGCAAGTACCTGGAAGGCCAGATTTCTGAGCCGCTTCATATTCTGGATATTCTGATGGATAAGGACAACCCCGACATTGCGGAGGATGACCAGGACCTTTATTACAAGCTGAAACTGGCCCGCCGTCAGCTTGCGGAAGAGTATGATTACCCTGCCTTTATGGTTTGCAGCGAGAAGGTGTTGAGAGAAATGTGCGACAAAAAACCGATGGAACCCGACGATCTGTTAAAGATCAAAGGAGTTGATATGGCCTTCATGAAGCATTACAGCAAGCAATTCCTCTATGTAATCCGACAATACGTTACCCGGGAGAAAGGATCCTGATCATTTTATGGAACTACGCATTGGAGAATTGGCTGCCTTATTTACTGCTGTCTGCTGGACTGTCACTGCCCTTTCCTTTGAATCTGCAAGCCGGAAAGTGGGCAGTATCTCTGTAAATATCATTCGTTTGGTTATAGCCTTTGTTTTGCTTGGTATTTTTTCCTGGTACCGGCGGGGCTTGTTCATTCCGCTCGATGCGGATGCATTTACCTGGTTTTGGCTGAGTCTTTCAGGTTTTGTTGGTTTTGTGATCGGCGATTTGTTTCTATTCAAGGCATTTGCAGTCATTGGCTCTCGTATGTCGATGCTGATCATGACCCTGGTCCCTCCCATTGCCGCATTTATTGGTTGGCTCATGCTGGGAGAGACATTGGCCTTGTTACATTTTGCGGGCATGACGCTAACCCTGGGTGGGATTGCCCTGGTGATCTTTCAGAGGCAGTCAGCGGGTAAACAATCTGTTAACCGCATTCCCCTGCAAGGCTTGCTGTTTGCCCTGGGCGGTGCAGCCGGGCAGGCTGGCGGCCTTGTGTTGAGCAAATACGGCATGGGTCAGTTTGATGCCTTTGCCGCCACGCATATCCGGATCATCGCAGGCATTGCAGGCTTTACCGTCATCGTACATTTTTTCAGGCGATGGCTGGCCGTAGGAAACGCCCTCAGAAATCGCAAAGCCATGGGCCTGATGTTGTTAGGCGCTACCTTCGGACCCTTCCTCGGCGTATCTGCATCACTGATTGCCGTGCAAAATACCGCTACCGGCATTGCCTCCACCATCATGGCCATCACCCCCATCCTGATCATCCCTCCTACCTGGCTGCTGTTCAGACAGAAAGTTAGCTGGAAGGAAGTGACAGGAGCCGTAATAAGCGTAGCAGGTGTTGCGTTGTTTTTTATATAAATCAGCATGCCCCGGCAAAAGAAAAAGATATCCAGCCTCTTTGGCAATAGAAGGCTTGTCCGGAGAATAGCCGGTGCAGCCCTGGCAACTGTCACAATTATTACTGCGCTTTTTTTTCTGCTGCTGCTGTTTCAGGTCTTCGGACCTGTCCCACAAAAAGGAGAACTAAAAAATATCCGGAACCACCTGGCCTCAGAAATAGTTGCATCCGGCGGTGAGATGCTGGGTAAATATTTTCTTTACGACCGCACCAATATATCGCTCAGTGAGGTATCGCCCCATGTAATCAACGCGCTGATCTCCACCGAAGACGTCAGGTTTTACCGCCACAAGGGCCTCGACATGCGCAGTTTCGGAAGGGTGCTGATCAAATCGCTCTTATTGCGACAGCGCAGTGCGGGTGGTGGCAGCACCATCACCATGCAACTTGCCAGGAATCTCTATCCCAGGAATAAAAGCGGAAAATTCATGCTGCTGGCCGACAAACTCAGAGAGACGGTCATTGCCAGGAGGCTGGAACGTTTATATAGCAAGGATGAATTGTTATTGCTGTACCTGAATACGGTGTCTTTCGGTGATAATGTTTTCGGGATTTCGGCCGCTTCACACCGGTTCTTCAATAAACCACCCGCATTGCTTAAGGCAGAGGAGGCATCGGTGCTCGTTGGTATGCTCAAGGCGACAACAGCTTATAACCCCAGGCTTCACCATGAACAGGCCCTGGAGCGCAGAAACACTGTAATAGATCGGCTCCGGCGCCATGACCACATCAGCCCTGAAATGGCAGACTCACTCAAAGCCATCCCGCTAAAACTTGATTATGCGCCCGTTTCACATATTCACGGCCCTGCTCCTTATTTCAGGGAATGGGTCAGGCATCAGCTCGTGCAGTTGCTTCGCGATCATAATGAACGGCATGGCACCTCATACAACCTGTATACCGATGGCCTTACAATAACCACGACGATTGATTACCATCTGCAGGTGCAGGCAGAAGCCAGCCTGCAGAAGCGGATGCAGCAACTGCAAAAGCGTGTCGATCAGCATTACCGCAATGTCGGTACCGCAAGGAACCCTGAGCTGGCAAACCAGCTGATGAAACGCTCCGAAAGATATAGTTCACTGGTGAGACAGGGTAAAGGAGAGGCGGAGATACGGGAGATCTTCAACCAGGCTGTCAGCATGACGGTGTTTGACTGGAATGGGGAGAAGACACTGACGGCCACTCCCCTTGATTCGATGATCATGGCGCAGAAGCAGCTGCATGCGGCCCTCGTTTCCATTGAGCCGGAAACCGGGCATATCAGGGCCTGGGTGGGGGGCAATGACTTCCGGTATTTTAAGTATGATCATGTTCTTTCCGCACGGCAGGCGGGTTCTGCCTTTAAACCCCTTGTATTTGCAGCGGCACTGGAACATGGTATATTGCCCTGCGAATACATCAGCTGCGACAGCATCGTTTTCCCGGATTACAATCACTGGTCGCCAGCCAATGCCGACAGGAACTACGTTGGGTATTACAGCATGAAGGGTGCCTTGCAGCAATCGGTCAATACGGTGGCGGTGCGCTACCTGATACGGACAGGTACCGGCAGGATAACAGACCTGGCAAGACGGGCGGGTATAAAGGCCGATATCCCCCAACTGCCATCACTGGCCCTGGGTACACTCGACTGTTCCCTGCTGGAGCTGACAGCGGCCTACGGCATCTTTACAAGTGCAGGAAATGCCCCCACACCGGAGTGGCTGTTGAAAATAGAAAGTGCGGAAGGCCATCTCATCTTTGAAAAAGACAGTTCGCATCTGGCGGCAGCCGTTGCGACAGCACCGGAGGCCATGGCATGGTCATTTTCCGGGGAGCTGATGCAGGACCAGGCTGCTGACGGGCCTGGGCACGCCGAACGTGTTATTTCTGCTGAGAACAGCATGATCATGACAGAAATGCTCAGGGAAGTTACCCGCAGTGGAACGGCCGCTGTCCTCAGTCAATATATTTCACCTGCCATCGACATGGCAGGAAAGACCGGCACCACACAAAACAATGCCGATGCCTGGTTTATCGGCTATACCCCCGGCCTGATCACAGGCGTCTGGGTGGGTGCGGAAAACCCGGTTTTCACCAGCATGTATCCTTTGCCATTCGGTGCTTCCGGATCAGCGGTGCTGGTTTGGGGCGACTATGTCAGGGATTGCTTCAGCAAGGAAACGACCAGGCATTGGGTTAACGGAAGCTTTGATCAAACGCCTGTTCACCTCAGAGAAATGATGGAGTGTGAGGATTACCTGGCTGAATTACCCTCTCCGGGTATACTGGAGCGCATACGGCAGATCCTCGAAGACAGAACGGACGAGGAAAAACGGGAAAGACCGCAAAGGCTCAGGAAATTCTTCCGGCGTATTCTGGATGAAATTCTATGAATCACCAAAACACTGAAATCCATGAATGAATCCGAATTCTCTGCCTATACCATTAATTTACAGGCCTTGTTGGCATTTATTGCTTACCTTTTACTGATCATCGGGATCGGGGTTTATGCAACCCGCTTTTCTTCCAAAGGAATATCAAATTATTTTATCGGCGGCAGAAAAATGAGTATGCTGGTGGTTGCCTTGTCGGCGGTTGTCAGCGGGCGCAGTGCCTGGCTGCTGCTGGGGGTCACAGGCATGTCATATGTAATGGGTATCTCGGCGATCTGGGCCGTACTGGGGTATTCTACCGTTGAATTTTTCCTGTTTTTTTTCTTTGCGCCTCGTATCAGGAGATTCAGCGAGCGATATGACAGCATAACGATCCCCGATTTTTTCGCCATGAGTTTCGGTGACCGGTCGGGCAGGATGCGCGCGGTGGTGGTATCCATTATCATTATCTTTATGGTTGCCTACGTGTCGGCCCAGTTTGTGGCCGGAGGAAAGGC
>Ga0114946_10001562_pt1 | contig 15805 bp, 13 predicted proteins | sample WalLakDeSediment_FD_88676 | JGI IMG/M metagenome (GOLD analysis project Ga0114946, IMG submission 88676) | Lake sediment microbial communities from Walker lake, Nevada to study Microbial Dark Matter (Phase II) - Walker Lake 11/02/13 Deep Sediment | ecosystem: Environmental > Aquatic >... | reverse complement strand
GGCGTGCTGCGTCGCCGTTCGGCGAATTCACTCATCATCTCGCTTACATAGCCACCTCCGCGAAAAGGTTCGATGGCGTTCACGATTGCACCGGCAACGCGCGGATCAATTTTTTGCAGCATGTGCATGGCACGTCTGAGTTCGCCCTTACCGATATCACCGGCCCGCGCCACGATCACACCGCCGTCGCAACCGCGTATCACGAGCTCGGCATCTGCGCTGGTCAGCAGGGGCGGGGTATCGAGGAGCACGAAGTCATAATCCGAAAAGCCGGACACAACCTTGGGAAGATGTATCAGGTTTCCGAGTGATGGATGACCCGGGATTGCGCCGGATGGCAGGCATGGGACCAAGGGGTCCGTGAGGTTAAGCTCGATCCCGGTGGCCGGGTTGTCCAACAGGTCACGCAAGCCATACCTCGGCGATGTCTGCGCAAGGTCGGTTGAATTGACCTTGTCCCCGTTGCTGGCGGCCCCTGTCTGCTCCCCGGCCAGGTAAGCCGGGCTGGGACTATAGGCATTGGCCTCGACTGCCAGCGCGCGGTAACCAAGCTGGTTGAGTGTTCTCGTCAGCGCGCGGACGATCCATGTCGTTCCACCACCCGGCTTGACGGAGGTAAACGCAATGGTGCGCGAGCCGTGTCTGTCGTGCTCGCGGATCATCGCGGTGGCGATCCGACGTAACAGCTCGTCCATGAATGACGCTGCGTCATTGGTGCGACGATTGCCATGCGAGATCAACCACCCCATCGGTGCGAAGCCCATCACGCGATGTGCGTCATTGACTGTGCGGATGCGTCGATCAAGCAGGTCGATCAGAATCGGTGCCGCGAGGGACAGGCCGCCCGCTGCGATCAGAAGGATGATCAGGAGTTTTTTCTTGCCGGCGCCCGATGGATAGAGCGGGGGCATGGCGGGTGTCTCGAGCCTGACGAAACCTGGCGCAGCCTCCTCGGATTCGAAAAAGTTGAGGCGATCGCGGACCCGGTCGAGCTCGTTCCACAACAGCAGGATGTGATTATTCAGACTGAGCGCCCGATTAAAGCCTTCGGCGTAATCGCGACCCCGCTCGCGCACCTCATCGATGGTTCGAGCCAGCGCCTGCTCGATCACCTGCGCCTGTTCGGCGGAATTGCGGTAGCGCTTTTCGATGGCCCCCGCGAGCTGGGTTCGCAAGGCCTCCTCGCGTAGGGTAATTTCGGCCTCGATGCTGGCCAGCTCATCACTTGCATCGAGCCGGGCTGGATGATCCTCGGCCAGCCCCGACATGGCGGTCAGCAAGATCGCACGGCGCTGGTTGAGGCTGGCCTTGAGACTGTTCAGACCAGGGTCCGTCAGAATGCTCTCGGAGATGGACCGCATCGACAGATCGGTCTCACCCTGGGTCAGGAAGCCGGCCAGCCTGGTTTCTGACTCGATTCGGCGGGTACGGGTATCGGTGTACTCCTCAAGCAACCTCTGCATCTGACGGTCAAACGGATTCACGTCCGCCGGGTTGAACGCGGTGACGCCGAGCGTTTGAGCGATCACTGTGCGTTCGGTGGTGAGCTGCTCGATCTGGGCGAGCAAGTCGGTCTGACGTTGCTCCAATTGCGACACCCGCTGGTCGGCGCCATAGACATGCTCGTTTCGCGCAACCGTGAGATAGGCATCGACGAGCGTGTTTACGACATCCTCTATGCCTGCCTCGCGCGGGCTTTCGAGCATGATCTGGATCAGGTAGGAGTCGCGGATATGAAGAACGCGCAGGCTGCGCTGCAGCCGATAAATGCTGCGCCGCTCCGATTCGCCTTCGATGCGCCAGGGGTGGGGCTGGCCGGCATAGCGCGCGTCGAGCTGCTTCAAAGCCGACGCCAGCACGTCATGTCGGGTAAAGGTGCGAATCTGCTGCTGTATGAACTGCAGGTACTGGGTGTTGGACTGAAACTCGAGTTCGATGTCGTCGCGCAGCGTCTTCATGAAGCGCGGCGAAACCTGCACGGTCGCGCCGGCTGAATAGATCGGTACGCCCTTGATCAAGACGAACGGGATGCCGGCCAACACCACGGCCAGAAAGACCAGAATGAGGGCCCGAGGATGACGCTGAATGCTGTCAAAGAGCTTGATGCCGCGCCCGGGAAGGCTAACAGGCGCGGCGGCAGTGGCGTTTTCCATCGACGCAGATCCGGTCATCCGATCGAGTCGAGGTAACGCTGTTCAGCAGCAAAGAGGGATGCGCGGGGCATGCGGGCATCACCCACCACCCAGGGGATATCGGCCTTGGCCAGATCCAGCACCGTGCCATCGGCAAGCATGCAGTAGCGTCCATCGGTGACCACCTCATTCACGTGAGCATTGGCGCCGATACGGGCGTGAGGCATGACTACGCTGGCCTCGACCCGCGCGCCCTGCTCGATTCTGGCGCCGGCGCCGATGAAGCACGGACCCACGAGGGTGGTGCCATCAGCAATGTATGCGCCTCCGGATATCACTACCGGACCACTGATTTCACAGCGCTTGGGGTAAATATGTACATTGATGCCAAAGCGCATGCCCGGCAAGGTTTCTCGCCCCGGGAGGGTGTAGCCCGGAACTTCGCCGCGGAGCGCCATCATGCACACCCTGTGGTAGTCGCTCAGGCGGCCGATATCGAGCCAGATCATCGGAATGCAGGCGCCCAATACCGGCAAACCGCGTGCGACAAGATCGGGAAAGACCTGACTGCCCAGGTCGTAGGGAACAGTGTCGGGGATGTAGTTCAGCACGCTCGGTTCGAAGACATAAATACCCGTGTTGACCTGGGTGCCCAGCGCTTCTTCCTGGCTGGGTTTTTCCTGAAACGAGGTGACCAGACCATCATCGTCTGTAACCACGACGCCATAGTGCACCACGTCCGCTGGCGCCACCTCCTGCAACGCGATCGTTGCAATGGCGCGGGCGCGGTGATGATGCTCAACCAGCTGCGAGAAATCAATGCCTACCACCGCGTCGCCGCACAGCACCAGGAAGGTGTCGTCGAAGAAGCCTGCATGCTCATTGATGCAGCGGATGGCGGCTGCCGAGCCGACCGGATTGCCGACCAGCTCGCCTTCGATGAGTTGGCCCTCGAAGGAGTAGGCGAGCTCGACCCCAAAACGCCGCCCGTCACCAAAATAATCCTGAATCGCCGCAGCATGGTGGCTGGTGTTGATCATGATCTGGGTAACACCGTGCTCACGGAGCCGGTTGATCAGCAATTCCAGCACCGGTGTATCAAGAATACGAAGCATCGGTTTGGGGCAATTACGGGTCAGCGGCATGACCCGCGTGCCCTTGCCAGCCGCGAGAATGAGTGCCTTCATCACGCGGCTCCTGCTGCGCTTTCACGGTCCTGATGGATCTCGAATACGCGGTGCATCCGCATCAGTTCGAACAAGGCCTTTACCGGACGGTTGAGGCCGCACAGCACCAGTTGCGCCTTGCCCTCTGCCGCGATGCGCAGGCAAGAGATCAATGCGCCGATGCCCGCGCTGTCGATGAACTCGATCTTGTCGAGGTCGATCACCAGACGTTGACTATCCGCAAGCAGCGGCACGATCTGCGCGCGGAAGCTTGCGACGTTGCTGGCATCAAGGCTGGGCGCGACCGGATGAATGACCTTTACGGTTCCGATCATGGTGTTTTCGATATTCATGGGACTAACCTCCTTGGATTACATGCCATGATTTGACCGTATCGGATGCCTTGAACTGTGACGCGACCGTAAATTGTTGGAGCCGCAGGCAGGGTTCATGCCAAACAATTCTAGTGGCGCGCAACAAGGCTGGTCCATGGGCAACAGATTGGCCTCGGGGCAGGTGTGTTTGCACCACTGCGCAATCCTCTCTGGGGGGGGGGTCCATCGACTCGTGCATAACTGCTGTCGAGCGCGCTCAGCCATTCCGGTCGCCTCTGTTCCAGCCAATCAGTCCGGCGGTGGATGCATCCAGGCCGATCACATCGCCGCTTGCCAGGCGTGGCTCGATGTCGCGCGCCAGTGTCTTGCCAAGCTCGACGCCCCATTGATCGAAACTGTTGATCCCCCAGATCACGCCGGTGACGAATACCCGGTGCTCGTAGAGCGCCAGCAAGGCCCCGAGTGAGTCCGGATCGAGACGGTCGAGCAGCAGGACGGTGCTGGGCCGGTTGCCCGGAAAGTCCTGATGCCCGGCAAGCTGGTCGGGTGCTCCCGCAGCACCGAGCATCAGCGTCTGGGACTGGGCCAGCGCATTGGCCAGCAGCGAATCATGGTGCCCCGGCAGATCGTGGGTCGGCGTGCACACCGCGATCAGTTCGACGGGCATCGGCGCGGTACCCTGATGCAACCACTGGAAGAACGCATACTGGCTGTTGCTGCCCTCTTCGCCCCACAACACCCCGGCGGCGCGATAGTCTAGGGGCGAGCCGTCCCGGTCGACCCGCTTGCCGTTGCTTTCCATCTCAAGTTGCTGCAGGTAAGCGGGCAGGCGGCGCAGGCCGTGGTGGTAGGGCACCACGCAGCGCCCGGCAAACTCGAGAAAGATCGTGTTCCAGACATCGAGCAGTCCCATGCATAGCGGCAGATTGCGGGCGGCGGGCGCGGATGCGAAGTGCTCGTCCATCTCGGCCGCGCCAGCAAGAAACGCGCTGAAGGACTCGACACCTATCGCGATGGCCACCGGGAGCCCCACCGCAGACCAGATTGAAAACCGTCCACCCATGCCGTCGGTCATGTCGAGCACCACGCCGGCGCCAAAGGCCTGTGCCCGGTCGGTCCGGTCCGGGCGGACACTGCGACGAAATGGCGTGCCATGTCGCCACCGCCGTTGTCCCTGAACCAGGCGGCTGCAGAAGCGGCATTAAGCAGCGTCTCTGCGGTTGACCAGGATTTCGACACCACGATGAACAGGGTGCGCGAGGCGTCGAGCCCGGTCAGGACCTCTTGCAGCGCATGCCCGTCGAGGTTGGAGACGACATGGATGCACTGGCGGCAGCTCCGGTTGGCCACCAGTGCTTGCAATACCAGCTCGGGTCCGAGTCCGGATCCGCCGATGCCGATGCGCACCACGTCGTCGATGCCTTCATCGGCACGTATGCGTTCGGCGAGCGACAGCATCTTCAGCAGGCTGGCGCCGGGCGGGTCGCGGCGTCAAGCCGCCAGACGGCGTGATCCACGGATCGTTGCTCCGTGGTGTTGAGCTGTGCGCCGCCGAGCAGCCGCGCCCGCCACGCGGGAAAATCGAGCGCGTCTGCAAGATCGAAGAGTGCCTGGCGGATGTCCTTCGTCCAGAGCTGTTTCGAAAGGTCGGCCCGCATGTAGGGCGCCTCGATGCTCAAATCGCCGAAGCGGTCGGCATCGTTTGAGAATGCTGCACGCAGGTCGAAGTTGTGCTGCGTGGCGGGGCTTGTTGTTGCAGCTTTTGCCACTGGACGAGCAGGTTTTTTTGCGTGCGCTTTGATTCCGAATGGGATGAGGTTTCGGTTTTCAGGAATGAGGCGCTGGGCAGACGTCTTTGCGGACTTACGTTGTCACCGGGTCTCGGTGGCTCGGGCGCATAGGTGAATTTTGCCGCTTGGCCCTGCCGTGTGCGCTCGCGGTCATGTGTGGGTGCGCCGGTCAGACAATGACTGCACGAACCATGCCTTCAGCAGGGACAGCCGGGCCTTCCAGCCATGGTCCACCAGCCATCGCACATCGGCCCAGGCGGCCGCCTCCGGTTCGGTGATCCCCAGCGCCTGACTCGGTCTGATCAGCGCTGGTAGCGCCTCGGAGAGCGACTTCGCCCAGCCTGCGATGGCAAGGCTTTCGGGCACCATCTCGTGGCGACCGGTACCGATCAGCGTCGTTTTGCCGGTTGCCACGTCGGGCAAGCCTCTCCAGACGGGGCGAACGCGCGCCGCACGACGGCTGACAGGGCTCAGCGCCATGACGGGCAGTGCAGCCAGCGTCCATATCAACACCGCGACGGCGCGCTCGGCGAGGTCGGGTGATGGGGGCGCGGTGTTGTCCCTGGCGTCACCGATCAGGTCGCCGGCAAGCTGTGCCGGTAGCCACACATCATGACGCAGGTCGAACAGGCCGGACGGTGTCGCCACCGCGCGGCACAGCCCGGCTTCGCCCGAGACGACCACGTCGTTGCAGACTAGGCTGTGTTCGACGCTCACCTGACCATCGAGATGAGCTCCCTCGCCGATGACCACGTTGGGCCCGACGCGCACGCCCCGACCGATGAACGCGTTGTCACCGATCTCGACTGGCGCGATCAGCTCCGCGCCGGAAGAAACCCGGGCGGAAGACGCGATGCGCACGCCTGCGACCGGCTCGGTGAGCCGCTCAAGCGGCGACATCGCCCGCGCCAGCCATCTTGCCTGTGATGTCAGGATGGCATCCGCGCTGTTCATGCGGTAGGGCTCGCGGGTGCCGATGCTGGCGATACCTGTCGGCAGAGCGACTTTCTCGCTCGAGCCGGCGGTGAAAGCGTCGAGTGCGGCACGTGCATCCGCCCCGGACACGCGCGCCCAGCCGGACCAGCGCAGTGCGCCGTCAGCCTGCGGTGTCATCCACGCACAATGCGACGGTGCATGGCGCAGGGACTCGGGGGGAAGCCAGTGGTCGGCACGTACCAGCCAGACATCGCTGCCTTCCAGTGCCTGCCGGACAGCTCTGCGGCCGGCATCACCGAAGTCGCGCACAGCGTGAATGCGCAGCACGATGCCCCAACGGCTGCCGTCACCGAGACCCTCGCGCAACGCGGCCACGCTGTGCATGGCATAGAGGTCGGCCTCGGTGCATCCGGCAGCGGTCAGCGTTTCAAGCACACGATGAATGACCGGCCGGTCACCGAGTGGCAGCAGGATGGTGCTGCGATCTTCTTCGCACAGCCAGGCAGGCGTATCCGGCCAGTCCGCAATCAACATTGCACGCTGCGGCGCCTGGTCGAATGGCGGGGCCTCCTCGGTCAGGTAGCTGCGCGGGTCGGCGCTGCCGATCCAGCGTTGCATGCCGATGGCGATGAGGAAGCTGATGTTGCCCACTAGGTAGCGCCGCCACATGCGCGCCGGCTCCTGCCATAGCCGGTAGGTCCACTCCAGCCCCAGCTCGCGCAGCCACATCGGCGCGCGCGGGATGCGGCCGGACACGAAGTCGAACAGACCACCTACGCTCATTGCCACGCGTACGCCGCACGCAGCAGCGTGCGCTTCGATCCAGCGCTCCTGGGACGGCACACCCATGGCGACCAGCAGCACGTCCGCCTCGCTTGCACGGATGTCGGCGACCACCTGGTCAGTGTCGGTTACGTCGAAGTAGCCGTGCCGATAGCCGGCCAGGCGCAGGTCGGGGTGATTCCTGGACAGCCATTGCGCGACCTGCTCCGGAACCCCCGGCCGCGCGCCCAGCAGGTAAAGGCTGCCACCGCGTTGCGCGAGCCGTTCGCACAGCCGGGGGAAGAGATCGGTGCCGTTGACGTTCTGCTTGAAACGGGCGCCAAGCATGTTGGCCGCGATGCGCATGCCGATACCATCCGGCAGCACCAGCTCGGCCTGATTGACATTGGTGCGGTAGGCCGCGTTGCGGCGGGCGATGTTGACGCAGTCCGGGTTGACGAAGCACACCTTCATTGGAGCCGCCAGCGGTGCGTCCAAGCTTGTCTCGATCAGGCCGAGGGCCTCGCCCATAGTGTGGGAGCCGACCAACAGCGTGTCGATCAGCAGGCGGTCTTCCGCGGCAGGGCGCGAGGACGGGGCATACAGGCTGGCGAAACCGCGTCTGAGCATGAGACCGAGTTCATGCCTAGCGCTGCGGCGTTCCAGTTGTTCGCGATCGCTGGACCATTCACCGCCATAGTCGATCGAGGTGCGTTGGCGCAGTGACCACAGGCCGATCAAGCCGGGTGTCATCGCCTGACGCCATGACAGAACGGCATCCGGCACCGGCTCGTCAATGGGCAGCGGACGCGGTCCGCACAGGCGCATCTCGCCGCGCACCACGTTCCACAGGGCAGGCAGTGCACCCAGCCCGAACCGCGCTGCCAGGCGCGCCCGACGTCCCGGCTGCCATTGCCAGTGAGGCATGTCGAATACCTGCCCCTGCAGCCCCTGGCAGCGTATCCGCTGCAGCCGCAAGCCTGGCCACCAGAATGGTAAAAACGGCAGGGCAGCCAGGGCGATCAGCGCCACGATGATGAGCTCCGCCGGGCGCGGAATGCCCCGGGAGGTCGGCACAGGCTGGGTGGTGTGGGACATGATCTCGGGAGAGTCCTCAGGAAGGCTCACGATGCGCCGCGTCCGAAGAAAACGGCCGGCACCGTCTTGATCAGGATCAGGATGTCGCCGAAGAATCTGCGCGTGCGGATGTATTCGATGTCGAGCCTGACCTGACCGTCGAACGGAATCTGCGAGCGTCCCCGGATTTGCCAGAGACAGGTGAGGCCAGGCTTGATCTCCAGGCGACGGCGCTGTTCAGGGGTGTAGCGGGCGACTTCCGAGGGCAGGGCGGGCCTGGGGCCGACCAGCGCCATGTCGCCGCGCAGCACGTTCCACAGCTGGGGCAGTTCATCCAGGCTGGTACGCCGCAGAAAACGCCCTATGCGGGTGATGCGCGGATCGTTTTCGAGCTTGAAGGTGACGCCCTTGCCACCGTGTTCATTGGTTTCTTCGAGCGTCTTTCGCAACGCATCCGCATTGACGACCATCGAGCGGAATTTTGGGAACCGGAAGCTGCGACCGTGCAGGCCGATGCGATCCTGCCAGTAAAGCACTGGCCCGCCGTCCAGGCGAATCAGCAGCGCAATGACAACCCCAGCAGGCGCAAAGAGCAGCAGGCACACGACTGACACGAAAATGTCCATCAGGCGGGTGGCCAGGGCGTCCAGACGCTGCGCCAGCCGCCGCCTCAGGCGGGCGCCGACGCTCAGGCTGGCGCGCGTCTGTTTGCGTGCGTCGAGTCGCAATTCGAGTTTGCGGAGTTCGTCAGGGTGCATGGCTTAACCGGAATTTAACGTCAGCGTAATTTGAACCTCTGGGATCCATCTGATTGTGACAGGAATGCAACATATGAATTGTCCGGACAGCCTGCGGTTCACCATTGACCTGAACGACAACTTGTGCCGGGCGTTGAACATCGTGGCTGGAGCAGAGTGTCGGGTCTCGAAGCCCGGCGGCTTTTTTATGCTAGCGTTGGGGCTTCAACTCATCCGCCCTGGCAAATTAGAAGGCGCCGGAGCGGGACCGTATCGCTCGAACAACGGCCACCATTTCAGATACAGTGAATTCGCAAAACAGATTCGGATGGATGGGCTCGCAGTTTTGGGAATCGTCCGCGCCTTCGGACTCGTTCTCGGTGCTGATCGTCGAGGACGACGGACCAACCCGCACCATGCTCGCCAAACTGGTCGGCCGGACGGGTCTTTTTACTGTTTTGGAGAGCAGCACCGCGGCAGGCGCCCGGAACGTGATTGCGGAGCGTTCGGTTGATCTGGTGCTGCTCGACATGGGTTTGCCTGATGCCAACGGCCTGGATTTGCTCGAGATTTGGCAGCAGCGTCTGACCAGCGACGAATTCGTCGTGATCGTGGTTTCGGGCCTGGATGACGAGCAGAGGATGATCGAATCGCTCCGCCTGGGTGCGCACGATTACCTGCTCAAGCCTATTCGGCCGCAAATCCTGATGGCCAAGGTGCAAAATGCCGCCCGGTTTCACGTGGCCAACCGCGCCGCCAGACAGCTTTCGCAGCATTTGTCGGCGGTCGTCGATAGCGTGCCGGATGGTTTGCTGGTTATGGACGCAAGCGGCCGGATCATTTGGTGCAACGATCACTTGGAGTCGATGTTCGGGCGCCGTGGCGGGACCTCGACCGGACTCGATGCTGCCACCCTGATCGCGCCGAGCACGACCTCTTTCAAGGAGGACGATCGGCAAATCCGGCCGTCAGGTGGAGTACTGCTCGAGGACTTGGGCCGGCGACGGCGACTCGTGGGGCACCATGCCGACGGTCACACCTTTCCGGTCGACTTAATGGCGGCGGGCCTGCTTGGCAACGAGGGGCGCTTCGTCACCATCATCCGCGACATGAGCGAATCGGAACGAGTGGCGGAACTGGAGCGGAATTTTGTCTCGATTGTCAGTCATGAACTGAGAACACCGCTGACCTCTGTGTCGGGATCCTTGTCCCTGCTCGCGGCGACAGAGGCGAATCGGCTTTCCGAATCGGGCGGGCGCATGCTTGACATTGCCCGTCGCAACGTCGATCGGCTCAATCGTTTGATCGGAGATATTCTCGATCTGGAGAAACTGGCCAGTGGCAAACTCTCCGTTGACCTCAAGCCAGAGCCGCTTTTGCCGCTGTTGCATGACACGGTGGAAATGGAGTCGGCTGGCAGCCAAGCGAAGCATATTAGAATACGACAGGTTATTGGCCGGGCATTGGACGACAACACGTATGTCCTGGTCGATGGTGATCGCTTCCGGCAGATCGTGGCCAACTTCTTGTCTAACGCGATGAAGTTTTCGCCTGAAGGTGGCGAAATCACCGTTTGCGCCGAAGCATTGGATGACGGCCATGTCCGGATATCGGTCACGGACCACGGGCCGGGCATTCCTGAGAGTTTCCGGCACAGGGTCTTTCAGCCGTTCTCCCAGGCCGAGCACCCGTCGAATCGACGCAAGGGTGGAACCGGTTTGGGTCTGAGCATCGTCAAGGCCCTTGCCGAGTGCATGAATGGAGAGGTCGGCTTTGACTCGACGCCTGGCGAGGGTTCGACTTTTTTTGTTATATTGCTCTGCCAGCGAGGGTTGGCCGGCACGGGTGAGGGCGCAGCATGACGATGCTCGAGCGCATCATGGTGGTTGAGGACGACCCGGATATTCTCGACATCTTCGAGATGTCGCTCGCCATGCTTGGTGGCTTCGATGTGACGCTTTGTGAAAACGCCCGCGAAGCACTGGAGCGTATTCCGCTTAGCGAACCACAATTGATTGTGCTGGACGTGATGTTGCCCGAACTGAGCGGGCCCGATGCGCTGCCCATGATTCGTGCGTTGCCGGGAGGCAGCCGACGCGTCATCGTCATAATGACGGCACGGGCTTCGGCGCAGGGTAGGGCGGCGTACCTTGATCTTGGCGCCGACGAGGTCCTGTTCAAGCCATTCGAGCCGACCGAACTGCCCGGAGTTCTCCGCGCTGTCTGGGACGCAAGACAACAACGCGCGTGACCAGGCCGGCACGGGTGGGTGCTGTATGGCAATGAAAACGAACTGGATGAAAGCGATGACGAGGTATGCATGCTGATTGCACTGGTAGAGGATGATCCGGACCAGGCCGATGTGATCCAACTGTGGCTGGAGGACGCTTCGCACAGAGTTAAGTGCTTCACAGACGGTGCAAGTCTCGTCAAATCGCTCAATGAGCAGCCCTACGACTTGCTCATTGTCGACTGGATGTTGCCAGACCGGAATGGTGACGTCCTGCTGCCCGAGATTCGGGCGCGGATCGGATGGGACGTGCCGGTGCTCGTCGTGACGGTGAGGGACAGGGAGGATGATGTGGTTTCCGGCTTGAGCGCGGGTGCGGATGATTTCCTCTCGAAACCGTTGAAGCGCATGGAGTTGCTGGCGAGGCTGGAAGCGCTTGGTCGACGCATCGGGGGGCAGCGTCAGATCCCGACCCGGATAGGCCCCTTCGAGTTCGACCTGGAAAACCAGCAGTGTCGGGTCAATGGCAAACCGGTCGAGGTCACGCAAAAGGAGTTCGACCTAGCCTGGTACTTTCTGTCGAATCCGGGCAAGCTCTTTTCCCGCCATCACTTGCTTGACAAGATCTGGGGGATCACCGCGGATGTCGATACCCGAACGGTCGACACCCATGTCAGTCGCCTGCGCCGGAAGTTGTTTCCGTCCGATGGAGCCGACTGGCGCCTCGTCTCCGTGTATGGCTACGGCTATCGGATTGAGTCCGGTGAGTCATGAGAGCGTGAGTCGTCGAGGGCGGGTGAGCGCGGGCGCATGATGACCCTCGCCGGCACGCCGACCGCGAGCGCGCCCGGGGGGACATCCTTGAGCACGACCGCATTGGCCCCGATGACCGCATCGTCGCCGATCGTGATGGTGCCCAGTATCTTGGCGCCTGCCCCGATGTCGACCCGGTTGCCGATGCGCGGGGCCCCGGGTTTGCCGGTGTGCCGCAAGCCGATTGTCACGCCGTTGCGCAGCACCACGTCGTCGCCAATCACGGTGTCACCGGAGATGATGATGCCGCCGAAATGTTCGATCCGAAGGCGCTGGCCTACCCGGGTCTCGCAGGGCAAGTCAATGCCAGTCACCATTTGCGTCCAGATCTTGAGCAGTTTGTAGACCAGCGAGGCAGGTTTGCGCAGCAACACGGGTAGCCCGTAGCGCCAGTTGCCGAACCGGTAGGTCGCCATGACCCAGAAGCCTTGCCGCCACGGGTCTCGCTCCAGGCGCGACGCATGTGCGCCACGATTTCGCGGGATGCATTCAACTTTTCAGCCTGGCCACGGTTCTTGAACGCCCGCAGCGAATGCCAGGCTTTTTCAGTGTTCGAGGCCAGCCACGCCAGCAGCAGGCCATGATGCTTGCGATAGTACAAAAGCATGCTGCGCATGCGCCACAGGGTCAGCTGCCGCCCATGGTTGGAGAAGCTCTGCCCGGTCAGTGTGCGTGACGACTCGCCGCCAAAATGGGTGATCTTCAACTCGGGCCAGTAGGCTACACGGTATCCCGCGTTTCCCATCCGGCGACACAGGTCGACCTCCTCGAAATAGAGGAAGAAGCGCTCGTCGAAAAAACCGATCTCCTTCAGTACGCTGTTGCGGATGATGGCAAAGGCGCCGGGCACCCAGCCCACATAGGCCGGCTGCTGCGGATCAGCCCAGGTGCGGTTGAAGCGTCCGAAAAAGCGCGAGCGCGGAAACCGGTCGGCCAGACCGCTGAGCGTGAGCAGATCGTTGAGCACCGAGGGAAACTGCCGCGCGGACGGTTCGTGTTCGCCGTTGCGACCGACCAGCAAGCCACCCGCGAGGGCGACGGCTGTGTCAGCGGCCATCAATTGCACAGCCTGTGTCAGCGTGTCGCCGGCAAGGAAGGCGTCCGGGTTGAGGAGCACGACGTATTCGCCGCGGGCCTGTTGCCAGCCGAGGTTGTTCGCCGCTGCAAACCCGAGGTTGTGCGGTGCCCGAACCAGTTCGATCTCGGGAAACTTCGCAGCGACCATGTCGGCCGAACCGTCCCAAGAGGCGTTATCCACCACGATGATCTGCGCCTGAAGGCCGGCCGCGGCCGCGCTGGCCTGTTGCAGGCAACGCTCGAGCAGGTCGCGGGTGTTGAAGGAGACGACGATGATGCTGGCGAGTACCGGTGCGCCGGGTTCGCGATGGGTGATTGGTGTGGCTGGCGAGTTCATGCTCTGAGTCCTTGATCCGGTGTTCTGGCGTCATGCCTTGTTGCGTTGGGAGCGCTGCCAGCCAGCTCTTTTTCGGCTTTGCGCGATTGTGGCCGGCAGCAGGGCGATCTTCCAGGCGAGGTAGAGTGGGCTCGCGGCAAGCGCTAGCACGTCTGCGGGCTGGGTCGGACCGCGCACCAGGATAGAGGCGATGTAGGTCAGAATCGCCAAGGCACCGAAGCCGCCAGCAACCAGGCCGAAGGTGCCGCCGATGCCGATGCCGCATGCGAGCAGCAGGACATGCAAGCCCAGGGGAAGCAGCAACAGGTCGGCCAGGGCCTCGGCGACTTGGCGCCGCCCCGCGAACCATTCGCGTGTGAGCGGCCAGGCCTGCTCGCGAATCATGCGCAGCCGCCCCCCTTCCCAGCGGGTGCGCTGCGTCCGGGCGCCACCGCCTGTCTCGGCGATCTCGCCCAGCACCAGCGCCTCGCGCACGAAATGCACCTTCACGTCGGCCCGCACCAGCATGATGTGGTACTCGAGATCCTCGACCACCGAGTGCGCGCAATACGGGAGGCGTTCGACCAGCGCGCGTTTGAGGGCGAAGCCGTTGCCCAGCAAGCCTGCCGAAAAACCCAGCCGGGAGCGGCCCAGCGGACGCACCAGGTTATAGCCCCATTGGGCGAGACGGGCGATGCGCCCGCGCGACGTCTTCGCCGGTTCAGACAGGTAACAGGCCTGCAGGACCTCACGGCCGGGGCGCATTGCACTGCGCATGGTGCGGATGAAATCCGCATCGACGGTGCTGTCGGCGTCGATGACCACGATCCACGCGTATCCCTGCTTGAGCAACTCGGTAAAGGCATGCTCTAGTGCATGCCCCTTGCCCCGCAAGGTGTCGGACTGGCGGATCAGCACGTTTGCACCGGCTTCGCGAGCAACCCGGTCGGTGTCGTCCGAGCAGTTGTCGGCAATGACCCACAGATTGGTCGCCTCGTCCCGGTGGACGGCGTTCAGCAGGCTGGGCAAGGTGTGCGGCAGCACCGCGGCTTCGTTGTGGGCCGGCACCAGGACCGCAATACGGCCGGTTTCAGTGTCGTCACACCCGGCAGGCGCAGCACGCCTTGCCGCCGGCAACAGGGCGGCAACGGAGAGCAGCATCAAAACCACCGTGCCAGGCAGTGTCACCAAGACAAAAGCGCTGCCCAGGGTCAGCAGCAGGATCTCGACCATCATGCGTTCTCCTCCGCACGGAATACGCCGGCGAGTTTGCGAATGTTGCTGTCGAGGTTGAAGTCAGCGCAGACCTTTTCCCTACCGTTTTCGGCCAGCCTGTGGCGCAAGGCGTCGTCTTGTGCCAGGCGCTGAATGCTGTCGCACAACCCCGTCACGTCCGAGGCAAAGGCGAGCAGACCGCTGTGCTCGTGCTCGATCAGTTCGGGAATGCCGGCGATGCGGGTGGTGATGCAGGGCAGGCCACTTGCCATCGCTTCCATCAGCACCACGGGTATCCCCTCGGCAAAACTCGGGAGGATGAAGGCGTCATGGGCGTGATAAAGCGGGCGTACTTCATCCTGGTTGAGCGCACCGGTAAAGCGCACTTGCTCGCTCAGCCCGAGCCGGCTGCAATGCCTTTCGAGTGAGGCACGGTCCGGCCCGTCACCGACCAGGGTCAGCCTCGCCTTGACGCCGCGCTCGCGCAGGGCAGCGAGCGCGTCGAGGATAAGGTGCTGCCCCTTGGCCGGCGTGAGCCTGCCCACGCACAGCAATGAGAAGCCAGGCCTCGGCTGCGGTGTCGAAGCCGGGCTGAATTGCTCGGGGTCAACCCCAAGCCGCACCACCGAAAACTTGCGCCAGTGCTCCGGTGCGCTGTGCTGCATGCTCTGGCTGCGGGCAAAATGGCTGATGCAGATGACCTGATCGGCGCGGGCGATCTTTTCCGCGAAGTGCTCGGTGCGGACGTTGTTGAATTCGTCCGGTCCGTGCACCGTCATCGACAGGTGGATGGGAAACGTCGCCTTCACGAGGCTCGCGACCGATGCGGCTGCGGTGGCGAAATGTACATGCAGGCGATTGAGCCCGGATGCCGCCATCCACCGCCCCAGCATCACGGCTTCGGTAAAGTGAAACAGGTGAGTTGGCGTTCGGCCCGGGTCGATCAGGCAACGGCGCAGGCTCGCCGCCAGTCCGCGCAGATAACCCCCCGGACTGTTGGTGATGGCCCATGCATGACCCGCAATGGCGCCGCGAAGCCCGTGCTGCTTGACGTAATAGGTGTGCTCGCGCTGCGTGCGCTCCTCTGCAGTGACCGAGGTCAGGGGGCGCGAATCCGCGTTGATGCTGGCAGGATGAATGCCGAAGCCTTGCTCGCCCAGGCCCAGCACCTCACGGAGGATGAAGGTGTGCGAGGTGGCGGGGTACTGGCTGACCAGGT
>Ga0114946_10001561_pt1 | contig 15807 bp, 10 predicted proteins | sample WalLakDeSediment_FD_88676 | JGI IMG/M metagenome (GOLD analysis project Ga0114946, IMG submission 88676) | Lake sediment microbial communities from Walker lake, Nevada to study Microbial Dark Matter (Phase II) - Walker Lake 11/02/13 Deep Sediment | ecosystem: Environmental > Aquatic >... | reverse complement strand
GTCTACGGCAGGCTGGATGTGGTCCTGGCGGGCGAGGCCGAGGCGACGGACCTGGTGCTGTTCGTCAACGGCCTCGCCCTGCTGGTGTTGGTTCTGCGCGCCATCGGCGGCGCGTTGCGGGCGTAGACCCGGCCGGGGCTCCGGTGCATCCGGCGCGGTGTCTCTAACGACCGTCTAGTGTCACGCTGACGGCGCTCTAGCCCGCGCGCGCTAGGCTTGGGGAAGCTGCGGCGCGCCGCCGGGCCGCGGCTGGGGTCGGTGCCCGGCGGCGCCCAGACCGGGAGGTGCCATGGACATCCAGCGATTCACGCGCAAGGCGCAGGAGGCGGTGCTCTCCGCGCAGGAGCGGGCGCGTCAGGGGGGACAGCCGGAGGTAGGCACCCTGCACCTGCTCGCTGCCCTCCTCGAGCAGGCGGACGGCGTGGTGCCGCAGGTGCTCGCGCGGATGGGCGCCGACCGCCGCCGGCTGGAGCTGGCGCTGGCGGCGGCGCTCAACCGCCTGCCGCGTGTCAGCGGCGGAGCCGAGCCGGGCCTGTCGCGGGCCTTGCGGGACGTGCTCGTGGGGGCCCACGAGGCGTTGGGGCCGTTCGGCGATCAGTACGTGAGCACCGAGCACCTGCTGCTGGCGCTGCTGCAACACGGTGACGAGCGGGTCAAGGGCCTGCTGGCCGAGAACGGCATCGACGTGGACGGCGTGCTCAAGGCGCTGCAGTCGGTGCGCGGCGCGCAGCGCGTCACCAGCCAGGACCCGGAGGGCACGTACGACGCGTTGGCGCAGTACGGGCGGGACCTGACGGCGGAGGCGCGCGCCGGCAGGCTGGACCCGGTGATAGGGCGCGACGAAGAGATCCGGCGCGTGATCCAGATCCTCAGCCGGCGCACCAAGAACAACCCGGTGCTTATAGGCGAGCCGGGCGTGGGCAAGACCGCCATCGTGGAGGGGCTGGCCGCGCGCATCGTGCGCGAGGACGTGCCGGAGGCCCTCAAGGGCAAGCAGGTGGTGTCGCTGGACCTGGGGGCCCTGATCGCGGGCTCCAAGTACCGCGGCGAGTTCGAGGAGCGCCTCAAGGCGGTGCTCAACGAGGTCCGCTCCGCCGAGGGCAACGTCGTGCTCTTCATCGACGAGCTGCACACCATCGTGGGCGCGGGCGCGGCCGAGGGCGCCATGGACGCCGGCAACATGCTCAAGCCCATGCTGGCACGCGGCGAGCTGCACGCCATCGGCGCCACCACGCTGGACGAGTACCGCAAGCACGTGGAGAAGGACGCGGCGCTCGAGCGCCGCTTCCAGCCGGTGCTGGTGGGCGAGCCCACGGTGGACGACACGGTGTCCATCCTGCGCGGGCTCAAGGAGCGCTACGAGGTCCATCACGGCGTGCGCATCACGGACGCGGCGGTGATCGCGGCCGCCACGCTGTCCGACCGCTACATCGCCGACCGGTTCCTGCCGGACAAGGCCATCGACCTGCTCGACGAGGCGGCCAGCCGCTTGCGCATGGAGATCACGTCGGACCCGGTGGAGCTGGACGAGCTCAAACGGCAGGTCCTGCAGCTGCAGATCGAGCGCGAGGCGCTGCGCCAGGAGAAGGACCGCCCGTCGCGCGAGCGCCTGGAGCGGCTGGAGGCCGAGCTTGCCGGGCGCGAGGCCGAGCGCGACGCGCTTGCCGGGCGCATAGCCGCCGAGCGCGAGCTCATCGCCGCCGTGGCGAGCGGCAAGCAGCAGATCGAGCGCACGCTGCACGAGATAGAGGCGGCGCAGCGGCGGGGTGACTTCGAGACGGCCTCGAGGCTGCAGTACGGCGCCCTGCTGGAGCTGCGGCGCGATCTGGAGCAGCGCGAGGCGGAGGTGGCCGAGCGCCACGCGCGCGGCGAGATGTTGCTGAAGGAGGAGGTAGGGCCCGACGACGTGGCGGAGGTGGTCAGCACGTGGACCCACATCCCCGTCTCCAAGCTGGTGGAGGGGGAGGTGGAGAAGCTGGTGCAGCTGGAGGCGCGGCTGCACGAGCGGGTGGTGGGCCAGGCCGAGGCGGTGGCGGCGGTGGCCAACGCGGTCCGGCGCGCCCGGGCCGGCGTGCAGGACCCGCGGCGGCCCATCGGCAGCTTCATCTTCCTGGGCCCGACGGGCGTGGGCAAGACGGAGCTGGCCCGCGCGCTGGCCGAGCAGCTGTTCGACGACGAGGACGCCATGGTGCGCCTGGACATGTCCGAGTACCAGGAGCGGCACACCGTGGCGCGCCTGGTGGGCGCGCCGCCCGGCTACGTCGGCTACGAGGAAGGCGGCCAGCTCACCGAGAGCGTGCGGCGCCGGCCGTACAGCGTGGTGCTGTTCGACGAGATCGAGAAGGCGCACCACGACGTGTTCAACGTGTTGCTGCAGTTGCTCGACGACGGCCGGCTGACGGACGGCCAGGGCCGGGTCGTGAACTTCCGCAACGCCATCGTGATCATGACGTCCAACATCGGCTCGCCGCTCATCCACGACCTGGGCGCCCAGGCCGCCGAGTCGCAGGTGCTGGCCGAGCTGCGCCGGCACTTCCGGCCGGAGTTCCTGAACCGCGTAGACGAGATCGTGGTCTTCCACGCCCTGACGCGCGACGACCTGGCCCGGATTGCCGACCTCCAGCTTGGTCAGGTGGAGCGCCTGATGGCCGCGCGCGGGCTGCGGCTGGAGGTGACGGCGGCGGCCCGGGCGCGGTTGGCCGAGGAGGGCTACGATCCCGCGTTCGGCGCCCGACCGCTGAAGCGCGTCATCCAGCGGCGCGTCCAGAACGCGCTGGCCCTGGCCCTGCTGGACGGGCGCTTTGGCGACGGTGACGCGGTGCGCGTGGACTACCGCGGGGACGCGTTCGTCCTGGACCGGCCGTGAGGCGCGCCTCTGGCGCCCGGCCTGCGTAGGGAGGCCCCATGACCATAGCCTACATCGCGATTGCCTCCGCGGAGCACGATTTCCCGGATCACCCGGAGCACGGCGGGCGCGTGCCGGCGGTGCTGGCGGCGCTTTCGGAGGCCGGCCTGCGCCCGGAGCTGGCGGAGTTGACGGCTACGTCGGCCACCCTGGACCAGATTCGCGCCTGCCACACGCCGGGCCACATCTACGGCGTGGAGCACGCGGCGGCACAGGGCGCCGGGTACGTGGACATGGCGCCTACGTACGTCACCACCGGTTCCTACGACGCCGCGCGCCTCTCGGCCGGCGCGGCCGTGGCGTGCGTGGACGCGCTCCTGGACTCCGCGGCGCGCGCGGCCCTGTCGCTGTCACGCCCGCCCGGGCATCACGCCACGCCGCTGGGCCCGATGGGCTTCTGCCTGTTCAACAACATTGCCATTGCCGCGCGGCACGCGCAGCGGCGCGGCGTGGAGCGGCTGCTCATCGTGGACTTCGACGTCCACCACGGCAACGGCACGCAGGACATCTTCGCCTACGACCCGGGCGTGCTGTTCTTCTCCACGCACCAGCACGGCATCTACCCCGGCACGGGCGACGCCGCGGAGACCGGCGAGGGCGCGGGGGCGGGCACCACGTGGAACGTGCCGCTGCCGGCGTACTCCGGCGACGAGGCCATGGCTCTGGTGACGGAACGGTTGCTCCTTCCGGCGGCGCAATCCTTCCGCCCGCAGCTGATCCTGGTGTCGGCCGGCTTCGATGCCCATTTCCGTGACCCGCTGTCGCTCATGCAGTGCAGCGGAGCCGGCTACCACCGCCTGGCCGTCGCGCTGCAGCAGCTGGCCGCGGCGCACGCCGGAGGCCGCATCGCCTTCATGCTGGAAGGCGGCTACGACCTGCCGGCCCTGGGCAACGGGGTGGTCAACGTGGTGCGGGCATTGCGCGGAGAAGGTGCCGACGAGCGGCTGGGCACGGCTCGGGACGCGGAGCCGGACGCGCGGCCGCTCGTGGAGCGCCTGCGGGCCCTCCACGGACTGAGTCCCGAGGTATAGAGGCGCTGACCGCGCGGCGGCGCGGTCCCCGCCGGCGCTACGGGCGCGGCGCGCAGGGGATGGTGGTGGCGATGCGCTGGTAGATGTCGCGCAAGGCCTCGGCGTCGTCCGCACCGTGGTAGCGAGACGCGTCGCCGGCCACGGCGTGGAGCAACTGGGCGTCCAGGTCCGACCCCACGCCGATGGCAAAGACCAGGATCCCCGCGGCGCGGGCTCGGCGCGCCTGGTCCAGGACGGCCTCCGGGGTGGTGCGGGTGGGGTGCCCGTCGGTCATCAGCACGATGACCGGCAGATGCCCGGGCCCGGCGCGTGGTCCGGTCAGCTCGTCCAGCGCGGCCGCCAGCGCCAGGTCGATGCGCGTCCAGGGCGCCGTGGCGATGGCGTCCACGGCCGCGTGCAAGACGGCGCGATCGGCGGTCAACGGCGCCAGCCGGTCCACCCGCTCGTGGAACGCGAACAGAGCCACGCGGTCCACCGGCCGCGCCAGGTCCACGAAGGCGCGCGCGCCGTCGCGGGCCGCCTCTATCTTGGGTCGGCCCGCCTGCGTGGGCGCGTTCATGCTGGTGGACGCGTCCACGAGCAGCACCACGTCCGCGGGCCGATCCGACTCGCGGCACCAGTACAGGTTCAGGATGGGCAGGAACACGCGGCCCGGCTGTGGCCGGGGCGTGGGCGTGGCGCTGGGCGTGACGGTGGCCGTGGCGGTGGGCGTGGCGCTGGGCGTGTTGGTGGGGCTGGGCGTGGCGCTCGCCGTGGGCGGCGGCGTGGCGGTGGGCGGATCCAGGCACGGGCCGGACACCGTGAGCACCGCCGTGGGCACGATGAGGCTGCCCAGCTTGTCCTGCGAGTCGCGGAACTCCACCTTGGACGTGGCCAGGGTGTACGTGGTTACGGACCGCGGGCGAACGGTATAGGCCACCGTCACGGATCGGCCGGGGAAGCTGGTGGACCAGCGCAGCGTTGTCCGCAGGCCGGTGGTGATGACGTCCGCCGGCGGCAGCGCGCTGCCGGGCACGAGGTCCAGGTCGTCCGGCAGGGTCTCCTCGATGGTCATGGAGCGCAGGAGGATGTTGCTGACCTCGTTGGCGATGTCGGTGAAGATCTTGGTCATGCCGGCCGTGCCGCGGGCCTGGAAGTAGTACTTGCCGCTGGAGGCGATCCGTTGCATGGCCTGGCAGCCGCCGGGCGTGCCGTTGTCGGAGCAGACGCCCACCATCAGCACGCCGTCGCTCTTGGGACGGCCAGCGGCCTGCACGCCCTGGGCCGGCGGATACGTCTGGCCGCCGTCCGACAGCACCACGATCACCTCCACCGGTCGCTCGGTGTATTGCCGGCGGTCGCGGGTGAGCACGCTGTACGACTTGGAGATGGAGTCCGGCAGGTTGTCCTCGCCGCCGGCCGCCAGGTTGCCGATCTGGCCCAGGATCTGGCCCTCGCGGTCCGTCAGGAACGAGTTGATCTGGGCCGGGTCACCGTGGCTCACCAGCCCCACCCTGACCTTGGGGTTGGCGCGCATGTCCAGCGCCCGCACCAGCGACCGCGCCGCGTTCTTCACGTCTTCCATGGGCTGGCCGATCATGGACCCGGAGCGGTCGACGTTGATCACGATGTGCAGGGGCACCGCGTCGCACGCCGCGCCCACGGTGACGGAGACGCGCGCCGTCTCGCACAACAAGATGGTGGTGGGCGAGATGACGCGCGACTGCAGCGACCGGCCGGCGGCGTCCACGCCCTTGCAGGCGCTCTGGTTGCCCTGCTGGGCCGTGGGCGCCGCGCCGGCAACCGGAACGAGTGTGGAGAGCAGCAGCGCCGCCAGGGCGAGCGCCGCCAGGGCTACCGCTATCGTGCGCATCCGTGGGTCCGCCTTTGGGTTCGCGGCCGGGACTGGCTGCCCGCGGCCTCATGCGCGCAGTGTAGCATGCCGCCCGGGCGGGGCAAGACCCGAGCCGGTAGCCGCGAGCGCAGGCTCGCGACGGGCCCGCCGGCCGCCCCGGAGCAGGCCGCCTTGCCGCGCGCCGCCGGCGCGGGTATCGTCGCCGCCGCGGCCGGGCAGCCGCTCGCCGCCCCCAAGCAAGGAGGAGACCATGCGCCTGCAGCGACCCTTTGGGACGTGGGACAGCCCCATCACCGCCCGCGGCCTTGGGGGAGAGGTGCGCCTGAGCGACGTCGGCTGGTCGGCCTCCACGGGCACCCTGGTGTGGCGCGAGGAGCGCTCCGGGCAGGGCGTGCTGGTTGCAGGCGGGCCGGGCCTCGCGCCGCGCGACCTGACGGGCGGCTGCAACGTCCGGGCCCAGGTGGGCTACGGCGGCGGCGACTTCGCGGTCCATGACGACGCGGTCTTCTTCGCCGGGCATCCGGACGGCTGCCTGTACCGGCAGGCGTTGGCTACCGGGGGCGGCGCGGCGCGGCCCATCACGCCGGCGCACGGCAAGGCCGCCGCGCCGGCGGTGTCACCCGACGGCCGCTGGGTGGCGTACGTGCACCACGACTCGCGCGGCGTGGACCGGCTGGCTGTGGTGGACGCGCACGGCCGGCACTGGCCGCAGATCCTGGCCGAGGGGCGGGACTTCTACATGCAGCCTCGCTTCAGCCCGGACGGGCGCACCCTGGCGTGGGTGTGCTGGGACCACCCCAACATGCCGTGGGACGGCGCCCTGCTCCACGTGGCGGACGTGGTGACCGGCGGCGACCGGCCCCTGCCGCTGCTGGCCGAGCCGCGCGCGGTGGCCGGCGGGTCGGACGTGGCGGCCTTGCAGCCGGAGTTCGGGCCCGGTGGCGAGCTCTTCTTCCTGTCCGACGAGACGGGCTGGTGGCACCTGTACGCGCACGACCTCGCGACGGGCGCTACACGGCAACTCACCCAGGGCGACGCCGACCACGGTCAACCGGCCTGGGCGCAGGGCATGCGCTCGTTCGCCCTCTCTCCCGACGGGCGGCAGGCCTACGTGGTGCGCAGCCAGGGCGGCGTGCGCAACCTGTGGCGGCTGGACGCGGCGTCGGGCGCCGCGGATGCCTTTGGCGCGCTGGGCGCCTACACCGACGTGGACCAGCCGGCGGTGGATCCGGTCACGGGTCGACTGGCGGTCCTGGCCTCATCCAGCACGACAGCTCCGCGGCTGGTGGTGGTGGAGCCCGACGGAGCGGAACGGATCGTGGCGCACGCCGCGGGCGAGACGGTGGCGGAAGCCGCGCTGGCGCGCGCGGAGGCCATCACCTGGCCGACGGCCGATGGGGAGACGGCCCACGGGCTGCTCTACCGGCCGGCAAGCGAGCGCTTCCAGAGCGCGGGCTTGCCGCCGCTGGTGGTCCTGGTGCACGGCGGCCCCACCAGTCAGGCGCGGTCGCGCTGGGACCCGGCGGCCCAGTTCCTGGCCACGCGCGGCTACGCCGTGCTGCAGCTCAACTACCGCGGCAGCTCCGGGTTCGGTCGGGCGTACATGCAGCGCCTGCGCGGCTGTTGGGGGGTGTGCGACGTGCAGGACGCCGTGTCCGCGTTGGCGCACCTGGACGCCGCCGGCGTGGCGGACGGCCGCCGCGCGGCCATCATGGGCGGCAGCGCGGGCGGCTACACGGTGCTGCAGACCATGGTCACCCAGCCGGACGCGTTCGCGGCCGGCGTGTGCCTGTACGGGGTGGCCGACCTCTTCCATCTGGCGCGCCAGACCCACAAGTTCGAGCTGCGCTACCTGGACTCCCTGGTGGGCCCGTTGCCGGCGGCGGCGGAGGCCTACCGCGAGCGGTCGCCGGTGCGCCGCGCCGACCGGATCCGGCGCCCGCTGGCGGTCTTCCAGGGCGCGGACGACCCGGTGGTGCCGCGCGCCCAGTCGGACGCCGTCGTGGAGGCACTGCGCCGCAACGGCACACCGCACGTCTATCATGTCTACGAGGGCGAGGGCCACGGCTGGCGCAAGGCCGAGACCATCGACCACTTCTGGCGCACCGTGGAGGCGTTCCTGCTGGAGCGCGTCGTGTTCGACTAGTGCCCTCGCCCACCAACCTCTGCGGCCGCGATGGGACGGGGCGCTAACCCAGGCTGCCCACCTCCGCCTCCACGGCCTCCAGGATGGCGCACGACTTCACCAGGTGCTGCATGTTGGTGTGGTCGTCGTACAGCGGGCGGTCCTCGTCCAGGAACGCCACGTGCTCGCGCACCACGCGCTTGGCGGCCAGGACGCCCGCGCCCGGCGTGTGCGGCCGGAAGTCCAGCGCCTGCGCCGCGCCCATGAACTCGATGCCCAGCACGCCGTAGGCGTTCTCCAGGATCTGGCCGTTCTTGATGGCGGTGTTCATGCCCATGGACACGAAGTCCTCCTGGTCCGCCGCGGCCGGGATGGACATCATGCTGGCCGGCAGCGACAGGATGCGCTGCTCCACGATCAGCGTGTCGGCCGTGTACTGGCTGAGCATCAGCCCCGACATCATGCCGGCGCCCTTGGTCAGGAACGGCGGCAGCCCCACGCTGAGGGCCGGGTTGTTCAGGCGGTTGAAGCGCCGTTCCGAGAGGACGCTGACCATGGTCACGGCCGCCCCGATCATGTCCATGGGCAGGCACACCGGCGTGCCCTGGAAGTTGGCGCCGGTGAGCGTCAGGCGATGCTCGGGCAGGAAGATGGGGTTGTCGCCCACGCCGTTGAGCTCGATCTCGATCTGCGCTCGGGCCCAGGCCAGCGCGTCGTGCGCCGCGCCTATGACCTGCGGCGAGGAGCGCATGGAGTACGCGTCCTGCACCTTGACCTTGAGCTTGCCGGTCTGCAGGTCGCTGCCGGCAATGCAGGCGCCGATGGCCGCGGCGGAGCGCACCGCGCCCGGGAAGCCGCGCTTCTCGTGCAGCCGCACGTCGTACGGCTTGAGGTTGGCGAGCAGCGCCTCCAAGGTCATGGCGCACGCGATCTCGGCCTGCTTCAGCCAGCGGTCTATGTCCCACACCTGCAGCGCGCTGATGGCGGTGAGCAGGTTGCTGCCGTTGATGGTGGCCAGCCCGTCGCGCGCCTCCAGGCCGGGCACGGGAATGCCGGCCCGCTCCATGGCCACGGCGCCGGGCAGCCGCTGGCCGCCGTAGAAGGCCTCGCCCTCGCCCAGCATGAGCAGGGCGATCTGGGACATGGGCGCCAGGTCGCCGCTTGCGCCCACCGAGCCTCGCAGGCACACCACCGGAGTGACGCCGCGGTTCAGCATCTCCACCAGCGTGAGGGTGATGGCCGGCCGGCCGCCCGAGCAGCCCTTGGCGTGCACGTTGATCCGGCCGGCCATCGCGGCGCGCACGGCCTCGATGGGCGCCGGGTCGCCGATGCCGGCGGCGTGGTTGTAGATCAGGAAGCGCTGGAACTGCGCCACCTGCTCGTCGGTGAGCACCACCTCCGAGAACTCGCCGATGCCGGTGTTGACCCCGTACATGATCTCGCGCGCGACGATCTTCTCCTCGAGCATGGCCCGGCAGACCTCGATGCGCGCGAGGGCCTCGGGGTGCAGCTCCACGGGCTCGTTGTGGCGGGCGATGCGCACCAGCCGGTCCACGGTGAGGTGCTCGCCGTCCAGGACGACAGTCACGGTGACCTCCAGGATGAGAGCGGGCCCACGGCGATGAGGGCGTGCGAGGCAGGGCGGGATGCTAGCAGGCCGCGGCGGCCGCGGCCAGTCCAGATGCGGAGGGCGTCGCGGTCGGGCCGGCAGGCCGCCCGCCGGCGGGTCTTACTCCGGGCCGGTGTGCGGCGTTCGTACGGACAGCCTGCGCCCGTCTGCGTCACACGGGCGGCTCCTGAGCCACTCGCGGCGCCCTTCCGGCGCGCGATGTTCCCTGCAACGCCTGGTCCGGCCCCCCGCGCCGCCACCAGGACGCGGCCGCCGTCACCGCCTGTTCCCGGACCATCGGTCGCCTGGCGTGCCGCCCCGTCACCCGCGCCAGATCACCCAGCAGCCTCCGGGGCCGCAGGAAGTATCGAAGAGCATCTGCTCCGACGGCCAGATGAGCCGCCGATTCGCGCTCTCGACGGTATTCCCCGCCGCGTGCAGTCGATTCTGGATCGGAAGCGCCAGGTCATCCTCTACGGCCCGCCCGGCACTGGCAAGACGTACTGGGCGCGCCGGGCGGCGCTCGAGATGGCGGCTCGAGCGGTGTTCAAACAGCCGCTCGATGCACTCGATGTGGAGAGCCGCGCCGCCCTGGAGGGCGGCGGGAGCGCTCGGGCGGCCGCGGTTCGCATGTGCACCTTCCATCCGGCATATGGCTACGAGGACTTCATGGAGGGGTATCGCCCAGTCGCTGCGTCCATTGGAGGCCACCTGGCGTTCGAGCTGCGCGGCGGGGTCTTCAAGCGTCTGTGCGACGACGCCAGGAGACAGCCTGAGCTACCGTTCTTCCTGATCGTGGACGAGATCAACCGCGGCGACGTGCCGAGGATTTTTGGCGAACTGCTCACAGTCCTAGAGCGCGACAAGCGCGGCCGCGCCGTGGTCCTGCCTCTCTCCGGCGAGCGGTTCGCCGTTCCGGACAACGTCTACGTGATCGGCACCATGAACACCGCGGATCGCTCGATCGCCCTGCTGGATACCGCCTTGCGCCGGCGCTTCGGGTTCATCGAGCTCATGCCGGACAGCCAGCTGCTCGGTGCGGCGAGCGTTGCTGGCGTGCCACTCGGTCCCTGGCTCAACGCCCTCAACGAGCGGATATGCCAGCACCTCGGGCGTGATGCGCGCAACCTCCAGGTCGGCCATGCCTTTCTGTTGGAGGACGGCAGGTCCGTCGCCGACTTCCGCCGCTTCGCCCGGATCCTCCAGGACGACATCGTGCCGCTTCTGGAGGAGTACTGCTACGAGGACTTCGAGCGCTTGGAGCTCGTGCTGGGCACCGGCCTCGTCGACCGAGCGACGCGACGCATCCGGCATGAGCTGTTCAGACGGGAGAGGCAGGATGACCTCGTTGCCGCGTTGCTCTCCCCTGACGTGGTTACCTCGGGGCAGGCCGTCGCGGCGGAGGCGGAGGCGGAGGAGATCTCCGCTGACGAGATGTCCGACGACGCTGCCGGCGACTCGGCGTCCTGAGCGCGAGCCCCTTGGTCGCTATCACCTGTGAGGAGTGGCGCACCTACTCCCCGGACTCGACCGCGGCGCTGCGCGGCCTGCACCTGGACGACCCGGCCACCAGGTCAATCGCGGAAGAGCTCACGGCCTCCGATCGCCTAACCGTCCTCGATCTGCGACACGGACTGCAGATCACCACTGGCTCCCACGTGGGCAGACTCCGCCTCGGTGAGCTCCGGCTCACGATCACGCCGAAGATCCAGGGTCTGCCCCTGTTGGACCTGCTGCGGTATGCCTATGGGCTCCGGAACCTGCGCCTCCTGGACGTACTGGCCCAGGGCGTCGAGTCGGCCTCGTTCCAGGATCTGCTGATCCACCAGCTGTGCGCCGAGGTGGACGAGCTGCTCGCGCGCGGGCTCCACCGGCGGTACGTGCGTCAGGACCAGGTGCTGGCTAGTCCGCGCGGGCGGATCCGTTTCGCGGCCATCGCTCGCCAACCGGTGCTGACGAAGGCGGCATTGCCCTGCACGGACCATCCGCGCGTGGTGGACAACACGATGAACCGGACGGTGTTGGCCAGCCTGCGAATGGGCATGGGGCAGACGAACCAGTTGGCGCTGCGAGTGCAGTTGGAGGCTCTGGCCACACGCATGGCCGGCGCTGTCTCGGCCGCGCGCCTGACGCCCGAACTGGTGAGGCAGGCGAGTCGCGAGGTCAACCGGCTGTCGGCGGCGTACCGACCAGTCATCGCCATCGCGAGCCTGCTGCTGGAGGGCCACGGCACGGCGCTGCAACGGACCGCCGCGCAGGTGCCGGTACCTGGTTTCCTGTTCGACATGAACCGCTTCTTTCAGATGCTGATCCTCCGCTTCTTGCGCGACGGCCTGGCCGATCACGTGGTGTGCGACGAGCAGCGGATCTTCGGCATGTTGCGCTACGACCCGAACAGGAATCCGCGTGGGCGCCGGGCACCCACGCCACGGCCGGACTTCGTGGTGATGCAGGGTCAGCGGTCGGTGGCAGTCCTCGACGCCAAGTACCGTGACCTCTGGGATGAACCACTCCCACGTGACATGCTCTACCAACTCGTGATCTACGCCGGCAGCAGCCAGGCGGGTGGGCTGGCGGTGATCCTGTACCCTACGCTGCATCCGCAGGCGCAGGATGCCTGCATCCAGGTCTCGGATCCCGTGCTCGGCCGGCAACGCGGCCAGGTAGTTCTCCGACCGGTCAACATGAAGGTCCTGGCCGAGTTGGTGTCGGCGAGGCCAGGCGTACAGGCCGCCAAGGCCGTCAGCGACTACGCACGGAAGCTGGCATTCGGAGCGCAGGGCACTGCGTGACGGTCCGCAGCGATCGCCCTCTTGCTGCGTAAGCACGGGTGGCGCAGCATCGTGGGGTGTTCAGCCACCCGCGAGCCTCGGATTCCCGCCAACCGGCAGCAGTCTCGAATGCTCGGCATCCGCGCGTGGGGTCAGCCGGCGTGCCGGCAACGGCCCCTGGACCGGCGGCCGGTGCCGTCCGCCAAGCCGGCGCTCACCGGTTCTGCCGGGCCATTCTCAGCGCGCGGTGATGGCTGACGTGACGTGGCGCTCGACCGCGGCCACCAGTCGCCATCGGCCAGGTCGCGCAGTGGCACGGCCTAGACCCGCTCGGCCAAGCGGAACGGCGCTCGAGCGGTTGGCCGACGATACCTCGGCGTTCCCCGCCGGCTCGAGGTGAAGAGTCAGAAGTAACGACACGTAGCCCCTCCCTTGTCGGTCTCCGTGGGCGAGGTGGCGGTCTCGACGGCACACGCGATCCCCTCGTCCGTCGTCGTCCCCGCTCCTCGGCGGAGTCAACTCGGGTTCGGCCGGCGCACGCACACCCACATCCGCGCGCCTGGAAGGTTCGGAAGGACGCGAGAACGTGACGGTGTGTTCTCGTTGCCGCCCCCTCCGTGGTTCGCTATCATCCCGCCTGTCGCATGGTGCCACGGCATTGGCTCGGACGGAGGCTGAGGATGGGTTCACAGGCAACGCGGCAGGCGGCGCAGCCCGGGGGCATCCAGTACGTTACGGACGAGAGGGGGCGCCGAACGGCGGTCATCATCAGTCTAGAGCAATGGGGAGGTGTGTGGGAGGATTTCCTTGACGTCCTGACCGCGGAGGCACGGGCGGGTGAGCCTCGCGTTTCCTGGGACGCGGTCAGGGACAGCCTCGCCGAGGGCGATGACCTACCGGGTTGAGCTGGTCGCGTCGGCAGAACGCGAGCTGCGCGCCCTTGACCGCACCGTTCAGCAGCGTGTCGCGCGGGCCATCGACGAGTTGGCCGCAGAGCCACGTCCGGCCGGGCTGCAGAGCATCCGTGGCGGCAAGGACCTCTATCGGATCCGTGTCGGCGCCTGGCGCATCGTGTATCGCATAGAGGATGCGGTGTTGGTGGTGCTTGTCGTACGGATTGGGCATCGGCGGGAGGTGTATCGCCGGCGGTAGCGTCGTCAACCGTCCCGGCGGCGCTTCCAACCGCCAGAGAGCGGGCCCACGGCGATGAGGGCGTGCGAGGCAGGGCGGGATGCTAGCAGGCCGCGGCGGCCGCGGCCAGTCCAGATGCGGAGGACGGCGCGACGGGGCCGGCAGGCCGCCCGCCGGCGGGTCTAACTCCGGTGCCGGGTGCGGCGTTCGTACTGACATCCTGCGCCCGTCCCCGTCACGCGGCCGGCGCAAGACCCCGGCCGGCCGGGCCGCAGGGCAGCCAGCGAGGAGCCCCCGCCATGACACTCCCCTCGGACTTCCGCCACGGCCTGCAGCCCCCGGTGCGCCGCGCGGTGGCGGCAGCGCTCCTGTGCGCCGCCGTGGCGCTGGCCGCCGCGTGGTCGGCCGAGCCGGGTGCCGCGGCCCGGCCGTCCGGCATGGCACAGCAGGGTGAGGCCTTCTTCCTGCCGCACCTGGTGTCGGCGGGGCCGGTGACGCCCACGCCGCGCGGGACGCCGGTCGTGCGCCCCACGCCCTGGCCCACCCGTCCGCCGCGGCCGCCGCGCCCGCGCCTCCTGGTGCAACCGGATGGTCGGACGGATCCCGCGCCCGGCACCCAGGGCATGGTGAGCTTCGGCGAGTCGATCGTCGAGCTGCAGAGCCTGTCCGAGCGCGACCAGCGGGTCACCATGGACCTGCGCAGCCTCAACTGGTTCGACGACGTCTCGCTGGCTCGCGACATCGGGCCGCTGGGGGCGGTGTCGGTGGAGCTCAAGAGCCAGCCCGGCGTCACCTACTCGGAGTACGCGGCCGAGGTGCGACCTGCCGGCCCGCTGGCCGCGCTGGCGCGCACGGCCTGGGACGGCGGGGCCATGGCTGTGTATGAGGTCCCGGACCGATCGCGCGACTCCATCCTGCCGCTGTTCGCGCTGGACGTCTTCTCGCACACGACCGTGCTGCAGCTGACCAACACCGATCCCTTCGGCTACGACGACATCGAGATGGTGGTGCACGATGACGACGGCTCGGTCCTGAGCCAGTGGACGTTCGTGCTGGAGCCCGGCGCGTCGGGCACCATCGACCCGGCGTATCGGGCCGAGTTCGGCGCGCTGCCGGGCAACGTGGGCGCCGGCTTCCTGGGCACGCTGCGCTTCGTCAGCGGCCGGGACACCGTCATAGCGGCCTACGGCGATGACAACGAGGGCCGTGGCGTGGCGGGCTACGTGGCGCGCGACCGTTCCGCGGCGGAGACGGTGCAGTACCTGCCGCTGGTCCGGGCCAACGTGGACGGCAACTCGCTCATCTCGGTGGCCAACGCCGCAAGCCGGGCAGTGGACGTGACCATCTCGTACCTGGGCGCCGCGGACAGCCCCAGCGGCGCCGGTCAGACCTTCCAGCAGACGTTCACCGTGGGGCCGTACCACTGGGGCATCGTGGACCTGGACCCCGAGCGCCGGCGCGGCAACGTGCCGGTGCCCGGCCTGCCGCGCGGCGGCAGCGCCAACAGCGGTTTCCTGGGCTCGGCCACCATCGAGGCGTCCGGACCGGTGCTGGCGCTGGTGTTGGACCAGGACGCGCGGCCCATTCCCGGCCAGGACGCGTACACCATCCTGGCCAGCGCGGCGTACAACGGCTTTGGCTACAACGACCTTTCGGCGGCGTGGATCGTGCCGCGCGCCTACACGGGCGCCGGCGGCCGCTCCACCCGCATCGCGGTCATGAACCCCCGCGCGCGGCCGGTGACGTTCCAGGTGGAGTGGGGCTCGCTGCCCGATGAGCTGACGGGCACCAGCGGCCGCATCACGTTGCCGGCCGGCCAAGTGACGCTGGTCTCGTTGCCGCCTTCGGCCGGCGACGACGTGCAGGTCCTGGTGCGCGCCGAGGGCTCCGTGGCGGCGCTGGCGTTGGACGTGGGCCCGGAGTTGGACGTGGCGGCCTACTGGCCCATTGCGGTCTCCGATGCCCTCGTGAACCGCGTGCCTACGCTGGAGGCGCCGCCCACGGCACCGGTTGGGCCCTCGCCCACCGACGCCCGCCCGGAGCCCACGGGTGCCAGCCCGGCGCCCACCGCGGCCGCCACGGCCAGCGCCACGGGCACGCCTCCATCGCCGCCCACCAGCCCCGATCGGGTGAACGTGTTCCTGCCGCTGGCGCGCAGGACCTGAGGCCGCGCCCGGTCAAGCCGCCGCGCGCGGCTTGACCGGGGCCCGTCCCGGCCCCACCCGTCAGCCCGCCATGACCGTGTGGACCAGGTAGCCGACATACGCCGCGTAGACCGCGCAGAGCGCCAACCCCTCGACGCGGTTGATGCGGCCGTGGCCGTGCAGGCCGTAGCCCAGCGCGAAGAGCGAGACGCTCAGGCCGGCCATGACCGCCATGTCCCTGACGATGACCTCCGCCG
>Ga0114946_10001560_pt1 | contig 15813 bp, 14 predicted proteins | sample WalLakDeSediment_FD_88676 | JGI IMG/M metagenome (GOLD analysis project Ga0114946, IMG submission 88676) | Lake sediment microbial communities from Walker lake, Nevada to study Microbial Dark Matter (Phase II) - Walker Lake 11/02/13 Deep Sediment | ecosystem: Environmental > Aquatic >... | reverse complement strand
GGTGAGAATTATTCTTTAGCTTCTAAATCCTCTAAATAGCGCACAGCTTGAATCGCTGCTGCTGCACCCATTCCAGCTGAAGTGACGACCTGGCGGTAATGAGGGTCGGCAATTTCTCCAGCAGCAAAAACGCCAGGAATAGACGTCTCCATTTTTTGATTAACGACAATGTAGCCAAGTTCATCTAACTCAAGCTGGTCGGCAAACATTTCTGAGTTTGGGTGATGGCCAATGGCAACAAAAACCGCTTTAGTTTCTTTGAGAGTTTCTTGCCCTGTCTTTAGGTTTTTTAACTGGACTGCTTCGACCGCATCCTCTCCAATAATTTCAGTGACGACCGAATCCCAGATAAAGTGCATTTTGGGGTTATTAAATGCACGCTTTTGCAGGATTGCCCCAGCCCTGAGTTCATCTCGCCGGTGGATGATAGTCACCGAATTGGAAAACCGGGTCAGAAATAACCCTTCTTCTAGTGCGCTGTCACCACCGCCAACCACGACTATATCTTTGTCCTTAAAGAACCACCCATCACAAGTCGCACAATAGGATACACCCCTGCCCGTAAGGGCTTTTTCACCAAGAACATCAAGTTTTTTAGGATCAGCACCAGTTGTGATGATTAAACTTTTTACGGAATATTCGTTGCTGTAAGTCCTCACACTAAAAGGTTGCTTTTTTAGGTCAATATCTGTGGCCACATCCATGGTTATTTCAGCACCGAAACGCTCGGCCTGGGCTTGGAAGAGTTGCCCCAACTCTGTGCCGCCTATCCCCTCCGGGAATCCCGGGTAATTCTCAATAGTATCCGTTGTGGATGCCTGCCCGTGAAGAGTCATTCCAGTAAGTACAAGCGGTGCTAATTCTGCCCTGGCAGCATATAGCGCAGCGGCTAGGCCAGCTGGACCGGAGCCAAGGATCAGTAATTCTCGTTTCGCAATTCCATTTGCATTGTTTTCAGACATTGTTTAATTATCACTCCTAATTTTCTTATTTGATGTAAGAGGTGAGTACTTCGTTACAAAAAAGATTATGTTGACAAAATTTTGCATCAAATGATTGACTGATCATTAGTTTAGAAATTATCCATTAAGATAAATTATACCGTCATAAGCTTGGACCACACTGCCAAAATAACCCAACATGTCATATAATCAGATAAGCTAAACATTGAAGAGGATGACAATGACAATAATTAAAACTGAAACAGCCCAGCAATATTACCAGGACAATCAACAAAATCTGCTTGAAGAATTCCTTCATTTTTTACGAATTCCCTCTGTTTCAACAGATTTATTACATAAAACAGATATTTTAGCTGCAGTAACAGTCTTAGAAAAAAAGCTAAATGATATCGGGTTGGATGATGTAAAGATCTTCCCCACACCAGGCCATCCTATCCTTTACGCTGAGAAAACCATCGACCCAGAGAAACCAACCATCCTCTTTTATGGTCATTACGATGTACAACCACCGGACCCAATCGACGCTTGGCGACACCCTCCGTTTGAACCCCATCTGGAGGATAATTACCTGTTTGCACGCGGCGCTTCTGATATGAAGGGACAAATTTGGGCAACCATCTCGGCCCTAGAATCGCTCGTTAAAACCAATACTTTGGCTGTCAATATCAAACTAATATTCGAGGGTGAGGAGGAAATTGGTTCACCCAGCCTGGAGAAATTCTTAAGCGAAAACAAGGACTTGTTGGCTTGCGAAATTGTCCTGAATCCCGATGGCGGCATGCTCGCAGCGGATAAACCCACCATCATATATGCCTTGCGCGGTATGGCTTATTTTGAACTGCGCATCTACGGTCCAAAAGCGGATCTGCACTCCGGCATTTTTGGCGGCGTGATTGACAACCCGGCCAACATTCTCAGCCAGGTTATTGCGGGTATGCATGACAAAGAAGGGCGTATCACTTTACCTGGTTTTTACGATCAAGTACGAGAAATATCAGAGGAAGAAACCCTCCAATTATCAGAAATAGGTATGGATGAAGCCTTTTTCAGAGGGATAACAGGTGTAACGTCATTGGGAGGTGAAAAAGAATTTGCACCAATCGTTCGTGTAGGGGCAAGACCGACATTGGATGTAAACGGTTTATACGCAGGGTACATTGATAAGGGTGCCAAAACAATCATCCCTGCCTACGCCATGGCAAAGATATCAACCCGACTGGTCCCTGACCAAAATCCTGATATGGTTCATAAAAGTCTGAGGGCTTATCTTGAAAAGACCATGCCTGGCACAGTCAGGTGGGAACTGGATTTTCTTTCAGGCGCTCCTGCATATATTGTTGAAGATCAGGCACCTGGTGTCGATATATTCGTCAACGCCTTGCGAAAAACCTGGGGGGTGGAACCACTTTTTAAACGTGAAGGCGGTTCAATCCCTGTAGCTACCTCAATGAAAAACATCCTGGGTGTTGACTCGATCATCACCGGGTTCGGTCTCCCTGATGATCAGATCCATTCACCCAATGAAAGGCTTCATTTACCAACACATCGAAAAGGTGTCAAGGCTTTAATCCATTTCTTGTCAAGTTTTTAAAATATCAAGGATATTCCAATGAAAGAAAGAATTACCGCTTATGGCGGTCAGGCAGTGATTGAAGGTGTCCTCATGCGCGGAAAAACTTCTGTTGCTATGGCGAATCGAGCACCAAATAACGAGATTGTGATTCACCATGAAATGCTGACCGGTGTCTACAACAGCAAACTCATAAAGGTACCTTTTCTGAGGGGATTAATCGGTTTATGGGACGCTCTGGGCTTAGGTATGCGATATCTAACATTATCAGCAAATGTCCAAACCGGGGAGGAGGAAAAAATTGAGGGTCCCATGTTGTATTTAACCCTGGCAATTTCATTAACCCTTGGCATTGGACTATTTTTCTTGGTTCCGGCACTTGTATCCGGGTTGTTTTCAAGATTAATCACAATGAATGCCTGGGTTAGCAATTTATTAGAGGGTATCATTCGACTGACCTTACTGATTGTCTATTTATGGAGCATTGGAAAAATGCCGGACATAAATCGGGTATTTATGTATCACGGCGCAGAACATAAAACCATCAATGCCTTTGAAGATGGTGCTGAGCTGGTTGCAGAAAAGGTTGCGGCTTATTCCCTCCAACATCCTAGGTGCGGCACATCATTCATCCTGACCCTGGTTTTGCTTTCAATTCTGTTGTTCTCTCTACTTGGCCCGCTTCCTATGCATTGGCGGCTTCTTTCAAGATTGTTAATGATACCGATTTTAGCTGGCCTGGCTTATGAATACATCCACCTGATGTCAAAACACCTCGATAACCCTATCGTGAGGATGTTAATAAAACCCAATCTTGCCTTACAAAATATGACTACGCGTGAACCATCCATCGACATGCTGGAAGTATCGATACAAGCATTCAACCTGATGAGGTCTTTAGAAAACGAGCACGAACAAAATCACTTAATCCATCCATAATCACGAGGGGTATCCCCATGAAACCATGGCAATATCTCCTGACCGGTGTTTTAATTGGTTTATTGGCCACCGGTACGATTTTACTCATTTCCCAACCGGAACGTGGTGTTGCAATTGCGCTCAGACCAGCACCCACTCCAACTCACACCGCCGTACCAAAACCAACGGCAACACCCTCACCTATTTTGGTGCTGATCAACGGGCAAGTCGCCCGGCCAGGCGTTTACACCCTGGAAAAAGAATCTCGTTTGATGGATTTAATCGACCTTGCAGGTGGTTTGACATATGAGGCCGACGTGAAACGAGTCAACAATGTCTTTATTCTTCGTGATGGCGACTATTTTTATATTCCTGCCATCGATGAAAGCATACCAGAAACCGCCCGTAATTCACCTGGCAATAACCCATTGAATGATTCTGCATCTTTTGACTACCCGCTCAATTTGAATACAGCAACCCAAGAAGCACTGGAGTCATTACCTGGTATTGGTCCTTCAAAAGCAAGGGATATCATTGCTTACAGAGATGAGATGGGAGCCTTTCAAACCGTGGATGACTTATTGAATGTGCCAGGTATTGGCCCAACAACCCTGGACTCAATCCGAGAATACCTGATCATCGAACCCTGAGATGCAAACAAAATACCACATTGAAATTACTCGTAGGGCATTAGAAGACCATTTTTCTGATAAGGCGCTAAAACAGATTATTTCTGCCAATATCAGACAGGACAGAATTGCGTACATGCTAGGCCATGATCATATTCATTTTGATGGGAGCGCCTTTGAGGAGGGGTTTCAATACATCTCATCTCAGGAAGATTTAATCTTAAAACACATCAAGCTGGCAGATTTTGATCATGCCCGAGAAGCCTTCGGACGGATCATCCATTCATGGCAGGATTTTTACAGTCACAGCAATTACATCTCATTATGGTTAAGTAAACATCAGAACAGTCCTCCTGAGGCAATCGACATAAATGATCCCATGATCTTAAATCATCCAAAATTCGAATCTGGGAAAAATTATGGTGTTATTGAATTCATTGCCATGATCCCAGGTATATCAAGGTTGATCAAACCGTTAATGCCGCCCGATTCTCATGCTGAGATGAATCTTGACGCCCCATCTTCCGGCACAGACTTTGCATATGCATATTGGGCAGCATTAATACAAACCTGTGCGGTTTATGACGACATTATCCAGCAATTAATAGGCAGGAATTTCAACCAAAATACAATCAACCAGTTCAAAGACAAGTAAGTTGGGAAGAAAAGGTATAATCATGACTATGGCTATCAAACAAGAACTCCAAAACGCATTGACAACTGCCATGAAGGCAAGGGATGAGGACACCAAAAGGACGTTAAGACTGGTTATGTCTGTCATCAAACTCATGGAAGTCGAAAAAGGTGGTCAAATTGAAGGCGGACAAATCTTAGGTATCCTTCAAAAGGAAATCAAGACCCGCCATGATATGATTGCGGAAGCCCGGAGAGCGGACCGGGTTGACTTGCTGGAAGTAGCTGAAAAGGAAATAACCATCCTTAACCGTTTCCTTCCCAAACAAATAGATCCCGAAGAATTAACAATATTAGCGAAAGAAACAATCAAAGAACTTGGTGCTACCCATATCCGTGACATGGGTGAGGTCATGAAAAACCTGATGCCCAAAATCGCAGGACGCGCATCAGGGAAGCTCGCTAGCGAGATTGTCAGGGACATCCTCAAAGACTAATTAACGAACATGAGTGAAAAAGCCAGAACCCGAAACAGCAACATTACACCAGGGATCATTAAAACCATCACTTTGGTTATCTCTGGGATTTTGGCGTTCTTCATGCTCATTTTGCCTGATGTTTTCAGACAATCCTCTTTCCCGATGCAAATCGGAGATGTCGCTACTCAAGACATCCTGGCCCCTTATTCACTAAGTTTCGAGAGTGAAGTGCTAACAACACGCGCTCGGCAGGAAGCTGCCAATGCCGTTGACCCAATTTATCTGCCTACTGATCCTAGTATCGGTCGGCGCCAGGTTGAAAGGTTACGGACCGTCCTCAGTTATCTCAATATCGTAAGGCAAGACAGCTTCGCGTTACCAGAAGAAAAAATTGCTGATATACAAGCAGTAGAAGATTTAGACCTTAATGAAGACTCCATAACGAGGATTTTGTTAATAAGTGACTCAAGATGGAGTGCCATTGAGTCTGAATCCACATCAGTTTTAGAGCTGATCATGCGAAATACATTGCGTGAAGCTGATGTTTTTCCATCAAAACGTAACATACCCTCACTGGTTGATTTTTCCTTTTCTGAAGATCAAGCAAACATTGTCGTTGAGCTGGTGGAACCCTTTATTGTTCCGAACAGCCTTTACAGCGCAGAGTTGACAGAAGCAGCAATTGAAGAAGCCCGCCAATCCGTAGAGCCTGTCACTCGTTCATTCGTAGCTGGTGAAACACTGGTCAGGTTAGGTCAAATAATCCGCGAGGTGGAGTGGGAAGCGCTTCAGCGTTATGGTTTGATCCAGCAAGGCAATCGCACACAGGACACCCTCGGTGCCGCAAGCTTGATTGTTTTATTTTGTGTCTTGATCATTTTGTATTTCAATATTACACAAAGAGACGAAGGATTATCGATCAAAGCCTTGCTTTTAATTTCAATTACTTTCCTGGTATTCCTAGGTGTTGCCAGATTCTTCGTTCTTGATCGAACAATACTGCCTTATATTTATCCTTTAGCAGCGTTTGGATTGACATTATCGATAATTTTTAATATTGAAGTAGCGCTGATCTTCTCACTTATTTTGGGTGCGATGACCGCGTATGGGCTGCCAAATGGGTTTGATCTGACAATTTTTTATGTTATACCTGCCCTAGTGGGTATGTTCACCTTGGGTAAAGCCAGGCGGATAGGCTCATTTTTTATTTCAGGGCTTGCTATAGGCCTAGCTGGAATCGGGATTATTCTTGGGTATCGATTACCTGATACAGTCACTGATTGGATCGGCATTGCCACCTTATCCGGTGCTGCTCTGGTTAATGGGATTGCGGCTGCCAGCCTGACCCTGTTATTGCAATACGTCTTTTCCCAAACTTTAGGGATTACAACCTCGCTCCAGCTTTTGGACACATCCCGCCCTGATCATCCACTACTCCAATTAATGCTCAGAAATGCACCAGGAAGTTATCAACATTCTCTGCAAGTTGCAAATCTGGCAGAACAAGCCGCTGAAGCGATCGGTGCAGACAGCTTATTAGTACGTGTTGGTGCCATCTTCCATGACTGCGGCAAAGCAAGCAATCCTCATTTCTTTATTGAAAACCAAGTTCAAAATGAGATCAATCCACATGATGATATCGATCCATACCTCAGCGCACAAACGATTATCACCCATGTTACTGACGGTGTGAACCTGGCAAAGAAATACCGTTTGCCAAGCAGGATAATTGACTTTATCAGAGAACATCACGGCACCATGCACACACATTATCAATATACCCAGGCTCTGAAAGAAGCAACGAACCCGGATGAAGTCGAAAAATCATTTTTTACTTACCCCGGCCCAAGACCTCAATCCAGAGAAACTGCCTTGCTCATGTTAGCAGATGGTACTGAGGCGCGCGCGCGCGCTGAAAAGCCAAAAAATGAAGAGGAATTAAGAGCAGTGATCGACGCTGTTGTCACATTTTATGAGCAAAACAACCAACTAGATGACACAGACCTCACATTAAAGGATCTACAATTGGTTAAGAACTCATTCTTTCACACGCTCAAAGGCTCTTACCACCCACGGGTCAAATACCCCTCATTAACTCAACCGGATCGAAAAACTGAAACTTCTGATTCAGATAAGTGAGAAAAAGCCGCTCAATGTCAATAATAATCAATGTTAGCAATTCCCTTTCCCACAATATTGATCTTGAATTATTAGAAAAAGTAATCCGAACAGCTTTAGAAAACCACAACAAAGCTGATACTGATCTCACCCTGCAAATTACAAATGATGAAACAATACGCCAGTTAAATCATGCTTACCGGGACATCAACGAAGCAACGGATGTCCTAGCTTTCAACCAAGATTTTATCAATCCAGAAACCAATCAGCTTTACCTAGGGGACATTATCATTTCTATCGATCGAGCGCGAGTTCAAGCACTTGAGAATAATCACACAATTAACAAAGAATGTGCACTTTTAACCATCCACGGCACACTTCACCTGCTTGGCTATGATCACTCTAACGAACAGGAAAAATTGGAAATGTGGAAAATTCAGGATAAAATATTAAAAGATGTTATGCTTTTGTGACAGGAGGAATCTGAATGAAAGAAAAGCCAGGTAAACAAGGATTAGGTGCCCTATTAATTTTTATCGCCATCTTTGGCATCATTTTTTCTGTACTTGGGATAGCGACTACATGGTACTTCAAACCAAGAGTTCAGGATACGATAATTAATATCGTCGATTCAATCGATCAATTACTCATCAACACCGAAGGCGGCTTAGTTGTCCTGGATAGTGCCCTAGAAAGTGCCATTGGCAATCTCGATACGATCTCGATCACCCTAGAAAACCTCAATATAACCGTCGACAGCATTTCTGATTCTTTGAACTCCTCAGCGGACCTGATTGGTGGAGATTTGAGATTAACCATCATCGATACCCAGACAGCTTTATCATCCGCGGCGGCAAGTGCAGGACTGGTTGATAACACCCTCAGGTTCATTGCAGCCATTCCATTACTTGGTGCCGATTATCGACCCGAAGTTCCCCTAAGCGTCAGTTTAGAACAGGTATCTGAGAGTTTAGATGATATTCCAGATGCCTTTCTCGAAATTGAGCAATACATCAGGGAAACTGATGATGGGATGGTTTCTCTCAAAGCAGATATTTCAGAATTAGCTATTGAAATTGATGAATATGAACAAGATCTAATAGATGCGAAAACTATCATCTCTGATTATGATCTGATCATTGATGACCTGCGCGTGCAATTATCAGATATACGCCAGCAAACATCCATTTTTTTGATGATAGGCAGCATCTTTTTGTCTGGTGGTTTTTTCTTGTTGGGTATTGCACAAATCAATACTTTACAACAGGGGATTGACTACCGAAATCGCGAACAAGTTATCGTTAATCTCGCGGAATTACAGCGCGAACAAAATAATAACTAGAATGTTGACAACAAAGGAGACAACATGAGACACTTTATTGACATTGCGGATTTCTCCGCAGATGAAATTCAAGACCTGCTTGAATTGGGACTTAAACTAAAAAAAGAACAAAAACAAGGTGTGTTCAGGCCCCTATTGAAAAACCAGGTGCTTGCCATGGTTTTCCAAAAACCAAGTTTGCGCACCCGGGTGAGTTTTGATATGGCAATGCGTACCTTAGGTGGTGATGCACTCTATCTTTCACCACAGGAAATTGGGTTGGGGAAACGAGAGTCCATTGCTGATGTGTCACGGGTACTTTCAGGATATGTGCAGGTGGTCATGGCGAGAGTTTTCGCTCATGAACATATCCTCGAATTGGCAAAGTGGTCCTCAATCCCGATAATCAATGGATTAAGTGATTATAACCATCCTTGCCAGGCGATGGCGGATGCGCTTACCATCCTGGAAGAGTTTGGAGATATAAAAGGTCTGACAGTTTCATATATGGGCGATGGCAATAATGTGGCGGTATCTTTGATGAAGGCTGTCACCAAACTTGGTGCTGACTTCCGAATAGCCAACCCTGAAGATTACGACATGCCTGAAGAAGCCATTAAGCAAGGCCATGAATTGGCTAAACTTTCCGGTGGTTCAGTTTCATTGTTTCGAGAACCCCAACTGGCAGCAGAAGGCGCCCATGTTATCTACACCGATACTTGGACCAGCATGGGGCAGGAAGAAGAAGCCAAAAAACGAGAACGGGTCTTTCCTCCCTACCAGGTCAACCAGGCACTATTAAAGCTGGCAGATCCCAAAGTGATTGTATTACACTGCTTGCCTGCACATCGTGGTCATGAGATCACCGACGAAGTTGCTGATGGCCCTCACTCTCGTCTATTTACCCAAGCCGAAAACCGAATGCATGCTCAAAAAGCGATCCTCGTTGATTTATTAATTGGAGGTGATATTAATGCATAATAGTGAATATTACATCAATCTTGAAGATCGATACGGTGCCCATAATTATCACGCTTTAGATGTTGTCCTCACCAAAGGCGATGGCGTATGGGTGTACGATATTGAGGGCAACAAATATCTCGACTGTCTCAGCGCTTACTCTGCGGTAAACCAGGGACATAATCACCCAAAAATCAAACAGGCGATGATTGACCAGTTGGATCGCATCACCCTCACCTCGCGCGCATTTCGCACCGACAAACTTGGTTTGTTTTATAAGAAACTTGCGGATATGACCGGTTATGAAAAATCATTGCCAATGAACAGCGGCGCAGAGGCTGTTGAAACTGCGATCAAAGTCGCCCGTAAGTGGGGCTATGTCAGCAAGGGAATTCCTAGACACAAAGCAGAGATTATCGTTGCTGACGGGAATTTCCATGGTAGAACCGTTACTGTCATCTCCTTTTCTCCCCACCATCAATATAAACATGATTTCGGCCCCTTTACCCCCGGGTTCCCAATGGTCGAATATGGCAACCTAGAAGCAATTGAGGCGGCCATAAACGAAAACACAGCTGGCATCATGCTGGAACCACTTCAAGGTGAGAGTGGGATCCTCATCCCGCCAAAGGGATATTTAAAAGCCGTCGAAGATTTGTGCCGAAAGAACAACATTCTATTGATCGCTGATGAGATCCAAACCGGCCTTGGGCGCACAGGGGCGTTATTTGCTTGTGAGCATGATGATGTACGACCGGACATCATGGTAATCGGCAAAGCACTCTCCGGAGGTTTTTATCCGGTTTCAGCCGTTTTAACCGATGAGCCTGTTTTGGGGTTAATCGTTCCCGGCGACCATGGTTCAACTTTCGGTGGAAACCCGCTGGGGGCAGCTGTAGCGATTGCTGCCCTGGAGGTCATTGAAGAGGAGGGGTTGATTAAAAACGCCCAGGTTATGGGGCAATATATTATGGATCAACTTAGGACATTCCCCCAGAAAAAAATTCAAGAAATTCGTGGTAAGGGTCTTCTGATCGGCATCGAATTAAAACATGAAGTGGGTGGTGCCAGGCAATTCGCTGAAATTCTTAAAGAAAAGGGAATCTTGATTAAAGAAACAAGTGAGCATGTCATTCGTATTGCACCACCACTAATCTTGGATCAGGAGACAGCTGATTGGATGTTATCCATTTTACGGGATGTTCTATAATTGGAACGAGTTTTGATCCGAGGGAGTAGCTTATGAACCGGTTTGCCAAGATCGTATGTACATTAGGCCCAAGCAGCAATTCCAAGGAGATGATCAAATCCTTAATTGAGGCGGGAATGAATGTTGCCAGACTGAACTTTTCACACGGTACCCACGCAGCACATGGAGAAAAGATTGATCTCATCCGTGAAATTGCGGATGAGATGGGTATGCCAGTCACCATTTTACAAGATCTTCAAGGCCCTAAGCTGAGGATTGGAAAACTACCCGAAGGTGGAATCGAATTAAAGGCAGGTGATTTAGTCACTTTGAGTTCATCAGAAGCTTTTATGCCAGAGGATTCAGATATTTATATCCCTTTTGAGATTCCTGACTTACACAAAGCACTCAGACCAGGCAATCATATCCTTCTTGATGACGGTCATCTCGAAATGGAAGTCAAAGCGGTTAACGGTGAACGCATTGATGCTGTGGTCACACTGGGAGGCATTCTAAAATCAAACAAAGGGGTTAATCTCCCTGGAGCAAACCTATCAACGCCTATCTTAACCGAGAAAGATCGTGAAGACCTAGAATTTGGCTTACAAAAAGGGGTCGATATGGTGGCGGTGTCCTTTGTAAGCTGCGCAGAGGATATCCACATAATTCGAAAGGCAATTGAGTCGTTCGCAGAACAAACCAAAACAGCAAGAACACCAATCATCGCCAAATTGGAACGCCCTGAAGCCCTGGATGACCTTGAAGGGATTATGGATGTCACAGATGGGGTGATGGTCGCCCGTGGTGATCTGGGTGTCGAGATGACACCTGCAGCGGTTCCCATCGCCCAAAAGGAAATCATCGCATGTGCCAATGCTCATGGGAAACTGGTCATCACGGCCACCCAAATGCTGGACTCAATGATTAATAATCCTCGTCCAACCAGGGCAGAAGCAACAGATGTCGCCAATGCAATTTTTGACGGCACTGACGCAGTCATGCTGTCAGGTGAAACCGCAGCCGGAAAGTACCCATTGGAAAGTGTTCAAATGATGACATCAATCATCGAACATGCTGAAAAAAATCTGGAAAAATGGGGAAATTTCGACTATGCAGCCTCGCTCGCCCAACAAAGGGAAACCCTCTCTATCACTCGAGCAGCGAAAGAGCTGGCACATGACCCCCTTGTTGTCGCCATCATCGTATTCACCCAATCTGGTCGGACTGCCAGGCTTATGTCGAAAGCCCGACCAAATGTTCCCATCTTTGCCTTCACCCCAGAGCTCAAGACCTATCATCAAATGGGTTTGTTTTGGGGTGTAAACCCCCTGCTCGTTCCTTATGCAGACACCCTTGAAACAATGATCAAACATGTTGAAACAGCAATAGCCACCGCTACTGATCTCAAACCCGGTCAGAAAGTTATCCTTATTTCAGGGTTCCCGGTTGGAGCTCTGCGGCAACCCAACCTGGCCCTTCTTTATACGCTGGGAGATATGTAAATTTAAAGAAAAGGTGCCATTAGGCACCTTTTCTTTTTCTGATCAGTACATGTCCCGGTTGATCTTCTCAAGGGTCTCAGGAGTGGGTCGCAAATCCTCAGATTTAATACGATTCATCGGTTCATCAACTAAATCCAGATAATCGTAGAGGGAGGGTTGTTCAGGATCAACATAAATCAACCCTGTAACTAACCAGTTGTTTCCTTCCGCTTCTTCCAGGATTTTCAACGCCTGCCACTTGTCGGTTGGGTCATAATCTTGTTCAAGCTTCTTTAAGATAACCAACGAGCCATCATGCATGGCCACCTCTTTTATTTCACCCTCCTTGAATTCATCAAGAATGATTGCCTTTCGCCTGGGCACATAAGCGATATCATGCAAAGGTGCCTGGTGCTGACGACCCCATTGGTAAGAATGTAAGGTATCCTCGCGGTTATTGAAACTCACACATGGGCTGATAATATCCAAAACGGCTGTACCTCGATGACTGAACGCAGCTTTGATCAATTCCCGAACTTGTTTCGAGTCCCCCGCAAATGAGCGGGCAACAAAACTTGCATTGCCGATCAAAGCCTCCTTAGCAATGTCAATCGGGAGAAAAGGATTAACACCTTGGTGCTTCAATTCCAATCCTCTCTCGGCAGTTGCTGAGAATTGACCCTTTGTCAGCCCATAAACACCATTATTTTCAATGATATAAACCATGGGTAAATTCCGGCGAATCAAGTGCTTGAATTGACCCAAACCGATGCTGGCAGTATCACCATCACCTGAAACACCGATGATCTTCATCGTGGTATCTGCGAAGGCTGCTCCCAGCGATAATGATGGCATACGGCCATGCAGGCCATTAAATCCAAAAGATTGGCTCAAAAAATATGTCGGACTTTTGCTCGAGCAGCCAATCCCGCTAAATTTTACGACTTTTTCAGGGGGAATGCTCATCTCATAACATGCCATGATGATCTGGGCTGAAATGGTGTTATGACCACATCCAGGGCATAATGTTGACCTTTCTCCACGGTAGTCAGCGCGGGTCAAACCAATTGCATTGGTCGCGTCTTTACTATCAGGCATTTTTATTCTGCTCCTTTGTGGAAACGGACTTAATGATCCAATCTGCTGTCATGGGCAAGCCATCAATATAGGATAAAGAAGTCAACCGATTGGTCATATCACAATAATCCAACACCAGAATTTGGTGTAGCTGTCCATCTCGGTTAAGTTCCAAAACATAATTTCGTTGGTGGGATTTAATAAAATCCCTAACTTCATTGGATAAAGGCAGCGCACGAACCCGCAAAAAATCTGCTGAAATGCCCATTTTATATAGTTTATCCTGGGCTTCAAACACCGTTGGCTCTGTAGAACCCATAGCAATTAGGCCAATTTCTGCATTTGGCATTTCCCTGATAACAGGTTGTGGCAATGACTCTCTAGCAGAGTCAATTTTCATCTTAATCCGATCCAGCATCCGCTGCCAAACATCAGGATCCTCGCTGTAATTCCCAAATTCATCATGACCAGTACCCCTTGTGAAATAAGGTGCCTTTTCGTGCGTATTGCCCATTAATGTGCGATAAGGTATGCCATCACCATCCACATCTAAATAACGACCCCAATCCCTTGGTAATTTGTCAAAATCTTCTTCCCAAAGCACTTTGCCGCGATCTATGGGTTGGTCAGGATAATCGAAACGCTTGGTCATCCAAAGATTCATCCCCAAATCAAGATCACTTAAAACAATGACTGGCGTTTGATACTTTTCGGCAATATCAAAGGCTTTCCAGCCAAACTCGAAGCATTCATTCACTGAGGCTGGTATCAGAATAATATGTTGGGTATCTCCATGACCGAGAAAATAATTCAAAGTCAAATCACCTTGTGCTGTCCGAGTTGGTAAGCCTGTGCTGGGGCCCACCCGCTGTACATCCCATAAAACTAAAGGGACTTCCACAAAATACGCCATGCTCATATACTCCGCCATCAAACTAATGCCAGGGCCGGAAGTTGACGACATCGCCCGCAGACCTGCCCATCCAGCGCCAACGGCCATGCCAATTGCTGCCAACTCATCTTCCGCCTGAACAATGGCATAGTTATTCTTTTGTGTTTCGGGATTCTTTCTTAATCTTGGGGCAAAGGTGATTAACGACTCAACCATACTCGAAGCAGGTGTTATCGGGTACCAAGCACAGAATTGGAACCCCCCATAAATTGCTCCTAATGCCCCAGCCGTGTTACCATCCGTCATAATATAATCTGTCAAGGGCTCCATAGCTTCAACCCGGTAAAGATCCCTTTTTTCCAGGTTTTCATGGGCCCAATCAGCAGCCATTTTTACAATCTCAAAATTATCTTCAGCTACAGAAGGCTTCCGCCGAAATTGAAACAGTAAAGCATTTTGGATATAGTCCAAACCAATCCCCAATATTTCAGCAACCACGCCAACATAAACCATATTCTCCATGTAATCTTGCAGATTACGTGGCACACCCGCCTGCTTAATTAATTCTTTAACAGGCATGGGATAAATAATCACATCCTCTCGATCAATCGGAAGTTGGATATGATCCCCATAAAAAATCACGCCACCGGGAACATTGTAATCAAGATCAGCTTTGAATGTTCGAGGATTCATCTGCACGATAATATCATCATGAGCTACACGACCAATGTAACCGTCTTTTGAAGCACGAATCGAAAACCAGGTTGGTAAACCTTTGATGTTTGAGGGGAAAATATTTTTCCCAGATACTGGGATACCCATACGGAACATTGCCCTTAACAATGTATTATTGGCTGTGGCACTTCCAGATCCATTCACCGTACAAACTGTCATACAAAAGTCGTTTACCCGCATTTCATCCCCCCCTTGCGAGGGCTCCTCCATAACTATGTCCTTCATCATTTAGGCTCCTTTGAAAATTTATTCAAAAGGTAACTTTGCATTTTTTTGTTCTCGTTGAAACAATAAGTCCATATGTGCAATTAATGCTTGATAGCCGGACAAAAAATCCCCTTGTGCTATAGATTCAACCATTTGTTGGTGATAATTCCAAACTCGATCTAAGTATTTTTGATCTTCATAAACACTCAAGCCTACTGCTTCATAAATATCCCAATAAGCTTCCAGGATCCCTAATACAAAGGTATTGCCTAATTGTCTATAAATCGTTAGGTGTAATTGGCGATGTTCAGCATGAGGAATTTGGATGGGTTCGGCCCTCAATTTATTGAAAGCTGTTTGAATAATCCTTTGCAGATCTTCAACGTCATTAGTGTCCAAACTGCTCACGGCTTGGTACCAGTACGAGGCTTCAATATGATTGCGTAAATCCGAAAACAGCCCAAACATCTCCTTGTTGATGCTGACGGCAAAGGCAAGGCTTTTAGAAACGGCAGGTGTAAAAGTGTATGGTAAGCTTTTAATGCCAACACGCGGCTTAACATCTACCAAACCTAAAGCTTTAGCAACCGCTAATTCTTCCCTAAGGGTTGAAACACTTATGCCAAGCTCTTTACTGATATC
>Ga0114946_10001559_pt1 | contig 15818 bp, 15 predicted proteins | sample WalLakDeSediment_FD_88676 | JGI IMG/M metagenome (GOLD analysis project Ga0114946, IMG submission 88676) | Lake sediment microbial communities from Walker lake, Nevada to study Microbial Dark Matter (Phase II) - Walker Lake 11/02/13 Deep Sediment | ecosystem: Environmental > Aquatic >... | reverse complement strand
GGCCGGATCCGGGGCGCCATCCGACGCTTCGACAGCGACAATTTCTGGGAGATATCCCAAAATGATCATCTCAGCCGAGAAACCCGGCATTATGTACCCAAGCTCATCGCCGCCATCATAATCGCCAAAAACCCCGAAGAGTACGGTTTTGCCAATATAACATATGATGAACCGCTGCGCTACGAAACCATCGAGGTGCCCCGCTGGACTTCCCTGGAAGCTTTAGCTCTGGCCAGCGCCATCGAACTCGAGGAGCTGCACGATCTCAACCGGGAATTGCGGCGCCTGGTAACTCCTCCGGAGCAGGCTTCCTACACCCTGCGGCTGCCCGAAGGCAAAAGCACCCTGGTGATGGCAAACCTGCCCCGGGTGCGGGCAGTGGCCGAGGTAGCCTACCAGACCCACGTGGTGCAAAGGGGTGATACCCTGACCCGGATCTGCAACACATACAACATCAACAAAACCACCCTGCTCAAGGCCAACAGCCTGCGCTCGGAGCAACTGGTGATCGGACAGCGGCTGCGGATTCCGGTCCAGAAAACGGCCTACCGGCTGCTGCCCGAGGACGCCGACCTGAAAGCGGCGGCCGCCATCATGGGCGGCAGCGCCGGCGGCCTGGTCCTGCACACTATTCAGCCGGGGGAATCCCTCTGGCTGATCGCCCGCCGTTACGGGGTGAACGCCAACACCTTGGCGGCCTGGAACGATATCAGCGATCCCGGCCGGATCCGGGCCGGCCAGCAGTTGGCTCTCTATCTGGACCCCCAGCCACTGACCTCCGCGCCCGCCGCCGCCAGCATCCCCAACAAAAGACCGCCGACCAGCGGGAGCGGTGAGCGAGCCATGGTGGCCTCGGTCCAGAGCAAGCAGGCGCCGGCGGCACAGAGCCGGCCCGAAGTCACCTATTACCAGGTCCAGGGGGGCGACACCCTCTGGTCGATTGCCCGCAAATTTCAAACCACCACGGCGATGATCCGCCAATGGAATCAGCTCAGCGGCGACCTGATTCACCCGGGCAAGCGCCTCCTGATCCGGCTTGCCGAGTTGTAAAACTATGAAAATCGCTGGGAAAAATGCGCTGGTGCTGGGAGCCAACCGGGGGATCGGCCGGGCCGTGGCCCTGGAATTGGCCGGGGCCGGGGCCACGGTAATCGCCGGGGCCTACGACTGGCCGGCGGATACCGCTTCCCTGGCGGCAGAATTAGGCCAGCTGGGGTCAGGCCATCGGGTAATCACCGCCGATCTGCGCGAACCAGCCGAGGTGGAGCGTTTTTTTGCCGCCTTGACCAACGACTTTCCCCGCCTCGACATCCTGGTCAACAACCTTGAGCGGGGGGGAATGCCGGTGGTCCACGGCCCTTACAACGAAGAACAATGGGACCGGGAGATCGCCACCACCCTCAAGGCCAAGTGGTGGGTAATGCGCCAGGCCCTGCCTCTGCTCAAGCAAGGCGGGGCGGAAGCGGCGGTGGTGGTGATTTCTTCCATCGCCGGCCTGGTGGGCCGAAGCGGCCCGGCCGGCCTGATCTTCAATGATGCCTACGCCGCCGCCAACCGGGCGGTTTCTGCCTGTTGCCAAACCTGGGCCCGGGAAGGGGCTCCCAGCGTGCGGGTCAACGAGCTGATGCTGGGCCTGATCAAAACACGCCACGCCGAGGGAACCCGGGGCTGGGAGTTGCTGAGCGCCGACCAGCGCCGCCAGTTGCACCGCCACGTGCTGCTGGGCCGCAGCGGCGAGCTGACCGAGGTGGTGCGGACGGTGATCTTCCTGCTCAGCCAAGCCACCTACATGACCGGCGCGGTTCTCCGCCTGGACGGCGGCTACCTGCTGGGCGGCGAAGCCGTTCCCCCCCTGCCCCCCGGCGTTCTTTAAAACCGGGCCGGCGAGGCTTATTCGGCCCCGGCCCCCGGCTGACCCAGCACCCAGGCCGGGATCTGGTGGAGAATCAGCTCCACCGCCGCGGCCTTGACCTCATCGGCCTTCTTGGGCAAACCGCCTTCCCGGGCGGCCAGTTCGGCCATGATTTCCTCGGCGTCAAACCAGCACAACTCCCGATCCTGCTTATCGTAAACGGTCAGAATTCTTCTCTCCGGCTCATGAATATGCTCTTCCTCCATGACTGCCCCGACCAACTTAAGGGCCTCTTCGTAAGGGACAAATTGATTTTCCTCCATTGCACGCTCCATCGTTATTTTTTGGCTGTTGTCTGAATTCCGCTGGGCGGGCCCGCCGGCCGGCGCCACCGCCCCCGTTTTGATTGGTTCAAAACCGGAATTTTTACCATAAAGAGCCCGAAGATCACATGGTAAAATTGGCAGCCCGGGCGGCCCCGCCGGGCCCTCCCGCTTGCGGGAAAGACCAAAGCGGGATATGCTGGCGCCATGATCACCGCCGCCAGCCACCACCGGGCCCGGACCCTCTATTTCAAGCCCGGCGAACGCAACATTTTTTTCCACCTCCTCACCGCCTGCAACCTGCGCTGCCGCCATTGCTACATCAATCCCGACCAGCACGGCACAACGATGGTTTCCCGGGCCACCATGGAGGCCTGGCTGCGGCTCTTCGCCGCCCCGGACCAGGAGAGCAACGTGATCTTTCTCGGCGGCGAGCCCACCCTCCACCCCGATCTGGTCCGGGGGGTCCGTTACGCCAGGGAACTGGGCTACCGGGGCATCACCATCGACACCAACGGCTTTCTCCATCACGACCTGCTGGCCCGGCTGGGCCCCGAGGAGGCAATCCTGAGCTTCAGCCTCGACGGCCCCGATCCCGCGGTCAACGATACCCTCCGGGGGGCGGGGGTCTTCGAGGTCTGCACCGCCAACCTGCGCCGGGCGGTGGCCAGGGGGTTTGACGTCAGCCTGATCTATACCGTCAGCCAGCCCAATATCGCTCACCTGGCCCGGATGCCAGAGCTGCTCGAAACCCTGGGCTGCCGCCGCTTTTTTATTCAGGTCATCGGCATCCGGGGCAAATCGGCCCAAAGCCCGGCCGATGAGCTGCAGTTGAGCCCGGAACAGTGGCGGGAAATTGTCCCGGCGGTGGCGGCCGCGGCGGCGGCCCGGGGCATCGACGTCATCTACCCCAAGGTTTACCTGGAGGCGGATGAGCCCTTCCTGTGCGCCGGCCGGGTGGCCGAAAACTATTTCATCTTTCCCAACGGCCGGGTTTATCTCTGCCCCCTCTGCGAGGACTTCCCCCTGCATGCCTGGCGGATCGAAGGCGACCGGCTGGTGGCGCAGCCGGGGGTCACCGAAAAACAGCTCTTTACCCTCGATATTGCCGAAGGCTGCGTGATGAACAAGCTGCTCCAGCCCGGCAACATCAGCTATGACCGCCAGGGCCACCCCCGCCACCGCATCTCATGCTGTCTGCTGAAACAAGAAATCAGGGGCCGGCAGGCGGCAGGCGAAAGCTGAAGGGCGGCAAACAGCTTGAGTCGCGCCGCCGCCGGTCAGCGGTCATCCGCGGCCGGTCTGAAGATCTTGCCGATCAGGATGCCGGCTTCATAAAGGAGGAAGAGGGGGACGGCCAGCATGAAGGTGGCCACCGGATCGCCGGCCATGGCCAGCAGGGCGACCAGCACCACCCCGAGATAGGAATAGGTCCGGTAGCGGACGAAATAGTCGGGGGCGACCACCCCCAGCCGGGTGGCCATGACCATCAGGAAGGGCAGCTCAAAGGCCAGCCCGAAGGCGAAGGAACTGCGCACCACGAAATTCAGGTAGGGGCCCAGCTTCAGATGGGGCTGCATCTGGTCGGAGGTGAAACGGAGCAGAAAGGCGATCAGTTCGGGCAGCACCACGAAGTAGGCGAACAGGGCCCCGCCGCTGAAAAGAATAAAGCCCCAGGCCGCCACCTGGATGGCCACCACCTTTTCCCGGCGGTGCAGCCCCGGCGCCACGAACATCCAGAGCTGGTAAACCAGCACCGGCACCGCCAGAACAAAACCGGCCAGCAGGGAAAGCTTGAGGTAGCTCAACAGGGCCTCGGGCAAGCCGGTATAAACCAGCCGGGCCAGATCCGGGTCGATCCGAACCAGGGGCGAAGAGAGGTGCTCAACCAGGTCCTCAACGAACCAGTAGACCGCCGCGGTAAAAACCAGCATCGCGGCGAACAAGGTCAGCACCCGCCGCCGCAATTCCCGCAAATGGGGGGTAAAATGGTCGGCCAGGACGGTCATGATTCGGGAGCAGGCGGCTTAGGCGGCTTCTCGGGGGCCGGGGGCATGGAGAGATCATCCCCCCAGGCCGCGGCGTCTTCTTCCTCGACGGTGAGGCGGCGGGGAGCGACGCTGGCGGCCGGGCCGGTTTCTTCCTCCCCCTCGATTTCAGCTTCGGAGGGCGCGGTTTCAGCCTCGGAGTAGGCTTGTTCCGCCGTTTTTTTCTCCCCCTCGGTCAACTGGGGCAAGGGGGCTTCCAGCTCCTTCTGCCAGGATTCAGCGTCCCCCACCTCTTCTTCGACATTGGACTGCAGTTCCTGGATGGCTTTCTTCACTTCCAGCACCCCCCGGGCCAGGGATTTGGCCATTTCCGGCAATTTGTCCGGCCCCACCACAATCAGGGCCACGGCCATAATCACCAGCAATTCGGGCAAACCGATTCCAAACATCGTTCCATCCAGGTATAAAGACGCCGCGGCGGCGGGGCCGTAAATAATCTGTCAGCAGCGGCGCGGCCGGTTGATCCTGCCGGGAGCCGGAACCGGCTAAGGGCCGAAACTTGCGGGCGGAACCGCCCAACCATCACCAAGGCGCAATCTACGGCAGACGCCGCCGGGTGTCAAGCCGGGAAACAGCCCGGCCCCGCAGCTCGACGCGAGCGGCCCGCCGGCATCCCGGGGTTCAGCCGCTGGGGCGTAGGGCGCCGGCGCAAGCGACCTCGGCAGGCTTCTGCCAATTGACTTTTGCCGGGGGGTTGGCTATGTTGGCTTGGCTTAGATGGCGGGGCGCACCGGGTCGGCCGGAATTAGGGAAAAAACCGCGTATTTCAGCGGGCACAACTTAACCAAACCAGGTGGTAGGGAACAATGGCCAACGTAATAATCGTGGGAACCCAGTGGGGCGATGAGGGCAAGGGAAAAATCGTCGATCTGCTCACCGAGCATGCCGACTGCGTCGTCCGCTTCCAGGGCGGCAACAACGCCGGCCATACCCTGGTGGTGGAGGGCAAACAGTATATCTTCCACCTGATCCCCTCGGGCATTCTCTATGAGAACAAGAGCTGTTTTATCGGCAACGGGGTGGTGATCGACCCGGCGGTACTGCTCAAGGAAATGAGCGAACTGGCCGGCCACGGCCTGCCGGTCACCCCGGCCCGGCTGATGATCAGCGAGCGGTCCCACCTGATCATGCCCTACCACAAGCTGCTGGACGCCGGCAGCGAGGCGATGCTGGCCGCCGGTCGCAAAATCGGCACCACCGGCCGGGGCATCGGCCCTTGCTATGGCGACAAGATCCTCCGCCACGGCATCAAGCTGGGCGACCTGCTCGACCGGGAACTGTTCCGGGAACGGCTGCAGGAAAACCTGGAAGAGAAAAACTTCCTGCTGACCAACCGCTACGGCCTGCAGCCCCTCACCCTGGACGCGGTTTACGACGAATACATGAGCTATGCCGAGCAGCTGGCCCCCTTCGTCGGCAATGTCTCGCTGGCCCTCGACCGGCAACGCCGGGCCGGGCGGCATATCCTCTTTGAAGGGGCCCAGGGCACCCAACTGGATATCGATCATGGCACCTATCCCTTCGTTACCTCCTCCAACACCATCGCCGGCAACGCCTGCACCGGCAGCGGCTTCGGCCCGGCCCACATCGACGCGGTGATCGGCATTCTCAAGGCCTACACCACCCGGGTCGGGGAAGGTCCCTTTCCCACCGAACTGTTTGACGCCACCGGCGAGGAGTTGCAGCGCAAGGGCGGCGAATTCGGCGCCACCACCGGGCGCAAGCGCCGCTGCGGCTGGCTGGACGGCGTCGTGGCCCGCGAGGCGGTCCGGCTCAACGGGATCACCGATTTGGCCATCACCAAGCTCGATGTCCTGAGCGGCCAGCCCGAACTGCAACTGGCCACTTACTACCGGCATGGTGAAGCCAGCTTGGAGGCTATGCCCAACAACAGCAAAAGCCACCGCAACCTGGTGCCGGTCTATGAAAAACTGGCCGGCTGGAGGGAGGAGATTCGCCACGCCCGCCACCTCGACGATCTGCCGGCCAAGGCCCGGGCCTACGTGCGGCGGATCGAGGAATTCACCGAAACCCCGGCCTGCATCCTCTCGGTCGGACCCGGCCGCGAAGAAACCATGCTGCTGCGCAATCCTTTCAAGCGCTGATGCTGCCGGCCGGCGCCCGATCAGGTCGGGCGCCGGCCGAATTGGTATGGCCGCCCAGCCGGTTGCCGGCACCCTTCGCCTTTATCGGCCCGGCGGAGGTTTGGGGTCCGGTCAATTCCCCCATTTATTTCCGCAACCCTCATTGCCGTTTCCTTTGCAGTTTCCGTGCCATTCTGTCAGGGCGGGAAATATCCCTTTACCTCCTCCCGGCGATCAAGTATATATTTTCGGTTTAGCCAGTAAAGCATGAGCAAATTTCTGGGCCGGGAGGAAACTATGGCACGGATTACCGTGGAAGACTGCCTGCAGCAAATTGGTAATGAAAATCGTTTCGCCCTGATTCACCTAGCCGTGAAACGGGTCAAGCAGCATCGCAATGGCGCTCCCTTCCCCGAGCGTTGCCGCAACAAGGAGATTGTCTGCACCTTGCGGGAAATCGCCGCCGGCAAGGTCACTTTCAAGAATATCCGTGACCTTGACAAGGAGTTGCGTACCGCCGCGGCCGCGGCCGCGGTCGGCACCGAAGAAATCATGGACGACAGCGAAGCCGCCGGGGTTGCGACCAGCAAAATCACTCCGGCTCCCTAAGCTTAAGATTCTCCGCGCCCGGCGCTCAAGGGATAACCAACAGCCCGGGCCATTCGGTAAGCAATGAACGGTTGGCAAGCAACACAAGGCATGGATATCGATTATTACAAAACTCTGGGGGTTTCAGCCGACGCCTCGGCCGCTGAGATCAAGAAAGCCTATCGCAAACTGGCCCTGAAATATCATCCCGACCGCAACCCCGGTGATCAGGAAGCGGAAGAGCAATTCAAGGTCGCCACCGAAGCCTACGAAGTGCTGGGCGACCTGGAAAAGCGTAAGATTTACGACCGCTACGGGGTGGCCGGCCTGCGCGACAGCGGCTACAACGGCCCCGGCGGTTACGACGATATCTTCAGCAGCTTCAGTGATATTTTCGGCGATCTGTTCGGCTTCAGCGGCCGGACCGGCGGGCGCCGCGGTCAGGGTCCGATTCCCGGCAACGACCTGCGTTACGATCTGAGCATCAGCTTCCTGGAGGCGGTGCACGGGGTCCAGAAAGAGGTGGAAATCAGCAAGGGCGAAACCTGCTGGACCTGCGAGGGCAGTGGCCTGCGGCCCGGCCACCAGCCGGAAACCTGCCGGACCTGCAACGGCATGGGCCAGGTTCTCCATGCCCAGGGCCCCTTCCGGATCCAGACCACCTGTCCCCATTGCCAGGGCCAGGGCCGGGTGATCACCGAACCTTGCCAGGACTGCCAGGGTCAGGGTCTGTTGCAGCGCAGCAAGAAGGTGACCCTGAAAGTTCCCGCCGGAGTGGACAGCGGGGCCCGGATGCGCTTGCGGGGGGAAGGCGAGGGCGGCCGCCGGGGCGGTCCTTCGGGCGATCTTTACGTGATTATTCACGTGCAGCCCCACGAATTCTTCCAGCGGGAAGGCAGCAATATTTTCTGCGCCATCCCCATCTCCTTTACCCAGGCGGCCCTGGGTGGTTCCCTGGAAGTGCCCACCATTCACGGCCCGCAAAAGCTGACGATTCCGGCCGGCACCCAACCAGGACGGCACTTGACCCTGAAAGAACAGGGCGTACCCAAGCTGCGGGGCGGGGGTCGGGGGGATATGATCTGCGAGATCCGGGTGGTAATTCCCACCAAGCTCGGCAAAAAACAGAAACAACTGCTGCGGGATTTCGCCGAAAGCGAAAAGAGCGGTAAGGACCAGGAAGGCAGGGGAGAAGGTTTTCTGAAAAAGTTCTTCCATTTATAGGCCCGGCAAGGCTATAAAGGGAATCCTTGTTTCCGGCAGGGGGTAAAATGGCGGACAGCAAAAACGACCAGGCAAAACTGAGCCATTTCAACCAGGCTGGCCAGGCCTGGATGGTTGATGTCACCGGCAAGCAGGACACCGCCCGCCTGGCGGTGGCCGCCGGCCGCATCTCCATGTCGGCCACGGCTTACGACCTGCTCAAGAGCGGCACCGCCGCCAAGGGCGACGTGCTGGGAATTGCCCGGGTGGCGGGAATCATGGCGGCCAAAAAAGTCGGCGAGCTGATCCCCCTCTGCCACCCCTTGAACCTCGGCCGGGTAACGTTGGATTTCCGCCTCGATGATGCCGCCTCCAGCGTGGAAATCGAGGCAACCGTCGGCCTGGTCGGCAAAACCGGAGTGGAGATGGAGGCGCTGACCGCGGTTTCGGTGGCGGCCCTGACCATTTACGATATGTGCAAGGCGGTGGACAAAGCGATGACCATCACCAATATCCGTCTGCTCAGCAAAAGCGGGGGCAAAAGCGGCACTTACCGGCGGGAAGGGGAAACAGCCCGGACGCCCTGAAACTTAAGGGAGTTGTACCATGGAACAGAAGGATCGCGATTATTTTCGTCAAAAACTGGAAGAATTAAGCCGGCAGCTGCTCAGCGAGGCGGAAAAAACCATCCACGAGATGACCGACCACAGCGACAGCTATCCCGACCCCACCGACCGGGCCACCGCCGAAAGCGACCGCAGTTTCGAGTTGCGGATCCGCGACCGGGAACGCAAGCTGCTGGCTAAAATCAAGGAGGCCATCGAACGGATCGACCAGGACACCTACGGGATCTGCGAGGCCTGCGGCGACGACATCTCGATCAAGCGCCTGGAAGCCCGGCCGGTTACCACCCTTTGCATCTCCTGCAAAACCCAGCAGGAAAACCAGGAAAAGGCCCAGCAGGGCCGGTGAGGGAGGAAATGCCGGAACTCCGCAAGGATCCGATTATCGGCCGCTGGGTTATTATCGCCACCGAACGGGGCAAGCGGCCCAGCGATTTCATCATCGACCGTAATCAGGTTCGCGGCGGCTTCTGCCCCCTTTGTCCCGGCAACGAAAATACCACCCCGCCGGAGGTTCTGGCCTACAGCAGCACCCACGGCCGCCAGCCCAACCAGCCCGGCTGGTCGCTGCGGGTGGTCCCCAACAAGTACCCCGCCCTGGTCATCGAAGGCGATCTCAATAAGGAGGGCGAGGGCCTTTATGACCGGATGAACGGGATCGGGGCCCACGAGGTGCTGATCGAAACCCCGGACCATGCCGAATCGTTCACCTACCTGCCCCCGGAACGAATGATCCAGATCTTCTGGGCCTACCGCGACCGCTTGGTGGACCTGGGCAAGGACGAGCGTTTTCGCTATGTAATGATCTTCAAGAATTACGGGGCGGCGGCCGGAGCCTCCCTGGAGCATTCCCACTCCCAGCTGGTGGCCCTGCCGATCCTGCCGCGGATGATCACCTCCGAGCTGGAAGGCAGCCTATCCTACTACCGCTACAAGGAGCGCTGCGTTTTCTGCGACATCGTTCGCCAGGAACTGGACCAGCAGGTCCGGGTGGTGACCAGCAACGACAAGTTCGTGGCCATCGTGCCCTTCGCTCCCCGCTCCCCCTTTGAAATGTGGATTCTGCCCCGCCGGCACAGCTCCAGCTATTGCAACACCGACGATGAAACCTTCCGGGCCCTGACCGCGATTTTCTCCGAATGCATGCGGCGGCTGGACAAATGCCTGCCCAACGTCCCCTATAACTTTGTCCTCCACGGCGCCCCCCTCCGTTCCCAGTTCCTGGATCACTATCACTGGCATTTTGAAATAACCCCCAAACTGACCATGATCGCCGGCTTCGAGTGGGGCTCCGGCTTCTATATCAACCCGGTGGCGCCGGAAGAGGCGGCCAGGTTCCTGCGGGAAGCCGAAATCAACTGATTGGGAGACAGAGGAAATGAAAAAAATCCTGCTGGTTGACGACGAAGAGTCAATTCAACTGCTCTATCGCGATGAACTGGAAGAAGAAGGCTACGAAATCCACTCAGCTCTGACCGGCGAAGAGGCCCTGGCCAAACTTGATATCGTCAAACCGGACCTGATCATCCTCGACATCAACATGCCGGGGATGAACGGCATCGAGGCCCTGCGCCGAATCAAGGAAATCAATCCCGCCATCCCGGTCATCCTCTGCTCCGCCTACCAGGAATTCAAGCAGGATCTGGCTTCCTGGGCCTCGGAAGAATACATCGTCAAGTCCGCCGACCTCAGCGAGCTGAAGCAGGCGGTCAAAAAATACCTGGCCTGATTCCGCCGACCGATGACCGCCAGCAGAAGACAGAATCCGGCCACCGGCCGGCCTCAAACCGCCCCCCGCGCGGTTAGGCGGCCGCTGCCGCCCTTTGACCCCGCCGCCACCCTCCCCCATTTGTCCGTGCCGTAATGCAAGATATCCAGGGCCAGCCGGATTACCGCCGGATCAACATCAAAAAGGTCGGCATCAAGAACATCTCCTACCCGATCACCGTGCTGGACCGGGCCCGCCACATCCAGCGGACCGTGGCCCGGGTGAATATGTACGTCAATCTGCCCCACCACTTCAAGGGCACTCACATGAGCCGCTTCGTCGAGATCCTCAACCGGTTTCACGGCGAAATCAACCTGGAAAGCATGCACCGGATCCTGGTGGAGATGAAGCAGCGGCTGCGGGCCGAAGCGGCCCACCTGGAAATCGAGTTCCCCTATTTCGTTTCCGATCCCGCGGCGGTGGCGGCGGCCCCCGGCCGGCTGAGTGCCGGACCCGGCGAGGCGGGCATCGGGGTTTGCGAATATCGCTGCCGGATGCACGGCTCTTTAGCCGAGAAGGACGACCTGGCTCTGGAAATCCGGATTCCCATCGCTCCGCCCCGCCCGCCGGCCCATTGCAGCGGCCTGCCCCGCTCCCTGGGGCACTGGGGCACCGCCGATATCTGCCTGCGTTTCCGCCGCTTTGTCTGGATCGAGGAAATTATCGCCCTGGCCGCCTCGGTCACCCGCCACGATCTCTGCTGGCCACGGGCCGAGCCCGCCGCCGCAACCCCGGCCCAGGCCGATCTGGCCGACTGCCGGGAAGCCGCTCCGGAGCAGGGCGAATGCGCCCTGGCGGTGGAGAACCTGGCCCGGGCCCTGGGCAAAAAACTGCAGGGCCATCCCGACATCCGCCAGTACTCGGTCCGGGTGGAAAACCTGGCTGCCGGTTTTTCCACCTTCGCGACCATCAGCGGCGGCGAATCCCCGGCCGGGGGAACCCGGCACCGTGACCGGATGCGCCCTGAGTCCGGCCTCAACCCAGGCTGCTGAAACTTGAACCTGCTTACCGTCATGGGAGAATAAGATGTCTGCGCACGAACTGCTGTTTGAAATCGGGACCGAGGAAATTCCGGCCGGCTACATCATGCCTGCCCTGAACGCCCTGCGGGAGGGACTGGCCCGGGAACTGACCCAGCGGGAGCTGGCTTTCGCCGAGATCAAGAGCGCCGCCACCCCGCGCCGGCTGGCGGTGGGGGTCAGCGGCCTGGCTCCGCGCCAGCCCGACCGGGTGGAGGAAGCCCTCGGTCCCCCCAGGAAGGCGGCCTTCGATCAGTCCGGCCGGCCCACCAAGGCGGCCTTGGGTTTTGCCGCCACCAAGGGGGTGGCGGTGGAGGAACTGGAGGTGGTGGTAACCGCCAAGGGCGAATACCTCCAGGCCCGGGTCGAGCTGCCGGGCCGCCAGACCGCCGAACTGCTGGAAGAAATGCTCCCCCAACTGGTCACCGCCCTGCCCTTTCCCAAGTCCATGCACTGGGGCACCGGTCAGCTTCACTTTGCCCGACCCCTGCGCTGGCTGCTGGCCGTTTATGACGGCAAACTCCTTAATTTCAGGTTGGAAGAGCTGGCGACGGGCCGCCAGACCCGGGGCCATCGGTTCCTGGCCCCGGCACCCCTGACGGCAGCATCCTTCACGGAATATCTGGCCGGCCTGCGCCAAGCCGAAGTTCTGGCCGACCCGGAAGAACGACGCCGGGCGGTGGTGAAGGAAATCGAGCGGGCGGCGGCGACTGCCGGCGGCGCCATTCTTCCCGACGAGGAGCTGGTCACCACGGTGACCAACCTGGTGGAAACGCCTTTCGCCATCTGCGGCAGCTTCGCCGAGCGCTTCCTGGAACTGCCCCACGAGGTGCTGATCACCTCGATGCGCGAACATCAGAAATACTTCGCGGTGGTTGACCGGGCAGGCAAACTGCTGCCCCGCTTCGTGGCGGTGAACAACACCCGGGTCAAGGATGCCAAGGTGGGAGCCGAAGGCCACCAGCGGGTGCTGCGGGCCCGCCTGGAAGACGCCTTCTTTTTCTTCAACGAAGATCAGCAGCGGCCCCTGAGCGCCCGGGCCGGCGAACTGGACGGCATCATTTTCCAGGCCAAGCTGGGCACCATGGCCGACAAGAGCGCCCGGATCGGCGAGCTGGCCGGCCGTCTGGCCGCCCAATTCGCCCCGGAACAGGAAAGCGTGGTCCGCCGGGCCGCCCGCTTGTGCAAGGCCGACCTGCTGACCAGCATGGTCGGGGAGTTCCCTTCCCTCCAGGGAGTGATCGGCCGGGATTACGCCTTCCGCCAGGGCGAAAAGATCGAGGTGGCGGAAGCCCTCTACAGCCATTACCTGCCCCTGCGGGCCGGCGACCGGCTGCCCAAGGATCTGGCCGGGGCCATTCTCGGCTGCGCCGATCGCCTGGACACCCTGGCCGGCTGCTTCGGCATCGGCCTCAAGACCACCGGGGCCGCCGATCCCTTCGGTCTGCGCCGCCAGGCCCTGGGGCTGATCCACCTGCTGCTGGGCCATAAGATCCCGCTGCCCCTGGCGCCCTGGATCGACATCGCCCTGGAATTGTATGGCGACAGGCTCAGCGAGCAGCCGGCCACCGCCCGCAACCGGCTGCTGGAATTCATCAAGGGCCGCTTCGCCAACGACCTCACCGCCCGCGACATTCCGGTGGAGGCGGTGGAGGCGGTACTCAGCGTCGATTTCCGGGAACTCAACGACTGCCGGGAACGGATCGAGGCCCTGGTGGCGGTCAGCAGTCGGCCGGCCTTTGCCCTGCTGGCCGCCGCTTTTAAGCGGGTCAACAACATCATCAAGGACAATCGGGATGACCGGGTCGATCCGGCCCTGCTCGAAGAGCCGGCGGAACGGGAACTGGCCGCGGCCCTGACCCGGATCGGCGCCGAGGCCGAACCGCTGCTCCAGGGCGGCGACTACCGCCGGGCCCTGGATATCATTCTGGGGATGAAGGAACCGGTGGACCGCTTTTTCGACCAGGTCATGGTCATGGCCGAGGAGCCCGAGCTGCGGCGCAACCGTCTGGCATTGCTGACCGGTATTGCCGCCATCTTCAAGCGGGTGGGGGATTTTTCCAAGATGTACGCCCTGCAGAAACAGGATTGAGGGGCAATTCCGCCCCCTGTGGGTGGAGTTGCCGGCACTAGACCACTTATCAACCTCAGCGCGGCGCCGGTACGGCCTGGAGTCGAACCCCGGCAAAGGATCCTTTATGAAAATCACCTTTCACGGAGCGGCCGGCACCGTTACCGGCTCCCAGCACCTGATCGAAGTCAACGGCCGCCGCATTCTCCTGGACTGCGGCCTCTTCCAGGGCAAGCGCAAGGAGGCCTTCGAACTCAACCGCCAGGGCTTCTGCAATCCCGAAACCCTCGATTGCCTGATCCTGTCGCATGCTCATATCGACCATTCCGGCAATATTCCCTGCCTGGTCAAAAACGGTTTCACCGGCGACATCATCTGCACCCAGGCCACCCGCGATCTCTGCGCGGTAATGCTGATGGACAGCGCCCATATCCAGGAGCAGGACGTCCAGTTCGTCAACAAAAAGCGGGCCCGCAACAACCAGAAACTCTTCGAGCCTCTCTACGACAAGGAAGACGTGGTCCGGGCCATGGCCCAGTTCGTCGGGATCAGCCCCAAGCGCCGGCGCGAGATCCTGCCCGGCATCCACCTGACCCTGACCGAGGCCGGCCACATGCTGGGCAGCGCCAACGTCGTGCTCGATATCCAGGAAGAAGGCGGGGAGCAGCGGCGCCTGATCTTCAGCGGCGACATCGGCCGCCCCGGCATTCCCATCATCCGTGATCCCGCCCCGATGACCGAGGGAGCCGATATCCTGATCATGGAAAGCACTTACGGCAACCGCAGCCATCCCCCCTACCCCGACTCGGAAAAGGAGCTGGAGCGGCTGGTCAACGAGACTTACCAGCGCGGGGGTTGCCTGCTGATCCCGGCCTTTGCCGTGGGCCGCACCCAGCAACTGGTCTACGCCCTGCACAAGCTTTACCTGGAACGCGACATTCCCGATCTGCCCATCTACGTGGACAGCCCTTTGGCCACCCGGGTAACCGACATCTTCCGCCTCCACCCCGAGGCCTACGACCGGGAAATCCGCGACTTCATCCTCAAGGGCAACCACGACAACCCCTTTGGCTTCGATACCCTGCGCTACACCCAGTCGGTGGGGGACTCCAAGCAGCTCAACTTTCTCCGCGAGCCGGCGATCATCATCAGCGCCAGCGGAATGATGGAAGGGGGGCGGATTCTCCACCACCTGCGCAACCGGATCAGCGATCCCAAAAACACCATCCTGATCACCGGCTGGCAGGCCCCCAATACCCTGGGGCGTAAAATTGTCGAAGGGCAGGAAAAGGTCAAAGTCTTCGGCGATGAATTTCCCCTTAAAGCCCGGGTCGAAGTCATCACCGGCTTCAGCGGCCACGCCGACCGGGAAGGCCTGCTGGCCTGGGCCGGCACCATGGAGAAAAAACCCCAGCACACCTTCCTGGTCCACGGCGAGGCGGAATCCACCGCAGCCCTGGCCGCCGCCCTGGAGGAAGAGCTGCAATTCAGCAACATCAAGATCCCCGAACTCCACCAGGAATTCGAAATCTAGGCCAGGCGGGCCAGCACCTCGGCCAGGGTGCGGTTGAAGCCCTCCGGGTCTTCCATCTGCAGGAAGTGGCCGGCCCCGGGAATGACGGTTTCCTCGACAAAGGGGGCGCAGCGGCGGCGGGCCGCCTCGGGAATCAGGGCCCCGTTGATGGCTTGGATCGGAATCTGCAACTCGGCAAAGGCCTGCGCCGGATCCCAGGCCAGCAGATCGCGCCAGAGCGGCAGGGCCCAGGCGGGATCGGCGGCGGCCATTTCCCGGCTCAATCTCTGCTTGAGGGCCGCCGGAGTGGCCGCGGTGGAAGTCTGGTCCACCAGGGTTGAAACGGCCAGGCCAAAGTCGGCCGCGAAGGGGGCGGCAATGGCCTCCCTGGTTGCCGGAGGCAAACCGCCGTAATCGATGACAAAGGTATCCACCAGGACCACCGCGGCGGCAACGGGACCAAGGAGCCGGGCAGCTTCCAGGGCCACCGCGCCGCCCATGGAATGGCCGATCAGGATCACCCGACCGGCCCCCAGGGCCTGGACACAGCTTTCCACATCGCGGGCAAAACCGGCCAGCCCCCAGGCGGCCCGGGCCCCGGGAGCGGAATCGCCATGACCCGGCAGATCCGGGGCAGCAATGGCCTGGCGACCGGCAAAATAAGCAAGCTGGGGGGCCCAGTAGGCCCGCCGGCAGGTCCAGCCATGGATGAAAAACAGCAGCGGC
>Ga0114946_10001558_pt1 | contig 15832 bp, 15 predicted proteins | sample WalLakDeSediment_FD_88676 | JGI IMG/M metagenome (GOLD analysis project Ga0114946, IMG submission 88676) | Lake sediment microbial communities from Walker lake, Nevada to study Microbial Dark Matter (Phase II) - Walker Lake 11/02/13 Deep Sediment | ecosystem: Environmental > Aquatic >... | reverse complement strand
TCAATTTGAGTTTCAAGTTCATAAATTAAATCCTGTACCCTGACTAAATTATCTTTAGTTTCTTCAAGCCTTCTCCGTGCTTCCCGTTTGCGCATTTTATACTTAAGTATGCCCGCTGCTTCTTCAAATATTTCCCGGCGTTCCTCAGGACGACTACTAATAATTTCATCCACTCTTCCCTGGCCTATTACTGAATAAACATCCTTTCCCAAGCCGGTATCTATAAACAACTCAGTTATATCTCTTAATCGACAGGGAGATTTATTAATATAGTATTCACTGTCACCAGAGCGGAATAAGCGTCTTGTGATGGTAATTTCATCAAAATCAATATTCAATAATGAGCCGGTTTCAACGAAGGTAAGAGATACTTCAGCAAAATTAAGAGGCTTTCGGTTGTCGCTTCCGGAAAATATTACTTCTTCCATGCGGGTTCCCCGCAGTGATTTAACACTCTGTTCGCCTAAAGCCCAGCGTACCGCATCGACAATATTACTTTTGCCGCAACCGTTTGGCCCGACAACCACTGCAATACCCGGACCAAAGTCCAACTCGGTCTTATCAGCAAAGGATTTAAAACCATAGAGCTCCATTCTCTTTAGATGCAAATAGTAAACTCCTTATTCCTAAGTGGTTGGCAGAGCAAATACTTGTTGAAGCATCAAACAAATATTTGCAAAAGCCTTAACTAATTTCTCCCAAATAAATTAATCACCATTCTTATAGTTAAGCCAAGCTGCTTTGGCGGCTTCTTGTTCGGCTTCTTTTTTACTGCGGCCTTTTCCCTTACCGAGGGAGCTTTGCTCCAGTAATACCTCGGCTAAAAACATTTTATCATGATCAGGCCCGCTTTCCCTAACAATTCTGTAAACAGGTGTAAGAAAAAAACGGGCCTGTGTAAATTCCTGTAAAAGTGTTTTATAATCACTGATCAAACTGCCATCTTTAACTTCGGTTAAAACTGTTTTAAAAAGCTGCAATACTCTTTCACAACACTCTTCCCAACCCTGATCAAGGTATAGCGCACCGATAAGAGCTTCAACAGCATCAGCCAGTAGAGAGGGTCGATTTGCACCACCTGTTCGCAACTCTCCCTTTCCCAAACGTAAGTATTGACTCAAATTCAAATTACGTGCCAACCTGACAAGCGTTGCTTCGCAAACCAGGTCGGCACGTAATTTTGTCATCTTTCCTTCTGGAAATTCGGGATAAGTCTTATAGAGATAATCACTGATTATGAGTTCAAGTACAGCATCACCGAGGAATTCTAAACGCTCGTTATAGCTGCTACCCGCTCCTTTTTCATGAGCATAGGAACTATGAGTTAATGCCTGGTAATATAGGTCATAATCATTAACTTTCCATTTCACTTCCTGCAAAAACAAAACAACATCATCAATGAATTCATTGTTCTTTTCGCTCATTCATCGCCTCAGGAGACATATTTCTTGACAACAAGTGTAGCATTTGTGCCGCCAAAGCCAAATGAATTGGATATGGCTGTAACAACTTCTTTTTCTCTGGCCTTGTTGGGAACATAATCCAAATCGCAGTCAGGATCTGGAAACTCGTAATTTATAGTTGGATGAATAATGCCTTCGTTCAGGGTCATTAAAGTTGCTATTAGCTCAATTGCCCCAGCTGCGCCTAACAAATGACCGGTCATGGATTTTGTCGAGCTAATGGCCATCTTATACGCATGCTCGCCAAACAGTTTCTTTATAGCTGCAGTTTCAATACGATCGTTATATTCAGTAGAAGTGCCATGAGCATTAATGTAATCAATTTCCTCAACATTTAAAGAAGCGCTGTTTAAGGCTCTTTGCATGCATAAAAAGGCGCCTTTCCCATCGGGATCGGGGGCAGTCATATGATAAGCATCACCGGACATACCATAGCCTATGACTTCGCCGTATATAGTTGCTCCCCTGTCAAGAGCGCTGGGCAAGGCCTCAAGAATAACTATACCTGAACCTTCACCCATGACAAACCCATCGCGCTCCCGGTCAAAAGGACGAGAAGCCTTCCCTGGTTCATCATTACGTGTTGATAAAGCCCTGGCGGCAGAAAAACCGGAATAAGCTAAATGGCTTATTGCTGCTTCTGCCCCACCGGCAAGCATAATATCGGCATCGCCTCGCTTGATAACATGTGCGGCATCTCCGATAGCATGAGTTGCCGTTGCACAGGCGGTTACAACCGTAGAATTCGGGCCGTTTAAATTCAGAATCATGGAAATATAACCGGAAGCCATATTGGCTATCAATGCCGGAACAAGAAATGGGCTGACTCGTCGGGGGCCCTTTTCAAATAGAACTTTCAACTGCTCTTCGATGGTGCGAATACCACCTATCCCTGAACCGACCAAAACACCAATATTTTCCTTGTCTACCGGTTGCTTATCGAGTCCCGAATCACTCCAGGCCTGTAAAGCGGCAGCTATGGCAAAATGGGTATAACGATCCACCTTTTTTGCTTCACGCTTTTCCATGAACAGGGAGGGATCAAAGTCTTTTATTTCACCGGCAATACGGGTGGGATATTGACTGACATCAAGATTCTCAACTAACGATATGCCACCCTTGCCGTTTTTCAGGTTGTTCCAGAAAGTTTGCTTGTCCGAACCAACCGGAGATATAACCCCAATTCCAGTTATAACTACTCTTCTCACTTTTTCACCCCTGCATTCTTTAAACCTTTGACTCTATGTATTTAACAATATCACCGACAGATTTAATATTTTCGATTTCTTGATCTGATATCTCCAGATCAAACTCTTCTTCCAGGGCCATAACCAACTCAACTATGTCGAGAGAATCTGCATCAATATCTTCAAAAGTAGTTTCCATGCCTAATTTTTCCATAGCGACTTCAAGCTGATCAGAAACGATTTTTTTTACTTTAGCTTCAACGCTCACTGATTCACCCCCTTTCAGTCAAATTTTTTATTATCATGCTCCACAACGTATCAAAGTGATAAACTGCCATCTACTGTAATAACCTGTCCTGTTATGTAGGTGGCAGATGAAGCCAGGAATAATATAACATCTGCAATTTCTTCCGGTTTCCCTAAACGACCGAGCGCAATACGCGCTAAAACCTCTTCTCTAACTTGCTCCGAAAGCTTCTCAGTCATCTCTGTTTCAATTAAACCGGGAGCAACTGCATTAACGGTGATATTTCGGGAACCAAGCTCTTTAGCCAGCGATTTGGTAAAAGCGATAACTCCGCCTTTTGCTGCTGCATAGTTCACCTGCCCAGGGTTGCCATATATTCCAGCAACTGAAGCTATATTTATAATTCTTCCGCCACTTTTTTGCTTCAGCAAAGGCCGCAACAGCGCTCGGCAACAGTTAAAGATGCTATCAAGATTTGTGTTTATAACATCATGCCACTCATCTGCTTTCATTCTGGCCAGCAGATTATCCCTGGTTATTCCGGCATTATTAATTAGTATATCAATTCTTTTGAAATGATCAATAGCACTTTGCATCAGGTTTTCACACTGGCTATAATCAGAAACATCTGCCTTCACGGTTAAAGCAGAACCTCCTGCTGACTCAATGAGCTCTTTTACTTCCTCTGCTGCCTGGTTATTGCTGTTGTAATTAATCACAATCGAGGCCCCAGCCCTGGCCAGGGCTAACGCTGTAGCACGGCCAATACCCCTGGACCCACCGGTAACTATTGCTGTCTTGCCATCTAAAATCATGAGTTCACACCCTTACCCTTATGTTGAATTAATCCCCTAATATTCTGCTAACAGTTTTTCAACCTGAATTTCCACAGACTCTGCATCCTCGATCGATATGGTTGAAAATTCAGGAGCAATACGCTTCATTAATCTACTTAAAGAATTTCCCGGACCAACACCGATAAATTTATTGATCCCATTGGCCATTAAACTTCTTACAGATTGTTCCCAAAGAATGGGATTACTAACCTGATTAACAAGGTTCGCCCTGATTTGTAAAGGTTCATCGGCAAAAAGAGCGGAGACATTAAAAACAACCGGCACTTCCGGATTTCTTATTTCAACAGCCTCCAGTTCTTTAGCCAAACGTTCCTCGACAGGTTTTAACAAAGAGCAATGAAAAGGGGCGCTTACTTTTAACTCAATAACTTTCTTTGCTCCTGCTTCCCTGGCTAAATCGGCCGCCTTCCTGACAGCCGACACCTGCCCGGAAATAACAACCTGTCCCGGGCAATTGTAATTGGCCGGAGCTACCAAACCTTCACTGGCAGCATCAGCACACACTTTATCTATCATATCATGAGAAATGCCCATGATCGCCATCATCGTTCCTTCACCAGCCGGCACAGCTTTTTGCATATATATACCTCTCTTTTGCACAAGTGGCAAAGCGTCCGCAAACGAGATAGCATTCGCCGCTACCAGGGCGCTGTACTCTCCCAGGCTTAGTCCGGCAAAACCATCGGCTTTAATACCCAGCTCTTCAAGGACCCTGTATATAGCCATGCTAACAGTCAATATGGCCGGTTGAGTGTTAGCCGTATCCTGCAAAACCTCTTCCGGTCCATGAAATATAATGTCGTTGATGCTATCACCAAGAACATCCGCACACTGTGCAAATACTTTTTTTGCTACAGGAAAACGCTCATAAAAATCATGCCCCATGCCAACATATTGTGCTCCCTGACCAGGGAAAAGGACTGCTGTCTTCATTTTCAACATCCCCTAAACTTGATTCTACCACTTCATGATAATACCTCCCCAGGTTATACCGGCACCAAAAGCGCCCATCCCTATCAGGTTACCCCGGGTTAGGCGACCGGCAGTCACTTCCTCATGCAGCATGATAGGAATGGTTGCTGAAGATGTGTTGCCAAAGCGATCTATATTGGCCGGCACTTTTTCCTGCGGTAGTTTCATTCTTTTACGCACATGTTCGACGATTCTTAAATTAGCTTGATGCAAAAACAAAAAATCAACATCTTCAGGTTTGTAGTTATTTGATTCCAACATGCAAACTATAACCTCTTCAATTGCTTTTACAACAAACTTAAAAATCTCGTTACCATTCATTTTTATAGTGTGCAGATTGTTTTTCAAACTCTCTTCCGAAGCAGGCATGGCATTCCCACCTGCCGGTATTATCAATAAGTCTGCGCCGCGTCCATCTGATTTTAGCTGAAAGTCAATAATCCCTCTCTCTGCATCATCTGTCTGGCGAAGGACAACAGCCCCTGCTCCATCGCCAAACAACACACAGGTAGAACGGTCTTCCCAGTTTGTGTACCTGGTTAATATCTCTACACCCACAACAAGTACATTCTGATAAAGACCCGTGCTCATAAATTGATGCGCAACAGCAGTGGCATAGATAAAACCGGTACAACCGGCAGAAATATCAAAAGCAGCAGCTTTAAGAGCGCCCAGCCTGGATTGAAGAATACAGGCTGAAGATGGCGTAGGGTGATCAGGTGTTACTGTGGCAACAATAATCAAATCTATTTCTTCTGCTGATATGCCGGCATTTTTCAATGCTTCACGGGAAGCATTTTCACTTAAGTCAACCCCGGTAGAGCCATCTTCCAATTTTCTTCTTTCACGTATACCGGTGCGGGTTATAATCCACTCATCACTCGTGTCGACAAGGCTTTCCAGGTATTTGTTGGTTATAACATGCTCCGGTAATGATGCGCCTGTACCGGCAATGTATGTATTTTTCACATCAGGCATGGTTACTATTTCCTCCAATAGTTCCGGCGATAAGGTCCAATTCAGTTTTTAGTTTTTCAATTACATTTTTTTCGACAAAAGGATAAGCCTGTTTTAGTATAGCTTGCTCAACAGACTTCGCTTTTGTAGAGCCATGACATTTAATGCATAGACCGTTAACGCCCATTAAAAGTGCTCCGCCATAACCCGAATCATCAATAATCCCTCTAAGCGACATAAACACAGGTTGTAGCAAAAAAGCGCCTGCCTTATGACGAGGATTGCCGGTTATTTCGTTTCTGAAATAACCGAGTATAGCCCGGGAAAGGCCCTCAATTGTTTTTATAAAAATATTGCCGACAAAACCATCACAAACAACTATATCAGCAGCATCGAAAAAGACATTAGTTCCCTCAACATTACCACAAAAACCCGGTACATGTGATCGGAAAAGTTCATAAGCTTTTCGTGTCTGATTGTTGCCCTTGTTAGGTTCTGTGCCAACGTTAAGGAGGGCAATCCGGGGATTACTGTATCCAAACATATCCTGGGCATAAATGCGTCCCATAATTGCGTACTTTAACATCTGTTCAGGCCGCGCATCCATGTTGGCGCCAACATCGAGGAATAGAACCGGCTTTCCGCTAAAGCTGGGTACCGGTGTTAAGAGAGCCGGACGACTGATATTCTCTAACCGGCCCAGAAAAAGCAAACCGCCAGCCATCAAAGCCCCTGTGTTACCGGCGCTGAGAACTGCATCGGCCTGGCCTGAACGAACCGTTTCTAAAGCTTTTACCATTGATGATTTTTTTTTGCTACGCACAGAAAGACCCGGATCATCATCACTTAAGATAACTTCTTCGGCATGTAGTATTTGCAAGCGATCAGCGGGATAATCTACATCTTTAAGAACACTTTCGATTTTATCCTGATTCCCAACAAGGATTAAATGTAGCTTTTTTAATGAAGAAAGCGCGGCTATGGCGCCACAAACAATTTCCCGGGGGGCATGGTCCCCACCCATTGCATCAACAGCAACTCGAACCAAGCTAGATCACTTCCTTAGATAATAGCTGCTAAAAACAGATACAGCACGTTTAGGAATAAACCTCCCGTGCTGTACTATTTTATTATTTTGCCTGAACAACTTCTCTGCCCTTATAATACCCGCAATTTAGACAAACACGGTGACCTGGTTTCAATTCCTGACATTGGGGGCAGGGTGTTAACCGGGGAACGCTGAGCTTGCCCTGTGCCCTACGCATATTTCTCTTAGACTTAGATTTTCTTCTTTTCGGAACTGCCATTATTAATTATCCTCCTTGATCTACTCAGTTATCAGAATAAAGATCTTTCAGTTTAAGAAACCTTTCATCAATCTCATCTTCCTTATGGCCGCAGTCACAAGGAGTAATATTTAGATTTTTACCACACCCGGCACATATCCCCTTGCAGTAATCTGCACATAGATTACTATTGCCTCGTTCAAGAATAATAACCTGACGAATATATTCCTTCAGGTAGAGGTAATCACCGTTAACAGTCAGAGTTTCCGCTGACTCCAGAGCCAGGCTATGGGGCGTACTCTCTTTGCTTTTATCGCCTGTTTCCATGGTAAAAACTTCATTTACATCAATATAGTATAGCAAATTAAAAGATTCCAGACAACGCGAACATTCAGTGATAGTCTGTACCTCAATCTTACCATTCAAGATAATCTCATTACCGGCCGTTGAAACATTAAAGCTTGCCTCAACCTGCCCTGATTCATGGCTATCACCCAATATGTCTTCCAGGGAACTCTCCAGTAAAACATCAATCGGTAACCCTTTTTGCCTCTTAATATCGGGAAGGTAAATATGCATTTGCTACACCCCTGAAAAAGCTAAAGTAATTATATAGACGATCATTTTCTTTGTCAACCGAAAATGCCTTTGCTGACTGCCAATGCTTAAAGCTTTTTTAATAGGTAATCCCATCTATGTCATTTCCGGTCTCACTTCTTTCCGCTATCGTAACCATTATTCTGTTTGGCAAACAGACTATGCTTTCATGAGAGCTGGAAATCCATCCGGTATGTGAGCAGATACCCTTCGGGCATAACTCATCATCAAGAGGCAGCATTCTTACACGACCGTTCGCAATCTCGATCTCGGCAATATGCCCCTCACCAAAATTAAAACTATAGTGGTAAGTATCGTTTAAGTCTGCAGAAAGCTCTGTCACCAGTCTATTTTCGACATATATCGCTACATACTTACGGGTGCTTGCATCTGCCTGCTGCAGATTAAACCACAGAGTTATCAAACCTAACAGGGCAATAAAAGTAATTACCAGATAATCGCCCTTTTTTAATTTAATTTTTTTCACATTATATCACCTTTACCATTATAGCACGGCTTGTTGCTCTCGATAAGCTGTCTGAACGATCAGCATTCAAAAGCATTAAATTCATCAATTTAAAGTTAGCATGATTGCAGCTGCGCAGTTACGCACTTTTATCGGGTTTTAAGTGTAAAAATGATGAAAAGATATAGCAGTTTTTTCCATCATGTGATATGATATGTATTGATACTAAATTAATATTCAGATATTGCACTTAATTATAGATCGATCTTACCGAAAATAATATAAAGCATAAGTATAATGGAGGGTTAATATGAGCTACGCGGATACAATCAATGAATCTCAACAAGACCTTCTAAAAGAGCTGGCAAACATCGGGGTAGGAAACGCTGTAACTTCCTTATCATCGATGCTTGGCGATGCAAGAATAGATATGATGGTTCCAGTGGTTAAAGTAACCCCTCTTCAGGATGTTCCGGATTCTTTTGGTGATCCCGAAAGTATTGTAGCTGCGACTTTCTGTGTTGCCAAATGTCCCTCTATGGGATTGGTGCTTGTGCTTGTTCTTCCCTATGCTGCAGCAGAAAATCTAACTGCTAAAATTATGCCCGACAATACCCGGGACGAAGAGATGCAGCAATCTTTTTTAATGGAACTCGGTAATATCATAACCGGTTCTTACCTGAATGCCCTGTCATTTATGACCGGCCTTACTTTCCATGCCTCTCCACCAAGCCTGGGTATTGATATGGCCGGAGCCATACTCGGCACAGTTATCGCCGAAACATTAACGGTTGACGATCACATCATATTGTTGAAAACAGAGCTAAAAGTAAAAGATGATGGCATTGAGGGCAGTGTTTTGATATTGCCAGACAGTGGCTCATTGAAAACTCTTTTCGAGAACCTCGGAACTTCTTAAGGTTTAGAAATTTGATTCATTTAAATACATTTAGCAGCAAACATCTTTCATAATTATAACCATTGAAGTGTTATGTTATAATTGTGGCGGATGTTTTTTTTTGAGGAGGTCCAAAATTAAGTGGCGCAAAAAAAATTACCTTTTGATCAACAAAATAGTAGTAAAGAAAAAAAGAAAATAAAAAAACCGCGGAAGATAATCAAAGTTATGAAGATCATCTTGTTGATTTTCTTACTGGCTTTCCTTACCGGAGGAGCTTTAGTGGGTAAAGTTGTGGTTGAGTATGTAAATGATGCTCCCCCATTTGACCCATCATTGCTGACCACTGTAGAAACTTCATACCTCTATGATATGCACGGCAATGAAGTAGTTGCTCTCCATGATGAACAAAACAGGATTGCTGTTAGTCTCGACCATATTCCTGTCCATGTGCAAAATGCTTTTATCGCTATTGAAGATGAAAGGTTTTACCGCCATTTTGGCTTTGATATCATCGGTAGCTTTCGTGCTGCTTATGCCAACTATCAGGCCGGTAGCATTGTACAGGGAGCCAGCACCCTGACGCAGCAGCTTGCTCAAAATGCATTTCTTTCTACTGAGACCACTTATAAGAGGAAAGTACAGGAAATATGGCTGGCTATTCAGCTGGAAAGAAATTTTGGTAAAGAAGAAATACTGGAAATGTACTTAAACCGGGTTTACTTTGGCGGTGGAGCCTATGGCGTTGAAGCTGCTGCCCTGACCTATTTTGGCAAGAGCGCCAACGAACTTACAATAGCGCAGGGAGCTATGCTGGCAGGCGCTGTCAGGTCACCTAATTTTTATAATCCTATCAACAACGTAATTGAAGCAGAGAGAAGAATGCAAATAGTGCTCGATAGTATGCTGAGATTAGATTTAATCAGTGAAGATGAACATTACAGGGCAACTAATGACGCCGTTGCATACGGGGAACCACCTCAGGTAGACTACCCTTACCCGCATTTTGTCGATTATGTTGTCCATCACGAGCTGTTGCGTATTCTGACTGCGATGCCTTCTGTTCAATCGCGCGAAGAAGCATATAATATGATCTACACCGGAGGGTTGCGTGTTTATACCACCCTTGACCCCAAAATGCAGCAGCATGTCGAAAGCGTGCTGGCCAATGCCGAGTTATACCCGGCTACATATTACTTAAATATGCCCCTGGTACGTGAGGCAGTATCCAGGTTGGATGCAAATGCAGATTTTGAAGACGAAGATTTTGATGACTTAACACGCGCACAGATCCAGGAGCTGACCGACGAAGAAAATGGAGTCGCCCAGCCGCAGGGGGCAATAGTTTTAGCTGATCCGACCACGGGCATGATCAAAGCCCTTGGTGGTGGCCGCGATTACCGTAAAAGAATTAATGAAGTTCTACGCTTTTCCACCCTGCGACAGCCCGGATCGGCTATTAAGCCAATTATCACCTATGCCCCGGCATTTGAAGAGGGCATCCTGGCTGGCGCTGCCTCAACACTTGATGATGCGCCATACATCGGACCCCGTGGTGACTGGTTCCCCGAAAACTTTGATCATAAATTCAGGGGGATGATTACCGCACGCGAAGCTCTTTACTATTCATATAATATACCGGCAATAAGAGCTTTTAAAGATTTAGGTACCCAATTAGGCGCCGACTATGTCCGGCGTATGGGTATATCAACTCTTCACCCCAGCGAAATCGACAACATCAGCTTAACCATCGGCGGTTTTACCTACGGGGTGAGCGCTTTGGATATGACCCAGGCTTATAGTGTTCTGGCAAACAATGGAGTGAGAATAGACCTGCATACTGTAGAGAAAATAACCGACCGAAATGGCGTGGTTATCTACGAGAATGAAGTCAATCCCCAGCAGATATTAAGCCCGCAGGCTACATTTTTGGTCAATGACATACTCCAGGACTTTGTTACCAAATACTTAGGTAGGGCTTTACAGATTGACAGACCTGTTGCAGCCAAAACCGGAACTACAGAGAACTGGAAAGATGTTTACCTGGTTGCATATACTCCTAATATTGTCGCTTCATTTTGGATGGGCTATGATGAACCTCGCATCGGTAGCATACAGCAGGGCTGGCGTTATTCAACAGTATTTTTACGCGAAGTTTTCTTAAGTGTATTTGAAGATCTGGAAATAGTCGAATTTGAGCAACCAGAAGGTATTGTCAGTATTGCTGTTTGCAACAAATCAGGTTTAAGACCCAATCAATCCTGTCACTCACATGGCACGGTCATAACCGATTATTTTATTGAAGCTTTAGTCCCACAGATTACATGTGATATGCACCACGGCCCCACTTATAGACGCCCTCCGTACATTATCACCGATGAAAGGTGGTCTGAAAAAGGCGGACCGGGCAGGGGGCCAGAAGATGCCCCTGACTTAAGACCTGCTGAAAGCTATGTCGGCATCACAGAACAGGGCGGAACAACTACAAGCAATATTAGGGTTTTTACCGCATATATGGTATCTGATGGTATTACCCTGCAGTGGGAGTATATTGGCCCTGATGTTGCCGGTTTTGAACTAAGCCGTTCTGTCGCCGGTGGAACTGATCGTGATACCACCACTGAGCTGAGCCCACAGTCACGTCAATTTACCGATTCCAGTCTTAATTTCAGCGGCGTCTACACCTATAGCGTAGCGCCGCAATTTGCTGATGGTCGCACCGGTGAAACAGCAACTGTGGTATTGAATATACCTTCAATAACCGGCACTGGCAGGACTACGCTAAGGCCGGGTTCCGATCTCGTAGTTATACCTGACATCTCCGGTTCGATTTTAGGAATAGCTGAGCAGCGTTTACGAAGAAGTGACCTCTCAGTCGCCGAAGTGCGAGAAGAGTATAGTGAAGTACATATGACAGGACGTGTAATAAGAACATTCCCGGAAATAGGCGATACAGTAAACCGTGGAAAAGATTTAATAGTTTGGGTATCTAAAGGCTCTGACCCACAAAATTAACGAATTGTAATATACAAAACCAGTCAAATCAATGGCGTAATTCTATAACGGTTACGCCATCTCCACCTTCAGAAGCTATCCCACTGCGTATAGAACTAACAAGGTGATGATCGCGTAAGTATGTGCGTAAACCTTGTCTCAGTTTACCGGTTCCTTTTCCATGGATAATATCAACCCGGTTTAAACCAGCCCATAGAGCGTTATCAAGCAGTTTATCAACAAGCGGGATAGATTCGTCAAGATTTAACCCGCGCAAATCCAATGAGCTGCTTATGGAAAGTCCCTTCTCTAAACTATAACCACCACTTCCGGCTTCACTGTATTTTTTTTCATCTCTTGAAAGCTTTTCTGCAGTTATTCTTAATTCGTTAAGTGGCAGACGCACCTTTATTTTTCCAGCCTGAACAACAGCGCTATCACTATCAAATGATATTACTTCGCCTTGTTGGTTCAAAGTGCGCACATGAACCATTTGACCAACTGCCAGCTGACTTTCTGTTACGCCATAATCATTCGTATCTTCTATTTCCGGTTCAAGTTCATCCTTTAACTGCCTGACATCAGCCTTTAGCTTCTCCGCTTCATCTAAAACTATTTTGTTATTTTTTATCTCTTTCATCTCTTTTAGAATCAGATCGACACTATTTTTTGTCCTCTTAATTATTTTTTTCGCTTCCTCACGCGCTTCCTGTAATATATCTGCTTTTCTTGCTTTGAGCAAACGCTGTTCTTCTTCAAGGTCAGCCATTAATAATTCGGCCCGGCTTAGCTCCATAGCGGCTTTTTGACTATCTCGGGTATATTTCTGTTGATTTTCCACTAAACTGGCTATTACTGACTCAACCTGGTCATGCGAACGGTGCATAAAACTTTTTGCCTTAGACAAAATAACCGGAGGCATTCCCAATTTGGCCGAAATATGAAAAGCATTGCTTTGCCCTGGAATTCCCTGCAGCAAGCGATAGGTAGGTTCAAGTGTTTCCAGATCGAATTCCATCGCCGCGTTCAACATTTCTTCCTGCACCTGGGCAAATAGTTTTAGCTCATTTATATGAGTGGTCGCTATAGTTAATGCCCCTTTTTGTGTTAAATAATTCAATATAGACATAGCCAAAGCAGACCCTTCTGAAGGATCGGTTCCGGCCCCCAATTCATCAAAAAGAATCATTGAAAATGGTCCAGCTTCTGCAGTGATGGAGATAATGTTTTTCATATGCCCTGAAAAGGTGCTTAACGATTGAGCTATACTTTGCTCATCACCTATATCAGCCCGGATCTGTTTAAAAAGGGATAGCTTAGAGCTCTCTTCAGCCGGTATAAGTATACCGCTTTGTACCATAGCGGTCAGCAGGCCGATAGTCTTAAGCGCTACAGTTTTTCCGCCGGTATTAGGCCCGGTAATGACCATGGTTTTTATTTCACCGTCTAAATTTAAATTTAACGGTATTTTATCTCCTTCTAAAAGAGGGTGTGTGGCGTTTTTAAAGAAAACTACCTGTTTTTCTCCTTTAACCAGGGCTGGCTTATTTCCCCCCAGAACCCCACTTAACTTGCCACGGGCCACAATAAAGTCCAACTTACCGTAAATATCCCGGTTAATAGTTAGTTTATCTTCATGCTGTGCTACTGCTGAACTGAGCTGGTAAAGTATTTTCTCAATCTCCTGTTCTTCCTGCCGATTAAGTGTTACCAGCTTATTCTGCATTTGCACAACCTGGGACGGCTCAATAAATACAGTTGCTCCACTGGCAGATTGGTCATGAACGACTCCCGCAATATTATTGCGATATTCCTGTTTGACCGGTAAAACAAACCTTCCGCTGCGTATGGTAACCAAGGCTTCCTGCAAATAACGTTTGTATTGCTCACTGCGCATAAACCTTTCAAGCTCTTCCCTGGTTTTTTGCTGTAATTCATTTTTTTTTCGCCTAATTGCGCTAATTTCGCTCGAAGCGCTATCAAGGACACTGCCCTCTTCATCAATTGAGACTCGTAATATATTTTCTAAATCCTGACATCTATCTATATTGCCGGCCAGAGAAAACAGTAAAGGGTAAAGATCTGAATAGCTGTTCTCCTGAAATAATTTCGGCCACAGTAGAAAAGCTTTTATAAAGCGCATGATCATGCTTAAATCAAAACCAGTAAGCATGGAACCTTTTGCAGCCCTGGATACAAGGGTACCAATATCATCCACAGTTGAAGGGGAAAAAGAGGTTTTCATACTTAAGTGCCTGGCTTCCTCTGTTTCCCTCAGCATTTTTTCCACAAAATCGTAATCCCCATATGGTCTTAGCTTAAGGGCTCTCTCTTTACCCATCGGGCTTGCAGTCAATGCTGCCAGCTTTTCAATAATACTATCAAATCCAAGAACTTTTACTTCCCGTTCAGTAATCACCATGATCAGCTATCACTCCTTGATAAGTAACTACTGTCTGCCATGACATATCTTAATAGCATATCTTTTCCTTTTGTTATACCAATTCTCGGTGTCTCTTTTATGGTAATTCCGTGTTGATATTCTTTCGGCACAGAAATGAACAGCGGTTGAGAAGATAAATCATGACCATTCAAATTGCCATCTATCTTAAATGCCTGGCAGAGCTTACCAGGCCCATTAGTCAGGTTGTCCTTATTAATCTTACCGCGGTTTTTGACCATAATATCCTGACCTTTAAGAGGTTCTAAGGCTCTAATCAAAACTGCTTCACCCTTCCCAACTTGACCGGTAACTAAATTGAGGCAGTAATGCAAACCATAAATTAAATAAACATATGCTCTGCCGGCTTGTCCAAACATAGTTGAGTTCCTCCTGGTTTTACCTCTGCTGGCATGACAAGCAGGATCATGAGAACTCAAATAAGCTTCAGTCTCAACAATTATACCAGTTAAAACCTTACTACCGATTGTACGATGCAAATGACAACCGATCAGGTTCTTAGCTACCGACATACATTCACCTTGGACAATTGCTGACAAATCGGGGTCCATCTGGAGTCCTTTCGCCACAAAATAGCAACAATAAAACTGGCAGCACCAGACCTTAAATTAACACCTTACCGTTATTTAAGATATCAAGAGGCCAGTTATATTATCCGTTAAAATTCATGTAAAAATCAATAGCTATATCTTTCAGCTTACCGACAATGGGGGTAAGATAATGATTGACTAAAAAAGCTATTTGCGATTTTTCCAGTGCTTCACTAATAGCCGGCATGGGTATAATAGAGAGAACCACAATTATAATATAAATAAATAGCAGCCCTACAAGGAAGCCCAGTATAGAGCCACCCAGACGGTTAAAAAGACCGATAACCGGAATTTTATTTATCCAGCGAAAGCCTCCGGAAAAGACACGGAAAACCAGGCTTAAAAAGAGAAACAAAACTAAAAAAGCAACCAAACCAGCTATAAATTGAGGCACTTTATCCAGCATCACATCAAAGCCAAGATTTTGAAATACCTCATGGTGTGGTATTATATCTTCAGTGTTAATATATTCGGCAAGCGACTCACTGAACAAACGACTACCGTAAAGCGCAATGATTATAATAACGATGAACCCGAGAAGATCAAATACTTGCCTGATTAACCCCCTGGTCACGCCATTAAAAGTATGTAAGATGACAATGCACCCCAGAACGATATCAAGCCAGCCGATCATCATCACCTCTCTCGCTATAAATTTCTTTCTTTAAATTTCCTTCTTTTAATTTAATAAGCTCGTCAGCAAGATTAAGGGCCGCTAAAACAGCTATTTTATGTTTACTCATCTGCATATTATTGTTAGCCAGTTTCTTCATTAACTGGTCTACATACTGACCTACTTTCAGCATCATTTCCGGTGATGATGAGCCCCTGAGCATATACTCTTCACCCATGATCAT
>Ga0114946_10001557_pt1 | contig 15841 bp, 15 predicted proteins | sample WalLakDeSediment_FD_88676 | JGI IMG/M metagenome (GOLD analysis project Ga0114946, IMG submission 88676) | Lake sediment microbial communities from Walker lake, Nevada to study Microbial Dark Matter (Phase II) - Walker Lake 11/02/13 Deep Sediment | ecosystem: Environmental > Aquatic >... | reverse complement strand
TTTCTGTTGCGAGGTTCAATAAACGCTCTATTTCCCTACCAAAGGCCGGTGCACCTATTCCTCCCAATAATCCGGGGATGGCCAAACTATGAGCTACATGCTTTATAAAAGATCTCCTTTTCATAATTTACATCAAGTGGGTTTCGGCCATTTGCAAAAGAATTTGAAAGGCCGGATTTAACCGGTTTAAAACTACAGTTCTGGCTTCCCTGTCATTTTTATCGGCTTGGTAGCTTAGCCAGGCTCCTGTCCAATAATAATCCTGCTCCTGACCGGACAATAAAACTTGCTTAACCTGATCAAACTGTATAGGGCCAAGATTCACACCCAATAAAATCAAAGCGGAATCATTGATCAGATCATTAGGATCCTCAGGATTTCCCAAGCCTTCAACAAAATGGGTTACATCTGCTGTAATAAATGAGCTACCGGATAGTCTGAAACCCCAAAACACCAGGGAATCAGTCAAAAATGTTCTTCTTGCTATAGTATCTGTATTGATCCAAATTTTGTCGAACATAGGAACCTGATAATAGGGTGGCCATCCTGCTACATTAGGAGGATCTCCCATCTCCATACCGATATTGGCCATCTGCCAAAGCACCCCTTCGTACATTTCTCTTTCCTCCTGAGGGGAATTGGCCAATTCTAATCCAAAAGATTTCCAAAACCCTAATGTGAAATCAAAAGGATTTTTGATAGATACACCAATAATGTGCTGATGATAAAAATGAGCGGACTTAAATAAAGTTCTAAGTGCTGGCAAAATATTGTAGTCATTTTGTCGGATAATATTGGCCAAGGGCCTTATAACATTTATCTCTGCAAAATCAGTAATCTCAGTCGTGACGAAAAATGAATACATCTTTCTTGCCAAATGTCTTGCACATTCCTGGGTAGAAAAAATCATATCCAAAAGCTCGTCCAGCTCTTCGGCACCTGCGGCGCCTTCTCTGCCTCTAATCTGCCTGTTGCCATAAAAACCGGAAAATTGCTTATCTCCAGTATGGTGGGCTTCTGGATTGAAATAGGATCGTGGCTCTCCAGTCTTATGGACTGTTTCCCAGTCTATGGTCCAGCCAGTCAATACTCTTGCGGTATTTCTGATATCTTCTTCGGTGTAGCCTGAGCCTTCTCCTCTACCCAGACAAAACAGTTCCTGTAACTCTCTGGCAAAATTTTCATCAGGAGAATCTTTATTATTAAAGGCACCACTAAGGAAAATCAACATTCCTGGATCCGATGTAAGTTCACGAATAAGGGTTTTAAAATTACCAAAAGCATTGCGCTCCAGCATTTTAAAATAGCGATAGCCTATTTTTGAGATAAATACCTCCCAAAGTTTGATGGGTAAAAAATTCCACCAAAAAAGTATCATTTTTTCAAGAGCTGTTTCTTGTGAGTTCAAAATCCTTCCTATCATCCAGGTTTTGAGTGAGACAATCCTATCACCTTCAAATTCCTCATCAAATGCTGCTAAAACGAAAGACTCTCCTTCAGGAACTTCCAGGTCTATCTTGCCTTCCCCAACATTATTGTAATTATTTACTGGTTCTGGATAATTTCCTGCAGGAAATAAAAACTTGTCCAATATCTGATCGATTGACTGTGACCTGTATCGGTTGATTTCCAAGGTAGTTATACCAAAACTGATTCTCTTGATCAGGTGGGCCAAATGCCTGTCTGTAAATTCACCGGAAAAGGGTTCCAGTCCGGCCTCAATTTCCAGCAGCCGCGCATTGACAAGTTGATCCTTTTTGTTTTTAGATCCCCAACTTTTCACCAAGTCAACCGGAGCGACTTTTTGATATTTGGGGAAAAGGTGTTTGTACTGACCTGACCTGATTTCTTGCATAGTCACATTGTCTATAAAAATAACCTGGGCTTATTTAAGGTAAATTTAAAATTTTGTTAACGGTTTGGATTCCACAAATTTAAGGCCAATTATGGATAAAAGATTAACAATCTTTTATTGGAATCTAAAGCATTCATCTTCAAAAATTAACAAAATAAATCATTTTAATACCATCATTTTTTAACTATTTTTTGATGTGGGAAATTATGTTTTTCGCGTCATAAAAAAGGTATTTAAATCAGCTTATTTTTTAATCCTTAGTTTGAATTTTGAATTGGGGAAGAAAAAAAACAAAAAAGACTGCTCTATAAATGAGCAGTCTTTTCGGTATTTCGATCAGAACAAGCCAAGCTGTTCTTCTTCATCATCTTTTTTGATTTTGAATTCCACGGTAGATCCTATTTCAATATCCTCATCTTCATTTCCTTCATCAGGCCCCTCCACTCTTTCATTTTTTTGAGATGAATTGTCAAGCAGCTTCACCTCCATTATTTTATGGGAAGAAAGTCTGTTTCCTATCGCTTTCCATCCCTTGACATCGATCAACATGTCCAGATCATATTCCACTTCCTCCTGTTCTTTTCCTTTGGCCAATAATACCTTGACCTGGGCTTGTTTATCTGAAGAAACGATGAGCAATTGGGACTGCTTATGGTCTGAAATCACATTGAATTTCTTATTCAGGGTGGTGGTTTCTATTAAGAACCGTTTGACGTAATGGGTTTTGCTTGCTCCATCAAAATAAATTGTTGAAATAACTTTTTGAGGATCGAATTTTTCGATCAGAACTACAGCATTGGCCTCGTAGCGGTTGGTCAGTTCAAAGGTTGTCAATTCATAATCTCCGTTTTTATAGAAAACAATGATTCTGTCTTCCCCAAGAAAATTCCCGATTTTCTTTCCTCTGTGATCGGTATTCAATCTTCCGATTGAACTGTCATAATAGATGTCCAATCCCCCTAAAGTAGATACCCCTTCCATCTTTAACTGTATCTTTTTTACCGGGTATTTGGTAAGGATATTGCCACCTGCTGATCTGCCTTTGATTTCTATAGTACTGAATTCAAAATCAAAAACTTTAATTCTGGCTTTGGCACCTTGGGTCAAATAGACGGTAACTATCTCAGCTTCCCCATTAGGATTGGCAGTCAAATACAATACTTTAGATCCTTTGCTCCCTTTGGTCAGGTCATATTCCCTGTCTCTTGTTACTCCCAGCACCTGGAATCTTTTGACCATGGCTTTACCTGATCCTCCGTCCAGGTAAATCAAATTATAGACCATGCGCTCATCTCCTTTTCTAAAGACAGCCACATGAATAATATCCTTTCCTACAAATCCTTTTTCCTGGATTTTGGTAACCACACAATTTCCGTCCCTTCGGATTACAATAATGTCATCCAGATCCGAGCAATCACAGACAAATTCATCTTTTTTCAATCCGTAACCTACAAAACCATCAGCCCTGTTCACATATAACTTGGCGTTGTTAGCTGCTACTACTGTAGCTTCAATGGTGTCAAAAGCCCGAATCTCTGTTTTCCTTTCCCGTCCTTTCCCGTATTTGATCAGAAGGTTTTCATAATATTTAATGGCATATTCGGTAAGGTGCTTCAGATGATAATTGACTTCTTTAAGCTCTTCCTGAAGTTTGCGCATCAATTCATCTGCCTTGAATGCATCAAATCTCGAAATCCGTTTGATCTTTATTTCGGTGAGACGGACGATATCTTCAGTGGTAATTTCTCTGTAAAATTCAGGTTTAAAAGGATCCAAACCTTTATCAATAGTCTGTATTACCGCTTCCCAGGTTTCACATTCCTCGATATCCCTGTAGATCCGGTTCTCAATAAATATTTTTTCCAAGGAGGAGAAAAGCAATTTCTCCATCAATTCCCCTTTCCGGATTTCAAGCTCCTTCTTTAAGAGTTCCCTGGTCTGTTTGGTATTGTACGCAAGGATGTCATTGACTGTAAGAAATACAGGTTTCTCTTCAATGATGACGCAGGCATTGGGTGAGATGCTGACTTCACAGTCGGTAAATGCATAAAGGGCGTCAATGGTCATGTCCGGTGATTGCCCCGGTGCCAATTGAATCTGTATTTCAACATCCTTGGCTGTATTGTCCACCACTTTTTTGATTTTGATCTTTCCTTTATCATTTGCTTTGATAATGGATTCAATCAAAGAATTGGTGGTAGTTCCAAAAGGTATATCTTTAATTAATAGCGTTTTATTGTCTTCTTCTTCAATTCTGGCCCTTACTTTAATCCTTCCTCCCCTTAAACCTTCATTGTACTCGGAGAAATCTGCCAATCCGCCTGTTGGAAAATCCGGCAGGATGTTGGTTTTTTCTCCATTTAAAACCTTAATTGACGCCTCTATCAATTCGCGAAAATTATGTGGCAGAATTTTGGTCGATAGGCCTACTGCGATTCCCTCAACACCTTGGGCCAATAGTAGGGGGAATTTAACGGGTAGGGTTACAGGTTCCCTTTTTCTGCCGTCATAAGACAGTTGCCATTCTGTAGTCTGTGGATTGAAAACTACTTCCAGCGCAAATTTTGAAAGTCTTGCTTCTATATATCTCGCAGCGGCTGCACCGTCTCCTGTACGGATATCTCCCCAGTTGCCCTGGGTTTCTATCAGCAGATCTTTTTGGCCAAGATTTACAATAGCATCTCCAATTGAAGCATCTCCATGCGGGTGATACTGCATGGATTGTCCTATGATATTGGCCACTTTATTGAAACGTCCATCATCCATCTCCTTCATGGCATGAAGAATTCGGCGTTGTACCGGTTTTAATCCATCTTCTATGGCCGGAACAGCCCTTTCCAGGATCACATAAGAGGCATAATCCAAAAACCAGTCCTTATACATCCCGGTTACCGGAATAGAGTCATGTAAACTGTCTTCCTTTTCTTCAGGATTCAAATTGTTGTTGTCACTCATTTAAGAAATAGTATTTATTCACTTAAAGTGAAATTAGCGTTATACAGATGAAAAGTTGGAATCATTTATAAAAACCTTTGATGTGATAACCTCACAAGGAAATTTATCAAGCTACCTCAACCTCTTCTTTTTCTTCATTTTTTGCAGGATCATCAAACACAATATCCTTTTCAATCTTAAGATTATCAATGATAAAGGTTTGGCGATCAGGGGTATTTTTACCCATGTAGAAATTCAGAAGTTCTGAAATTTTGGTTTCCTTGCTTAAAATAATGGGATCCAGGCGGATATCCTCTCCTATAAAGTTTCCAAATTCTCCAGGGGATATTTCTCCAAGACCTTTGAAACGTGTGATTTCCGCGGATTTACCCAGCTTATGAATTGCTCTTTGCCTTTCTTCGTCACTGTAGCAATATATCGTCTCCTTTTTATTCCTGACCCTGAACAATGGCGTGTCCAGGATAAACAAGTGTCCGTTCTTTACCAAATCAGGAAAAAACTGAAGGAAATACGTCATAATGAGGAGGCGGATGTGCATGCCGTCAACGTCTGCATCAGTGGCGATGACAATTTTTCTAAATCTTAATCCTTCAATCCCATCCTCAATATTCAAAGCGTGCTGAAGTAGGTTGAATTCCTCATTTTCGTATACCACTTTTTTTGTCATGCCATAGCAATTCAATGGCTTTCCTCTTAAAGAGAATACCGCCTGGGTCTGTACATCCCTGGATTTGGTAATGGAACCGGAAGCGGAATCACCTTCCGTGATGAAGAGCATGGTCCTGTTTTTTTGCTCCTCATCTCCCTTGCTATCATCATAGTGGACCCTGCAATCCCTTAATTTTTTATTGTGAAGATTGGCTTTTTTCGCCCTTTCATTTGCCAGTTTTTTGATACCGGATATTTCCTTTCTTTCCCGTTCTGATTGTAGGATACGCTTCAACAAAGCATCCGCAACGGAAGGATTTTTATGCAGGTAATTATCAAGTTCTGTCTTGACAAAATCATTGACAAAAGTACGAAGGGTCGGTCCGTCTGGACCAATATTCTGGGAACCAAGTTTGGTTTTGGTCTGTGATTCAAATACAGGTTCTTGTACACGCACTGCAATGGCGGCCACTACACTCTGACGTATATCGGAAGCATCAAAATCTTTCTTGTAAAATTCCCTGATGGTTTTGACGATGGCTTCCCTAAATGCCGCCAGGTGGGTTCCCCCTTGGGTGGTAAACTGACCATTTACGAAGGAGTAATACTCCTCTCCATACTGGTTGGAGTGCGTCATGGCCATTTCAATATCAATGCCTTTCAGCTGAACAATAGGGTATCTAATACTTTCCTCATCTACTTTTCTTAACAAAAGGTCATATAAACCTCTTTCGGAAAAGTACTTTTTTCCATTGTAGTTAATTGTAAGCCCCGCGTTAAGAAAGGCATAATTCCATATTTGGTTTTCGAGGTATTCAGGAATAAAGTGATAATTTTTAAATACTGTTCCATCCGGTGAAAAGACTACTTTGGTGCCATTTCTTTCAGAGGTCTTTTCTATTTTTTGGTCATTGACAAGAATACCTTTTTCAAACTCAGCAACCTTGGTTTCTCCGTCCCTAAATGCCTGCACTCTAAAAAAATCTGAAAGGGCATTGACAGCCTTGGTACCTACTCCGTTCAAACCCACTGATTTTTGGAAGGCACCTGAATCATATTTTCCACCGGTATTTATTTTGGAGACACAATCGATGACCTTTCCCAATGGTATGCCCCGCCCATAATCCCTCACTTCAACCTTGTGTTCTGAGATTTTGATATCTATGTTCCGTCCATATCCCATCATATGCTCATCTATACTGTTGTCTACCACCTCTTTGACCAAAACATAAATGCCGTCATCCTGAGCACTTCCATCACCCAATTTACCGATGTACATACCTGGTCTAAGCCGAATATGCTCCCTCCAATCCAATGACTTAATACTGTCCTCGGTATACTGTACGTTTTCTGCCATTTACTTACTTCCTTATTTTTTTATACTTGATATTTTACTTATTGTTATTTTGGACTGCGGTGAATTTTTTTAACAAAATCCAGAATAATCCAATGATCCAAACTACAAAAAATATTGGAATCAGATAAAAGAAGAATGCAAAACTTCCTGTGCCGATTTCATTTTGGTTATTGATGCTATGGACAAAAAGTCCCATAATGCTCAATGAGAAATTGACGATCCCAACGAAACTGTAAATCCAGGTCAGCATGTAGTCCCTGAATTCATCCCCGATGGGAAATAACCTTTTCAGATTTTTTGTGCTTTGGTGCTCTATTAATTTTGCAGGAGTCAGCAATAATACATTCAATACAATGAAAACAAGAAGACCTGTGTAGAAAAAAGTATTCTTGCTCATTCTTTTGACCACCTCCCCGTCCTCACTGATTTCCAAAGCAACCCATTCAGATAGAGCTGAATAGATGTATAAAAATGAGAAAATAAACAAGACAACTGACAGGAAGTGAAAGACTTTTCCGAAACGGTAATACATAATCAATTTTCGTTTTGCGCGCTAATATAAATATTAATAAGGAGACTCAACCGAAACTGTTTTTTCCTTTTTTGGTTTTTAAGTAGATGCATTACACTTCATATATTGGAAATGTCTGAGGGCAAGATCAATAAAGTTCTAAAAAGCGCAACAAAGCAGAGAAATTTATTTTAGTTTTGGCGCCACATCATGAATGGGACTTCTTTGTCAAATTCCACATGAAAATATTCAGATCATGTTAAAAAACCGCAATATAAGCCTGGGATTAATTTTAATTGTCTTTCTTATTTCCGCCTGTTCCAGTAAGGTAGATGTAAAAGGAGTTGATCTAGCCCAATGGAAAAAGGACAGGAATGGCTGCCTTGGATTAAGGAACAATGATCTGGAAAACTTCCGGGCTGTGAAAAATGATCTTTTGGGAAAGGACAATCAGGCTTTGATCAAAACTTTTGGAAGACCTGACAAAGTGGAACTGGCAAACCGAAGTCAGACTTTTTTTATCTATTTTATAGAACCTGGTCCAGGGTGCGCAGCGGATAATAAACCTGAGGAAGCATTGAAAGTAATCTTCCGGCTAAATGCAATCAGTAGAGTGAGCGAAGTAACCATTAGTACACTAAATCCATGATAATTAGTCATTTAAATATTTTTTAAACAATGAAAATATTTTAAACCTTATTCAAAAAAAATTTCCTGATTTAAATAAAAAAGCCTGATCAACATATTGACCAAGCCCTATTCTTATGCGATCGGAAAGTTTAATCTTCCAAAAAACAGAGGGCAGCAGCCCCTAAAGTACCTGCATTGTTTTCCAAGGTCGCTTTCATCAGGTTCAGGTCTTTGACATAATATTGGGTCAGATATTGGCGTACTGTTTTATCCAGTGAGGGCATCATGAATTCCAGTCCTGCCGAAATTCCTCCTCCGAAATACACATTGGTAACATCCAGAATACGGATGGTGGAAACGATGGCTTCTCCAAGTATTCTTCCCACTTCTTCAAAAACCATCAAAGATACCTCATTGCCTGCCTTGGCAGTATCTACCAATAGATGGGTTCCCAATTCTTTATTCTGGAGTTCTCCCGACAATCTGGGATAAGCCTGGATAAACCTTTCCATTATTTTAAGGATGCCGTTCCTTCCGACCAGTTTTTCCAATCCTTCATTTCCTCTTGATAACATATGCCCCATTTCCATGGCATTACCCCTTGCTCCCTGGAAAATTGCCCCATCCAATACCAGGGCACTTCCTATTCCTGTCCCCATTGTAATAAACAGAAAATCTTCAGGTGGATTATTCTTTCCAAAGCGGTATTCCCCAATTGCAGCTGCGGCTGCATCATTTTCAAGAAAGAAGGAAACTCCAGGATATGTTTCCTTTAATGCTCCTTTAAGATTAAACCCATTTAATCCAGGTATCGCCGGGATTTCCAAAGTGGTATTTCTGTTTTTTGATATTAATCCCGGTAGACCAATGCCCACTTTTGAAACTCCCTGATTTTTTTCGAGTATCTCACCCATACCATTGATGAACATATGGTTGAAACCTCTTGGATCATCTCTATAAGGAGCTGTATCAATTTTCTCAAACGAAAGAATTTCACCTTTTCTGCTTACCAGTCCGATTTTCAGATGGGTACCTCCCACATCTACACCTAAAAAATGCTCTTGATCTTTATTCATGGTTATTTTCAATAGGTTTATGCCACTAAAATAGTAAAGAGAATTGCTTACTTCCTATAAACTTTTTCAAAGTCTTGAAATATTTCATGTACTGCAGGACAAATAAGGGAATTTTTCAGTGTTAAATCCAAAATTCCATGCATATTCTTTCTGTTTGTATGGGGGTATCCCCTACAGGCTTTTGGCCTTTCTTCATAAACCAAACAAGTGTTGTCCTGATTTAAGAAAGGGCATGGTGCCAGATTCAGAACATAATCCCCGTCCTCATCTCTTTTCAAATATTGTTCAATAAATTCAGAATTCCTCATTCCAAAAACTTTTGAAAGCCTTTCAATATCTGTTTGCAAAAATATAGGGCTTGTGGTTTTACAGCAATTGGCACATTTCAGACAATCTATATTTGAAAAGGCTTTTTCATGTGCCTCTGAAAACATTTGATCCAGCTCTTTGGGCTTTTTGATTTTTAATTTCCTGACTAATTTTTTGTTTGAAGAAAATTCGGTGATGCTTCTATTTTTAAAATTATTTAAATCCATTTGATATATCATTCAAAACTAAACACTAAACACCCCCAAATAATAAGCATTTATTTGGTTATCAGGATATTAATTGTTATATTATATATTCTAAACCTGCCCACTATGAAAATGCACCCCAATGAGTTGTTCTTTTATTATAACCCTTCCCATGCGGTAGATAAGCAGATGAGGGCTTATGCCCAGTCCATTGCCCAACATATCAATGAGATCAACATTGAAAAAGAGCGAATTACATTGACCGGATGGCAGACCATATTGGAAAAACTCAAGCTCAGACCTAAAGACCTGTTGAACCGGGCACATCCGGATTACCAGAATAAAATTGCCGGTAAAACCTGGGATGATGAAGGCTGGTTGAATATCCTGACTAGAAATCCGCACCTGATAAAAGCCCCAATCGCTATCAAGAGAAACAAGGCTGTCCTGTGCATCACACCTAATGTGATATTCGAGTTGGATTAAATAAGCTCTATCCCATCATCTTTAATGGTAATTTTCTTTGCCTTATAAAGTTGACCGATAGACTGCTTGAAGTGTTTTTTACTCATTCCCAATAATTCTTTGATGGACTCAGGGGATGATTTATCATGAAGGGGCAAAAACTTCCGGACTTTTAAAACTTCCAGGATTTTTTCGGCCCCTTCCTCGTATTTTTCCCTGCCAATCGGCAATAACTGCAAATCAAGTTTACCATCTTCGCGTCGTTTTTTGACAAAAACCCTCATTTTATCCCCTATATTCAATGGCTGGAACACCTCGTTCTTATACAATAAACCTTCAAAGCTACCCTCGATAAGGGCTTTGAATCCCAAGTCTGTTTCTTCAAAAATAACTGCTTCAATCTCCTGACCTACCTCAAAGCCCTGGGTATCTTTTATCAGGAAATCCTCATACTTTGAAACTCCAATCAATCTGTCTGTTTTGTAATCCCTGCACACCCTCACAAGATACTTTTCTCCCAACATCATGGGCTTGCCCATTTCTGCTTTTGGGATAAAAAGATCCTTCGGTAGACCCCAATCCAGAAATGCCCCAAACTGGGTAATTTCCTTGGCTTCCATGACGGCAAATTCATCAAGAAGGGCAACTGGCCTATTGGTCACTGCCACAGGACGGTCTTCACTATCTGTGTATACAAATACCTCTATTTCATCTCCTTCTTTCTCTGTTCCTTTTAAGTAACTCTTTGGTAATAATACTTCCCCTCCCTCCCGAAGCGCTAAATAAGCGCCATTTGGTGTGAATCTATTGATCAAGAGGCTGTTAATTTTTCCCAATTCTTTCATGATCCAAAGGTAGTTAATTTATGTGATTAGGAATTGGATTTACTTCTGTTTCAGTTTAGATTTGGACTTTACATTTCATAATAAATCCACACCAAAGGTTGGGTTTTCCTATTATGTTGATAATTTGCTGAATACTAAACCCAAATAAAAAATGAATAACATTGCAGTAATAGGATCAGGTACGATGGGGAATGGAATTGCCCATGTTTTCGCCCAAAAGGGTTATCAGGTATCCCTTATTGATGTCCAACAAGTTGCTCTGGAAAGAGCAATTGTGACCATTTCAAAAAATTTTGACAGGCAAATTGCCAAAGGAACCCTCTCAGAAGAGGACAAGGCAATAGCATTGGGAAGAATCCAAACCTTTACCTCCTTGGAAGCAGGTGTAAAAAATTCGGACCTGGTGCTTGAAGCAGCCACGGAGAATATCACAATAAAGCTGGATTTATTCCGCCAATTGGATCAAATATGTAAAGAAAGCGCCATTCTGGCAAGCAACACTTCGTCCATATCAATTACCAAAATCGCCGCCGTCACCAAAAGACCTGAAAAAGTAATCGGTATGCATTTTATGAATCCGGTTCCTATCATGAAGTTGGTGGAAGTCATCCGTGGCTATGCCACTTCTGATGAAGTGACTTCCAGAATTATGGACCTTTCCAAAAAGCTGGACAAAATTCCTATGGAAGTGAATGATTATCCTGGATTTGTAGCCAACAGGATTTTGATGCCCATGATCAATGAAGCCATCTACACATTATATGAAGGAGTAGCAGGCATAGAGGAAATTGATACCGTTATGAAACTCGGCATGGCCCATCCCATGGGCCCACTACAGTTGGCCGATTTCATTGGACTGGATGTTTGCCTTTCCATTTTAAGGGTTTTGCATGAGGGCTTCGGTAATCCAAAATATGCACCTTGCCCATTATTGGTCAATATGGTGGAAGCAGGCTTCAAGGGAGTGAAAACCGGTGAGGGTTTTTACAAATATACCCATGGAGTAAAAGACCTTGTGGTTTCCCCCCAGTTTAAAAGATAAAAACCAATCATATTAATTTTTGGAATCAGAAGCAACGATGCTTATTAAATGCTTCGGATTCCATTCTTTCGAAAAAGAAAATGCATATAGCAGTATCAGGAAATATAGGAAGCGGAAAGACTACTCTTACCATCAAATTAGCGAAACATTATGGCTGGAATGCCGAATTGGAGGCAGTGGAAAACAATCCTTACCTGGCGGATTTTTATGAGGATATGAAAAGATGGTCTTTTCATTTACAGGTTTACTTTCTCAATAGTAGATTTAATCAGATCAAAAGAATCAGAGAAAGTGGTCAGTCAGTCATTCAGGACCGAACCATTTATGAAGATGCCTATATATTTGCTGCTAACCTTCATAAATCAAAAATGATTTCCGATAGGGATTATGACAATTACCTCAACCTTTTTCATTCGATGATCAATTTTGTAAAAGCTCCGGATTTGCTGCTTTACCTGAGGGCAGATATCCCCAAATTGGTGGGTCAAATTGAAAAGAGAGGAAGACATTATGAAAATTCCATTCGAATTGACTATCTGAAAAATCTCAATGCACATTATGAAGATTGGATTTCCAATTATAATAAAGGCAAGCTGTTGGTAGTAGATGTAAATGACCTTGATTTTGTAGCCCATCCTGAAGATTTTTCCTCTATTGTAGAGCGGATAGACAGGGAGATTCACGGATTATTTGCCTGATTAAAAAATGCCGTCAAATTCGATTTGATGGCATTTATTAAATTAATTTCCTTTGGAACCAATTTTTAATTCCCAGCTCAAAACTTTCAGCAGGCCTGATCAATAAATCGTCAATTTTTCGGAGGCTTCCTCCAATCATCAGGTTTTCATACATTGGAATCCTGATGAGTCTGTACCCATGCAAGCGGCTGAGCAGGTCATACTGAGCATCATTGTAGGCATTAAGTTTCCAGCCTGAAGAACCGCTTCCATTCAAATCGCCATAATCTCCACTTTTCCCAAAAACTTTGGATGCCAAAGGTGGACCGTTCCATATCCTTTCCTGGGAACCTGCTTTTTGACATTCCCGCTCAAAATTGCGGCAAAGTCTTAAATAGGCATCTCTCCATGGAAAAGAAAAAGCATCATAAATAGAACATTTCAAGGAAATTAACCTATACCTGTTGAAATGGACTTCGTCATCATAAATAAAAACAAAACGGTTGATCTTAAAGTCGAATTTGAGTCTTTCTAATAGTGGAGTAGCCCCCTTTCCCCCCAAATCCAAAAAAACCTCATCCAACAATTCCTCCCCTTTCCCCTTTAAATAATGATGGTTTACATCCAAAGTGAAATCAGTTTCCACAGGAAGATCAGTTGATTTTATTATTTCCAATAAATAGTTGACTTTCAAATGGTGCATTGGATTGTATTTACCCTTTCCGGATAATTTCCCATGTGTGATCTGCCAGGAGCTTAACTTCGGCAAGAAACTTTGAATATCTATGTTTCCTTCCCCACTCCTCGGGGGCCACCATGCTTAAAAAATCAGTCCCATCTTCTTTTTCATACAAAAAATAATGGTGATTGATCAAAGGTTCAAATGCCATTGAGGTCAGGTATATCCTTTCAGAAATTTCCACCCGACTTTGTATGGACTTCGCCTGATCGGCCAATAATTGCATCTGCTGGTAAATTTGGGCCATCTGCATGTCGGTCTGGGAATGCATGGCAGCCACAGCCCTGCCTGTGATTTTTCCCTTGTCCTCGGGTTTGATGACTGCACTGCCACTTTGATGGGCATAGGGCAAAAGACCGGGTATTTCCGTGGTCTTTTCCTTCATTTTTTCCAGGTCTATTCTTTCCACTTCTATTTTCCGTCCACTTGCCATTTTATCTGAGGGTATCTGATGGTGCTATCCTTTCTTTTAGATTTCCTTTAGACCCCGGAAAGGTAGTCCTTTTGGAAATATCAATCCCAATCCATAACATAATGATAAGGAAAAGGGCAGCTAAAACAAGAAAGATCAACTTACTTTTATTCATTTTTTATCAGTAAACAATGCTTTCAATAAAACAGTTTGAAGAACATACAAAGTTATGGCATTGTAAGGCTAAAAAAAAAAATGACTAAATATTTAAATTTTAGCCTTGGCTTAATCATGGTCAGAAAAACTATTTTCGCCTATTTTATACAAAACACTTTTTTTATTTATTTGAAATGCATAAACTTGTGTAAATTATGCAAAATTGTGTCAAAATAGATTTTTATGTATCAGCTGATAAGTCCACAAACCATTATTCAATACTTTGGTGATGACGATAAAGATATGCTTAGGGAGATGGTTCAAATCATATTGGACACCAATTTATATGATTTGAAGCAGCTCCAACCTTTTTATGATGCCAAGGATTTTGGAACCATCAAAAAGAAATGCCATAAAGCCAAACCGAGCATGAGTTATGTCGGTGCTGTGGACACCCGAAAAATACTGGAACAGATAGAGGCTGATTTGGAGAATTCCGCTCCGAAATATAAAATGCTTTTGGAACATATTGCTATCATTGAAGATGAATTGAAAAATTTTTTGAAAACGATTTAACCTTCCCTGATTTTATTACCCTCATGTAATTTTTTTTCCTTTTAATTTTTTTAGGCACATATTTGAAAAAATTCAAATCGTATGAAACGCCTAAATTTTCTATTATTAGTCTTTTTTTTATTTAACCTCTCTATCTCAGCCCAGAACCTGAGTGTTGAAAAAATTATGCAGGACCCTAAGTGGATGGGAAACTTCCCTTCCAATGTCAAATGGGACGATAAAGGGGAAATTATTTATTTTAATTATAATCCAGATGGAAATCCAGCTGATTCTTTGTATAAGATTAATCTTAATAATCTTCCTCAGATTGAAAAAGTCAGCTTAGCTGAAAAAAAGGGGTTGATACCTTCCAATGCAGATGAAAATAAAGCCAAAACCCAAAAAGTTTTTACCCATTCAGGCGATCTCATTCTTGTCGATATGGCTTCAGGAGAAAGGAAGACATTGATATCGTTTGGTGACAATATAAGCAACCCAAAATTTTTGGCAAATGACCGTAGAGTAGTATTCCAATCTTCCCATAACCTATATGTGTATGACCTTCAAATCGGTAAATTGGAGAGATTAACAGGAATAAAATCCGGAACCAAACCGGATGAAAAAACAGAAGCATTGGAAGAAAGGGAAAGATGGTTGAAAGAGGATAATTTAGCTCTTTTGCAGATTGTCAGGGAAAGAGAAGAAAAAAAGGAAAAAGGCAAAAATTATAATAAGGCTATCTCTGAACCTGAGCCATTAACTTTTTATACAGGGAAAAAGCAGTTGGGAAACCTTCAGTTATCTCCCGATGAAACCTTTGTCACCTTCACTCTGATTTCCTCGGCTGACAATAAAAAAACTGATGTGCCGGATTATACGCATGTCTCCGGTTATACCATTGATCTGCCATCGAGATCAAAGGTAGGCGATAAGCCGACAAAAGTCGAATTGGCTATTTATGATCTTAGAAGGGACTCAGTATATTTTGTGAAGACCGGGAATTTACCGGGAATTAAGGATTTACCTGATTTTGTAAAGGATTATCCTGATAAAAAATGGGATACTAAGGAAAGGGAAGTTATCATCTCCTCCCCTAATTTTTCATCGGATGGAAAATATGCCGTGGTGAATATCCGATCAGTGGATAATAAAGACAGATGGATTTCCCTTTTGGATCTTAAAACAGGAGATTTACAGACTTTGGACAGACAAAGGGATGAGGCTTGGATTGCAGGTCCGGGAATTGGCTGGAGTATGGGCGGAGGAACTTTTGGATGGCTTCCGGACAATAAACATATTTACTTCCAATCGGAAGAAACAGGTTATTCGCACCTATATATTCTCGATGTCAGCAATGGCCAAAAGAAGCAATTGACCAAAGGAAATTTTGAGGTATTTAATCC
>Ga0114946_10001556_pt1 | contig 15842 bp, 14 predicted proteins | sample WalLakDeSediment_FD_88676 | JGI IMG/M metagenome (GOLD analysis project Ga0114946, IMG submission 88676) | Lake sediment microbial communities from Walker lake, Nevada to study Microbial Dark Matter (Phase II) - Walker Lake 11/02/13 Deep Sediment | ecosystem: Environmental > Aquatic >... | reverse complement strand
TTCTGCTCGAAAACCGGGCGAAAGGCGGATGACGTTGGGCGAGCCAACGTCGCTCTCTGCTTTCTTCTCGGCTTCGGTGCGAATTGGGGACCGGCAACCGGGCCCGGGCGGCCCAGCCCAACCAGGACGCGTAACGCCCCTCGGACGCGAGCGAAAGGGACGGCCCAGCCCAACCAGGACGCGTAACGCCCCTCGGACGCGAGCGAAAGGGACGGCCCAGCCCAACCAGGGCGCGTAACGCCCCTCGGACGCGACAACGGTGCGATGTGGTCGAGCGTTCTCGGAGGCTTACGCCACCGGGACCCTACTCGTCCAGTTTCCAGTTGAAGAGGGGAAGGATCCAGAGGTCCGGTTTGGACCGGATGATATTGATGAGGCCCACCTGGACGCCGTACATGTCCTCCGCCACGTTTACCAGAGAAAGTTGAAAGCCCCGGAGGTTCTGGGCTCGGTTGAAGGCGAGGGCGATCTGGGCTCCCTCCCCCGCCTCCACGAAGTTGGCCAGGGAAAGGACCGTCCAGGGTGACCACTGGAGCCCCGTAAACTGTCCCCCCGCCACGTTCACGGCCCCGGACTGCCATCCCGAAAACCCGCCGTCGGCCACGTTCACCACCCCGAAGCCTACACCGGTCATGTGGCCTCTGGTGTGGTTGATGAGGCCCAGGTCCAGCCCTGTCATGTTCCGGTTGACCCCGTAGATCAGGTTGATGCGGACCCCCTGGACGTCAGCGTCATCGTCCACCAGCTGCATGGTCGGTCCGACGAGAGCGAGCTGGAAGGGATTCTCCTGGGCCGTGGAGGGTGCCGCGGCAAGAAGGATGAGGAGCGTGGCTGCTCCCGTCAGGGGTATGGCTCGTTTTATCATGGTTGTCTCCCGCGTGGGGGATGAGTCAGGATGAGTCCTCGTAGCTGTCCTGTGTATACGTGAGTGGAAGGCCGAAGGTTCTCGCGCGGAGCCCCTGGCCTTGCGAAACCCCGCCGGCCACCGCCACGTACGGAGGAAAGGTGGCATGATGTGACAGCCCTCGCAGCCTGCTTCGCCGGAGCCCCGAGATCCATGAGCCCTCGACTGAAGAGACGCCTGGCCTTCCTGGGAGGGTTCCTCCTCTACTTCGTTGTGCTCTGGACCCTATGGGACACGGTCCTCATCTATCCCATAAAGATCTTCGTGGTCTTCCTCCATGAGGTGAGTCACGCCGCGGCCGCCGTGGCCACAGGCGGATCGGTGCAGCGGATCCTCCTGGACCCCTACCAGGGTGGGGCCGCCTACACCGTTGGAGGAAACCACTTCCTGATCCTTTCGGCTGGCTACCTGGGAAGCCTCCTCTGGGGCGTGGCTTTCGTCATGCTGGCCTTCTCCCGAAGGATCCGGCCCCGCTGGGTCCTGGGAGCGGTTGGGGTCATGGTGGTCCTCCTCACCCTCCTCCTGGTGCGGAGCTGGTTCGGTTTCGCCTTCGGCCTGGCCTTCGGGGCTACCTTGCTGGCCTCGGCAAGATATCTCAGGGATGGGGTGAACCGGGTTCTCCTCCTGGTGCTGGGACTCACCTCCACCCTCTACGCCATCCTTGACATCAAGAGCGACGTCCTGGACCGCCCCCACCTCCCTTCCGATGCCGCCATGCTGGCGGAGATGACTGGAATCCCAACCGCGGCATGGGGCATCCTCTGGATCGCCATCGCCCTCCTGGTGAGCTCATGGCTCCTGCGCTGGGTCGCCCGGCGGATGGAGGAGGGGGACCTGGCGTAGCGGCTCGCTCTTCGCGCCGGGCACTCGCGAACCTGGCGTAGCGGCTCGCTCTTCGCGCCGGGCACTCGCGAACCTGGCGTAGCGGCTCGCTCTTCGCGCCGGGCACTCGCGAACCCGCCGGAAAGGCAGCAACCGGCCCCCGCCGGACCCTCCGTGCTACAATCCCTTGTGGAATCTCCCGAGGAAGGGGCCATATCTTGTGGTGGTGCCGGTATCCGGAAAACGTAATCCTTGCACTGGCGACGAAGGGGATGTAGCTTCGTTTCGGCCGAGGCAGGTTCGGCTTGGGCCGGCGAGGGGGGTCCAGGGAGGCACCCGTCGACCGGACCGCGGGCGAAGGGCCCGCCGGTGCTCAGCCCAACGTTGACTTCTGCAAAGGAGGTGATCCTTGTCTAGCCCAAGTACTCTGTGCAACCTGGCACGGGCAAGCGATCGCTAGGACGGCCCCCTAAGCCGAACAAGCGGTTCAGACTGTTCGCGCCGGCTGGCGTTCGCGCCGGGTTGCGACAGAATTCAGAAGCACCACCGGAAGCCTGCCGGTGGCGCTTCTTCTTTCTTCCGGCGCCGCTGCGATCCTTCTGGAGCCGCCGCCCTCAAACCTCCACTGGGCCCGGCAACCATCCCCGTCCCCCGCTACCTCACCCGAAATAGTCCGGAGCGTTCCCGGGCTTCCATTTGATGTTGCAGCCGATGCTTGAGCGCTGGTCCTCCGGAACCGGATTCCCTTCCAGCACCGCATCGGCGGCGGCCCGGAGATCCCTTCCCGTTACGGGAATCCCGTTCCCGGGGCGGCTGTCGTCGAACTGCCCCCGATACACGAGATTTCGGCTCCCGTCGAAGAGGAAGAGGTCCGGCGTGCAGGCGGCCCGGTAGGCCTTGGCCACCTCCTGGGTCTCATCGAAGAGGTAGGGAAAGGTGTATCCGGCTTCCTCGGCCTCTTGGGCCATCCCTTGGGGACCGTCCTGGGGATACTGTGTCAGGTCGTTGGAGGCGATGGCCACCACCGCCAGCCCTTTGTCCTGATACTCCCGGGCGAAGGCGGCGAATTCCTTTCGGATATGGATCACGAAGGGGCAGTGGGCACAGATGAACGCCACCAGGAGGGCCGGGGCGTCCCGGAAGTCCGACAGGGAGTGCTCCTTCCCATGGGCATCGGGAAGGGTGAAGTCAGGAGCCTGCACTCCCAGGGGGGGCATGGTGGACGGTGTGGCTGCCATGGTTCTTCCTAGCCGTAGAGTGCTTGACAATACTTCAAACTTCAAGTATAATGCTTAATGAAACTTCTGCATGCATGATAGGAAGAGGGAGCGACCCATGCCAGCGCTAATGACGAAGGGCTTCCACCACATCACCATGGTCTCCAATGATGCTTCCAGGACCCTGGCGTTCTATCGGGACCTCCTGGGCGTACCCCTGGTGAAGCAGACGGTCAACTTCGATGATCCGGGGGCCTACCACCTCTACTTCGGGGACGGGAGGGGAGATCCGGGAACGATCCTCACCTTCTTCGAGTGGCCCCATGCCCGCAGGGGAGGGTCGGGGGTGGGGGGAATCCACCACCTGGCGCTGGGCGTGGATGACTCCCAGGGCCAGCTCATGTGGAAGCGCCGCCTCCAGGACGCCGGGGTTCCGGTCTCAGGTCCCTACGATCGGGGGTACTTCCGGAGCATTTACTTCCGTGACCCCGACGGCCAGGTACTGGAGATCGCAACCAAGGGCCCGGGCTACGCCATCGACGAGCCCGCCGACGCCCTCGGCCAGACCCTCATCCAACCTGACGGCAAGCGTCTCCCCGGGGGCCGGGACGAGGCGTCTATCGAGGCTCAGAGCCATGACGGGAATGTCCCGGAGGTCACGCCGGAAATGCGGCTCCAGGGGATCCATCACATCACCGGCATCACCGACGACCTGGAGCGGGCCGGGGACTTCTACGAGGCGGCCCTGGGGCTCCGGCTGGTGAAGAAGACCTTGAACCAGGACGATCCTAGCAGTAAGCATTACTTCTGGGCGCACTACGACGGCCGGGAGGTGGGGTCCCACAGCGCACTCACCCTTTTCGGCTGGCCCGGATCCAACCAGCGGACCCGGCCCGGCGCCGGACAGACCCACCACATCGCCTTCAGAGCTTCCTCTGAGGAGGAGCAGGAGGCGTGGCGGGAGCATCTCCTGGGCATGGGGGTGGATGTCAGCCCCGTCAAGGACAGGAAGTATTTCCGGAGCATCTACTTCCAGGCCCCCGATGGCCTTCTCCTGGAGATCGCCACGGACGGGCCGGGCTTCGCTGTAGACGAGGACGCCTCCGCCCTGGGCACCCGCCTCCAACTCCCCGCATGGATGGAGGACCGGCGGGAGGACATCGAGGGATCTCTTCGCCCCCTGGATGTTGAGGTGGGCTCGGATGCTTGATCCCATGGCGAGTACGTTGGAGCGCGAGGAGATCCTCCATGCTTGAGTTCCTTGCCCAGATAGCGCCGAAGGCCCGGGACGGTGCTCCGGTCCTGGTCCTCCTCCACGGACGGGGGACCGACATGCGGGATCTGCAAGGCCTGGCCCGGGTGGCGGGACCCAACGGGACCGTGGTGACTCCTCAGGCCCCCCACCCCGGGGGCCCCTGGGGGTACGGCCCGGGATGGGCCTGGTACCGCTACCTGGGGGAGGGCCGTGCCCACCGGGATTCCCTGGCCTCGAGCCTGGAGGCACTGGAGACCTTCATGGAGGCTTTGCCGACCCATCTGGGGTTCCGCCCCGGCCCCCTGGTTCTGGGAGGGTTCTCCCAGGGAGGCACCACAAGCATGGCCTACGCCCTGACCCATCCGGGGGCCCTGGATGGGGTGGTGAACCTCAGCGGGTTTCTGGTTGACCAGGAAAGCCTGGACGCTGGTGTCGAGGCCCTGGGCGACACGCCCCTCTTCTGGGCCCACGGGACGGAGGACCCGGCCGTCCCCTTTTTCCTGGCCGTAGAAGGGCGGCGGCGGATCCGGGAGGCCGGGGGCGACCTGGAGGCACGGGACTACCGGATGGGGCACCAGGTATCCGTGGAGGAGATGGGCCACCTGGAGGCTTGGCTAGGCAACCGGGTGCCGGGTTGGCGTGAGGCCATGGAAACGGGCCCGGCGTAGGATAGGGTCAGCCGGCTCCCGTCCGGCCGATCCCCCGCCCCTCTTCCCGCCGCACTACTTCTCCAGCATACCCTGTGAGCTCCACGTAGCCCCGCCCCGTCATCGGCCTTCCCTCCCGGGTCCCGGAGACCCTCACCGCCCCCTCCCAGTAGCGGAAGGTCAGGTCCAGCTCCTGGTCCCGCATCAGGGGCGCGACCTCCAGGGTCATGTCCCTGGAGGGGACCCTCAGGCGCCAGCGGACCGGATAGACGGCACCGTCCAGGGGGCTCCGCCACGTCTCGAGCACATCCAGGCGCACGTCACCGGAATGGAGAGGGATCATTCCTCCAAGGGGATCCACCAGGCTCCCCTTGGACAGGGGATCCGCCGATCCGTCCTCCCGCCGGAGCTGGTAGTACATGAGGTCGTACCCATCCTCCATCTGAAGGGCGAACCAGTCCCACCCCACCTGGCCCGGAGACAGAGCGCTGGTGCTCCACTCCCGGTCCATCCATGCAGCGCCCTGGACCTGAACCGTGTCGTTGCCCAGGAAGAGCCTTCCCGAGGCGGTGAGGCGGGTGAAGGCGTAGTAATGGGAAGCGTTCCCGGGTTCGGGGCCCTTCTGGCTGAGTCCTGCCTCCCCTTGTAGCACCATGGGCTTGGCCGGTAGGAGGGATAGATCCAGGCCCACGCCTTCTTCCATGGCCCGGAGCCCCAGAGGGAAGATCTCTATGCCCTGGGCGCCCCGAAGGGCTTCGGGCAGATCCTTCATCTCTCCCCCTCCGTCCGGATGCGGCGCTCCCTCCTCCACCAGGCCCCGGAGCTCCCAGTCATCGAGCCACACCCGGAAAGGCTCGGCGGAGGCCCCGGCCAAACCCAGGGCCCCCCGGGAGAACCGCTCGAAGGCGTGGAACCGTCCCCCGGCGCTGTCGGCGAGGGCCAGGTGTCCCATGTAGACCTGGTCGGTGGACCAGGCGGAGCGGGGCTCCCCGGAAGCCCCGGGGGGCCGGAGAGCGCTCCTGAAGACCGTGAAGTGGAATCCGAACCGCCGGCCTCGGGAGTCATGGAGGTTCCCCGTGAGGTACCACCACTCGGTGCGGAAGTCCGGGTGGGGCCCGTGGTCCCTGGGGAACTCGAAGGGACGGGGTTCCAGGGCCCGGGCGAACCCGGAATCGGCGCTCCCTCCCAGGACGTCCGCCACGCTGAGGGAGGCCCGGGGGAGGCGGTCGTCCCTCGGGCCGGCGGTCCGGAGGAGGGCATACGCCATCCCCGCGAAGGTCAGGAGAATGGCAGCCAGAGTCGCGGCGAAGCGGGCCGGCACCGCACCCAGGGCACCGGCAGGCAGGAGCCGGGGGGGGACGGAACGTGGCGGCAGGAAGGGGCTCATCGGTCCCTATTCCTCCCGGAGAGCCATGGCCGGGGGGGTCCGGGACATCCGCCAGGCCGGATAGACCCCCGCCAGGAGAGAACCAACTATGGCAAGGAGCACGGCCTGAACCAGAATCTCCGGCCCCACCTCCAACTGGAGGGTCCAGCCGAAGGATCGCTTGTTGACCACGAAGATCATGACCAGGGCCAGGACCAGCCCCGCAGGCACCGCCAGGATGCCCGCCACCAGCCCCATGAGCCCTGTCTGGGCCGTCACCAATTGCCAGACCTGCCCCGGCAGGAGGCCGTTGGCCCGGAGGACGCCCAGCTCCCGGCCTCTCTCCAGCTGCAGCGCCATCAGGGCGCTCAAGACACCCATGAAAGCCACAACGAACGCCAGGAACCTCAGGACCCCGGTGATGGCGAAGGTCCGGTCGAAGACCTCCAGGGAGGCGGTCTTCAGAGCCAGGTTCGACCGGATGAGGACGACCTGCTCCTCTCCCACCAGGGGGCGGAGACCTTCCACCACTTCGTCCACTGCCTGTCCTTCCGCCACGAAGAGGCCCAGGGACGTGACACCGGGGTCCTGCCAGTACCGGTCGTACGTGGTGCGGCTCATCATGACCACGCCCTGGTCGGAGGCGTAGTCGTAGAAGACGCCGGCCACCCTGAAGGATCGAGAACCCGAGGGACCAAGCAGGGTGAGGGAATCCCCCACCGAGAGACGGCGCCGGTAGGCCAGGGGCTCCGAGAGAAACACCCCCTCCTCCTCCCGGAAGGAGCGAAGCCCCCGCCCACCCCCGCCCGCCTTGAAGTCGAAGGCGGCCTCCCCCCTGGGGTGGAGATCCAGCGCAATCAGGCGGACGGCCCCGTCCCCGGCCAGGGTCTCCGCCTCCCGGTAGGTACTGAACCCCGCCACCCCCGGACCCCGGGTGAGACGCCCCACCAGGTCCGGATCCAGGGTGCCCTGGGCCCTGGAGGATACGAGGCCCGGGAGGGAGACGTAGATGTCGGCCTGGAGGGTACCGTCCAGCCACCGGGACACCGTCTCCCGGAAGCTGGAGATCATGGTCCCCAAACCCACCGTCACGGAGACGGCCACCACCAGGGCGGCCATGGCCGGTGCGGTACGGCTCATGGCCGTCACTACCCCCCGAGCCGCCATGGTCCCGAGGATTCCAACGGTCCTCCCCACAACCGGCCCCACCAGCCCGACCAGGACAGCGGTGGCGAGAGGGGTGAGGAGGGCGATCCCCATGACCACCCCGAAGAGCCCCCCGAAGGCCAGGACCACACTCCTGGAAGGCATCAGGAGCAAGACAATACCAGCCAGGAAGAGGACCGCTCCGGCGGCAGCGGCCCGGGGCACGGCCCGGCGTGCGCTCTCCTCCAGGATCGAGCGGGTGAGGGTGATCCGGGGGGGCGACATCCCGGCTTCGACCGCCGGCAGCAGGGAGGCCAGAAGGGTGGCCCCCACTCCCATAAGGGCGCCCTTCACCAGGATTTCCGGAGGCAGCGACAGCCCCTCCACCGAGACGACGAAGTAGAGATCGTTGATGGTCCGGGTCACCAGGCTCACCAGGCCCCGGCCGAGGACGATCCCCAGGAGAAGTCCCAGGCCGGTCCCCACCAGCCCAAGGACCGCCGCTTCTCCCAGAATGAGCCCAAGGACCTCCCGGCGGGTGACGCCCAGGGCCCGGAGGGCCCCGAGGATGGGGCGGCGTTGCACCACCGAGAATGTCATGGTGTTGTAGATGAGGAACATCCCGAAAATGAGGGCCAGGAGGCTCAATGCCGTGAGGTTCAGGTCGAAGGCCCGGATCATCTGGGAGAGAGCGGCGGCCCGCCGTCCGGCCTCCCGGACGAGGATCCCGTCAGGAAGCCGCTCCGCCAGATCCCCGGCCACAGCCTCCCCCGCCCTCCCCTCCGGAAGAATCAGGTCGATCCGGGTGAGCCGTCCCCGCTGCCCCAGGAGCTCCTGGGCGGTCCCCACGTCCACCACCAATAGGTCCAGCAACGCCCTGCGGGAAAGCTCGTCGGAAGGCTCCAGGATCCCCCGGAGGAGAAGGACCCGGATCCGCCCATCGACCAATACCGGGAGGCTGTCCCCCACGGAGATCCCTGCAGCATCCGCCGTCCCGGACCCCGCAAAGACGGCGGAGAGATCCGAAAGGAGGTCCGTCACTTCCAGACCCCCTGAGCCGCCCAGGAGGAAGGGACGGAAGGGAGCCTCCGAGAAGGGATCGATCCCCAGCACCTGCAGCGGCCGTCCCGGGAGTAGCGGCGACGACACGAAACCCTCCAGCACCGGGGCTGAAGGACGGATCCCCCATTGGGCCCGCACCAGGGTAAAGAGGGAGTCCGGAAGACCGCCCCCACTCCCCACGACCCGGTGCGTGGAGCGTCCCGCCACCGCCTCCGTGGAGATCCGGAAGGCCTCCCGGGAGCTCTGGATGGCCAGGTCGATGGAGACCACCACTCCCACGCCCAGGGCCACGCCCAGGACCGTCAGGACGATCTGGAGGGGGTGGCGGAGGAGGAATCGGAAACTGGCCAACGGGAGGAGGAGTCTCATGGGTAATCCAGCCCTCGTTCCCGTCAGGCGACGCCGCCAGCGCTGCCCGGCACAGCCTTCCGCTCCTCCACCAGGAGGCCGCTCTGGATCCTCAGGATCCGGTCTGCCCGGTTCGCCACCTCGAGGCTGTGGGTCACCGCCAGAAGAGCCTTCCCGTTGGATCCGGCCAGCTCTGCCAAGAGGTCCAGCACCCGGGATCCCGTCTCGGCGTCCAGGTTGCCTGTGGGCTCGTCCGCCAGAACCAGAACCGGATCGTGCACCACCGCCCGGGCCACAGCCACCCTCTGCTGCTCGCCGCCGGAGAGGCGGTCCGGGTAACTGTGCTCCCGCCCAGCCAGCCCCACGGTATCCAGGAGAGCCCTGGCCTTTTCCCTCTCCAGGCTACCCACACGTCCCTTCAGCTCCAGAGGAAGGAGGAGGTTCTCCTCCACGGTGAGGGTGGGGAGGAGGTTGAAGAACTGGAAGATGAACCCCACGTGGCGCCTGCGGAAGAGAGTCCGCTCCCGCTCCGTCATGCCCGTGAGGGACATCCCCGCCACCATCACCTCGCCGGCATCGGGGGCGTCGATGCCGCTCACCAGGTTCAGGAGGGTGGACTTGCCGGAACCCGAGGGTCCCAGGAGGGCCACGAACTCACCGGACCCCACCGTGGCGCTGGCCCCCCGGAGGACGGCGTGGACCCGGTCCCCTTCCCGGTATCCCTTGGAGAGCCCCCGGATCTCCAGGAGCGGGTCGGGGTCGCCGTCCATCTCCTCTTCTCCCTCACCTATCCCCGTCAGGCAAATCCAACTGCTCCGGCAGCGTGAGGAGCTCCAGGACCCGGTACCTCCGCTGACCCATGGGCAACTCGATGGCCACTTCCTGTTCCATCCGGGCACCCAGGAGTCCTCGCCCGATGGGGGAGGCCAGGGAGATCTCCCCTGCGTCCAGGTCCAGGAAGTCCCCGGCCACAATGGTGAACTTGAGGGTCTCGGTGGAGTCCAGGTCTTTCACGGTCACCTTCGATCCGAACCCCACCCGGTCCGGGGGAAGGTTCTTCACATCGATCTTGGAAAGCTCCGAGAGCCGCTGGGAAAGGTGCGAGATCCGAGCCTGGACGAACTGCTGGCGTTCGATGGCCGACTTGTGCTCGGCGTTCTCCCGCAGATCGCCCATCTCCAGGGCTTTCCCAATGCGCTCCGGTAGCTCCCGCCTGAGCTCGTGGTCCAGGCGGCCCAGCTCCTCATCGATGCGATGGCGAATCTCGTCCAGCAACGTCATGGCGTCCTTCCGTTCCTCCACCGATGCCTGGGTCGTGAGCCCCCGTCCAGGGAAGGCCCGCCGAGGGAAAAAGGCAGCCCCCGGCTTCGGTGGGTCGGGGGCTGCCAGCTTTCGTTCCTGAAGATATCGACGAAATGCCGGCCCGGGAAAGGCTTGGCACCGCTTCAGGACCATGGCGGGACCGGCGCGGCGTTCTGCCTGGCCGGCACAGAGCACGGAAACGCCTTCGGGACGCAACGGACCCCGAAAGCCCGTTCAGCTCCGGGGATCCATCCCGTCCAGGACCTCCTGCTTCCTCCTAGCACGGTCCTTCCGGAACGTCTCACGTACCTCCGGGCGCTTGTTTCCAAGGATCTGAGCCGCCAGGAGGGCGGCATTCACCGCCCCCGCCTTCCCTATGGCCAGGGTCCCCACCGGAACGCCTCTGGGCATCTGGACCGTGGAGAGGAGGGAATCCAGCCCGTCCAGGGACCACCCCTTCATGGGAACACCCAGGACCGGGAGCACGGTGTGGGCCGCCACCACGCCTGCCAGATGCGCCGCACCACCGGCAGCCGCAATGATGACCTCCAGGCCCCGCTCCTCGGCCCCTGATGCCCACTCGGCAACCTCGTGGGGGGTCCGATGAGCCGAGAGGGCCCTGGCTTCCACGGGAATGCCCAGGGACTCCAAGGTGCTCACCGCATGTTGCATCGTTTCCCAATCCGACCGCGAGCCCATGATGACGCCGACCAGAGGGGTCTCCATCTGCTTTCTCCTTCACGAAAGGAATCCGACAGGATCGTTCGATGCCGAGGCTACCCCCGGAGGACGGAGCGGATCCCGTCCTGCGGGGACGAGGCCACTGCGCCGGCTCCGGTGACCCCACCCGGCGGAGCCTCACCCGGAAGGAAAAACCCTGCAGTCAGGCCAAGAAGGAAGACCATGCTTGTCTGGAGCACCCCAGTTGAAGCATCTTGAGAGGGAAGAGGATCTCTTACCATGGTATTCTTTCTTGTCCGGGCCACCCGGCCCGGTAAACGCATCCTTTCCGGAGGCCCTGATGATGGTACCGAAGATGGCCGGCGCAATTCTCGTTCTGGTGGCCTTCGCCTTCGTCCAGCCCCTTGGAGCCCAGGTTGCTCCCGAACACCGATGGACCCCTAACCGCCCCGACGCCCAGGGCCCCGTGGGCCTTTCCGAAGACCGAACACTCTCGGCGGGAGAGATCCAGTTGGCTGTGAAGTACTTCCACACCCAGATGAGAGGCCAGGGGTCCGGCAGCGATTCCCTGGCGGTGAATCAGGTCCTCAGGTTCTTCGACGTAGCTCCCAGCCAGATGCTGACCCAGGGGTTCTCCCTTGATGTCCTGTTCGGCGTCACGCGACACCTCAGCGTGGCGGCGTCCGGGACTTTCGCCCGGAAGACCATGGACAACCTGGCCGGCCTCGGCGGCCAAACCAATCTGTTCCTGCTCTACCAGACGGAGGCTTCAGGCCTGCAGGACGTCAAGGTGAACGCCCTCTATAACGTCTATGACCGGGGACCCATGAGGCTGCATCTCCAGGGGGGCGTGTCCATTCCCGTGGGGGCCATCGACGTGGATGCCGTGACGCCCATCTCGGACCCCGCCCCCTCGCAGCTCCCCTACGCCCTCCAGCTTGGCTCCGGTACCTTCGACCTCCTCCCGGGTTTCACCCTGAACATCCAGAACGAGAAGGCCTCTCTCGGCGTCCAGGGCAAGGGCACCATCCGCCTGGGAGAGAATGACCGGGGATGGAGGCTCGGCGACGCTTTCGAAGGCACGGTCTGGGGCGGTTTCTACACATCCACGTGGATCTCGACCTCACTGGGAGGCCGCTTCTCCTCCTGGGGGAACGTGGAGGGGTTCGACGAGGACCTTGACCCCAACCAGAGCCCGGCCCATAACACCCTGACCCAGGGCGGATGGAGGGTAGACCTTCCCTTGGGACTGAACCTTGTGGTCCCTCCGGGGCGTTTCGCTGGACACCGGCTCGGTGTGGAGTTCACGATCCCGCTCCACCAGGATCTGGACGGCCCCCAACTCAGGCACCGCTGGAGCCTGACGGCGGGCTGGCAGAAGTCTGTCTCGTTCTGAGCTCGCCCGGCGAAGGGGCGTCCCGGGTGTGGGACGCCCCTTCTGGTTCACCCCACCACCTTCACCAGGTGGTAGCTCTTCTTGCCCTTTCGCAGGACGAGAAACCTCCCCTCCAGGGTGTCATCGAGGATGACGGTTCGTCCGTCCGATCCAACCCGGACGTTGTTCAGGTAGACTCCCCCACCCTGGATGGAGCGCCGGGCGTCGCCCTTGGATGAGGCCACGCCGGACGCTGCCAGCAGGTCGGCCACCGGCAGCCCTTCTCCCTCAAGCGCACTCCGGGCCACTTCACTTGAGGGGACGTCGGCGAAGATGTCGGCGATTTCCTCGCCGCTGAGGCCGTCCAAGGCCCCTCCGAAGAGGACCTGGGTGGCCTGCCGGGCCCGGGCCAGCCCCGTTTCTCCGTGGACCCGTCGGGTGACCTCCTCCGCCAAGGCCTTCTGTGCCTGCCTCTCCTGGGGCTGCTCCGCCACATTCCTCTCCAGCTCCTCCACGTCCCCCCGTTCCAGGAGGGTGAAGTACTTGAGGTAGGGCACGGCGTCCTTGTCGTCCGTATTCAGCCAGAACTGGTAGAACCGGTAGGGCGAGGTCCGGACCGGGTCCAGCCACACCGTCCCCGCCTCCGTCTTGCCGAACTTCACCCCCGACTCGGTCGTCACCAGGGGAAAGACCACACCGTAGCCCCGCCCTCCCCTCATCCTTCTGATGAGATCGATGCCGGCCGTGATGTTGCCCCATTGATCGCTCCCACCCATCTGCACCGTGCAGTCGTAGCGGTCGAAGAGGACCACGAAGTCATAGGCCTGCAGGAGGAGGTAGCTGAACTCCGTGTAGGACAGGCCCTTGTCCTCCTCCTCCAGCCTCCGCCGGATCCCTTCCTTTTTCAGGAGGGCGTTCACGCTGAAATGCTTCCCCACGTCCCTCAGGAAGTCCACCGTCCGGAGCTCTCCCAGCCAGTCCAGGTTGTTCACCATCCGGGCCGGATTGGACTTCACCTGGAAGTCCAGGAAGGACTCCAGCTGGGCCCGGATCCCCTCCAGGTTCTCCGCTGCCTGCTCCTTGGTCAGGAGTTGCCGCTCCTGGGCCTTCCACGACGGGTCGCCGATAAGCCCGGTCCCCCCCCCCACCAAGGCGATGGGGTGATGGCCCGCCCGCTGGAGGTGCACCAGTCCCATGATGGGGAGGAGGGAGCCCACGTGGAGGGAGGAGGCCGTGGGATCGAAGCCGATGTAGGCCGTCCGGGGGCCCTGGGCAAAGGCCTCGTTCGTGCCCTCCGTCAGGTCCTGGATCATCCCCCGCCAGTGATACTCGTCCAGCACGTTCTTCATGCAGCCTCCAGTGTCTTCCCCTATCGTCGGTTCATGGCTTCAGGACGCCATTCGCCCCAAACCAACTCTCACCCTGACTCCGCCGAGAAAAGCCAGTCTCGGCAAACTACCCCCCGGGAGAGGCGGTCTCCCCCCCCCAGGACGCCGGGAGAAGCAAAGGTACTGGAAAGGGCCGTCGGAAGGCTACCGGAAGAGGGCCCGGACCCCTTCCCGGTCCACCTTGCCGGTGGCGTTCCGGGGGAGGGCCTCCACGAAACGCCAGGCCCGGGGCCACTTCGCCGCCGAAAGGGCCGCCCGGACCTTCTCGCCAAGCTCGGCCTCGGAGGGACCCCGACCGTGGACAGACACCACCGCCGCCACCACCCGCTCTCCCCATTCCGGGTCCGGAAGGCCCACCACAGCCGCCTCCAGGACCCCCGGATGGCCACTCAGAACGGCCTCCACTTCCGCAGGATCCACCTTCACTCCCCCGCTGATGATCCTGTCCGAGGCCCGTCCCACGATCCACAGGTGTCCGTCTCCGTCCATCCGTGCCAGGTCCCCTGTGCGAAGCCATCCGTCGCCATCCGCCAGCCCGGGAGCTACCGTAGGCCCTCTCACCAGTAGCTCCCCCTCCTCCGCCACGGACACCTCCACGCCCGGGAGGGGGGCACCCACCGTCCCGGGCTTGCGAAGGACCAGGTCGGGCTCCGCCGTGGCTACCTGGGAGGACGCCTCCGTGAGGCCGTAGGTGAGGGCCATGGGGAAGCCGGCGGCCAGGGCCTCGGCCAGAAGGGCCTCCGGAGCCGGGGCCCCGCCCAGGAGGACACACCGCAGCGACGGGGGAGCCCTCCCCTTGCCCAAGGCCGCAAGGACCTGGTGAAGCATGGTGGGCACCAGGGACGCGTGGGTGATGGCTCCCTCCTCCGCCAGCGCCAGAAAAGTCTCTGCTCTGAAGGCTCCCCTGAGGACGACCCCGGAGCCCAGGGCCGCCGCCCTGGTGAGGAGGGCCAGCCCACCTACGTGGGCTGGAGAAAGGGACCCCAGCCACCGATCCGACGGGGCGAGGCCCAGCCTCTCCCGGGAGGCCCGTGCGCTGGCCATGAGGTTCCCCGCCGTGAGGCCCACCGCCCTGGGGCTTCCCGACGTTCCCGAGGTGAGGAGCACGGCGGCCGTGTCCCCTCCCCTCAGGCCGGGCAGGGCGGAGGGAGAGGGCGCCGAGGCCGAGAGAGGGGGAAGCTCCAACTTGAAATGAAAATTCTCCGGCCTTCGAGTTTCATGTCCCCGGGTCGCCCGCAAGGGCGGTGGGTAGCTCATTCTCGGACGCAAGAGGTGCAGAGCCTGCTGCTCCTCGAAGGGAGTCCAGCGGGTGCTCATGGGAGCTACGATTCCCCCCGCCATCCACACCCCGTGGAGGGTTGCAACAAAGTCCCTGTCGAGGGTCCCCTTCACCGCCACCAGGTCTCCCGGTCGGAGCCCTGCCGTCACCAATCGCCGCCCCACCTCCTCCGCCTGGCACCGCAGCTCGGTGTAGCTCACGGTACCGGCCGCGTCGGCCAGAGCTTGGCCCTGAGGTCTGGCCTCCAGAGCAAGAGACAGAAAGGGCACGTCAGTTCACCTCCAGGCCGCCCCTGCTCGCCGACAGGCAAGGCAGGTCCGGCAGCCAGGGAGAGTGTCGGTTCCCCCAAGCTCATCCCCATACTCATTCTCAACACTCATTCTTCGCCAGGGCCCCCGTGTACGCACTTTGTCAGGTATGCGGCGCATTGTCTTCCTCCGCCACGCAGTCTCAAACCGGTTGATGTCCCGGCAGGGCGGGTCAGGAGGATGAACCGCAGCGGATGCGGCAGGGGACATGACGAGCTGCTTCAGCCCACCGCCAGGGCCGCTCCCAGGAGAAGTCCGTAGAGCCCGGCGGCCTGGGCTGTGCTCCCCAGGGGCGGGATGAGAGCCCCGGGGTCGGTGGAGGCGGACGAGGCCATGACCACCGGAACGGCCTTCAAGAGCGGAACCCCGGCCAGAAGCGACCCCAGCGTCAGGAGAGGCCATCCGAACGTAGCGAAACCCACCAGGGGCACGGCGAACCCCGCCACCAGCAGGGCCACGAACTCCGCCTTGGTCCATGGACGGCCCAGCCGCACGGCCAGGGTGCGCTTCCCCGCCCGGCGATCCGTCTCCAGGTCCCGGAGGTTGTTCACCACCAGGATGGCGGTGGAGAGGGCCCCCATCCCCGCGCCCGCCAAGAGGACATCAGGGGGCAAGCCCAGAGCCTGGACCCAATAGGTTCCCCCCACCGCCACCAGCCCGAAGAAGACGAACACGAACACGTCCCCCAGGCCGTGGTAGGCCAGAGGAAAGGGCCCCCCGGTATAGGCCACGGCGCACGCCA
>Ga0114946_10001555_pt1 | contig 15843 bp, 9 predicted proteins | sample WalLakDeSediment_FD_88676 | JGI IMG/M metagenome (GOLD analysis project Ga0114946, IMG submission 88676) | Lake sediment microbial communities from Walker lake, Nevada to study Microbial Dark Matter (Phase II) - Walker Lake 11/02/13 Deep Sediment | ecosystem: Environmental > Aquatic > Freshwater... | reverse complement strand
GCGGTGGTGGGGGCGGGCCCGGCCGGCCTGACGGTGGCCGAGGTCCTGGCAGCGGAGGGGTATCGGGTGACCGTCCATCACCAGTGGCCGGACGGAGGGGGGATGCTGCGGTATGGGCTTCCTCGGTTCAGGCTGGATCATGCCCTTGTGCGCAAGCGCCTCAGCTACCTGAAGGGCCTCGGGGTGGAGTTCATCTTCAACGTCCGGATCGGTGATGAAGCCGGCGTGGACGACCTCCTGGCCCACGGCTTCGAGGCGGTGTTCCTGGGAACCGGTCCGGGTCTTCCGGAGCCTGCGGGCATTCCCGGGACCCACCTGCGGGGGGTCTACGACGCCGCTCCGTTCCTCGTGCAGGCCAATGTGGAACAGAATCTTCGCCCCTCGGCGCTGGAGGATCCCCCGCATGTCGGGCGGCGGGTGGTGGTCATCGGGGGCGGGGATACGGCCATGGACTGCTGCAGGACGGCGGCGCGCCTGGGGGCCTCCGAGGTGACCTGTTACTACCGGCGAGAGGAGGGGGAAGCCCCCGGCAACCCCCGGGATCGCGCGTTCGCCCTGGCGGAGGGGGTCACCCTGCGGTGGAGAGCCGCTCCGGTGCGGATCCTGGGGGACGAGGCTGGCAATGTGGCAGGAGTGGAGTTAGCCATGACGGTCCCGGCCTGCACCACCGAAGAAGAACCCTCCGGAGTCCGGATGGCCAAGGGATCGGAGTTCAGGGTATCCGCCGACACCGTGGTCCTGGCTCTTGGATGCCGACCTGACCCATCTCTGTTGGAAGAGACTCCGGGTCTGGAGGCCGATGGGCAGGGGCGGCTGAAGGTCGATCCCACAACGGGACGGACCACCAGGGACCGCGTGTGGGCGGGGGGAGGAAGCGTATCGGGTCCCGGTGTCCTGGCCCGGGCCGTGGCGCAGGGGAGGGTCGCGGCGAGGGATATCCACGCACGCCTGAGCAGGGCCGGATGACCTCCCGGGAGGGACGCGAGAGAGTACGAGGATGAGGGGGCGAACGGGGGAGCCAGGACGCGGGAGGGGATGGCAGGGAGACGAGGGGTAGGCCTCGACCACAGGCCTGAACGGCAGGAGCGGGGACCCTCCAAGGAGGGCCCCCGCCGTTTTTCGCGGTAGGACGTTCGGTCAGCCCAGTAGCGGCGCTAACCTGAGGAAGTGGGAACCAGGCCTGGATCGGCTGGATGACCTGATTCCCGGGGAACCCTTGCGTGACCCTGATTGTCCGTTAGCAGAGGCAACGGGTCGCGCCTTCATGATCTATGCGTCCTCCCTCCAGGATCCTTCCACTTTCTCACCCACGATGGGGGGTGCGTCGTGGTTGCCGAGGGCCGGATCCCGGTGGAGATGGAAATAGCAGTTACGTCCCACGCTCTGTCGCAGGAGGCAGCGGTCCCGGAAGTGGATGCCGCACCTGAGGCAGATGCCTTCCCGGGTGTGCCCGTCCCGGACCATCCGGGTAGAGATCTGGTCAAGGAAAGCGGCCGTAGCCTGGAGCTGATCGGGGGGAAGGGACCCGAACACCTCCTTGAGCACCTGGTTGGTGGCGGCCTCGTACTGGGCGAGTACAGTGCGGCCCTCCGTCGTCAGAGAGAGCTCCACGGCCCGACGATCCGAGGGGGACTCGTTTCGCCGAAGCAGTCCCCGACGGACGAGCCTGTCCACGGCCTTGCTGGCGGCGGCGTTGCTCACGGCCAGGAAATCGGCCACGTCACCGATCCGCCGCGCGTTGGTACGGGCGACGAGCTTCAGAACCCTCAGCTGCGAAGCGGTGACACGACTCTTGGTGGTCTCCTTCAACTCCTCCTCCATCCACTCGTCGATGGTGGTGGCGAGGATCCGGACGCTACCCATGAAGTCGTTGATGATACCCACGATCTCTTCCCCTCCCTCGGAGCTCTTTACCCCGGAGTGGATGCCATGACCCCGTTAACGCTAACAAATATTGTCGCCGTTAATGAAGAGTGCAACACCCAACTCCGAGAACAAGCTTGCGGCAAGCTTCGTGCCTGTCAGATTGGTTGTTGTGGGGGGAGGAAAAGGTGGAGAAGGACCCGTCTGGCGGCATGGCCCGAGGTCCTGAAACGGGCCCTCCCAAGGTGGGAGGCACATGGGTGCCCCAGGATATGAGACAAATCTGCCGCAGGTCCTGTCCTGGCGTGGGACATAACCAACACACGAGGCCAAAGATGTGCCGGCCGCCGAAGGAGGTCACTGAATCCATGGCTCCAGTTAGGAAGCCCTTGATCCTTGTGATAAACCCTGGATCTACGTCAACGAAGGTGGCCCTCTTTGGTGGGGAAGACTGCCTCAAGGAGATTTCTCTCCGGGTTCCTGCCTCCCATCCGGGAGGGGATCTGTGGGGACAATTCCTCCCACGGCTTGAGGGGATCCGATCGTGGCTGGCGCAGGAGGAGATCGAGGGGTCGAGGCTCTCGGCGGTGGTGGGGAGGGGGGGGCTCCTTCGACCCGTGGAAGGAGGAACCTACAGAGTAGGGGAGGCTATGCTGGCGGATGCCAGAGGCAATCGCCAGGGCACCCACGCCTCCAATCTTGGTTGCGCCCTGGCTCGAGCGGTGGCGGACGAGGCCACTCGGGGGCGAGAAACGGCGCCGGGGGAGGCCGAAGACGGGCTGTCCGGCCGGGGACCGGTGCCGGCGTTCATCGTGGACCCAGTGTCCACGGACGAGTTCGGGGAATTGGCCCGGTACTCGGGCCTCCGGGAGATTCAACGGAGGGCCCTGAGCCACTCTCTGAGCATCCACGCCCTGGTGCGTGAGGTCTGCCGGCGGCAGGGGCGGGAAGTCCAGGGATCCCGGTTCGTGGTGGCCCACCTCGGAGGCGGGATCTCTGTGTGCCCGGTGGAGGGAGGGCGCATCCTGGACGCGAACAACGCCAACAGCGGGGGCCCCTTCTCCCCGACGCGAGCGGGAGGACTACCCACCCAGGAGCTCCTGGACCTCCTGGAATTCGGGACCTTCACGGTGGAGGGCCTCCGGACGGCCACCGTGAAGCGGGGTGGGCTATGGAGTCATCTCGGCACCGACGACGGGCTTGAGGTGGAGAAGCGGATCGCCCGGGGGGACGCTGAGGCCCGGGTCGTCTACGAGGCCATGGCGTACCAGATCGCCAAGGAGATCGGCGCCATGGCCACGGTTCTGAAGGGTGTCGTGGAGGGTATCTTCCTCACCGGCGGACTGGCGTCCAGTGCCCTGCTTACGGGCTGGATCCGGGAGCGGGTGGATTTCCTGGCACCGGTGGAGATCGTGCCGGAGGTTGGGGAGATGAAGGCTTTGGCCCTGGGGGCCCTCAGGGTGCTTCGAGGCGAGGAAGAGGCAAAGGAGTATGGAATCCAATGAGCGAGATCCCAGCAACCGTCCCGGGTGTCCCATCGGCGGGGCCCATCCGTTCCCTTGAAGAGCTGGTGCGTCGGGCAAGGTCTCTTCCCTCCCGTGTTGTGGTCATCGCCTCCGCCCAGGACGACGTGGCCCTGGAAGCGGCGGCCCTGGCGGAGGAGGAGGGGCTTGCCCGATGTGTGCTGGTGGGGGACAGGAGGAAGATCGAGACCCTCCTCCTGGAGATGGAGCGGGATCCGAAGGACTTCCAGATCGTGGATCGCCCTGAGCCCCAGGAAGCGGTGGCCACGTCGGTGGAGTTGGTCCGGGAGGGCCATGGGCACATACTGATGAAGGGGAGGATCACCACCGGGGAGCTCCTCAAGGAGGTCCTGCACCGGGACCGGGGCCTCCGGACGGGGAGCCTCCTATCGGACGTCTTCCTCTTCAATTCACCCCTTGTGGGGAACCCGAGGATCATGGGCATCACCGATGGGGGGATCAACCTGGCCCCGGACCTGGAGACCAAGGCCCGGATCCTGGCGAATGCCGTGGAGGTCTTCCGGGCCCTGGGCTACGGGCGGCCGAAGGTGGCGGTCCTCTCCGCCATCGAGAAAGTGAATCCGGACCTCCCCTCCACCGTCGACGCCGCGGAGCTGGCCCGGAGGGGTGCCGAGGGGCTATTCGGCTCCTGTGAGGTGGCGGGTCCCATGGCCATGGACCTGGCGCTGTCGGTGGAGTCGGCCAGGCGTAAGGGCGTGGACTCTCCGGTGGCGGGAGTGGCGGACATCCTGCTCTTCCCAACCATCGAGGCGGCCAACATCACGGCCAAGGCTCTCCAGTACATGGTGCCCTTCGAGCCGGGACACGTGGTGGTGGGCGCCAGGGCCCCGGTTCTCATCCCTTCCCGGTCCGAGAGCGCATGGGCGAAGGTGAACGCGGTTGCGGTGGGGAGGCTTATGGTACAATGACCCGGGCACCGGGTTGGGCACCGGGTAAGGGGGGCTACCTTGAAGAGGAAGCTGGAAGGCTGACGGGTTCTAGTCGAGGGGCCCCAGGTTCCGCCGGAAGAGGGCTGAGGGATCCGGGTCCCGCCCCATGAACTCCCGGAAGAGTTCCTCGGGCTCGGCGCTGTCGCCCCGGGAGAGGATGGCCTCCAGGTAGGCCCTTCCCGTCTCCCGGTTCAGGATTCCCTCCCGCAGGAACCGGGTGAAGGCGTCGGCCTCCAGAACCTCGGACCACAGGTAGCTGTAGTAGCCTGCGGCGTACCCCCCGCTGAAGAGATGGGTGAAGGTGGCCAGGATGTGGTTCCGGGCGAAGTGCGAATCCGGAGAGAAAGGAAGGAGCCGCTCCTGGGTGAAAGCCAGGACGGCGAATCCGGGTTCGGCGGCATCCAAAGGCCCGGACCTGGCCAGCTCCGGAGCCAGCTCCCGGTGCAGGGCCAGGTCCACGGTCCCGAAGGAGAGCTGGCGCATCTGCTGCCAGCCCCCCTGGAAGCGCCGGGCCGCAAGCATCCGTTGCAGGATCCGGTCGGGGAGCGGTTCTCCCGTCTCGAAGTGCCCGGAGAAGAGGGCCAGGGCCTCTTTCTCCCAGGACCAGTTCTCCATGATCTGGGAGGGAAGCTCCACCCAATCCCAGGCCACGTTGAGCCCTCCCCTGTTCGGGATGGGAACGCGGGAGGTCAGATGGTGGAGGAGGTGGCCGAACTCGTGGAACACCGTCTGGACCTCACGGTGGGTCAGGAGGGAAGGGCGGCCCGCCTCAGGCGGCGAGAAGTTCCCCGCTATGAAGCCCAGGTGCGGCTCGAAGGACCCGCCCTCGCCGGGTCCACCGGTCCGGAGGTCCCTCATCCATGCCCCCTGGCGCTTCTCCTTCCGGGGGAACCAATCCGTGTAGAAGGAGCCCAGCCAGGTGCCGCTTTCGTCCCGGACGTCGTAGAACCTGACGTCGGGATGCCATACCTGGGAGTTCGCCGCTTCCGACACGGTCAGGCCGAACACCGCCCTCGAAAGCTCGAACAGCCCCTTCAGGACTCTCTCCAGGGGGAAGAATGGTCGCAGGAGCTCATCGTCCACGTCGAAGCGGTCCCTGCGCAGGGACTCGGCCACATAGGCCACGTCCCAAGGCTTCAGATCAGCAATCCCCAGGGTCCCGGCGTGCTCCCTGAGCTGGGCCAGGTCCCGCTCCCAGTAGGGCCTGGTCCTCCGGGCCAGATCCTCCTCGAAAGCCATGGCCCGGGTCCCGGACTTCGCCATGGCCTCCTCAAGGCGGTAGTCCGCGAAGTCCCCATGCCCGAGGATCTTCGCCAACTCGTGCCTCAAGGCGAGGATCCCAGGGAGGAGAGGCACGTTGTCGAAGCCGTCACCCTTGCAGCGGCCCACATAGGCCCGGTGCAGCTCCTCCCGGAGGCACCGGTCGGGGGCATACTTCATGACGGGCTCGTAGGAGGGGTGGTCCAGCGTCAGGAGCCACCCCTTCAGCCCCTTCTCCGCTGCTGCGGCATGGAACCGGCTCCGGGGCCCCGCGGGGATCCCCCCCATGCGTGCTTCGTCGGTGACCTGAAGCTCCCAGGCCGCCGTGGCGTCCAAAACGTTCTCGCTGAACCTGCGCTGCAGCCGGGCCAGCTCCACCCGGATCTCTTCCACACGTGCCTTCTGGTCCGAAGGCAGGTCGGCCCCTGCCCGGCGGAAGTCCCGGAGCGTCTTCCGGAGGTGGCGGGCCCGTAGCCCCGTCAAGTCCATGGCCTCCGGTGTGGCGGCGAAGGCCTTGACCTGCTGCCATAGGTCCGGGTTCAAGGGGAGGCGGGACCAGAAGCGGGTGATCTCCGGGAGCACAGCGTTGTAGGTCCCTCGCAGCTCGGGCGTTTCCGCCACAGCCAGGAGGTGATGGAGGGGAGCGAGGGCTTCGCTGACGCCCCGGGTGATCCGGTCCATCCTCTCGATCGTGTTCTCCCAGCTACGGGGGCCCGGTTCCCGGGCCAGGGCATCGATCTCGGCCTGGGCCACGGAGAGGACCTCCAGCACGCCTGGGCCCACATGGACAGGTCGGATGTCCCTGAAGGGAATCCGGAAAGCTCGCTGGAGAAACGGGTTCCGTTCGGGCGGGATGGGCTTGGAGAGGTCCGAGGGTGCCGAGTCATCGGCGCCGTGGGGCCCGGACCACGCCGGCGTCTCCGTCATGGACTCAACCCGCCGCCACGTCGGCGGGCCGCCACCCCTTCACTCTCCCGCCAGGCCGCCCACCAGACGGCCCGGAGCATCTCCGCTCCTTCCGCCAGGCGCTGGACCGCGAACTCCCGGGTCTCGGGATGGGCCGGAGCGCCAGGGGTGAACCCGTGCTCCTTCTCCAGCTGGTAGAGGCGCTCCACGGTGGCGTTGCTCTCCTGGATGTACTCCCAGACGGCGGCTCGCACGTCTCCCAGCTCCCTTGGGGCATGGGCCATCCTGGACGCCACGTCCCTGGGGGCGATGTGGGCCCTCACGAAGGCCGACTCGAAGCGGCTGTGGAAGCCGCGGTCGGTGGTGAACCCCTGGGGGTTTGGGGCGCCCTGGGCCCATCCGTTGAAGTGGATGGTGGTGTGGTGAGGCTGGGCGGCGTCTACCACGTAATGGCTCAGGATCCCAGCGTCGTGGAGGATCCGCTCCTGGATCCACCCCCGCTCGGGGCCGTCGGGGGCCACGCGCCACCGGGCGAACCCGGTGATGAGGCGCTGGTACACCTCCAGGATTCTGAAGGGGAGAAACCCCACGTCCTGCTGGGGCCGTTGGACACCGGCCTCCAGCAGGGCCTTGATGAACTCGAAGCGGTCCGGGGCGTCCAGGGCACCGGCGGGGACGTTCTCCAGGTCGATATAGTGGTCGTACTTCCAGGCCTCGTCCATCTCCCGGAACTCGGAGGTCCGCCATCGGTCCGGCTCGGGGCTCAGGTACTCTAGTTGGGGGCCGGCGTTCCTGAAGAAGGCCGGCATGGTCCTGGGGAGATTGCCCAGGGCGGCCCGGGTGGCCATGACGTGTCCATCGACACCCCACCGGACCGGCGACGGGCTTGGTGTGGGGGCGGCGCTGGCGGTTCCCGGAGAAAGCAGGCTCGCCGTGGCGGCGGCGCTGGCGGTCCCCGGGAGAGCGTCGGGAGCGACGGTCCCCGGGAGAGAGGCGGCTGCGGCGGCCAGAAGGAGGACTGCCACCGCGACCCGGTGGACGCTCATCCTTGCAGCTCCTCCGTTTCTTGCCGGAAGACGATGCCTCTGGCCTCCAACTCCTTCATGACGAAGTCGAAGGAGGCAGGATCTCGCCCCACCATCTCCAGAGGGGTGATCCCGGGCTCCGTGTAGAGCTTCCGGGCCACCAGACGGACCATGGCTGTGCAGGTGAACCCCGTGGTGCGCGCCATGGAGGCGGTCCCGGTGGCGGAGTCGAAGCGATCCAGGAGGAAGAAGGTGCGCTGCTCCTTCCTGCCACCCATGACGCCGTCCACCTTGATCCGCATGACCGTGAGGTCCTCCTCCCCCTCTTCGAACGTCCACATCTTCTCCAGGAGGCGTGCCGTGACCTCTCTGGGGGAGAGGCTGAACTCCCCGATCTGCAAAGGAGCCTTGTCGAAGAAGCCTGCGTGCCGGAGCCCCTTCATCCACTCCGCGTGCCCGGGGTACCGGAGGGTCTTCTCGATCATCTCCGGAGTCTCGCAGGTCTTGAGAAGGGTCCTGAGGCCATCGGTGTTGAAGGCCTCCAGGGCTCCCGCTTCCTCGAAGTCAACCACCTCCAGCTCCGAGAGGGCCGGAAGGGTCACCGTCTTCCCATTCCTCCGGAGGCGGGCAGGGCGGATGTACTCCTCCAGGACGTCCGCCGGGGAGAAGGGCGCCTTGTACTCGAATGGCCAGTGCCTGACAACCGGGAGTCCGCCTACCAGGCATTCGAACCGGGAGGTGGAGTCCATCTCCTCCTCCATCCTGCCCAGGATGAGGTTGCTGCATCCAGGGGCGATGCCGGCGTCCACCACGGCCACCAGCCCCTGGGCCTTGGCCAGGCCGTCCAGGAGGAAGGGGTCCTCGGGGAAGAAGGCGATGTCCACGGCGGGCCGGCCTGCCTCCAGGACGGCCTGGAGGGTCCGGTAGCCCATATGCCCGGGGACGGCCCCGACTCCCAGCTCCTGGTCCTTCATGGCCTTCCGGATGGCGCCGGGATCGGACAGGTCCACCCGGAGAGTGGAGATGCCCGGCGTACCCTTCACGGCCTCCAGGGCGATGGGGGCACGGTCCATGACTGTGACCTCGAACTCCTGGTCCCGGGCCAGGTCCCGGGCGATGGTCCGGCCAACCCGGCCGGCTCCAAGTACGGCTACCTTCATATCGATTCCACCTCTGTCGGGGTTCTGGAGTGCGCCGCTGGGCGGCTGTCCGTTCGTGTTCGCTGTTCCTGTTTGCGGTGCTGTCTCCCGGACGGGTACCTGCTCGAAGTGCGCTGCCTGCCGGGCGTAGGTCTGCGTGGGTTGCGCCGCCAGGCGCTGGTCCATCCGTCTATCCTAACTCCGGACCCAATCTTCCCGTAGGATGCTGTCCAGGCACGACACCAGACGGTCCGCGTCCTCAAGGGTGAAGACCATAGGGGGCTTGATCTTCAGGACGTTGTCGTCGGGGCCGTCCGTTGAAAGAAGGACCCGGAAGTCCCGAAACCGTTCCTTTACCCGGTGGGCCGCAGCTGTGGCCGGGGTCCGAGTCTCCGGGTCCTCCACCAGCTCCACCCCAAGGTAGAGCCCAAGCCCTCGGACGTCACCCACAAGAAGGTGGTCCTCTTTCAGGGCCTCCAGGCCCGCCAGGAGGTAGGTTCCAACCGTGCGGGCGTTCGCCTGCAGCCCCTCCTCCGCCAGCACGTCCAGGACGGCCATCCCAATGGCGCAGGAGACAGGGTTGCCTCCGAAGGTGTTGAAATACTCCATGCCGGTGGCAAAGGAGGCGGCGATGTCGGGAGTCGTGATCAGGGCCCCCATGGGGTGGCCGTTGCCCATGGGCTTGCCCAGAGTGACGATGTCGGGAACCACGCCCTGGGTCTCGAAGGCCCAGAAGTGTGTCCCCACCCGCCCGAATCCCACCTGGACCTCGTCGGCCACGCACACTCCCCCCACCTCCCGGACCTGCTGGAAGGCCTCGGTGAGATAGTCCTGGGGGAGAAGGATCTGGCCCCCGCATCCCAGGAGGGGTTCGCAGAAGAAGGCCGCTGGGTCACGGCCGGCCTCCGAGAGACGTCCCAGGACGCCCCGGAGGTGGTGGGCGTACCGGGGACCGACCTCGGCGGTGGGCAGGTACTCGGGTTCCCGGGTCTCGTCTCCCCTCCGGGACCAGAGGCGTGGACGGCCGGATGGCGCTCCGGCGGGGTGGCCCGGACCGTCGACGCTTCCCGACGCACCGGCCGGCTCCTCCCCGGCGTCCTCCGCCGGCTGGGCCCGGAAGCGCCCCCGGTAGGGGTCCGGCATGAGGGTCTTGTGGACCCAGGAACGGGCCCCCTCGCCTCCCGGACCGTCGAACTTGTAGGGGCTCAGGTCCACCATGGCGGAGGTGTTGCCATGATACGCTCCCTCCACCACCACCACGTCCCGCCGTCCCGTGTGTGCCCGGGCCATGCGCAGGGCAAGCTCATTGGCTTCGCTGCCGCTGCACACGAAGTAGACCACCGAAAGGGGCTCCGGCAGGGTCGCCACCAGCCGCTCCGCGTACTCCACCAGGGAGTCGTGGAGGTAGCGGGTGTTGGTGTTCAGGACCGCCATTTGCCGTCGTCCGGCATCCACCACCCGGGGGTGGCAGTGGCCCACGTGGGGCACGTTGTTGACGGCGTCCAGGTAGGGTTGGCCGTCCTGGTCGTACAGGAACTGGCGCCAGCCCCGGACGATCTTGAGGGGTCTGGCGTAGGCCACGCTGAGGTTGTGGCCCAGGTGGTTCCGCCGGCTCCGCAGGATCTCCGGGATGGGTCTCCCCCCGTCGGTGGCCAGAGAGGCACCGGATGGGCGACCGGGTTTGGCCACGGCCGGGCCTGGGGGGGCTCCAGGGTCGCGGCGGAGGCGGTCCCCTCCTGCGCCGGGGCGAACCGGACGCTGGCCGGGATTGCTCCCACCCTCGTCCGGTATCCGCAGGATCAGGTTCGGGTCGGGGGAGAGTGCTTTCCAGAGGTCCCGCTGTGATGGACGGGCTACGCCGGGGAACTCACCCTCCCTGCCCAGGGTGTGGGTGATGACCTGGAAGTGGAGGTGGGGAGCCCAATTCCCGTTGATGGGGAAGTCCCCGACCCGGGCGAAAACCGTCCCTTTCGAGAGCCGCTCTCCGGGTGTGAGGCTCGCAAGGACGTCGTCTGCCAGGTGCCCGTAGAGGGTCCAGAATCGGAGGGATGAGGTGTGGGAGCCCTCAACCGAGTGCTCCAGGATGACGGTGGGTCCGTAATCCAGGGGACCGTCGTTCAGGGCCACGGAGTGCACCAGGGCGTCGAAGGGCGTGAACACAGGGGATCCTGCCGTGAGGAAGAGGTCCACCCCCATGTGCACGGTCCTCCACTCCGGCGCTCCTGGCGTCGGGGCCTGGAAGATGTCCGAGGTGTACCACCGCCTCACCTCGTCGTAACGGCCCACGCCCACCAGGGCTCCCATGGCCTCAATCCGCTGGAAGAGGGTGCGGGTCCACCCCTCCGCGTCCTCCGGCTCCGGGGCCACCCCGAACTCCCCGGAGTCCACGCTCAGGTCGAAGACGTGCACGGGGACGGCGGAGAGGTCCAGGGGGGCCGGCGGGCCTCCTACGGCCTGGAGTGTTGAAGAGGTGAGATCCCTCCCCACCACCGGCGCCGCTTCGCCGCCGTGGGTCTCCAGCCATTCCACCACGAGCCGGCTCCCCGGAACCGGGTCTACTTCGCAAGCTCGCCGAAAGAGGAAGTGGGCAAGATCCATGCTCTCGTCCTTGAGCCGATCCAGGAGTGCCCAGGCCGGGGCCTCGCTCACCGTGAGGTACGCGTTGTCGGGCTCCAGCTTTTTCTGGTGGGAGCCAATAGCCACGGACGCACAGAGGCGCAGGCCCATGAGGGGAAAGAGAGACGCCATCTCCTCCTCGTTGAGGGGCAAGGCCTTGTGGTACCCGGCCACCACGTGGGAGGCGGCGGCGAAGGGGTCTTCCTTTCCCATCATGACGTAAGCGGCGGCGATGGCGGCCTCGCCCACGGTATAGCTCCGGACGGCGTCGCCGAAGTCCACCAACGCCGACACCCTCCGATCCCAGGGATCCATCCACGCTGTCCCCTGGTTCACCAGGACATTGTGGTCGTTGGCGTCCCCGTGGATCACGCTCTGCCGAAGGAAGGGGACCAGGGGCCTCAGCCGTTGCCCGAAGCGTCCTGTCATCTCCTCCAGGAGGCTCCTCCGGGCGGGATCGTCCACGTGTGCGATATGACTTCGGATCACCGTCTCTGCGTGCTTCAGGTCCCACTTGAGCTCCCGGTCCTGGGCGGGGTGGGCGAAGTCCTCCAGGGACCGGTCCATGCTCCCCAGGAAGGACCCGAGGCTGTGGAGTAGAGGTGGAAACTGGGGATTCGCTCCGGAGAGGATCTCTCCCGGGATCCAGGTGAGTAGACGGGTGAGGAAGGTGACGTCCTCCCGTCCCGGAGTCTCCACCACCTCGCGACCGTCCCTGGAGAATATGGTCTTGGAGAGGGAGAATCCTGCCCGGCCCAGGTGCTCCAGGATCCGGTTCTGGAAATCCAGGACTCCCCCATCCTCACCGGCGTGGGCCAGCTTGAGGACATACCTGCGACCCGAGTCCCTGGTCGTCAGGAGGAAGTTCTGGTCCCGGTCCGACGGAAGGGGCTCGGCCATGGAGAAGGCCAGGGGGAAGTGCCTCTCGGCGACGGCCACGGCATCCTCGGGTGCCAGGTCGGGGCGGAGCCGGGTCTTGTTCTCCACGGGCGCAAGATCGGGGCGGAATCGCGTTTCGTTGTCCATGCTACGGTGGGCTCGGGTTCACGAGGGGGCGGGGCACTGCGGGAATGCTAGAGGAAGGCTAGGTTGAACGCCAGAGAACCGTGACCGCACCCGCACGCAGGAGGCCCTTTGCCATGAGCGATTCCGACACTTCTTCCGGACCCCGGAGGCCCGGGGACGAAACGTCGGAGGCCCAACCGCTTGCTCCCTCCCTGAGCCGGCGCAGGTTCCTGGGGGCCGGCGCCGCCGCCGGTGGAGCCCTGATCCTGGCAGGAACCGAAGGATGCTCGGTACCGGATGAGGGACGTGACGCGAGCCGAATGCAGGCGTGGGCAGCCGAGGCGGGGCCCGGCAGGCCCTGGCCCCTGTCCTCCTTCGAGCTGGAGGAGGTCTCCATTACGGAGTTGCACGCCGGGATGGTGAGCGGCCGGTGGACGTCGGAGGAGATCATCGGAATGTACCTGGACCGCATCCAGGAGATCGACAGGCAAGGACCCACCCTCAGGAGCATCATCGAGGCGAACCCCGACGCCCTGGAGATCGCCCGGGAGCTGGACCGGGAGCGGCAGGCCGGGAGGGTGCGCGGCTGCCTCCACGGGATTCCCGTCCTGCTCAAGGACAACATCGCCACCCACGATCGTACCACGACCACCGCAGGGTCCCTGGCCCTGGAGGGGTCCATTCCGCCGGAGGACTCGGGGGTCGCCCGGAAGCTCCGGGAGGCCGGGGCCGTCCTCCTGGGTAAGACCAACCTGAGCGAATGGGCCAACTACCGGTCCTCCCGCTCGTCTTCCGGGTGGAGTGCCCGGGGAGGCCAGTGCCGGAACCCCTATGTCCTGGACCGGAATCCCTGCGGCTCCAGCTCCGGATCCGGGGCGGCGGCCACCGCCAGCCTCTGCGCCGGGGCGGTGGGAACCGAGACCAACGGCTCCATCGTGTGTCCAGCCAATGCCAACGGGGTGGTGGGGATCAAGCCAACGGTGGGGCTCGTCAGCCGGAGCCTCATCATCCCCATCTCCCATACCCAGGACACGGCGGGGCCCATGGCCCGGACCGTCCGGGACGCAGCTCTCATGCTGGGGTGCATGACGGGGGTGGATCCGGCGGATCCCGCCACCGCCGCCGCCGCTCCCCACGCCCTCACGGACTACACGCCCTTCCTGGACCGCGAAGGGCTCCGGGGCGCCCGCATCGGGGTGGCCACCCAGTACGCCCGGGGGCACGAACGGGTGGAGGCCCTCTTCCAGGAGGCCCTGGAGGTGGTGCGAGGGGCCGGGGCCACGGTGGTGGAGGTCCCCACGGTGGAAGCCTGGAGGCAGATGGGCCGCCACTCCAGCACCGTAATGCGCTACGAGTTCAAGGCGGGGCTGAACGCATATCTGGCGGCCCTGGGGCCCGAAGCGCCGGTGAAGTCGCTGGAAGAGGTCATCGCCTTCAACGAGGCCAACGCCGATCGGGAGATGCCGTACTTCCAACAGGAGATCTTCGTGGCTTGCCAGGAGATGGGACCTCTTTCGGAGCCCGGCTACGCCGAGGCCCTGGCGGAGGCCATGAGGCTCTCCCGGGACGAGGGGATCGATGCCGTCATGGAGGAACATTCCCTGGACGCCATCGTGGCCCCCACCGGGAACCCGGCCTGGACCACGGACCTGGTGAACGGGGACCGGTTCCTCATGGGGAGTTCGAGTCCCGCCGCCGTGTCGGGGTACCCCAACATCACCGTTCCCATGGGGTTCTTCCTGGACCTTCCCGTGAACATCAGCTTCTGGGGTCGGGCCTGGAGCGAGCCCGGGTTGCTACGCATCGCTTTCGCCTACGAGCAGCTCACCCGTCACCGGAAGAAGCCCCGGTTCCTCACGACGCTTGACGCCTGAGGCTAGGTGGATTTCCCACGGGCTCGAGGCCATCCCTGGCCCGCCAGGCTCGAAGGTCGGCTCAATCCCCCGCCGGCTCCAGGCGGACGATGGAAAAGGGGCGGCCGTTGGGGTCATCGATGGCCAGATAGATGAACCCATCGGGGCCCTGCCGCACGTCCCGGATGCGCCCCACCCTGTTCTTGAGGAGGCTCTCCTCCTCCGTGACCTCGCCGTCCCTCAAGACGACCCGGGCCAGGACCTCCCCTGCGAGCCCCCCCACGAACATGCTGCCGTCCCAAGCCGGGAAGGCGTCACCGGTGTAGAGGAGCTTGCCGGACGTGGCGATGGAGGGCGTCCAATAGTGCACCGGATCCTCCATCCCCGGCCTCGTGGTGTCCGGGTGAATGATTGAGCCGCCGTACTGCACGCCATAGCCCACCACCGGCCAGCCGTAGTTCCTGCCGGGGAGCACCAGGTTGATCTCGTCACCTCCCTGGGGGCCGTGCTCGTTCAGCCAGACCTCGTTGCTCTCGGGGTGCACCACAAGTCCCTGGGCGTTCCGATGACCGTAGCTCCATATCTCCGGGAGGGCCGTGGGGTGGTCCACGAAGGGGTTGTCCGCTGGTACCCTGCCGTCGTCGTGGAGCCTGAGTGTGGTACCCTGGTGGTTGGTGAGATCCTGTGCCGGGTGGCTCTCGAGCGTCGCCGGGTTGGGCCTGGCGCCCCGATCACCCACGGTGATGAACAGATAGCCGTCCCGGTCGAAGGCCAGGCGTGATCCAAAGTGCTGCCGCTGCCTGCTCCATGCCTTGGCCTCGAAGATCTCTTCTACGTTCGTGAGCCCCGTGCCGTCGAACGCGCCCCGGATCACCGCCGTGGTGGCCTCGGATCCGTCGGCGTTCGGCTTCGAGTAGCTGATGTAGACCAGGCGGTTCGAGGCGAAATCCGGATGGAGAATCACATCCAGGAGACCACCCTGACCGTTGGCCCAGACCGGGGGAATCCCGCTTACAGGGGTCGGATCCAGGGCACCGTCCCGGACCACCCTGAGTCGGCCGGGGCGCTCCGTGACCAGCATGTCCCCTGCTGGAAGGAAGGCAATGCCCCAGGGGTTGGCGAGCCCCTGCACTACGCTCACGACCCGGAAGTCGTGGTGCCGGGAGGTATGGACCTCGCCGGACTGGGCAAGACCCGGAGAGGGGTCGGAGCAGGCGGCGAAAAGGCCCAGGACCAGGACCAGGCCTGGAAGGGACCGCCACCGGCGGAGTCTGGGCCGTGAGGATACGCAAAACATAGGGAAGGATATTCCTTTTCGGACGAATACACGGTCTGTGGGTGACGGGATAATGGTAACCCCGGACTCAGGGATATGGTTCCGAGCCGCCCCAGAGATAGGCCGACCTTCCGTTCACCAGGACTGCCGTCACCCGGGTGGCGGCCTCCAGCGGATCACCGTCGAAGAGGACCAGGTCCGCGGCCTTTCCTGCCTCAATGGATCCCAAGTCCCCGTCCACACCGAGGATTCGAGCGGGGGCGATCGTGATGGCCTCCAGGGCCTCTTGTAAGGTGAGACCCCCGCGGACCGCCGATCTGGCCAACTCCAGCAGGCTCCACCGGGCGCTCTCCTCCCCGTCTCCCGTCACCAGGGCGAAGGGGATGCTGCGGTCCCGAAGTCTGGCGGGGGTTCCCGGATAGGGTTC